>Ga0214923_10001878_pt1 | contig 29015 bp, 31 predicted proteins | sample LL1510_MetaG_FD_177993 | JGI IMG/M metagenome (GOLD analysis project Ga0214923, IMG submission 177993) | Freshwater microbial communities from Lake Lanier, Atlanta, Georgia, United States - LL-1510 | ecosystem: Environmental > Aquatic > Freshwater > Lake | place: USA: Georgia | collected...
GGGATGGCGGGTCAGGGCACTTTGTACCCGCACCGTCTCCTTGCCGGAGGCAAACTTCATCTCTTCGCCCGGCTGAACTTCCCGGAAAGTAAACTGGGCTTTCAGTTCAGGAAACCCGGCGGGAAAATAAGGTTCTTCCTGTTGGGCAAAGAGGGCTTTTTGGATGATGTTGCCGGAGGGGCGCCCGGGTAGGCGGGGGGAAAGAATTTCGATGGTGTTGCCTGGCACGTAGGCCGGGGCGAAAAAGGGAAAACCTTGGAGGTGATCCCAGTGTGCGTGGGTGAACAGGATCGTGTAGTGCTTTCTTCCGGAACGCAGCCAATGAAGACCTGCGCGCCGGATGCCGGTGCCCGCATCCACAATCAACAAGCCGTCCGAGTTCCATTCGAGGCTGAGACAGGTGGTGTCTCCGCCGAACCCATGGGTCGGGCCATCGGGGGTGGATGGGGTGGGAATGCTTCCCCGGGTTCCCCAGAAGGTGAGCTTCACGTCCTCCCTTTCTCCCTCGGAAGTGGGCGGCCGAGAAGCAGGATATTTCTCTCCCCGATTCGCTTTCGCTCCACCCGGGGAAAGCCCTCATGGATGAACAGGCCGCCCCAACCGCCCGCTCCCAACTCCCCAGGCTTTCGGGAGGGCGCATGGTCGGGATCGTATGCCTTGCCGTGATCGATCAACCGAAAAAGAAGTTCCTTGGGCCCGTGCTCCACCTCGATCCGGACCCAACCCGGGCGACCCGAGTAGGCGTGCAGATGGATGTTGGCGAGAGCCTCATCCACCCCGGCCAGCATTCGGGCGGCCTCGAGGTCGCCAAAACCGGCGTGCCGGGCCCATTTTTCGGCCAAGGCACGCAGCCCGTGGAGGCGAGGCGGCGCGAGCTCGATGTCGAGCCCGGCTTCAGGGGCGGAGGAAGCCGGATCCACGCGGGTCAGTCGTTCGGGATGGGGGCGGGAACGGGCTTGTCGCTTTGCATAATTTTCTCTTCGGAGGGAAGCCGAGGAACCGGCCCGCCGAATACCAGCCGCCAGGGCTTGCGGGCCACGGTGCCGACAAATGTCTTTCCGTACGTCGAGATGACTTTGAAGTTATCCATGACTACCCGGAGATCGGTGATCAGTTTGTTGATGGCGTTCTCGTTTTTCGAAATGAGATCGTTCGCCTGGTCGAGAAGTTGCTTGCCGGCGGTCATGACTTCGTCAAGGGAGGCGGAGCGTTTGGCGTAAAGGATCGTTCCGGGGACTAGTCCTGGATTGATCACCGGGCCGGGCTCCAAGTTGAGGTATTTTTCGCCCAAGATCGTGTCTGCCGTGATGCTGGCCGTGGTGCCGATCCGAAGCTCAGGCAGGGGATGATGGATATCCGCAACGACGCGGATGGCGCAATCAGGTGAAATCTTAAGGCGCTCCTCGTCGCTGAGAGGGCGCACCGAACGGATTCGTCCCACGGCGGCTCCGGCGTAGCGGACCTCCGCCTGCTTGTCCAAGCCCACTGCGGAGGGCAGATCGATCGTGAGAGTGGCCTTGGCGGGGGAGAGATGGACTCCGGAAATGGCCAAGGTCAGCGCCACCAGCATAGCCACGCTGCAAAGGATGACCAGGGCGGCCACCAGAAAATCCGTGCGGAAAGCTTTCATGGGAAAGGTAAGATTCAGCCGTCTCCGAGAAGGTGTTTCAAGTATTCATCTTGGGCCAGGCGGAGGGGAATCGGGCCATCCGCCTCGCCGCGGATGAACTGCTGAAGGAAGGGGTCTGGATTCTTGCGGATCTCCTCGGGCGTGCCCTCCGCTACAATCTCTCCCTGGCGGGAGCCGCTCCCCAGCATGATCATGCGGGTGGCGATCCGGAACACGCTGGTCATGTCATGGCTGACGACCACGGCGGTGGCGCCGATCTTGCGGGTTCCATCAAGGGTCAGCTGATCGACCACTGCGGTCATGACAGGATCAAGGCCGGAGGTGGGCTCGTCGCTGAACAGGATTTCCGGGTCCAGGGCCATGGCCCGGGCCAGGCCCACCCGCTTGCGCATGCCACCGCTGAGCTCCGAGGGCATGAAGTTTTCAAATCCGGTCAGGCCGACGAGCTCCAATTTCATCTTCACAATCATCTCAATGAGTGACGGATCGATGTCGCTATGTTGGCGGAGCGGGAGGGCGATGTTTTCCCCGACGGTCATGGACTGAAAGAGGGCTCCGAACTGGAAGTTCATCCCGAAGCGAAGGCGGATCCGGTCCATTTCGAATGGATCCATCCGGGTGATCTCCTCGCCGAAAAGGTGAATTGATCCGGAGGTGGGTTTCTGGGCCCCGATGAGACAACGGAGCAGCGTGGTTTTGCCGCAACCACTGCCGCCCATGATCACGAAGGTTTCACCGGCGCGGACCTGGAAGCTGATGTTGTCGAGGACGCGGCGGTCGCCGAAGACCAGGACCAGATTGCGAACCTCAAGAATGACCTCACCGGCCTTGAAAATCTTTTTTGGTCCGGAACCGATTTTTCTGGGGGCCTCTCTCATAGCACGAAAAAGAAGAGGCCGGTCAGGGCCGCATCCGCAATGATGATCCAAAGGATGGAATAAACGACGGAGGCCGTGGTGGCCCGGCCCACGCCTTCCGCGCCGCCGCTGACACCGAGTCCCTGGTAGCAGGCGATGGTGATGATGAGATGGGCGAAGACGACGCTTTTGATCAGGCCGGAGTAGAGATCCCACAACTCCGGCCGCTGGACGGCATGGGTAATGTAGAACGAGGAAGTCATGTCGAGGGTGCCGACACAAACCGCCCACCCCCCGGCCAGACCGATACAGTTTCCGAAGACCGTCAGGATGGGCAGCATGATCATGAGGGCGAGGTAGCGGGGGACGACGAGGATCCGGGTCGGGGAGATGGCCATCACCTTGAGGGCTTCGATTTCCTCATTCACCTTCATGGTGCCGAGCTCGGCGGCGACGGCGGAACCACTGCGGCCCACCACGATAATCGCGATGAGCAGGGGGCCAAGTTCCCGCAGAAGACTCAGGGAAACCAGGTCGGGAATGAACGCATTGGCGCCCAGTTTGCCCAGTTCGGTGGAGGCCTGCATGGCGAGGATGAAGCCGACGCTGAGGGCGACAAGGCTGGCCATAGGCAAGGCTTCGACACCGATCCGGATCATCTGCCGAAGGGTGAGGGCGGGGGAAAGAACGCGGGGGTTGGTCAGGCCCCAAAGCAGAAAGCTGTAAATCCGGGCGTTGAGGGTGACGTAGCCTTCCCCCTCCACGCGGCGCAGGGCATCGACGAGGAATCTCAAGAGGCGGCGAGGGCTTGGAGGGCTTCGGGTTCGGAGGAAAAGATGGAGAAGACCTCGGTGAGGCGGACAAGCTCGAACGAACTGCGCACGGAAAGATTGAGGCAGCAGAGGCCAAACTTTCCCTGAAAGGAGCGGGCGGATTGGTAATATTCGATCAGGGTGGCAAGCCCCGAAGAGTCGATATAGCCGACCTCGGCAAAATTCAGGAGGAGGCGGGGGGTCTTGGCCTGAGCTTTGGCCTTCAGGGCCGCGCGCAGGGACGGGGAGACATGGAGATCAATCTCGCCTTGGATGGCCAGAACCAACACGTTCTTCTCGCTTTTCTCCGTGATCTCCATTCAACCGAATTCTAAGAGGAAGGCCATTTTCTCCCAAGATCAAAGAGGGACTTTTCCGCTGGCCGTGGGGGCGGGTTGGGGAGATTCTGGAGCCGGTGAAGCTCGCCAACCTCTTCCGTCCGCCGCCGCTGGATCCCAAACTCAAAACGGTCGGCACGGCCTCAATTTTTCAAAACTGCACCCGGCAGGAGCTGGAGACCCTCAAGCTGTACCTGCATGAACGCCACTATTTAGAGGGAGAGATTGTCTTTGACGAGGGGGAGGAAGGGGAAGGTGTCTATATCGTGGTTTCCGGAAAATTCCGTGCGACCCGCAAGGGAATGTTGAAGAAAAGAAATTTGGGGGAGATCCTGCCGGGGGAGTGTTTTGGGGAAATCGCATTGTTGAAATCCACCCCCCGCCTGGCGACGGTCGTGGCAGAAGAGCCTTCCGTGGCCTTTGCCATGTTCCGGTCCGATCTGGAACGCTTGGCGGATGCGCGGCCACGTCTGGGATTCAAGGTGGCCGTGCAGGTCGCACGGCTTATGTCCTCCCGCCTCCACCGTTTTCTCGAGGGCCATACGGATTCCTCGATCCTTTCCTAATTCTTGAGCCAGGAAATCCGCATCGCCCATTCGCGCACGCTGGAGCACCCGATCATCTGGGTCGGCGTCATTGGCAGCACCCTCGGTTCCATTGTGCTTCTGGACCGGTTTGCCTGGCTGGCCCTGCCCCTGATCCTTGCGGTGGTTTTCTACTACCTCGTTCATCCCTTTTTGGTCCGTCTCCAGCACTGGGGACTGGCCCCCCAACATTCCCTGGCCATCTTCCTCGTGCTCGCTTCCCTGCTTTGTGTCGTGGCGTCTTTGACTCTTTTGCCCGCCATGTTGAATTCGGTGAGCCAGTTCCAGACCAACCTACCCGATACGATGCAAAGACTGACGCAGATTGCGTCCGAATTCCTGAAGAACATCGAGGCCCGTTTTCCGATGGCCAAACGGGCCGGCCTGGCGGAGGGGTTGGAGGCGAGGATTGATTTTTTCGCGCAAGGCAAAGGAACCCAGTTTGCGGGGGACGCGGCGCTCTTTGCCTTCAAATGGCTCCCCAGCCTGCTGTTGGTGCCCTTTCTGACGTTTTTCTTTCTTCGGGACGGCACGGCTTTCCACCAAATGATCCTGCGGGCCGTGCCCAACGCCTTTTTTGAAAAGACCCTGCTGTTGTTCGACCGGATGGACCGGCAGATGCACGCCTATTTCCGGGGGATGTTTTGGCTGACCATGCTCGACACGGTCACGCTGGGCATCGGGCTCTGGTTCCTCGGGCTGGACAAAGGCGTTTTTACCTTTTCCCATGCAATGTTGCTGGGGTTGATCTGCGCGGTTTTTGCGTGGGTCCCCTACGTGGGGACCGCCGTGGGAGGCTTGGTCGCGGTCTGTGTCTGTGCACTCCAGGCTCCGCATGATCCCCAACTTTTGCTCGGGGTGGTCCTGCTGTTTTGCGGGGTCCGACTCCTCGACGAATTCCTCTACACTCCGATGACGGTCGGGCGGGCCCTGCACGTTCATCCCCTGGTAACCGTGATGATGATTTTTGCAGGGGGAATGTTGGGTGGCGTGTATGGCTTGCTGTTGGCCCTGCCCTTGCTCGGGATTTTTACCGTCTTGGGCCAAATGTTTGGGGAGATCTGGTTTGATCCCCGTCTCCGCGCCCGTCACGCCGCACGGAATCTTATCGAGAAACAGTTGGCCTCCAAAGACTTGGGATTGTAATCGCTCCAAACACCCGGGGTCGCAAGCTTGCCCCCTCCCTTGAGGGTGGGCACAATGATTCAATGCGCAAAAGTTCGACCCGTAAATCCTCCCGCCAATCGAAACGTGCCTCCATCGCCCGGGATGTCCGGGGAGTTATTTCCGACGCCGAGAAACTGCTCCATGCCACCGCGGGGGAATTGGGCGAAAAAGCCAGGGAAGTCCGCCAGGAGCTGGCCCGCAAACTGGAGGCGGCTAAGGAAAAATTTCAAAGTCTGGACGATGTGAAGGAAGCGGCGGAGGAGGGACTGAAGGAGGTCGATCAGGTTATCCGCAAGCACCCCTACGAATCCGTCGGCGCGGCTTTGGTGGCCGGCCTGATCATTGGCGCTCTGCTGAATCGCCGCTGAGGTTTCACGATGATTGCCGCGCTGCGCGACCTGGCCCTCACTTCCGTCAAGTTGGTGGAGGAACGCCTTCGCCTGCTGGGGGCGGAGTTGCAGGAGGAAAAATGGCGGGCCGTCGAGGCTGTCCTCTGGCTCGCCATCGCCCTGGTGCTGGGAGCCCTTTCGTTGCTGGTGGCCTCGCTGGCCGTGGTACTTTCCGTTTGGCCCGATCCGCATGCCCGGATTTTCGCCCTTCTGGGGCTGGCGTTGCTTTACGGCGCCGGCGCCCTCTTTGCCTTTCTCCGCATGCGCAAGCGCACGATCGGGGAAGGCATGCCATTCGCCGACACTGTCGCCGAATTCCAGAGGGACCGGGAATGGTTGAGCTCCAAGCGCTGAAACGCGCGCGCGAAGCGCGACTCGCCTGTGCCGCCGCCGCCCGCAGGTCCGGATGGGAGTTTCGCCGTGCCGTCGGCCAGCTTTCCGATGTCGGCCGTTGGCTCGACGGAGGGGAAAAAGTGCTGCGCCTCTCCAGCCAGTGGGCCGGGCTGGGCTGGGCGGCGGTCCAGTTGTTTTCCGGGGGCAAGAGCGGGCCCGGGCGCTGGGCCGGGAAGCTTTTTGCCGGATCCAAACTCCTTCAGCTATTCCTCAAGGCCGTGGAAGGCAGGCGCCCGTAGCGGCACGGGCCCTTGCCTATGAGAATCGTTGTTAAAATCGGCAGCAGCCTGCTCGCGTCCCCGGCGGGGGGGCTGGCCATCCGCCGTCTGCGCGACTGGGCGGGTCAGATCGCTCGGCTACAGCGTTCGGGCCACGAGGTGATTCTCGTCAGTTCCGGTGCGATTCGTGCCGGCATGCAGGCCTTGAAAATGAAGAAACGGCCCTCCTCCCGTCCCGAGTTGCAGGCCTGCGCCACCATCGGACAACCGCTCTTGATGCGGGCCTATGCCGATGCGCTGGCCCCGCACCGGCTGCTGGCCGCCCAAATCCTGCTCACCTCCTGGGATCTGGACAGCCGCCGGATTTACGACAACACCCGGGCCACGCTGCACACGCTCTTGCGGCAAAAACGGGCCGTGCCGGTATTCAACGAGAACGATGCGCTCTCGTTTGAAGAGATCGCCTTGCTCAACGCCTTCGGCGACAACGACCGGCTCTCCGCCCACGTGGCCATCCTGGCCAAAGCGGACCGCCTGGTGATCCTGACCGATGCGCCTGGGTTGATGAGCCGGCCCGACGGCGGTGGCCAGCTGATCCGGCGGGTGCGGAAGATCGACGAAAAAGTCCTCGCGGTGGCCGGTGGCGCCGGCAGTGCGGGATCGGTGGGCGGTATGCGTTCCAAATTGGAGGCGGCGCGTGTCGCGCTGGCCCGCGGGATTCCGGTGCTGATCGCCGACGGCCGGCGACGGAAAGTCCTGGGGGAATCCACCAAGGTTTCGGCGCATGGCACTTGGATCGCCCGATGAGCGCCGTGGCGGAGTTGGCCGCACGGGCCAAGGAGGCGTCGCGCCGCATGGCGGTGCTTTCCGCCGACGAAAAAAACGCACTTTTACTGGCGATGGCCGAAGAATTAGCCGCCCGGAAAAAAGAAATTCTCCAGGCCAACCGGCAGGACGTGGCGGCGGGGAAGGAGGCCGGATTAACCGGTGCGCTGCTCAACCGGCTGGAGCTCACCGACAAACTGTTTGCCGACATGGTGGAGGGGGTGAGGCAGGTAGCGCGCCTGCCCGATCCGGTGGGGGAGGTGGTGCGGAAATGGAAACGGCCCAACGGGCTGGAGATCGAAAAAGTCCGTGTCCCCATTGGGCTGATCGGGATTATCTACGAGTCGCGCCCCAACGTGACGGTGGACAGCGTCGTACTTTGTCTGAAGACCGGCAATGCTGTTCTGCTACGGGGTGGGCGGGAGGCGCGGCACAGCAACCGGGCCCTGGCCCAGACCTTGGGCGAGGCGGCGCGAAAGAAGAAACTGCCCGCTGAGGTGGTGGCCTTGGTGGAGGACGAGAGCCGGGAGAGCATCCCCGAAATGTGTCGGTTGGACGGGGTGCTCGACCTTTTGATTCCCCGGGGAGGCCACGGTCTGATTGAAACGGTGCTGCAACACGCCCGCGTTCCCGTGATCAAACATTCCCACGGCGTATGCCATGTCTTTGTGCACCGGGCGGCGGATCCCGCCATGGCGGAAGCGATTGTGGTGAACGCCAAGTGCCAGCGGCCCGCCACCTGCAACGCGGCCGAGACCCTGCTGGTGGACCGGGAGGGGGCGGAAAAAATTCTTCCCCGGCTGGTGCGGGCTTTGCGGGCCAAAGGGGTGACGCTGTTTGGGGACGAGACCGCGGCGAAAGCCTCGGGGGAAAAACTTTCTCCTCCGGCCGACTGGAAGACGGAATATCTCGATCTGACGATGGCGATCCGGGTGGTGGACGGAGTGGACGGGGCGCTGGAGCATCTGGCGCGCCATGGGAGCCATCACTCCGACGCGATCGTCACGCAGGATCGGGCCGCGGCGGAGCGTTTTCTCCGGGGGGCCGATTCGGCCGCGGTCTACTGGAACGCGTCGACGCGTTTCACGGACGGGGGGGAATTTGGTTTCGGCGCGGAGATTGGCATCAGCACGGACAAAATCCATGCCCGTGGCCCAATGGGATTGGAGGAGTTGACCTCGTACAAGTACGTTGTGACCGGCCACGGGCAGTTGCGCGAATAAACCGGCGTGAAAATCCCCTTCGGCTGGAAGATTCACCTGTTCTTTGCCGTCATCACCGCCTTACTGCTGGTGGTTGTCCTAAGTGCTCGGCAGGAAACGCCGTTCGGCTTCGCGGATGTGGTCGCCATGGCCCAAGATCGGGCTACCCGGCCCCAGGAACCGTTCCGACCGGTGGCCGCGGAATTTCTTCGCTTGAACTATGACCAGCACCGGGACATCCGCTGGAAAAACGACCGCAGCCTATGGCGTTCCGAAGGCCTTCCTTTCCAAATCCGTTTCTTCCACCCGGGGTATATCTTCAATCGGGTCGTGGAAATCTTTGTTTTGCCGGACAGCCCGTACCAACCGATCCGTTACTCGCCGGAATTTTTTGATTTCGGGAAAAATGTCTTTAAGGAAAAACTCCCCACCACCGGCAGCTACGCCGGTTTCCGGATCCATTATCCCCTGAACCGGCCGGATGTCTTGGACGAGCTTTGCGTTTTTTTGGGGGCCTCTTACTTCCGGGCCTTGCCGCGGGGGCTTCATTATGGTGTCAGCGCGCGGGGTTTGGCCCTCAACACGTATGTGGCCGGTCGCCAGGAAGAGTTTCCTGTTTTCACCAAATTCTGGCTCGAAAAGCCCACCGCCTTTGCGAAAGAATTCACCCTGCTGGCCTTGATGGATTCCGAAAGCGTCAGCGGGGCGTACCAATTCAAAATCTTTCCCGGAGAGGAAACCCGCATGGAGGTGGAAGCCCGCTTATTCTTCCGAAAAACCCCCTCCATGATCGGATTGGCCCCCATGTCCTCGATGTTTTGGTTCAGTGAAAACACCAGCAACACCTTCGGGGATTTTCGGCCCGAGGTGCATGATTCGGACGGCATGCTGTATCAGAAAGAGAATGGAGAGTGGGTTTGGCGTCCCTTGACCTGGGCCCGGCAGATCCAGGTGAATATTTTTCCGGATTCCAATCCCAAGGGTTTTGGTTTGCTCCAGCGGGACCGGGAATTCAGCCACTATCAGGATCTCGAGGCCTTGTATCACCTCCGTCCCAGCCTTTGGGTTCGGCCTTTGGAGGGCTTTGGGGCTGGGAGCCTGCTCCTCATGCAGTTGCCGACCGGAAACGAATACACGGATAATGTAACCCTTTTTTGGAAATCGGAGGCCCCCGTCCTGCCGGGAAGTTCGCAAACGATTCGTTATGAAATGCGCTGGCTCAAGCAAGCGGAGAACTTGCCTCCCCTGGGCCGCTGCATATCCACCCGGGTGGATGATCAGGAAAAGAAAAACCAACGGACTTTTCATCTGGATTTCTCTGGGGGGGCCCTGGCGAATCTCCCCGCGGGACAGACGCCAGCCTGGGAGGCCTTTTCTCCCACCGGGGCGAAGATCTTGAAGCCTCAAATTGTCTGGAATGAGTACAACCAATCCTGGCGCTTTAGCTTTTTAGCGCTGAAGGAACCGGGAAACCGTCCCCAGGAAATCCTTTGTCGTTTGGTCGGACCGACGGGCCACATCTCGGAAACCTGGAGCTATACATGGCTGCCGTAGCGCCCTCCGACGGCTGGGATCAGGCGGCCAAGGGGGTGGGAACCTGGCTGGAGCGGTTGGGGGTTCGTCCCGAGGAGCGGCGATTGGGGCTTGTTCTTGAAATTCTGCAGGAAGCGCGAAAAAAAAGGACCAAAGGAATCCCAGCCGTGGCGGCCATGGACGTGGCCTTTGGGCGGTTGGAAGATTGGGCTGTTTCCATTTTTCCGGAATCCTCCCGCGAGCGGGCGGTTGCGCAGGCTCTCGTCGCGATGGCCGGATCCATGCCGGCGGACCGGGCCGGCCAGCTGATCCTCTGCTCGCCCTGTCCATCGGAGGATGCGGAGCTTCTGAGGCAGTTTTCACATGGCGGTGGGCTGGAAATTCGCCTTTCCCGGATGACGGCGAGGGGGATCCGCTTCGGCCCCATTGAGACGATTGCCCAGGAAACTTGGCATAAATTCGGCTGGGCTCCGATTTTTCAAGCTCTCCTGATTTGGACGGTGGTGTTTTTTGTGCTCCTTTTTCTTTTGGAAAGGGGGCGCATTTCTTGAGGACCGCCGGGTTGCGGCTGCGTCCGATCACGGCCGAGGAGGTCGCTTTTCGCCGGGCGGTGTTTTTCGGCGCGGTGGTGGCCGGAACCGGCCTTGGAGTCTGGTTTTTGGCCCGGGCCTTTGTTTCCGAGGGCTTTTCTTTCCTCGAAATATTCCAGTTGGTTCTTTTCGGACTGCTTTTTCACCAAATCGTGGCGGGTTGCTGGCTGGCGTTGTTGGGGGCGTGGTCCCTCCGTTTTGAGAAAAACTATCCCGGCCCATGGACCGAAGCCGGTGCCGGACCCGCGCAGCCTGATTTGCCTCGAACGGCGATTGTTCTTCCCATGTACAACGAAAACCCCGGCCCGATCTTTTCCGTGGCCGAGGTGCTCTGGCGGGATCTCCGTTCGGCCCCCGGGGAGTTCGAATTGTTTTTTCTCAGCGATTCCAACCTGCCCGAACAGTGGATGGCGGAGGAGCGGGGTTGGTTTGAGCTGTGCCGTCGCACGGGGGCTTGGGGGCGGATTCATTACCGGAAGAGGCGGTCTCCCCGCCACGGCAAAAGCGGAAATCTTGCCGATTTTTGCCGGCGTTGGGGGGCTCATTTTCGTTACATGATCACGCTGGATGCCGACAGCCTGATGACGGCTTCCCTCATCCGGCAACTGGTTGTCTGGATGGAAAAGTCCCCGCGCACGGGAATTTTACAGACGCTGCCTTTTCAGGTCCTGGGGCAGACCCTCTTTCGGAGAATGCAGCAGTTTTCGGCCCGGCTCTACGGACCCATTTTTGCGGCAGGCGCCAACTTTTGGCATCTCTTTGCCGGCAATTACTGGGGACACAACGCCATCGTGCGGGTGGCCCCCTTCATCCAGTACTGCGATCTGCCCGAGTTGCCCGGAACCGTGCCGGCCCGGCGGCAGATTCTCAGCCATGACACGGTGGAGGCGGCGTTGATGCGGAAATCGGGCTACGATGTCTGGATGGTTTTTCATGCGGAGGGAAGTTATGAGTCCGGACCGCCCAATTTTGTGGATTATCTTGCCCGCGAAAAGCGGTGGTGTCGCGGGAACCTCCAGCATTTTTGGTTTCTTTTCTCCCCGGAAATCGATTTTGCCAACCGCGTCCATATCTGGATGGGTTTGATGGCCTACGGGGCGGCTCCTCTTTGGCTTTTATTTTTGATGGGCGGGGCGGTGGATTGTTTTTTCAAGCATCGCTTTTCTCTCCTGAGTTCGGGCACCGGCGGAATCGATGGCCCCTTGGGCCACGCCTATGGAACCCTGTTTGCGGTGACCTTGGGTCTGCTTTTTCTCCCCAAAGTGGTGGCCTGGCTTTGGGCCGCCCCGCATTGGCGGGCTTTTGGTGGGGGAATCCGTTCGGCGCTGAGCGTGGTCTTGGAAACCATGGCTTGGGCGGTTTGGGCTCCCTCCAGCATGCTCTACAACACCTGGTTTATTTTGCGGGAATGGCTCCGGAGGCCTCTCGCTTGGACCACCCAGAATCGCGGGCAACGCCAAGGCCTAACCCTCCCCCTGGCCCTTCGCCGGCTTTTTCTGCCGTGGACCACCGCGCTGGGCGCGGGAATCCTGCTGCTGGCTTACTTGCCTGAACAAATCCTCACGTTTATCCCGCTGCTCGCTGCATGGTTTCTGACCCCTTGGCTGAGCTGGTGGACCAGCCTGCCGTCGGCCGGCGCCCTGGCACGGAGGTGGGCCCTTTTTTTGGTGCCGGAGGAGACCGGGACCATTTCCTGCCGGGGGGTGGAATCCTATCTGGAGGCTGCCCGCAAACCCTGGATGATCCCCGGAGATCTTCGCTCGGAACTGAGACGTTTCATGCGTGATCCTCTTTGGAATTCCCTGCATGTGCGGCTCCTGCGGGATCGAAAGGGGCCGGCGGAAAATCGCACCCGTTTTCCCATCCCCAAGCGGGAGCTGATGCTGGACAAACCCCCGGAGGCTTTCCCTTCCATGGATTGGATGAACCTGCTGTCCGATCCGGCCGCCTGTCTTTGGATCCACCGGACCTATTGGAAGCGGGTCGCGTCCCGCCGGGGTTCCGGGTGGGGTTCGGCGGAAGAATCCTAGCCCCCCTCAGGGAGCTTTTTTTTCGAAGCGATTGAAAATTTCGGCCGCATTGGTTTCGGAAAGATGGATCGGGCGGGTCTGATTATCGGCCACCTCCACTTCCAGCAGCCAGTAGGCAACGGCATAGCGGCTTTTGTACTGGCCGTACAAGGCGTACTTGCCTGGGGGCACGTTGGAGAAAAAAAACCCTCCGTTGGTGGCGCTTTGGGTTCGCAGGGTGGCGGCGTTGGCGGCGGCCTGACCCAGGGCTTGGAGATCGAGGTTCTTATACCCGTCCGCGAAATCGATGCGGACGCCCACGGGATTTTCCTGCCCGTCCGGACTGCGGGTCACCGCCAACCCGTCGGTTTTCCAGGTTTCCATCCGCAACCTCCGGATCTCGGGAATCAAATGGGGAGGGGCTAGGATGAGATCCATCCCGCCCAAATCGGAGCGATAGGAGGCATTCTTGAGCTGGATCGTGGCCCGGCCGGCAATCGAGCCGTGCCCTTGGGGTTGGGCCAGGAGAGGCAGGGGAAGAAGAAAGAGGGCCGCGGTCAGCTTGCCAAAGAGGGCGACTGGACGAATCTTAGAAGAATCATGAACCATCGGCCCATAACCTACCGCAGGGCGGCCGGCAGGGAAAGGGGGCGATGAAGGAGCCGCGTTACCGCCGGCTGGCGGATCTGCTGACGGGCTACTCCACCGCCTTAAAGCGGGGGGATCGTGTCTGGATCGATGCCTCCGAAATTCCCGAGGCTTTTGTGGTGGAATTGATCCGCTCTGTCCGGGCCCGGGGGGCGGACCCCTTTGTTCATCTGCACACGGGGCAGGTTTCCCGCGAGCTGGGTCGCGGGGTGACGGAAAAGGCGCTTCGCTTCAGTTTGCGGCACGAGCTCCGGAAGATGAAGGAGATGCAGGCCTACATCGCCCTGCGGGGATCCCGGAATGCCTTTGAATCCAGCGATGTTCCTGCGGAAAAGCAGAAGCTCGCTGGAAAGATTTTGAGGCCGATTTCGGATCGTCGCATCAACCACACCCGTTGGGTGGTATTACGCTGGCCCACCCCGGCCATGGCCCAGGCCGCCGGCATGAGCACCGAAGCTTTTGAGGATCTCTTTTTCCGGGTCTGCACGCTGGATTACCGCCGGCTGGCGCTTGCCACGAAGCCTCTGGTGCGGCGGATGCGGCGGACTGACCGGGTCCATATTACTGGGCCGGGCACCGATCTGAGATTTTCCATCAAAAACATCGGCATAATTCCCTGTGTGGGGGAGCGGAACATTCCTGACGGCGAGGTGTTCACCGCACCGGTGAAAGATAGCGTGGAGGGGCAGGTGACCTTCAATGCCCCGGCGGTCTATCGCGGCATTCCCTTTGACAACGTCTGCCTGAAATTCTCCAAGGGGAAAATCGTGCAGGCCCGGGCTGGAGACAAAAGCCGCGAGCTCGAACAGATTTTCAACAGCGACCCCGGGGCCCGTTACATCGGCGAATTTTCCCTGGGTCTCAACCCTTATCTGCACGAACCCATCCGCGACATTCTTTTTGACGAAAAAATTGCCGGTTCGTTTCATTTCACGCCCGGACAGGCGTATGAGGAGGCGGACAACGGCAACCGCTCCCAAGTGCACTGGGATTTGGTTTGTCTGCAGGACAAGGCCCACGGCGGCGGGAGGATCTTCTTTGACGGCAAACTTGTCCGTGAGGACGGGCGTTTTGTCGACAAGGACCTCGTGGGCCTTAACCCCGAAAAGCTGGCGCGGATTCTGCCGACATGAACCTTCGGCAAGCCTTGGTGCAACTGGCGGAGCAGTCCGGCGCCAAGGATTTGGCCGCTTGTGAACAGGCGGTGACTGCGGCAGCGACCGACCAGCGCTCCATGATCAATGCGCTTCTCGACACCGGACAGGTGGACGAAAAGGTATTTGCCCAAAAACTGGGAGAGCGGTTGGGGCTCCAGGTTTGGGGGGAGGAAATTCCTCCGATCCCCGCTCCGCTTCGCGAAAAATTTCCTGCACGGATTGCCCTGCGGTACCGGCTCCTTCCGGTGACACCGGGGGAGGGGGAGCCTCTTCCTGTCCTGGGTTTTGACCCTTTTGATCATTTGGGGCGGCAGGCTTTGGCCGGCTTTTGGGCCGGGGAGACCCGCTGGATGCTGGCGCCCCGCCGGGCGATTCTGGACGGCTTGCGGGCTGGTTACGGGGTTGGGGCAGAAACCTTTGACGAAATTCTTGAGGGCCGCGGGGATCTTCCGCCCCCCAGCGACCTCGAGCAGGAAACCACCATTCTTGATGCGGATGATTCGGAGGCTTCCGTCATCAAGTTTGTGAACCAGATCATCCGTGAGGCCCTGCAGGAACGGGCCACGGATATCCATATCGAGCCCCTTGAGGATGATCTTCAGGTCCGGTACCGGATCGACGGGGTCTTGCGGAATATTCCCGTGCCTCCCCGCATCAAACTGTTTCAAGCCTCCCTGATTTCCCGCATCAAAATCATGGCTCACCTGGACATTGCGGAGCGGCGGCTGCCGCAGGACGGGCGCATCAATCTGGAGTTTGAGGGGAGGCCCATCGATGTGCGGGTGGCGACCATTCCCTCGGTAACAGGGGAATCCATCAGCCTCCGTCTGCTGGGCCAGCAGCGTTTTGACTTTGCCCAGTTGGGATTGAGTCCGCTCAACGAGCAGAAGGTGCGGAGCCTGCTGGCCCTGCCGAACGGGATCGTGCTCATCACCGGTCCGACGGGATCGGGAAAGTCGACCACCCTGTACACGTTTCTTGCTTCGCTCAATTCCAAGGACCGCAGGATCGTGACCATCGAGGATCCGGTGGAAAACAAGATTCCCGGAGTCGTCCAGATTGCCGTGAAGCCGGAAATCAATCTGACCTTTGCGGCGGGCCTCCGGAGCATTTTGCGGGGCGACCCCAATGTGGTGATGGTCGGTGAGATGCGGGATGTGGAAACGACCGAGATCGCGATTCGTGCGGCATTGACCGGACATCTGGTGTTTTCCACCCTGCACACCAACGATGCGATCGGGGGAATCACCCGGTTGGTGGATATGGGCATCGAACCATTTCTCGTGGGTTCCTCCGTACGCGCCTTTCTGGCGCAAAGGTTGGTGCGGGTTTTGTGTCCTTGGTGCTGCGAAAAAGGCAGCTACTCCGAGCAGTATATCCGCGAAATCGGCATCCCGGCCGACAAGGCCGCCACGGCCCACCGCGCGGTGGGATGTGACCGTTGCCGGATGACCGGATATCAGGGGCGCCGGGCGATTTACGAAATCTGCCTGGTGAGTCCCCAACTGCAGGAAATGATCACGCGGCGAGAGTCCAACTCCGCCTTGAAAGAAATGGCGCGTTCCCAGGGGATGCAAAGTCTGCGGGAAGACGGGTGGGAAAAGGTGGCGGAAGGAACGACCACCATTGAGGAAGTCCTGCGGGTGACCGCCACGGAGGCCAGCCGCAACGGGGTCTCCTGATATGCCGGCGTTTACCTACGAGGCCATCGCGGCGGGGGGCGGACGTACCCGGGGCGTGCTGGAGGCCAAGAGTCGACAGGAAGCTCTGGCCCAACTGGGTCGGCAGAGGCTTCAGCCCATCCGTTTGCAGGAGGAGGTTGCAGCCGCCGGCGCTCCCTTGGCCGCGGTGGGGCAGGCTCAGGCTTCCTCGGAGCGTCAGATGAATGAGGCTCAGATCATTTCCTTCACGGAGGAGCTGGGGGATCTGCTGGACGCCGGACTGCAACTTGAGGGGGCGTTGCGGATGATGGAGCAGCGGTCCGAGGCCTCCGCCCTCAAAGCGGTGGCCCAGAGTCTTCGCACCCAGGTTCGGGAGGGGACCAGTCTTTCGCGGGCCCTGAAGGTGGCTTCCTCCAGCTTCTCGGACCTTTACTGCAACCTCGTAGCGGCCGGGGAGGTCAGCGGGGCTCTTGGAGCGATCTTACAGCGACAGGTTCTTTATTTGAAGAAGCTGAACGACCTCAAAGCCCGGGTGATCCAGGCCCTGATTTATCCCATGTTCGTGACCGGAGCCGGCATTCTGCTCATGGTGCTGTTTGTCGTTGTGCTGGTGCCGCAACTGGAGACGCTGTTCAAATCCCAAAAGCCACCGTTAATCACCCAACTCCTGCTTGGAGCCAGCCGATTCCTGGTTCATTGGGGCTGGATGGTCGTGGCGACGTTGGCCCTCGGGGGAATCGCGTTCTGGCAGGCTGTGCAGAAGCCGGCGGGACGAAGCTGGTGGGATCAAGCCAGGGTAAAAATTCCCGTGGCCGGGCCGGTTTTGGAGGCCGCCTTTTATGCCCAGTTTAGCCAAACTCTCGCCAACCTTTTGGGCAACGGGGTCACCTTGCTTCAAGCCATGCAGCTTGTCTCCCGGGCCACCTCCAACACCTTTTACCGGGCTCGATTGGAAAAAGCCGCCCTGCAGATTTCCGAGGGTTTTTCCCTGAGCCGGGCGTTGCGGCAGGTGGGGGGCTTTGCCGATACCTTTCTCGACCTGGTGGCCGTGGGCGAACAAACCGGCGATTTGGCCAAGGCCTTGGACAAAGCCGGGGCCCGTTATGAAAAGGAAATGGACCGGAGGATTCAGAAGATCACGGCTCTCATCCAGCCTGTGATTATTGTGATCATCGCCTTGGTGGTGGGAGCCGTGGTTTATTCCATCATCACCAGCATCTTTGACGCGATGTCCGGTATGCGAAAAAGTCTGTAACAAGTTATTCCTTCCTCTTTGGGGCTTGTTCACGCGAGCGGTGAGCAAAGCCTTGGGCTGGTGGGGAAGAGAGGGGGCTTCCCTGGGTAGTTTCGCCCATGGCTTTTCCCGTCCTTTTCCTGGCAATGGTTTTCTGCCTCCTCGGCCTTTCGCCGGCTCGGGCGGGGCCCATGGTCTGGGAAGGGCAGGAACCTTGGAGGTGGGAGGCCAACCGGCCAAACGCTGGTTCTGGGTCCGACGCCGGAGCGGTCGAGATTTTTCGGACCGTCAACACGGTCTTATGGCAGGCGCGCCTTCGGCCTCCCGAGGATGGTCGTGCGCTTCTTTTGACGGTGGTTTTTAAGGAGAGTCAGGGGGGATTTGCCCGGTTGATGTGGAAAAACGCCACCGAGGCCATCACCTTGTGCGGCAACCTTTATGAAGGGGCGGCACCTTGGCACCAAAGGAGCTTTCTGATTGCCCCGAACACCCTCTCCGGCCCCGGTCGGCTGCTAATCGAGTCCACCGGGGATTCCTCCGTGGTGGAAAAGGCTGATTTGGCATGGGTTTCTCCCGCCATTTACGCCACCGCCAGCACCCCGGCTCTTTTTCTTTCGGACTCGGGTCGGGTGATTCCCGCCGAAGAGCTTGGGGTTGCGGGCCGGAAAATCCCTTCCGATGTTGTCCGGGGCCGGACCGTGGATGCCGTTCTCGATCCCGGCCCGATTCATTTGGATGCAGGCCAAACCGTCCGGCTTTTTGCCTCCATCGGGGGAATACCCGGCTGTGCCCGGTTGGATGTGGAAGTGGGGGGTCTCCCCTCCATTTTCCGGCCCAAGGTGGAAATCAACGGTCAACCGTTGGATGAGGTGAATCTGGAAATTCCCGGCTTGGAAGACCCGGGGTACATCCGTCTGCCGGGTTCAGACGAAGGACTCTTTGCGGGTTGGCGGAAAGTCACCGCCTATGTGCCTTCCGGCTTTCTGAAGCCCGGCGAAAACCGGCTGGATTGGACCAACCCGGATTTTCGCAACGGGCACACTCTCCGCCGCGCCCGTCTGCAAATTCTTTTTGAAGACGGTTCCCCGCGTTTCTCGCCCCCGGTCCCCTCCGCGCCCCCCCCTCCAGTCTCCGTCGGGCGACCGGACTTCAGGCTTGGGTTGTCATCCCGTGGGACAGGGGTAGAATTGCGTTCGGAATGAGACACTCCATCCAATTTCGCAGGTCGGCGGGGGGATTCACCCTGATCGAGATCATGCTCGTGGTCGGCATCATCACCGTGTTGATGGGGTCGGCGATTTTCATGCTCACCGGAAATTTGGAATTTGCGAAGGAACAACGGGCCCGGGGCGATCTTCAGGCCATCGTCACCCAGATCCGGCTCTACGAAATGAAAAGCGGCGGGGTCCCACTGGAGGAAAGCGCCGGTCTGCGGGCGCTGGTCGGCAAGGGAAAGGGGTTTGAGGAGTTGCCGAAGGATCCATGGGGGCAGGATTACGTTTATAAAATGGACACCTCTTCCGCCAAAGGGTTCAAGGTCTATTCCAAGGGACCGGACCGCAAGGATGACAACGGGAGCGGCGACGACATTTCCTCCTCGCGTAAGTAGCCTTTCTGCTGGGTTGGGCCGTTCCCTTCCCCGTTCCAGTGCGTTTACCCTGCTGGAGATCATGCTGGCGGTGGGGATTGCCGTCATTTTCATGGGGGGAGCGGTGGTGTTTCTTTCCAGCGTGGGAGGAGACGAGGATTTGGAGCGGGCCCGTCGCATCCTGGAAATCGCCGCCGGCGCCGCCCGGGAAGAGGCGCTCCGAAGCGGCATTCGGCAAAGAGTGATCTTGGGAACGCCCGGGGAAGGACGCCTTTTGGGCTGGCTGACGCGGGTTGATTCGGCGGCTTATGGCGACTGGGCGTTTCCCCCCGAGGTGGAAATGAGCGTTTTGCGACCCCATTTGTCGGAGTGGGGAAAACCCGAGTTGATGGAATGGGAATTTACCGGAGGCGGGCTGGTGGAGCCTATCCGGATCCGCCTGAAGCACGGCTCGAATCAGGACCAGTTTTCCTTCAATGCCCTGACGGGGGAATCGCAAACCGAGGTCTGGAAAAAAGAAAGATGAAATCCCGGGCCTCCTTCACCTTGATCGAAGTCATGCTGGCCGTGGGGATTTTTTCCATCGCGGTGGTGGGTTTTTCCCGCGCCTTGAATGATGTGCTGGCGATCCAATCGGAAATCCTCCGGAATGGACAAAAACGCCAGGCACTCGATTCCCTTGCCGCCCAGTACCTTGCGGTGAGCAACTCGCTCGTTCCGGCAGACTGGAAGGAGCGGGAGGAATTCTCCGCCCCCCCGGCCTGGAGAATCCGGGAAAAGACGATCCAAGCCGAGCCACTGGTCATCGCGGGCACCAACCAGTCGGCCCGGCAGGTGGTCGGCTGGTTTCAGGTCTATTTGGAGTGTCTTGGCCAGGATGGGGAGCCAAACGATGCGGTTTCCCTGTTGCTTTCTCCGCAAAGATGAAAAAGACCCCGGGCAAAGCCTTTACCCTGATTGAGGTTACCTTGGGCTTGGCCATTTTGATTCTCATTTTTGGGGTGATCTTCCAGCTGGTTCAGGTGTCGCTCGAGGGGGCGGATTTGGCCACCAAATATAGCCGGCGGCATCGGGAGGTGGGGGGCCTGTTTGCCTTGGTCCGCCAGATCTGCATGGAGGCACCCCCCGCCAGCCAGTTTGGCCTGGAAAAAGGGCAGTTGGTCATCACCAATGCCCCGGCCGCCATTTTTCGCGAGGTTCCCGACAGTGTCCGGACCCTTGAATTTATTTCGGAAAGGGAGCCCGGCGGCGGTCGCAGGTTGAAGCTGGTGGAGCAGTTGAATTTGCTGGGGCCCAGCGGGGAGATTACTCCCGGCGGAGGTCAGACCAACACGTTCGAGCTCATGCGGGATATCGCCAAGTTGGAATGGAGCGTCTGGAATCCCCAGTCCGGTCAGGAGGAAACCCTTTGGCAGGGACCGGCCAAGCCCTCGTATTTGAAAATGAACCTTGTGCGCAGGGAAGGTGGTCGGAATGTGACGAACACGGGTATTTTTTGGATTCCCTCGGGAGGCACGCCCGGCAATCCCGTTCCCCAGGATCCCGTCTGTCGGACCGGATGGACGGCAGGACCGTCCACCAACACCAACAGCACGCCCGGGGGTGTCCCCCCTACGGCTGGCACCAATATCAACGTTCAGGTGGGCAGTCCCTGATCGGGCCATGAAAGCGTTCCACTCCCTGCATCGCCGGAACCAAGGCGGGGTCGCCCTCGTGGTGGTGATCTGGGCGTTCGGACTTATTTTCACAGCCTTGGTGGGTTTTTCGGTCCTTTTGCAACGGCAACTTGGACAGGAGATCGCATCCTTGCAGAATTCCAGAGCCACGCTGTTGGCAGAAAGCGGAATCCAGATGAGCCTGAATCCACAATTGGCCCCATGGGAAATGGCTGAGGCTTCCAGCCAAATCGCCTCGCGTCTGAAAAACGGATGGAGAATTTCCCCGCTTGATGATTTTAATCTGACCGTCGAAATGCAGGAGGAGGACGGGCGCCTGAATGTGAACGCCCTGCGACTGTCCGACCAACCGGACGAGAGCCAGCGCATCCTCGTTAACCTGCTGGTGAAGCTCGAACTCGAATCCAGCGCGGCCAGTGCCTTGGCGGAAGACATGTTGGCCTCCGAACAAAGCGGTCTGCGGCCATGGGAAAGCCTCCGGCCAATGGAAGATCTGCCCTCTTGGGAGCTGGTGCCCGAAGAAAAACGGGAGCCAATCCGGGCGAAGCTCCGGAGCCTTTTCACGGTGTATGGTTCGGGAAAATTATCCCTGAAAGCCGCTGACCCGAGCGTTTTGGAGGCGGTTTTGGTTCCCCCAGCCTCATCCCAGGGGTTGCAGCAATTTCTGAAGATCCGACCCGGTCCGGACCTGATCCCCGGGACCGCCGACGACATCGTGAACCCCGGTCTTTTGGGCAGCACAGCCGAAATTACATCCGTTTTGGCCCAGAGAACCTCGGCCAATGGGGGGGATTCCTGGAGGGTCACCTCCACGGGGACCGTGGGAAAGGCGACGCGAACCGTGGAGGCGGTGATCTCCAGAAATCCTCCGATGGTCAAAGCCCGTTGGGTTGAGGAAAAACCTGCGGAGAAAGCGCAAAAGTGAAGGCTCGTCTAAAAGCGGGGACAGCCAAAAAAAACACCCCCCCGGAGGGGGCTGCCCTGGTGGTTCCCGGTGCGGAAGCGTGGGAATTTTGGTGCGAATCCGGAGGCCCCGCCACCATGGTGAATTCCGCGGAAACCCCGGATCGTTTGGGGATCTCTTCCGGGGTTTGTCTGGGGCTTCCTTGCCAATCTTTTTTCTCCATGCCTATTTGGGTGCCCGAAGTTGCGGAAACTTCCCCCAAAGAGTTGACGGCCCTTGCCTTGGAGCGCCGGGGAATGCTCGGAGCGGCACCCGAAAGTGCGGTCTGGTTTCAGGAACCGATCCGGACGGAGAAGGGGAGCGGGGCTGAATCCAATGGATCCGAGGGGGGGCGTTGTCTGGAAGCAACCGCCGTCTTGGTGCAGCCATTTGAGGAGAAATGGCTGCTCGATCAGGCCACTCGGCATGAGCCGACCGGGCGGCTGTTTCCCGCTCCCGCGGGCGGGGCCACCGCTGTCCTCCGGAGGGAGCTGGGCCGATGGGTGGCCGATTTTTATTCCCAAGGGAAGTGGCTGCATTCCCAGCCCCTTTTGGCAAAAAACCTGGATGCATCCGCCAAGGTCGAATTGAAGGCCTTGCTCGGACAATGGGAAGCAGAAGGGGTTTTCCCGCCTTTGGCGGACATGGTGGTGCGCTGCCGGAAAGAGGAGATGCCCGGTTTGGCGTCTTTTGGGGATTTTGGGATCCCGATCCGGTCGGAAGGAGTGGTCCCGCCGCGGCTTCCGGTGCCGGTTTGGGATCTGCCTCCCCCGGCCTTGACCGAAAGAAAACTCCGTTCGGTCCGGCTCAAAATGCAACGACGGAGGTGGACGGGGATCCTCGCCGGATACGGCGTTCTCCTTGCCCTTGCGGGGATCTTTTTTACCGTCCCCTTTGTCCGCCTGAAGCTGGCGGAAGCCAAGCTCCGCTCTCTGGCACCGGAAGCGGACCGGATCCGGGCGACCGCCGCCGTTTGGCATGAGGCGGCCGCTTGGCTGGATCCGCGCCGCAACGCTTTGGAGATTCTTTGGCAGGTCTCCCGACCCTTGATTGAAGCCGACCCTCCCCTCATCGCCGGGGTGCGGCTGACCGGGTTCGACCTCAACGGGCAGAGGGTGTTGTTGCAGGGGGAAGGAAAAGATCTCGAGGCGGTGGAAAAATATTTCGGTTGGATCAAAAAAGAGCCCAGGTTGGCGGGGATCCGCTGGGCGACCGGAAGTCCCAAACTTTTGCCCAACGGGAACGCCCAGTTTCAGGCGGAAGGGGCTTTTCCGAAGTTGGAGGAACCGGAAACGAAGGGAGGGGAAGATGCGAGCCCTGAGTCGCCATGAAAAAAAACTGACACTCTTTCTCGTGGCCGCCGTGGGCCTCGGCGTTCACTTGATTGCCCTGCGGATTTTGCTGTCCTTTGATCAGGGAAACCGGCGGGCCTTGGTGGGAGTCATGGACTCCCTCAGCGAGGCCGAGGGCTGGTTCGGGCAAAAAGAGGAGTGGGAAACCAAGGGCGCTTGGCTGGAGAAATATTTTCTGCCGGTGCCCGAGGCCAATCCCGCTCCGGCCCTGCAAAAATCAGCCCAAGCCGCCGCCTTGGCCGCGGGCTTGAAAATCGAGGACCAGTCCTTGCGACAACCCAAGACCGGTTTTGCCTGCACCATCTACGGCAACCGCATGAAACTGGGGGGGAATCTGGAAAGCTTTATCCAATGGCTTCTTCAGGTGTATCAACCGGAAAAAGGAATCGCCGTGGCCTCTTTGAGCCTGAAGATGAGCCCGGAGGCACCCAAGATGACCGGCGAGGCCGAGGTCTGCCAGTTCTTCAAAGCCAACAAGCCATGAACAAGTTTTTCACATACGCGGGGATGGCGCTGCTTTTGGGGTGGATGCCTCCCGTATTCTCGGAGGTGATGCCCCCGGTTGCCCCTCCCTCCCCGACTTCGGAAGCTGCGGTTGCTCCCCCCGGGGATCTGCCCGCCACCTTATCCAGCCGGAGGTACGCTCCATTGTCCAAAAAGTCGCCTTTCACGCTGGCCTCTTCGGTCGGCGAGAACGCCGACTTTGCCAAAGATCTGGTTCTGGCGGGCTATTTCCGCATCGATGGACAGGATTTCGTCATGGTTGCGGACAAGACGAAGTCGGACCGAATTATGGTGGGAAGCCGGCCTTCGCCTTCCTCCAAGGAAATGATTTTGCAAAAAGTCGAACGGGACCCGGGGGGGGATCCCACCAAATTAAAGGCGCTCATCCGCAAGGGTGGGGAAACGGCCACCCTTACGTATGGGGTGGGGGCTCCCGCCGCCAGTCCGCCTCCCGTTCCCGGCCAGCCGGTGGCCGTCCCCGCGGGCGTCCCCGTCCCGGGGCAGCCGGCAATTTCGCAGGTGCCCGGGCAACCCGGGGCGGTGAAACCGGCCGTGATTCGGCGTCGGACCATTCCCATCCCCACGGCACCCGGCCGATGATTCGGCTTTTTTCCCTGTTGGTCGTGCTGGCTGGTGCCTGCTCCATGGAGTGCAGCCGGGCTGAGGCCCTCCGGCCCCCGGGGCCGGAGATGATCAGCCCGGACACCATCCAGTTTCCGAACAATCCCGTTTCGGACTTTCTCATGGTGTATGAAAAACTGAAGGGCGTCACCCTCATCAAGGATGCCAGCCTCCTGGCGGGCGGGATCAATATGAGCCTGACCCTGAACCAACCGGTTTCGAAGGAGGAGGCCATCCGCCTGATCGAATCCACCCTCTTGTTGAATGGGTACGCCTTTGTGGCGGTGGACAAGAAGGCCATCAAGGTCATCAACGCGGCCGGCGGGAAAAGTCCCCGGAGCGAGGGCGTGTATCTTTTTACCAATGAGCAGGAACTTCCCGAGGGGGAGGTGGTGGCTTCGTATGTCCTGCCCCTTTCGTATCTGGATGCGAACCAGGCCGTGGAGATTTTTCAGCAATTTGTGGTGCTGCACCCCTACGGGAGCATTGTGGCTGTGCCGGTCGCCAACCAGGTCCTTATCACGGAAAACTCCACCTTGATCCGCCGACTCATCGAGGTGCGCCAATTGGTCGACCAACCCGCCCCGGAAATGAAGTCCGAGTTCGTCCAGTTGCACCAGGCCGATGCGGACCGGGTGGTGGAACTGCTCACGGAAATCCTCAAGGAACGGGAGCAGTCCGGGTCGGGGTCCGCGGGAACTGGACGCCCCCGGGCGGCTTCCGGGCAGCCGGCGCTTCCTCCCGGTGTTCCCAATCCGGCGGCCGCGGGGACGGCCCCCGGGGCGGCGGCGGGCGCCGGATCCGGCTCCGCCAGTTTGGCCGGGATTCAGCTGGTGGCGGATGCCCGCACGAACCGCATTCTCGTCATTGCCCGGCCTTTTGAGGTCGAATACATCAAAAACCTCATCCGCCAATTCGACATTCCCGTTGAGTTGGATGCGCCCTTTGAGTGCCCCCTAAACTATGTTTCCGCCTCCAGCATGCTGCGGATTCTCGAAAAGGTGTTGTCAGAGGATGACGGCGGATCGTCCTCGTCCGGGGGATCCCAGCCCACCGTCACCGGGGGCATCGGCAACACTTCCGGATCCTCGGCGGGCGGCAGCTCCAACAATGCCGTCGGGGGTTACACCGCCCGGGAAAGTCCTGGGACCGGCACGAATGCACCCAACATCAAGGTCAAGGAAAGGGGGATTTCCGACGCGGATTCAATCATTGTGGGAAAAACGCGTCTGATCGCCGACAACCGGGCCAACTCCATCATTGTCATCGGACAACCGGAAGCTCGGGAGAAGGTAAAGTCCGTTTTACAGCGGCTGGACAAAAGACCCTACCAGATCAATCTCGCCACGGTCATTGGCAGCCTGACTGTCAACGACAAGGATGATTTCTCCGTAAACATTCTCCAGCGGATGTCGGTGAACGAAAATTCCGGGGTCAATTCCGTTTCCGGGGGCACCTCCAAGATCAATACCAGCAGCACCACCAATAGCGGCGGGCAGGTCTCCGGAACCACCCCGCTTTCCCAGGCCGCCACCACCATGGGGGCCTTGGCCGGGGCGGCCACCGGTGCCCTGCCCGGAATGCAGATTGCCACCTTTATTGGCAACACCCTCGACATGTATATCAACGCGCTCACCGCCACGACCCGGTTCCGAATCTCAGCCCGACCCACCGTCATGACTTCCAACAACCGTTTGGCCACCATCTGGAACGGCAAGCAGATTGCGGTTCCCACCTCCACCTTGGCCAATGCCGGTGGCACGGGTACCACCCCGATCGCCTCGGTCCAGTCCGCGGTCGATTTCAAATATGTGGTTTTGCAGGTGGATGTTATTCCGCTGATCAACAGTGAGAGGGAAATTACTTTGGAGATCATCCAGAAGAATGACACCGTCCTCAAAAGCACCACCTCGATCGGCGGGGGAGTCAACGTGCCGGAAATCGCCACCCAGCTGGTCAATACCTCCGTGACGGTCCCCAACGGCGCCACCATCCTGATCGGCGGTCTCATCACACAGCTGGATAACCAGGAAGTTTCCGGCGTTCCCTTCCTTTCCACCGTCCCCCTGCTGGGCAATCTTTTTAAAAGCACGGCGGATTCCGTGGTCCGGGAGGAGTTGGTGATCCTGATCCAGCCCTCTGTGGTGGTCAGTCCGCTGGAGATCCAGGAAGTCTCGGATACCGAACGGGGGTTGACGGAATTCTCCTCGCGGCAAATCACCCCATCGGCCACCAAGTTGGGGGCCGCGGAGTCGGCCTTGCATCTGAAGGCCCCCAAGGCTGAGCAGCCGTCGGAATAAAACCGGCCACGAGTGTGCACGGGCTGGAGGTTGACTCTCCTCCCGGTTTCAAGGACGCTGAAAGACATTAGCTTTTCTACTTTATGAACATCCACGAATATCAGGCTCGCGAGCTCCTGGCTTCCGCCGGGGTGGCCGTACCCCGCGGCGCCGTGGCGAAGACGCCGGAAGAGGCTGAGTCCATCGCCCGCTCCCTTCCTTGCAACAGCTTCGTGGTGAAGGCTCAGGTCCACGCGGGGGGACGGGGGAAAGGTGCCTTCAAGGACGGTTTCAAATCAGGTGTCCACCTGGTGAAAACTCCTGCCCAGGTACGCGATGTCGCCGCCCGCATGCTGGGCAATCAGCTCATCACCCATCAGACCGGGCCCGAGGGCAAACCCGTTCACGCCGTCCTCGTCGGCGAGTCCACCGAGATCGCCCGGGAGCTTTACCTCGCCATCGCCCTCGACCGCGCCTCCAGCCATCCGGTCCTGGTCGCCAGCCGGGAAGGCGGCGTGGAGATTGAGACCGTCGCGGAAAAAAATCCATCCGCCATCCTCCGCGAGCAGATTCATCCCGGCCTCGGCCTACAGCCTTTCCAGGCCCGCAAGGCCAGTATCTTCCTCGGTTTTCCCTCCACCGGCCTCCGCGCTCCCTGCCGCTTGATCCACGCTGTCTATCGGCTCTTCCTGGAAAAGGATTGCTCCCAGGTGGAGATCAACCCGCTCGCCGTCACCAAGGGCGGCGATGTGGTGGCCCTGGATGCGAAGCTCAATTTCGACGACAACGCCCTCTTTCGCCACAAGGAGATCGAGACCCTGCGCGATGCCTCCCAGGAGGATCCGCGCGATCTTGCCGCCGCCGAGCACCACCTCAACTACATCGGGCTCGACGGCGACATCGGCTGCATGGTCAACGGCGCCGGCCTCGCCATGGCCACCATGGACCTGCTCCAGGCCGCCGGCGGCCGCCCCGCCAACTTCCTCGATGTCGGCGGCGGCGCCTCGGAGCAGATGATCACCGCCGCCTTCAAGCTCCTGCAGGGCGATCCGCGCGTCCGCGTCATTTTCATCAATATTTTTGGCGGAATCCTCAAGTGCGATGTCCTCGCTCAGGGCATCGTGGCCGCCTGCCGCACCGCCGCCCCCCGCGTCCCCGTCATCGTCCGCCTCCAGGGAACCAACGTGGAGGAGGGGAGAAAGATTTTGCGCGAATCCGGTCTGAAACTGACCGCCGCCGAGGGCCTGACCGAGGCTGCCGACAAGGCCGTCGCGGCCGCGAGGGGGAAATAACATGTCTGTCCTCGTCGACGCCAACACCCGCCTCCTCGTTCAGGGCATCACCGGCAAGGCCGGCTCTTTCCATGCCTCCGCCTGCCGCGCCTATGGCACCCGCGTAGTGGCAGGCGTCACCCCGGCCCGGGGCGGGGAAAAGTTCGAGAACACCGTGCCGATTTTCGACACCGTGGCTGAGGCCGTGTCCGCCACCGGCGCCAACGCCTCCATGATCTTCGTCCCCCCCGAGTTCGCCGGCGACGCCATCCTCGAGGCCGCCGACGCCGGCATTCAGCTGATCGTCGCCATCACCGAGGGTATCCCGGTCCTCGACATGATGCGCGTTCGCCACTCGCTGGAGGGAACCCCCTCGATCCTCATCGGCCCGAACTGTCCCGGTATCATCACCCCCGGGGCCTGTAAGATCGGCATCATGCCCGGCTACATTCATCGGCCCGGCCACGTCGGCCTCGTTTCCCGCAGCGGCACGCTGACCTACGAGGCTGTCTGGCAGATCACCAGCCAGGGCTTCGGCCAGAGCACCTGCATTGGTATCGGGGGCGATCCCGTCCACGGTCTCTCCCTCCAGCAGTCCGTGGAGTATCTCCATGCCGATCCCGATACCCACGCCATCGTCATGATCGGCGAGATCGGCGGTTCCGAGGAGGAAGAGGCCGCCGAGTACATCCGTGCCCGGGTGAAAAAGCCGGTGGTGGGATTCATCGCCGGCGCCACCGCCCCGCCCGGAAGAAGGATGGGCCACGCCGGTGCGATCATTTCCGGGGGGCACGGCACCGCCCAGGCCAAGATCGAAGCCCTGCAAAAGGCCGGCATCCGTGTGGCCAAAACCCTCGCCCACATCGGCGAGGAGGTGGCGAAAGCCCTGAAGAAGTAAGATGAGCGAATCTGTCCCCGCCAAAGTTGTTGCCAAAGGTCTGGAGGGCGTGGTGGCCACCGCCACCGCTATTTCCGATGTCCGCGGTTTGGAAGGACAGCTGATCTATCGCGGGTACGACATCAACGAACTGGCCGGCAAAGTTTCGTTTGAGGAGGTGTGTCACCTGCTCTGGACCGGAGAACTCCCCAACCGCAAACAGCTGGAGGAGGTGAAGAAAGGCCTCGCCGCTGAGCGCGAACTTCCCAAGGGCGTGGTGGATTACATTTTGGCCGCGCCGAAGGATGCCAGTCCCATGGACATCCTGCGCACCTGCGTTTCGATGCTTGGTCTCTACGATTACGGCCCGGTCGGCGTGGAGTACGTGGTCTTGAACCGTCAGCGGCAGATTTCCCTGACGGCGAAGATGGGCGTGATGGCCGCTTACTTTCATCGGGCCAGGAGGGGTCAGTCCCTTCCACCTGTCCGGCAGGATCTGGATGAGGCCGCCCATTTTCTTTACCTGATGAACGGGCAGGAAGCGGGGCCGGAGGCCGTGGCCACGTTGGATGTGGCCTATGTTCTCCATGCCGACCACGGGCTAAACGCCTCCACTTTTGCGGCCCGGGTCTGTGCCTCAACGCTGTCGGACATGTA
>Ga0214923_10001879_pt1 | contig 29012 bp, 30 predicted proteins | sample LL1510_MetaG_FD_177993 | JGI IMG/M metagenome (GOLD analysis project Ga0214923, IMG submission 177993) | Freshwater microbial communities from Lake Lanier, Atlanta, Georgia, United States - LL-1510 | ecosystem: Environmental > Aquatic > Freshwater > Lake | place: USA: Georgia | collected...
CATCATGATCTTCATAAAAAAAATATAAAATTAACTAAGAAAAAAATAACGAGCGGATATGCGTTAGTTGATTCATTGATTCATTGATTTATTGATTCATTGATTCATTATTTACTACCAAATGAAGATAGGTTCATACTAGACGCCATAGAGGTGGCAGCTGGACTGCTTGTTGCGGTTGCGCCTGCGCCGGTTGCGCCTGTTCCTGTGGCGCCTGTTGCGCCTGTTGCGCCTGTTTCTGTTGCGCCTGCTATTGCGCTTGTTGGAGGTACAGGAGTATCTGTTTCATACAATTTATCATAATTCATAGAAATTGCCTCATTAAATTTATCAACGATTGTTTGATAGGGTACATCACCATTCCATACTGGTGGACCAGCATACTGCACAAATGTTCGCACTAAAGAAGTATTGGTATTGCCATTTGTAGTATCTACAATTGTAAACATAACAAAGGGAGACGGAATAATTTTTTCATCATTAAAATCTATGTCTTTCCATTCTGGATGCTTTTCTTTTTGTACATATGAATTTAGCCATGATTTGTCGTATCGCGCAAAATGAAGACTTGGAAAATTCTTGTGTTCATTCATAAAACGTGGCCAGTCTGTTGTGACTAATTTATGAGTTTTCCAGTAATCGTTGACTCGATTAATCCACAACGAGGCTTCCATTTTAATGTTGCTTTTAGGTTCATAATTTTCTATACTATACTTAGTGAGAAGTATTGAAAATAATGCCATCACAAACAATGCTATAATGAATACTATTAATAGTAAACAGATATAAGAACTGGATAGTTTTTTGAAAGGAACTGCGATATTTTTTTTAATTCTTTTAAAAATGTTTGACTTAGCCATACTTCTATCGTTTATACTATAGGATTATACTATAATTTTACTATAATTTTACTATAATTTTACTAAAAATTTACTAAAATTATAATATAGTAGAATGATAATAATATGAAGGATACTACTTTTTTGTTTTTGTTTGTTTGTTTTCCAGCAAGAGTATTACTTGCTTATTTTGCTAAATATTTACGCGGATATTATTTACTTGTTTTCTCACTAATAACCTTTATCATTGGTATCCAATTTATTAAGCATTATATTACAAATTCACCAAACGTTGGATTCTTTGGATCTAATGTTTGGTGGGAAAATTATCGATTGGTTCATGGATTGAATTATTTGATGTTTAGTTTCGCCGCAGTTTATAAAATAAAAACAGCATGGTTATTTTTATTATTGGATGCTTTCTTAGCATTACTTTTTTTCATTTATGAGAAATATTATGTTAAAATTAGAATGAAATTCAGTACTTCTTTTACGCATTTATAAATAAAGTTATAAAAAATTAATCAATAAATTTATAGTATTAATAAAAAAATTGATTTAATAATATAATTTTATTATATAGCAAAAATGATTATTCCGATAAAGTGTTTTACGTGTGGTGAAGTAATCGCAGATAAATATCGCTTTTTTCAAGAATCGGTTCGTAAAATAAAATATGAAAAAGATATGGATCCAAAGAATGTAATTTATTTAACACAAGATACAATAAAAAAAACACCCGAAGGAGAAGTGTTAGATCAACTAAAACTTAAGTATTGCTGTAGAAAACATTTATTAACTCATGTTGACCTTGAATAATATTACAAACTACAAACTACAAACTACAATTTACAATTTACAAAAGTACATTCTAATAAAAATATTATAATGTATTAGTATAGTATAGAGTAGAGAGTATGGCAGGTAAGAATAAAACACAACGAAAGCATACGAAAAGCAAACGCATTAAGCATACGAAAAGCAAACGCATTAAGCATACGAAAAGCAAACGCATTAAGCATACGAAAAGCAAACGCATTAAGCATACGAAAAGCAAACGCACACGCAATAAAAAGAGAACGCAATCTGGCGGTTTACTACCATTCTCAGATTTTAAGAATAGTACGTATAATTTTTTTGAAAATATTGGAAATCAATGGAATGGAAAGCCAATACAATCCTCGTATGATTCACATTATCAACCTTTATTACAAACCTAATACTTTCTAGGACGTTCTATTTTTTATATTATAATAATATAAAACTATAATATAAGTAACTATAAGACATGATGAATCCAGAGATGAATCCAGAGATGAATCCAGACATGAACCCAGAGATGACACCAGACATGAATCCAGACATTATTCCAGACATTATTCCAGACATGAATCCAGACATTATTCCAGACATTATTCCAGACATGAATCCAGACATGAATCCAGACATGAATCCAGACATGAACCCAGACATTTCTTCAGAAGTTTGTTGGAAAATTTTAGATAAATTTTTTGAAGAGAATCCTACTGCATTGGTGAGTCATCATATAGAATCCTATAATGATTTTATGAATCATGGTATTCCTCAAATTTTTAGAGAGAAAAATCCAATTTTTATTGCAAAAAACATTACTAAAAGTGGTGACTATAAATATCAAGCCAAATTATATTTAGGTGGAAAAAAAGGTGAAAAAATATATTTTGGTAAACCAATCATCTTTGATAAGACTCATGAACATTACATGTATCCTAATCACGCACGATTAAGAAATTTCACATATGGAGTTTCAATTCATTATGATGTAGACGTTGAAGTAACCATAAATGAAGAAGGAACAGACGCTCCAATCAACAAAAATTTTACATTAGACAAAATCTATTTAGGTAGATTTCCAATTATGTTAAGGTCAGACTTATGTATCTTGAATGGCTTTGATAAACAAGTTCGATATACTATGGGCGAATGTAGAAATGATTTAGGAGGATATTTTATAATTGACGGCAAAGAAAAAACAATTATCTCGCAAGAAAAATTTGCTGATAACATGTTATATGTGAAAGACAAAGTAAATGATATTTATAGTCATTCGGCAGAAATAAGATCTGTCTCAGAAGATGCATCGAAACCAATAAGAACATTTTCAATACGAATTGTCGCCCCAAATCAAAAATTTACAAATAACAACATTGTAGTAAATATACCAAATGTAAGACAACCGATTCCATTGTTTATTCTAATGCGGGCTTTGGGAATTCTCTCGGACAAAGAGATTATTACCTGTTGTTTATTAGATATAGAAAAATATAACTACTTTGTTGATTTGTTTATTCCCTCGGTTCATGACGCCGGATTTATTTTTACACAAGAGGTTGCTTTAAATTATATTGGAACATTTACAAAAGGTAAAAGCCGTAATCATGTGTTAGAAATTTTAATGAATTACCTCTTACCAAATATTGGAGAACTTAATTTTAGAGAGAAAGCATGTTTTATTGGATATATGGTTTTTGATTTGTTAAAAGTATTTGTTGGAGAGAAAAAACCTACCGATAGAGACTCATTTAAATTTAAACGGGTTGAATTGCCTGGGCAATTATTGTATGACTTATTTAAAGAATATTATACTCTTCAACAACGAGACATTGCCCTTAAAATGGATAAAGAATATTACTATAACACCGGAGTGTATCAAGACAATTTCGAAACATTAATTACTAATAATTCCACTTATTTTTTTAGTTCGCGAATCGTGGAAGATGGTTTTAAAAAAGCATTTAAAGGAAATTGGGGAGCGGAGACGCATACGAAGCGATTAGGAGTAGTCCAAGACGTGAGCCGGTTATCCTTTAATTCATATATATCACTTATGAGAAAAATAAATTTGCCGATGGATTCAAGTGCTAAAATTGTTGGTCCGCGGTTATTACATTCGTCCCAATGGGGAATTGTTGATCCAGTAGATACTCCCGATGGAGCAAATATAGGATTTCATAAACATATGAGCATCATGTCAAAAATCACAAAAAATTGTTCTGGTTCTGAGATTATAAAATGGTTGGAACAGAATACCGAATTAGAGCTATTGTCTCATTGTGAGTTTTTATATATGGGGAATAAAACAAAACTATTTGTAAATGGAAAGTGGATCGGAGTTGTGAAAGACGCCAAACAAACCTATGATTTTCTAATTCTTAATAGACGACTCGCGGTCATTTCAATTTATGTGAGTATCGCGTGGAATATTAAAGAGCAAACCATCACTTTATTTACCGATGCTGGTAGAATGTGTCATCCATTATATTATATTGAAAATAAAACACTCAGTATTACAAGAGTGATGGACTTTATTTATGAGAATAAGTTTACGTGGAACCAGTTAATTAGTGGGTTTAATAAAAAAAACGACACCTTTAATGTGAATAGCTGTAAAACATACGCAAGTTATAAAGAATTATATCGTGGTACAATGGACAGCGATTTAAAAGAATTGGCAACGTTAAAATCATGTATTGAGTATATTGATACTTCAGAAAAAGATACACATTTAATTTGTTTTACAAGCAATGACATTCCTAAAAAAAATTATTCACACATGGAAATTCATCCCTCTTTAATCTTAGGCGTGATGGGTAATCAAATTGTGTTTCCAGAGAATAACCCACTACCAAGAGACCTTTTTTCTTGTGGACAAAGCAAACAAGCAATTTCGTTGTATCATACCAATTTTAACTCACGTTTTGATAAAACGGGGCTCGTATTACATTATGGACAGATTCCACTCATTAAAAGCAGATATCTTAAGTATATTAATAATGAAGAACATCCGTATGGTATAAATGTGATTGTCGCAATCGCATGTTATGGTGGCTATAATGTTGAGGATTCTATTTTGTTTAATAAAGCATCTATTGATCGAGGGCTTTTTCGAAATACATATTATAGCACGTATGAAGACCGAGAAGATAGTTCAAAAGTAGGCAATTCACAAGTGGATTCTATCTTTGCGAACATTGAAACCCACAAAACAATGGGACTAAAACCTGGATACGATTATTCTGACTTAGATGAGGATGGATTAATAAAAGAAAATACGCTAATGGATGAAACAAAAGCAATGATCGGAAAAATCATGACAACCATCAATAGTCCAGAGATTTCCATGGATGCTTCAGTATTTCCAAAAAAAGGGCAGACCGGATTTGTTGATAAAACCTATATCACAGAAGGTGCCGAAGGCTATCGATTAGCAAAAGTTAGAATTAGAGATGAAAGAATCCCCGCGGTCGGAGATAAATTTTGTAGTCGTTGTGGACAAAAAGGAACTTTGGGATTAGCAATTGAAGAAAAAAATATGCCGTTTAGTGCGGAGGGCATCATCCCAGACATTATAATTAATCCACATGCTATTCCCAGTCGTATGACAATTGGTCAATTATTAGAAACAATTATGGGAAAAGCATGCTGTGAATTAGGAACCTTTGCGGAATGTACTGCCTTTAATAACGTCGGTTCAAAATATAAATCGTTTGGAAGAATATTGACAAAGTTAGGGTTTCATTCAAGTGCGAATGAAGTATTGTATAATGGTGAAAGCGGTGAACAAATACGCATGAATATATTTATGGGGCCAAGTTATTATATGAGACTAAAACACATTGTAAAAGATAAAATTAATTATCGAGCAAAAGGTCCGAGAACGGCATTAACGCGACAAACAGTTCAAGGTCGGGCAAACGATGGCGGGTTGAGAGTTGGCGAACAAGAGAGAGATGCGATTGTTGCCCACGGCTTATCGTATTTCTTGAAAGAATCCATGTTAGTTCGTGGAGATGAATATTATATGGCAATTTGTAATTTAACTGGATTAACCGCCATTTATAACACTAGTTTGGATTTATTTATTAGTCCCTATGCCGATGGTCCAATCAAATTTGTCGGCTCCATGGAAAGTGAGAAAAAAATAGATAAAATAACTAAATTTGGAAAAGATTTTAGTATTATTCGAATCCCATATGCGTTTAAATTGTTAATGCAAGAATTAACAACTTTAAATGTATCCATGAGAATTATTACAGATAAAAATATAGACCAATTAGAAAGTATGAATTCTATTAATATTACTAGTTTTACAGACTTTGATAAAGAAATGTTGCCCATTCTAACAAGTTTAAAAAGTGAAATAATACAACCTTCCATACCAATGCCAGAAACTCCAGAAACTCCAGAAACTCAAGAAGAAGCAATTAAGAATGCGGCATCAGAAGAAGAGCCAATCAATACAACGGAGGAATCGATTAATCAACAATTTGTTAAATTGGCTCAAGTAATTGATGATAATTTTATCAAAACAGAACAAGAACAGGCACAAGAACAATTAGAGGAAATTTCATTAGAGGAACTTATACCAAAACCAAACTCAAACCCTGCGATTAGTAATGTTGGAGTGAATGATATCATAAATCCAGAAAATAGTCTTAGTAAATTTCAAGAAGATGAAATGGATCAATCTGGCCAATCAGGCCAATCTGGCCAATCTGGCCAATCTGACTCATCAGGCCAATCTGACTCATCAGGCCAATCTGACTCATCAGGCCAATCTGACTCATCAGGCCAATCTGACTCATCAGGCCAATCTGGAAATCAATCAAAAGTAATAAAACTTGGCGAACAATAAACCTTTAGTAAATTAATAATCCTTGATTCATAATAATTATTATGCTATCTATACTATATATACGATGGCATATAGGAAAGTAGATAGTTATTTTTATTTTTATTTGTTATTTATTACTATTTTTTCGATTAGTTCTCAATATGTATTCAAAAAAATACATTTGATAAAGAATACTACCTACAATCACAATTTTTTATTAGTATTAGGATTAGTGTTATATACGTCGACAGGGTTTTGCGTCTATAATATATTGAAGTATGGTAATATAATCATTTTAAATGTTTTATGGCATCTTGTTTATTTTATTATTTTATTTTTAATGGGGTATGTATTGTTTAAAGAAAAAATAACCTATCAAAAGATGATTGCGTTAGTCTTTGGAATGATCAGCGTGTTCATTTTCATGTCATATGGAATTGACTAAAAGACTAAGAGAAGTCCAGTGCGTTTAATTTTTATCATACTTTTTATCATACTTTTTAACTTTTATGGTTCATAAAAATTAAAATATTGCTTTATAATAATACACAAAGAATGACTGATTGGAGCGACGACATTGATGATGTTTTAGATGCGATTCGATTAAATTGTATTGTTTTATCTAAGCGACACAGAACTCGTTATTTTGATTTAAAATATAGTTTAAATTTTTACAAACTTCCAGTCATTGTTTTGAATGGGTGTAATTCTATTATCTCTGTTGGGTTACAACCATATGCTACGCAAGGAACAATCAGTCTTACAACTTCATTAATTGCTTTGTTATGTGGAATTATTGGAAGTATTGAGTTATTTTTGGGTATTCAAAAACGATTGGAGTCGGATCTAATAAGTGGTCGTGATTATTATCTTCTCTCGATTGATATATTTAAGACATTGTCATTGAACAGAGAAAACCGCCCTATCCCCGCAAAAGATTATTTAAATGAAATCTATAACAAATATACTAAATTAATTGAAAGCAGTGAAGCCTTGGTTAAAAAAATAGATGATAAATTAAATATTATAGATATTAATAAAAAAGATAAAGATGCTAAGTACAGCGGGAAAGAAGAAGATAGTAATGCTAAGCGCAGCGATAAAGATGACGATAGTGATGATATAGTGGTTTTAACACCAAGACCATCTGGTCGTGTTGACTTACCGACTCGTGGGGTTGAATTATCAATTGATAATGACAATGATTAACTATAATAAATACTATAATAAATACTATAATAAATTATTAAAATTGAATATAAATATTTATTTATAGTTAAATAATAAGTATGAGTGAGAATAAAAATATAAACTTAGTGTTCAAGTCAAGAAATACCATTTTAGAAATTTTAAAATTTCGAGGATACAATGTAGACGATTATGTAAATTATAGTATTAATGAAATTCATTTATTAATTCAAAATAATCAATTAGATATGCTTGTTAAAAAAGAAAGCACTGGACAAAAAGTATATTTAAAATATTTTAATTTAGATAAATCATTGAGACCAAATAATGTTCATGAAATTATTGAGTCCCTCTATACGATAGAAGAAGTATTGAATAAAACGGATGAATTAATTATTATTATTAAAGAAGAACCAAATGAAACCTTGGAAAAATTACAAACTGGAATTTATGCCCATGATAACATATATATTAATATCATCAATATAAACCGATTACAATTTAATATATTAAATCATACATTAGTGCCAAAGCATAAAGTGTTAAGTGAGGAAGAAAAAAACAATATTAAAACATTTTATAATATTGTAAATGATTCCGAATTTCCATCAATTTCTCGGTTTGATCCTGTCTCTCAAGTGTTAGGAATTAAGCCTGGACAAGTCTTTGAAATAGAGAGATCAAGCAAAACTGCAGTGGTTTCTAAATTTTATCGGATTTGTACTTTATAAGCAACAATAACTAACAATAACTAACAATAAGTTACTAACAATAAGTTAGCAACAATTATTTTTTTATTATAATAGTATAGTAGTGATGACGGAGACAACACCAGAATCTATGAGAGAAGAATTAGCTGCTTTATATGTATCATTAAATACGGCTTTAGATACGCTGAGCGCAAGTTTTATTGCTTTTAAATTAGAAGAACCTTCTACCTATGAAGATGATTTAGTAGAAGTTCAACTATTACGAGACCAAATTGTACGCAAACAAAACGAATTAACAAGTATAAATGATACCTATAAAAATGACATTGAAAAATTTAATTTTATAATCACAGAATTGACTGCTAGTAATAACGGACTAAAAAATCAACTTAAGCAATTTGAAAATTCTGGATTAGCATCGCATGGCGAATTAGTTATACAAAAAACAATCTTTAACCAATATATCATACAAAATATTATTTTATTACTTATGATTTTGTTTTTTTCATATAAATTAGCTAAGAAAGAAAGTATTTTCTAATTCTAATTCTTCGAATTCTAATTATAACATTTTCTATTATTATTGTATAGATGAAATGTTATAATTACAAATGTGATCCTAATAATAAAAATAGAAATTTTAATAGTTTTAATTTAAATCAAGGAAATTCTTATAATAAAAATAACAAAGATTTAAATGCTACAAAAGAAACAAATGTATCTTTTTTTAACACTACAATCGTTAAATCCTTTTTAGATTTATTTAGAACAAACATGGAGTCTTTCGTCGGCAGTATAGCACAAATGCCATTAGATATACCTATCTTAGGAGAAAGCGGTTCGCAAATAAATCGAATTTCTGGATCTAGTGCTGGTTCGGGATCTGGTTCCAGCTCTGGCTCTGGGTCAGGCTCTGGGTCTGAGGGTTCGATTCAAAATAAATTTAATGAATTTAATAGACTATTAGGAGAATATACACTTCAGTATAAATTAATGACAAATGAATTGATACAAAATAATAGTAAAGAAAGTTTACAAAAATATGCAAATAGTAATATTAAATTCAACAATGATTATTATTTTGTAAACGAATTTGGATTCGCTCATAAGTATGATACCACCGATAATCCAAGCCAAGGAACTATCTCGTCTTCGTGCTCTATGGGTTCCACACCAACTACAATAACCTCCTTAGAATTTAATCAACTTGAAACAACTGGCAAACCAATGGGATTAAAACAAGCCTGTGGAGTTGCTGGATTTAATGTAGAAAATAGTGCAACTGGTGAAAAATCATTTGTAGATATTGAAGGAGTAAAGCACATCTATACAGGAGAAGTCTGGGCCGACAGACATGAATCTTGTAATATTGAAGTGAAACAACTTACAGGAGAAGAGTATACGAATATACCAAAGGAAGCAGATATGACAAGCAATACTTTTTGTAGCCAACTGAATGTAAGCCCAGTCATATTAGAAGATTTATTTAACTTACATAAACAATTAGTAGAATTGGGGGATAGTGTGGTGAATGAACTAAATTTAGTGGCATCAAATAGCAGCGGAACAAATAGTACCACGGAATCAATTCGAGCGTCCATCACTAGTAAATTAGCAGAACTTACTAGATCACAACAAGATATTGTAAGAATTGGGGATGAATATAAATCTACTGGATCGATTGGGTTAGTTACGGATAGCAGCAATACAATTAAATCAAGAACCCGCGATAGTCAAATCGTAGTGAATATGAATTATTTAAAATATATGGTTGGATTTCTTTTAGTATTGTTTTTAATCGCAACCACTTTTTACGTTTTCTACTATGATATTTCCTCGCCTTTATTATTTTTACTACTTATAATCTTAATCATAATTGTATTGTCTAATTTTATAAATTTTATGTATAAAAAACTTTATCATCTTTTTTTAAATAAAATAGTTTAATAGAGATAAAATATAAACATATATTAATGATTGCTGATGAAATACAAAAATTTAGAACAGAACAATCCATATTACAAGACAGCTTAGAGAGCTTGCCAAATTCGGCTGCTTTTACAAGACAAAAAGCAATTATTACTGGCATGGATACTGCTACAGATAGAATTATAAACAATTTTGATTCTTTTGAGCGACAACAAGATATAGTAACAACTACAACAAACAATAATGACACACTCTTAAATTCCAGACAAGATACGTTATCAATCGTTGATCAACAATTAAACATTGCCGGTGAAACAATGTCTAGAATTAAAAATGACGATATTAATAATCATCGGTTACTCGAAATCAATAATTTTTATAATGGTTATTATTTATTATATTTAACGATCTTTAGATATATAATTTATACTTGTACTTTTTTACTTGTTGTTGCTTTGCTTAAAACCTCAGGTTTTATTCCAATAAGCATAAGCAATCTCTTAGTAATGATTATAATCAGCATTGGAGGGTATTTTATAATTAATGCCGCATTGGACATAAGTTATAGAAATAATGTAGATATCAATGAATATGAATTTCCTATAAAAACAAATATTGATGATGTACCTGCCTACGAAAGTGTTCAAGAAAATGATATAAGTATTTTACAAGAATTAGAAGACAAGTTTAATTGTTTACGTAGTACTTCGTAATGGGTAGTCTATTGTAGTATATTAAAAATATAATTTATAAATATCTTTAATATATATATGGCTACAATTGATGTTGATTCAATTATATCAAGAGCAGAAAACAACGCTGGAAGAAACACAAGACCAGAGGGGTGTGATGCTCTTATTCAACAATTTAGAGAAGAAAACGAACTAATACTGGCACAAATGGCACAAGCATTAGAGTCAGCAGGATTATCACCAAGTTCCTTAGCAAGTTCACTATCACAACTCACTGATACTTGTGATACCGCTTGCCAAAATAGACGCCAACTAGAATTGTCTTATGGAGAGTTTACTTCAAATGATTGTCAATCGGTCAAAGACAAAGCAAGGAAAAATTTGCTACAAAAATTAAAACAAAGTGGTAATAGTAGAGATTATGATCGATTAATTGGTCCAACGATTCAACGAGAATTGGATGAACTATTAAAAGAATTTACAGACGATTTAACTGGTTTGGTAACTACAAACAATTCTAATATTAACGCTTATAGTTCAATGTACAATTCTTTTGAACATATAAAAAAATTGTCTCAAACAACGCTGAATGAACACAAAAGATTAAAAAAAGCACTTGACGAGAAATTAAAATTTACACAAACTGGGGAACGTAAGTTATGGTATAAATTTCAATCGATAGAAACACAACGATTTTATTTTATACTATTGCTCTTTTTTTATTATTCATTGCTTTTATTCTTTTCAATTAAAAAAATAAATGATAATTTTGAAAATGTATATTTTTTATCTAAATTGATTGTATTATTACTATTGCCATTACTACTTCATTACATTTCTATCATTTTTAATTATACTATCTCATTGGTTCAATCCATTCCTAAGTTTTTTTAAAAAGTTATCTTAAACATCATCCTCGTCTTCGTCGTCGTCATAATTAATTGAAATATTTTTCCAACTGGATGTATATTTTCCAAATTTCTTTTCCATAAATTCATACAATTCCCTTGCTTTTGGCACGCTTTTACCATAACTATGAGTATACCATTGTTTAAAGGTTTCAAAAGCTTCTGTCTTTTTAATTTTTCCTCCAAGTGTCTTTTTAATTTTTTCCTTACAAAATTCAGTAAGATAATCTTGACCTTCGCGATATTTATCACTACTACATAATACTGTTTTACAATCGGTAACTTTTCCTTTCTTCTGAAAGGTAATATTTACCAACATACTCGCAAACACGGGAGCCCAGCTAGTAAATTTCTCGTCAATGTGTCTATCCATTGTATATTGATAAGGATAATCTTCTTTTGGAAAATTTTCCTCATCCTCAAAGGGTTGTTCTAAAAATTTGGAAACAAAATCGCATACACGAATTCGTCGCCAAGTGCCATCATCATTGCTTTTAATTTCTAATAATGTATTTGTGCATACTACAAGTTTAAATTGTGGTTTAAAGGTTACGGCTTCTTTAAATAGCGCACGTCCTTGAATGTTATCTCCTCCCGTAATTTCTTTCATAATACCTTCATTAATTTTTTCTCCTTTGCTGGGTTCTTGCATGACCGCATAGCGAATGCCCATAAGTTGAACAATTTCAGAAGAAGTACTGCCAATTTGAGTTCTTTTTTGTGTTAACAAGGTGATTGGAACCATTGCTTTATAGTCGCCAAGTGTTTTACTCATCAAATCTACTAATTTTGATTTTCCATTACGCCCTGAACCAGTATACATATTGAATGTTTGATTATCATTATTACCAATCAGAGTGCTTGCCAAGTGCTCCCACATGTAAGCTCTCAATTCTTCTTTTGGAAATAATTGATTGATGAACGTCTCAATTTCTTCTTTTTCTTTACTTTTTACAATAGATTGATAAGGCACAAAATCTATATTTGTGCATTTTGAAATATAATCGTCGGGCTGTCCGCTTCGATAGGTATTTGAATTAAAATCAATCACAAAATTATTAAAACATAACAAATACGGATTCTGATCGAGTTTATTTAAGAAATTTTTATCATAAAACAATTCTTTTGCTTCCCTCATAATATTATTCTTCCAAGTTGTTTTCTTTAATAGCACACACACCTCTGCTAATTTGTTTGAACGTTTTCGAGTCGTTTCATAATTGTCGTCTGTTTGCTCCATTGTCAATAATTGTGCTTGTGCTTCTTTTGATTTTTTCATATAAATATCGTGTAACTGCTTCGAAATAATCAATCGCAAAGTGTTTCCAGAATCAATCTCGTGCCAACGATTGCCCCTATATTCATACCAGATGTTATTTTTAATTGAAATACATACAAAATTATCCTTCCCAAATTGATACAATACATTCGCAAAATCAAATTCTGTATGGTTAGCAATCGTAAGATCAATAAAATAACTAATTGTTTCTTTTCTAATCTTATCATATTCCATAAAATTATCGGTTTTTGCCCAATACATAATGGATCGATTGGTTAACGAGTCGGGGTTCTCATAATCAAATTTATTCCATTTTTCAATTAAGGTTGGAATGTCGGTAAAATTAAATTCTTTTGATTTGCTTGAAAAACTTAACCATGATGGCAACAATTTGATGCTTGTATTTTTTAATGCCCAGCCTACTCGAATCCATTTGCTATAGGAACCAGGACCATAATATTTTTCTGAGAGCATCATTGTAAACTTATGAGTTTCTGCGAGTTCATAGTCTGTTGGCGATAGTTCAAATTTTTCTAACATTTCAGTTACAAAGACTGCTAATTCTTCTTGGGTTGTTACATCGCAAATATCCTTCGGCTTTGCCGACGAAGTTTTTTGCGGTTTACTTGCCGTTTTGCGTTTTTTTTTAATTGTTAATTTATAGTCTTCTAATTTTTCTGTTAAACTATCAATACAGGACAATACTGGAAAGGTATGCTGAATGGATAATTTGTTTAAATTTTTCTTAATATTAAAATCTTTTATGTGAAAGGATTTCCATTCCCATTTATTTTCATGAGCAGACCATTCTAATTCATAATGATATTTTATCGCATAGGCTTCCTGTCCAGGCTTTCTTGAACCATATAACTGCCAGTTTACCATTCCTCTGGTGACGCCTTCATCAATTAAATCTTCTTCGCTATTTATAATTGGAATATGCTTCCAAATATTTTTAATATCATTTAAAATTTCTTCTCTTAAATAGATTTGGGCGGCACGATGAATGGAAACACCAAAGATAATATGAATACCATCTTTGGTGGTTTTTTCTAGCATATTAACATTTGGTTTTTCCATTACAAAAATTTCTACTTTATGACCATTTGGAATGCTACAAATTTTACTTAGTTTTGTAACATATAAGTTAATCATATCTCTTACGTCATCCTCATCGTGTTGTTTTTTATCAATGGATGGTTCATATCTCATATCAATATCAACGGCTAATGGTGCCACTTCACACGACTGCTTTTCCGTTAAATATTCCTCTTTACCATCTATAAAAACCGATTTATGATAAATCTCTAAAAACTCCTCTCTATTTTTGATAAAATAGGTCCCGCCCATTATTTTTAATGATTTATCTCCAATTCTTGTGTGAGTGTATTCATCTCCTTTCTCAATAATATTACGATGTAAGTATTCTTCTAGTGATGAATTTTTGGTGTTCATAGTGCTATATTAATATAGTGGTATATTTTTATGTCAAATTTTAAATCAATTTTAAATCAATTTTAATTTGTTTTAATTTGTTTTAATACTAATATTATATTAAATATAATAGTATATACTACTATACTACTATAATACTCGTATACTATGTCTACTACAGAGCTAGAAAAATCAACGATAAATCGATTAATCAAAGACATAAAAGAAGTCATTCAATGTTCTACTAAAACAGGCATCTATTATAAACACGACGAACAAAATATGTTACTTGGGCATGCCTTAATTATTGGCCCAGAAGATACTCCTTATGCTTATGGAAATTTTTTATTTGAATTTGCCTTTCCAACCGATTATCCATTTTCGCCGCCAAAAGTATCATTTTTAACGAATGATGGCGAAACCAGATTCCATCCAAATTTATATAAAAATGAGAAAGTTTGTCTCTCAGTTTTAAATACGTGGAAAGGCGAAGGATGGACGAGTTGTCAAACAATTTTAAGTATATTGTTAATTTTACAATCGATTTTAGATAATAAACCATTGACGCATGAACCTGGTATGAATGAAACGCATAAAGATTTTAACACTTATAATACGATTATAAAATATAAAACAATTCAAGTTGCAATAGGAAATATTTTAGATAAACTAATTTATCCAGAAAAAGTAGACTTATTTTGGATGGAGATTCTAGAAAACTTTAACGCAAATTATGACAAAATAATAATGAATCTGACCGAACCGGATCATAGTATTCTTAAAACAAATATCTACAATATGCATATTCAAGTAAATAATTCAAAAATTAAAACGATTCTTAAAAAATATAAATTGATTTAAAAAAATATACTATTACTATAATAATATACAATGAAATTCTGTACAGATTGTGATAATATGTTATATCTTCGCCTGCATGCTGACTCTAACAAAATAATCTATTATTGTAGGAATTGTGGAAATACATATGATGAAACGGATAAAAGTGAAATATGTGTATTAAACACGCATATTTCACAAAGTGCTACCTTTGTTCAAGATATTAACGAATATACAAAATATGATCCTACTTTACCAAGAACTAAAAATATTAAATGTCCCAATCAATCTTGTAAAAGTAACATTAGAAATGCTCCGCTTGACTCTGGCAACGCAACTAATTTAAATGAAGTTATTTATCTACGATATGATGATGTTAATTTACATTATACATATATTTGTCAGCATTGTGATACGATTTGGAATACAAATACATCCTAAGTAACGATGGATTGTCCTTAGCTTATAACTCATAGAGTACGTCGATTAAATAGTCTTTTAAATTGTCTTTTAACTCGTCTTGTAAATTGTCTTTTAACTCGTCTTTTAACTCGTCTTGTGAATTGTTTTTTTAATTGTTTTTTAACTCGTCTTATGCCTCGCTTGTTCGTACGTCTTGTAGGTCGTTTTTTTAATCGTCTTGTGGATTGTTTTTTAACTCGTCTTGTGGATTGTTTTTTAACTCGTCTTGTTGAACGTCGGTTGGTACGCTTGCCACCTGCTATTAATGCTGCGTCTCCCGTGTTTACGGGGTCTCCCGTGTTTACGGGGTCTCCCGTGTTTACGGGGTCTCCCGTGTTTACGGGGTCTCCTACGTTTCCAGCATATGCTGCGTCTGCTGCGGTCTCTGCTGCGGTGTCTATTCCTGTGTTTGCTGCTGCTTCTTCTAGGTCTGCCTCGTGTACTGCTGTTTTTAGTGAATCTACTATCCGTATTACGAATGGGTCCACCGGCTCACGCGCTGCGTAGTCATAGTCAATAGGATAAATAAAAGGATTAGGAATAAAAGGATCAGGAATCCCGCGCATCATAGGCGTAACTTTTAGTAACGATACAAAATTATGAAAAAAATCGTTCTTATGAAAAAATTTGTTTTGGTGCGGGATAATGGACGAGGCTTCGATAAGAAAAAAAGAGCCAAATTGTTCTAATATATTACCAGCAGCATATACTAACTTATCATATTTATATTTCTTTAATATGTATTTAATATCTTCCATATTATCTAGTGTAGTTCTAACCATATCCTCTAATTTTTCTATTTTTTTTTTATCATCATTATTCATCTCCGGCATCGGCGGTTCCGTCGGGTTTAGTGTTATCGCGTTCGGGTTTTGTGATCTTAACACATATAATAAATTCGACACAATTAATCTTAATTCTTGTAATAAATCTAGTAACTCATTCGATTTTTCAATAAGTGTATCAATAATTTCAAATAATACATTGAATTCTAATTCTTTATTTTTTTTACTCTGTTCATTTTTTTTCTTAATAGAAGAAACCCCTAGTCCAGTAAAAAATATATGAATATCATAATCTATTATTTCTTGAATATAATAATAAAATATGTAAATTATATGATAACGTAATCGCATAAGGTTTAAAAAAAAATCATTAATGGATTTTAGAATAAGATCATCGTCATATTTGCCTGATGGATTCCAAGTGCTATCTTTTGATTTGATATGTTTTTTTTTTATTATAGATGCTTTTTGGAGCATTTCGGATTTACTTTTGTCGAATATTCGACTAAATTGTGTTCTACTTTTATACCAAACGTAAGTTTTATATTTCATCCAATGTTTAAAATATGCCATAAGTTTTTTTTTAGAGTCTCCTTTTATTGAATCTGAATACTTAAGTTCTTCTTTTATAACACGATCTAATTCTACACGATGATTTATATTAAATGATTCATACGACTCTAGATACATTTGAGTTAAATCAATTAAATAGTTCCGACCTATTTGTTGTTTACTTTGGAATTCTATATTTCCTATACTTTCTAAACGTCCAGCTACTTTGGCTTCAACCAACTCTTCATGACTTTTGCGCGTGAGGATTTGTTTCTCGAGGTTCTCTTTAAGCGCTATTTGTTCTTGCGCTTTAAGTTCTCTTTCTAATTGCGCTAGATGTTCTAATCGCTCTATACGTTGTTGTTCTTCGCGCGCTAGACGTGCTTGTTCTTCACGCGCTAGACGTGCTTGTTCTTCACGTTCTTCACGTTCTTGCCAGTCAAGTGCTAAAATTTTGTCCCTTACGTCTTGAGGTAATAGATTTAGATTTGTAGATAATGTGGTTTTCGTAATTGGTGTCCTACAATAAGGGCATAATGGCTTTAGTTCAGAATTTATTATTTTTTTAATACAACGTAAACAAAAACAATGTCGACGCGGATCTATGCCTGTATAACACTTTAAGATTATTCTTTTATTTTCAGGGTTTTTAGGGTTATCTTCAAATTCATCAAAACATATAGGGCAAGTTGTATCACTACATTTTGCTGCTTCTGCTGCTTCTGCTGCTTCTGCTGCTTCTGCTGCTTCTGCTGCTTCTGCTGCTTTTGCTGCTTTTGCTGCTTCTGCTGCTTCTGCTGCTTCTACTGCTTCTGCTGCTTCTGCTGCTTCTGCTGCTTCTTCTTCTGATTCTTCTTCTGATTCTGATTCTTCTGCTGCTTCTGCTGCTTCTGCTGCTTCTTCCATAATTATATATATTGTTAAATAATTAAATTTTTATTTTTAAAATAATTTAAAGAGTATATATGTATTTTTTTTATATATATGGTTAACTATGATTTATCTCATTTAACACAAAATGAAAATCAAGATGTTTGGGGTCCTATTCAAGATGATGAAGCATTATTTTTATATTCTATTATTCGTGGTTGTAGATTACATAGAATTTTAGAAATAGGTGGATTAAGCGGGTATAGTGGTAAAAATTTTTTACAAGCATTATCATTTAGTAAAGATGGAATTTTATATACTTGTGATATAAATCCTGTTCCTGTTCTTGCTGATAATCATAAAGTTATAATAAAAAATGCACTTAATTTAACACTAAGCGATCTAGATAATAAACCTTTAGATTTAATTTTTTTTGATTGTCATGACATGGTTCAAATGGAAATATATAATTTATTTGTTGAACATAATATTATAAATGATAATACCATTTTGGCTTTACACGACACGAATCTTCATTACGAACCTTATCAAAAATTGGGTCTTTATATTGAAAAATACAAAGGATATGCGCATCAACCTGTTGAACGAACTATGGTTACTCTATTTAAAAATTTAGGGTATGATATTTTCAGTATTTCAACAGATCAATCTAAACATAGTGATGAATTTCCGGTTCGACATGGAGTTAGTGTATGTAGAAAATTTAACTTATTTTAATAAAATTATTTACTTATTCTATTATCTATATTATCTATATTATATATTATATATATTATATATATTAATAATCAGTAGATCACTTTTTTTTATTTAGTCTAGTCTTTTAAATTGTTTTTTAACTCGTCTTGTGGATTGTTTTTTAACTTGTTTTTTAACTCTTTTTTTTTGTCTTGTAAATCGTCTTGTGGATTGTTTTTTAACTTGTCTTGTGGATTGTTTTTTAACTCGTCTTGTGGATTGTTTTTTAACTCGTCTTGTGGGTCGTCTTGTTGTACGTCGGTTGGTACGCTTGCCACCTGCTATTAATGCTGCATCTCTAGAGTCTCCAGTGTTTACGGGATATCCTACATCTGCAGTGTCTGCTGCGTCTGCTGCTGCGGTCTCTATTCCTGTGTTTGCTGCTGCTTCTTCTTCAAGGTCTGGCTCTTTTACTATTTCTTTTAGTAAATCTACTATCTCTCTTACTAAAAAATATACATTAAGTGTCGTAGTATGAGTCTCAGGAATCCCGTTCTCCATAGGCGCAATTTGTAGTAAGAATACAAACTTTTCAAAAGAAACGTTATTTTGAAAAAATTTGTGTGGGTGTGACATGATAGGCTGGGGTTTGGTATAAAAAAAATAGCCAAATTGGTTTAATATATTACCAGCATATTGTAACGTATAATGTTCAAATTTCCTTAATCTCCATTTAATCTCTTCCATATCATTGAGTGTTCTATTAGCCATATCCTTTAAATTGTCTAAATTATTCTCGTCATCCACATTCATCGCCTCCGTCGGGTTCGATGTTGTCGAGTTCGGCTCAATTGATCTTAATTCTTGTAATAAATCTAGTAACATATTAGAAATTTCAATAAGTTTATTAATAAGTTTAAACGACTCATAAAATGCCTCTTCTTTATCTATTTTATTCAGATCATTTTTTTTCTTAATAGGTAAAAACCCTTGTGCAGTATAATATATATGAATATCATAATCTATTATTTCTTGAATATAAAAATAAAATAAATTAATTATAAAAAAATGTAATCGCATAAGGTTTATAAAAAAACTATTAATGATTTTTAGAATATTATCGCCAGATGGATTCCCAGCGCTATCATTTGATTTTTTTTTTATTTTTGATACACCTTCGTATATTTTGGATTTACTTTCGTCGAATATTCGAAGAAATGGTGTTCTACCTATTTTTTTATACCAAACTCGAGTATCATGAACGTAAGTTTTATATTTCATCTTTATTTTTGTAGTCAAATTTTTAAAATATGCCATGAGTTTTTCTTTAGGGTATTTTTTTATTGCTGTTTCTATTGAAGCGGAATACTTAAGTTCTTCTTTTATAAAACGATTTAATTCTGAACTATACTTTTTATTAAATGTATCATATGGCTCTAGATACGCTTTATATAAGTCAATTAAATACCTCCGATCTTTATGTTGTGAACTTGCGAAATCAGGTTCTTGTAGTCGTCGTAGTCTTACTTTATCTATAACATGCTTTTCGTGTTCTTGCCTATTTTGTTTTCGACGATCTAGTTCTGCTCGTTCTCTGGCATCTAGTTCTTCTCGATCTCTGGCAGCACGTTTTGCTTGTTCTCTGGCATCACGTACTTCTTGTTTTTGACGTTCTCGTTCTCGACGTTCTCGTTCTCGACGTTCTTTAGGTGATAGACGTTGAGTTTCAGATAATGTGTCTTCTGGAATTGGTATCCTACATAAAGGGCATAGTGGCTTTGTTTCAGATTTTATTACATCTCTAATACAATGTAGATGAAAACAATGTTTACCATTTGGCGCGCCACATGTTAATATTATTCTTTTATTTTCAGGATTTTTAGGTTTATCTTTTAATTTTGCCAAACATATAGAGCAAGTTTTAGCACTACATTTTGCTGCTTCTGCTGCTTCTGCTGCTTCTGCTGCTGCTTCTGGTTCTGGTGCTTCTGCTGCTGCTGCTTCTGGTTCTGGTTCTGGTGCTTCTGCTGCTGCTGCTTCTTCTGATTCTTCTTCTGATTCTTCTTCTGATTCTTCTTCTGATTCTTCTTCTGATTCTTCTTCTGATTCTGATTCTTCTGCTTCTGATTCTTCTTTTGATTCTGCTTCTGCTTCTGCTTCTTCCATTATTTTATATATATTGTTAAATATTTAAATTTTTATTTTTATTTATTTTCTTTCAGTGATTGCCGTTGGTTCGATTGTTTTAATTAGAACATATTTTTCTTTAATTCTACAACATATTAAACTAGTTAGAAAGCCAAATGAAAATAAAATTAATAAAAAATTAAAATTAATATTGTTTACAATATCATTATACATTTCTTTTGTTAGTAGTATAAACTCTTTACTATCATAAGTATAAATGTCATAACTATAGCTATCATTTTCATCATAAGTATAACTTTTATAGTCTGCTAAAATATAGAGATCAGTCGTATCCATTTATTTATAGTCGTATTATTTTTTTAAATAAATTTTATAATTATTATAATAAGTTATTCGAAAAATCAAAATAACTTTCTAAATCATTTGTAATAATATAGGCTAAATGTTGGCTCATAAATGAAGAATTATTGTTCTCAGTAGTTTCATTTTCACCATTCTCGGTAATTTCATTTTCAATAGTCTCATTTTCGGTCTCAGTATCAGTATCCGCATTCTCATTCTCATTCTCATTCTCATTCTCATTTTCTCTTGTTTCTCTTCTATGAATAATAGTTCTTCTACATAACGGACATTCACCGCGACGTGTGAACCACTTCATAATAGACGTTGGTTCAAAGATATGCTTACATGTATTTATAACTAATACAATATCATTGTTTGAAAAATCTTTTTGAGAGATTGGACAGGCTTCATTGATTGGATTTTCTATTTCACTATAAATACAATAAGTTGTCGCTTGTAACAAATCATTTATAGTCGGAACTGGTGTATTTTCTCGGCGCCGATTGACTGATGTAACTACTAAATTTGTAGGAGAATTAACAACATCATAATTCGAATTTAATATATTTAAAAATATGTGCGATAAAAAAGAATCAACATTTGTACTTACTGGAGTCGGTTCACGCATACTTGGTATAGGCCCTGAATTTGGAGGCCCTGAATTTGGAGGCCCTGGATTTGGAGGCCCTGGATTTGAAGGCCCTGGATTCGGAGGCCCTGGATTCGGAGGCCTTGGATTCTGTCCAGAAATATAATAATGAATAATTGAATTATAAATGATATTTTGAGCATGTATAACATCAATCGTATTGCTTAAAATACGATTGTTCGTATTCACATAATTTAAATAATTATTTAAAATAGTATTAAACGGCTGATCATAGGATTGATTTGGAATCATTTTATAATATATATATTAATAGTTATAAAATATGTTTAAATATAAGTAAATAGTTAATTAATAATGAAGTTTATAAACTATAAAAATTTGGGATTAACGGGATTAGCAAATATTGGAAATACTTGTTATTTAAATTCTTGTATGCAATTATTGTCTCATACATATGAATTAAATGAATTGTTAGACAAACATAACTTAGAACTGAATAACTGCGTTGAGTCAAACGTATATAATGAATGGAATCAATTAAGAAAAATGATGTGGAGCGAGAATTGCTCGATCGCCCCGTATAGGTTTGTTAAAACTATTCAAGAAGTTTCGCGTTTGAAAAATAATATCTTTACAGAATTCTCTCAAAATGATGTCTTTGAATTTTTATTATTTATAATTGATTGTTTACACGAAAGTATAAAACGAAAAGTTAAAATGAACATTCACGGCACTATAAAAAATAATAAAGATGTGTTAGCAAATAAATGTTATACAATGATTAAAAATGTGTACAACAATGAATATTCAGAAATAATCACTCTTTTTTATGGAATAAGCGTAACCCATATTAATGAATTTTTAACGAAAAAAAATATTACAATTATTGCAGAACCATTTTCTATTTTATCTCTCTGTATACCAAATTTAAATCGTTGTTCTTTAGCGGATTGTTTTGATTTATATACAAAACAAGAAGAATTAATTGATGAAAATCAAATTTATAGTGAAGAAAAAGGAACAAAAGTGAATGCTATAAAAAATATTACCTTTTGGAGTTTACCAAATGTCTTAATCATCGAGTTAAAACGCTACACAAATAGTAATACAAAACTCAAAACTCAGATCGATGTTCCGCTAACCAACTTAGATTTATCAAGTTATATTTCTGGGTATTCACCCGAAAGCTATGTTTATGATTTATTTGGCACAGGAAATCATTTTGGCAGCACTTATGGAGGGCATTATACTTCCAATATTAAAAATCCTAATGGTAAATGGTATTGTTTTAATGATAATACTATTACGGAACTCTCAGAAGATAAAATAATAAATGCTAACACATATTCTCTTTTTTATAGAAAAAAATAAAAATTAATTATATAAATGAATGATACGAATAATAAACCCCCAAAAAGTAATAAACAAATAGAACAAATAGAACAAATAAAACCAAAACTTTATAATTTTATGATTATAATTATCGTAATCTTTTTTATCATACTCTTTTTTTTATTATTTAATTATTTAGGAAAATCAAATAGTCAATCCATTCAAATAAGTCCAATGAATCAATTGGGTTCAAGTATCGCAACTCCAGTTGTGAATAGCGTCATCAATACTACACAATCTGCCGCAAATCAATTGATGGAGTATCAGTATCCAAAACCAAACAAACCAAGTATTTTAGGAATAATATTGAATTTACTCTATTTCATATTGTTTGTAATACTAATTCTATTATTCATAAAATATGCTTTTAATATTGATGTTTTAAAAGCCTTTAAAAAAAAACAAGATCCTCCAAAAGTAAGCTCCGAAAAAGCGAATAAACCCAATAAAGCCAAGAATGCAAAGGATGCAGAAGAGGATGAGGAGGATGAGGATGCCTCAAATCCTAACTCTATTAAGACAACCATTAAAAATTTTTCGCCAAAGCTACCATTTAAAGAAGTTTATCATATTCCAGGGAATAACTATTCTTATGAAGAAGCCAAATCGGTATGTAAGGCCTATGATGGAGAACTTGCGAACATAAAACAAATGGAGGACGTTTATAAAAAAGGCGGCGAATGGTGTAGTTATGGTTGGTCTGACAATCAATTGGCATTGTTCCCAACACAACACGAACATTGGAACAAATTACAAACAATAAAAGGCCATGAGCATGATTGCGGCCGTCCAGGTATTAATGGAGGCTATATCGATAACCCAAATGTCCGATTTGGAGTAAATTGTTATGGATATAAGCCTAAAATGAAACCAATTGAAAATAAATTAATGGAAAGTGCTTCTGAATACCCAATCACAGACCAACAAGTTGAATTTAATAAACAAGTAGACCATTGGAAAAAGAATTTGAATACGATTATAGTGGCACCTTTTAATGCTAAAAAGTGGAGTGGAACTGAGTTATAATTTTTTCTCTTTTTTTGGCATTTTTTTGACTTTTAGGTGATTTTTGACGTTTAGGTGATTTTTGTGGAGTTAATGGGATTCGTTTCTTTTTTGTAAAACGTTTTGGTAGTTTAAATTTTGCCAACTCAAAAAGAGCATCATAGATACTTTCTTCAATACACTCTTTTTCTTCTAATGCTTCATTGTGATCGTTTTTAATGGTCGAAATGGTCGGAATGGTAGGCATTATATTTTTTTTAATGAATCCAAAAGGAACGAATAAACCATCAAACAATCGATTTGTAACTTCTGGGTATTTTTCAGCAATCAAAGCATCATTTAAATTAAGATTCATTTTATAGCACTATATATATAAGTATATATATTACTATAGAATAGTAATATTAGTAAAATTACGAATGATACTAATAGTACAAATGTTTTCTAACTACATATCCCAAAACGTTTTAGTTCAAGACTTGTCGTAATTTCTCGTTTCTCTTTTAAAAAAATCATAATGGTTTCAACCAGTTCTTCATTGTTTTCTTGGTCTTGAAAAAACTCACACAAGGATTCACAAATAAACTTAAAGGATAAATTCGCATAAACTTTATTCTCAACAAGTCTTAATTTTCCATCTCCTATTTTAATAGTCGCGTTTTCTAACTTGTTCTCATTCATGTATTCTAAAATATTTTCATTATAGTGTTCCTTTTCTATTTTTAATTGTTTAATAAGTAATTGCTTTTCTTTAATCGCATTGTCTATTTGTATCCATTTTCTTATATTGTCTTCAAACGACATTTACTATATAGTTTATAGTTTATATTTAAATTATATTTAAAACGATTGAACGTATATTTAAAACGATTGAACGTATATTTAAAACGATTGAACGTATATTAGCGTGAATGTCTTCTACGTTTTGTTCGTCTTGTTCGTTTTGTTCGTCTTTTTTTATCTCGTTTTAATTTTAACTTTCTATAAGTCATGTGGCGACCAGCTTTAGGATAATTGAAATCTATTTTATTACTATAATTATATTTAATAGCCGTTCGTAGGGCAGAAATCCAAGCGATTTGACTTTCTTTTGCCTTGGTAAGAGCTTTCTCTAGGTCATTATAGATGGTTGTGTCTTTTGGTGACTCTTTTTTGAGTTGTTCTATCAATTGTATTAAAAGAGAGATGTCTTTATTTATTTCACAAGAAATTCCTTGTAGTTTATCAATCTCTTCATTTGATAGAATTTCTTTTTTTTTAAGCCTGTCTAAAAAAAAACCATAATTTTTTTGATTTTCTAAAATACGTTCGCGTGTGACATTGATTGTGATTGCCACAGAGGGATTAATATTGTTCAATGCTGACCTAGCGGACATTGCTGACCTAGCGGACATTGCGGCCATAGCTGACCTAGCGGAGGTTGCTAATGGCATTATATTTAAAGTAGGCACTCGATTCATTTATATAGATATATATTTTATATTATAATCTGCGATTTATTTATTATCTGCGATTCATTTATTATCTGCGATTCATTTATTATCTGCGATTTATTCGACGTGTATAGATTCCGCGCGCTCCGCGTCTAGACCAATTCTTATGTTTTGTAGTTCCCCAAGGAGTTGTTCCTGGCCATCGTAAATATTTGCGGGGTTTTCGTCGATTAAAAAACCCTTTGCCTGGAGATAACATAGTTGCTAAGGTTAAACCGATTGGAACTAGTTCTACAGAGAGTCCTCCTGTTTGCATTCGTTTGCCTGATTTGCTTGATTTGCCTCGTTTACCTCGTTTCCTTGTGCTAGACTTAAAAACCATTTTATATTATAGTAATAAAAAAATAAAAAGTTATAAATAATTATAAACAATTAAAACGTTTGGCTTACATGGGTTAGTTTGTTTGATACTAGTAAAAAAAAGATTCCTAAATGTAACAAAAAACTAATAAATACAAAGACTAAGGATAAGTAAATATAAGGATTTAATTCTTTTAATAAACTACTGATGATTGGTTCTATAATAGGGTTAATAATCGTTTTAACATTTTCATCTTTTTTTAATAGTATTATACATTCTTCAATAAATTTATTTTTCATTTATATAAATACTTTTATTTATTTTTAAATTATAACGCTTAGAATGTATTTTCTATCTCTTAACTACAAATCATTCCGATTTGGTGTTGAATTGTTAATTAGGCGAAAAAAATAATACTTGTTAATTATAGAATGTCGTCAAAAAGTCAAAACTCCTTTATACATTATTTTTTTCAAGATCTATATACTAAATTAGGCGAAGACGATGGAGTATGTGCGTTAAAAGGATCTTTTGTCATTGATGAATCCGGTTCAAGTGAAATACTTGTAGATGAGTTAATAAAACTTGGAACAAAAAGTCCATTAACCGGATTTTTGAAAACACATACATTGTTTAGTGGTTGTAATCCATTAGAAATGTATGAAATCAAATTTGACAAGCCTCTATTATTTGAATGTCGTGTAAATGATAATTGTTTTAAACTAGAATGTAATATTTGTAAATACTATCACTTTACCAGTAAATCAAAAAAAATACTTATTTTTGAAATTTGAACGATATGAAACACTAAGCATTCGTCATGCGTGGGCGGCATTTAATACCTATAAGATTGGAAGAGATGAAAAAAAAACATTAACAAAATGTACTTTGACAACAATGGAACTACCAGACAAAAACTTTTTTTATCACGCTGAAAATAGACTTTTTGAACCTGAAAAACATAAAATGTTAAGCAAAGTATATGTAAATACACCTTTTGAACCTTTTGATTTTGAAAAATATAAAAAAGAAAAACAAAAGTACAATAAGTGTGCCGATTTTACAAAATTAAAAAGTATAAACGCGGCTCAATGTACAAAAGAAAAAGAAGAAAAAGAAGAAAAAGAAGAAAAAGAAGAAAAAGAAACAAAAGAAGAAAAAGAAGAAAAAGAAGAAAAAGAAACAAAAGAAGAAAAAGAAGAAAAAGAAGAATGTTTATCAAATGATATCTATGTTCCTTATACCCATGTTTTAGCAATGAAAGATCAGTTTGAACAAAAGGATATTGAGTCATTCGATATTGAGCCATTCGATATTGAGTCAATCAAGATTGAGTCAAACAATCCTGACGATAGTCAGTATGAACAAAACTTTGGCTTTGGTGGTAGGAAACGAACGTCGACAAGGAAACGAAAACGAACGTTGACAAAAAAACGAACGTTGTCAAGGAAACGGACGTCAAGGAAACGGACGTCAAGGAAACGGAAACGAAATTACCATCGAAGAAAGAATGTTTGCAAACGCAATTTTTGTTAGATTCTAGATTCTATAATAAAACAATATTTTATATCCTTTTGTAAAATTATAGACTTCAGGCTCATACTTTGGGTCTTCTTGAAACATCCAATCTTTATTTGTATTTATTAATTTTTTCCACTTAAACTTTTCCAATTTAGAAAGCGAACTACCATCAAATTTATATTCTTCTTTATTACAAGTTAGAACGCTAACAAAATGACTATTTGCCTTTGGATCAAAATGGTCTTTATTTGTCAAAATAATAGAATCTAATACATAAGTATACGTATTCTTTTTAATATCCGTAAATGTATACGATAATTCAAACAAGGAAGTACTTTGTAAATCTTGTAAGATTATTATATCAGGGATAAGCGTTAAGGATTCTCTATTAAATTTTTTTTGAATGCTTTCAAACACGTTTACTTTTGTTAAGAAGGTTTGCTTCATAATTTGTAATATGTTATACTTCAAATACTTCAATATTGATTCATAATAAGCAAGGGGATTTCCTGCGTCATCAATATTAGGAATGTCATATACTTTATTATCATTTTTAAATAATGAATTCGGCTGGATGGCTTCTGGATGATTCGTAATAATTTGATGAAGATGATATATGAAAAAATTAGTATTTAATTTATCAGTTATCTGGTTAAAGGTTTTAAATAAATCGTGTGATTTAGTTGTTTGATTATAAGAGGCTTCAATAAATAAATTTAAAATAAACAAAATTTTTGCTATATTTGTAGGTATTGGCGAATTATCTAATTTTCTACCAGTAATCATCAACTCTCTAAAAAATCTAAAAAATTTTCTACCTTTGTCGCTAAAAAAAAAAGTAACGAACATTGTGTTAAACCAGCAATTTGATAATAATTGAATTGGCGGAATGAATCTTGAAACGTCTAAATGTTTTGACGATCTTAAATTATCAAGTAATAATTTTTTTATACTTGTACTATTATAAGGTTGACATTTTTTAGTTTTTATTTGTAAATACAATAAACTATCACATAACTTTATTGAATTTACGCGTGAGGTTTTTAATGAATGAACCTGTAATCGTTTATTTACTAATGGTGAATAAGATGACATGGACAATTTAATAGAAGGGTTGAAGGTTGTTAATTTTTTTGTTTGTTTTGTTTGTTTTGTTTGTTTTGTTTGTTTTGTTTGTTTCATGAAAGTCTATTATTATACTCCAATAAAAATATTTAAAGTAAAAAAAAGAAAGAAAAAAAAAAGAAAAAAAAGAAAAAAAAGAAAAAAAAGAGAGAAAGAAAATTGAATTCTTTTACTTTATTTTAATAAATTAAAACTACGCAACGCAACGATGGCATCAAATGTAACAACCAAAACG
>Ga0214923_10001881_pt1 | contig 29010 bp, 41 predicted proteins | sample LL1510_MetaG_FD_177993 | JGI IMG/M metagenome (GOLD analysis project Ga0214923, IMG submission 177993) | Freshwater microbial communities from Lake Lanier, Atlanta, Georgia, United States - LL-1510 | ecosystem: Environmental > Aquatic > Freshwater > Lake | place: USA: Georgia | collected...
TGTATACGAATGATTGGATATATTTTTCTAAAAGTATGAAATAAAGCAGAGATTGCTTCTTTCAAAGAACAGGGTTGTAAACAAATGGTACCTACCCAATCTAAAATCGTTTGGGTATTTTCTACTTCAAATGTATTTTTGAAAAACAAAATTGCTTTATCATAATAAAAAATAGTCAATTGTTTATGCTTGATCATGTACATCATTTGATCTAAAGAAGGAATAACTTGACAAGGAAATTTATGTTTCCATAAATAATAATCATGGTAAATCATTTCTGACGTTGCTCGTATTATTTTTTTAGGTAATTGATAACTACGAAACGTATCTGATTTTATCCATTGAATGGAATAATGAACAAGTGGTTTTAAAAGAGGTATTTTTGTAGGAGATGAAAAAATGGCAACTGGACATTTTGTTTTGATAGCTCGTAAATATTCATGGGTTTGAAATAGTTCATGCCTATGTGAATCTGAATACATTTCAGTATGATAATAAGCTTGTTTACATAAAGAAAAGTTTACCTTTTTACTAACTAAACAGCCTTGAATCCCTGACTTTACATAAACTGTAATAAACGTATTCAATAAATGATTTTTTATACATTCATCCGTTTTAAAATAAGATGCTTTTTTTTGAATGTAGTGGATGACCTCATCATTACATTCCGTTTCAATTACATGTAAAGTATCACAATATTTATTGAATAAAGGAAAAGGGATCATGATGCCAGAACGAAATCCATACATATGAGAAATGGGTTGTCTACTCCAAAACCGGTTTCTTATACATAATACAATCAATAAAATGATAAAAATAAAGTAAATCCACATGTTATTTTATCATAAAATTGATTTTGATATTTTACATGAATCGTATATTCACGATGGCTCTCTTTTCTATTGAAGGAAACATTGGTGCTGGCAAATCTACCATCATTGAGCATTTGAAAAAGTATACGAAATTCATTCGTGGGAAGGACGTCATCTTTATTGACGAACCCGTACAAGAATGGCAACAAGTTACCGATAAATCTGGAAAAACCATGCTGGAACTGTTTTATACAAATCCTTCCAAATATGCCTTTTCATTTCAAATGATGGCGTACATTTCACGTCTTGCCATGATTGAACAGGCAATGAAGAAGAACCCGAATGCCATCTTCATTACAGAACGTTGTCTTCTTTCTGATTATGAAATTTTTGCCCAAATGCTCTACGAACAGGGAACCCTTCTGGAAGAAGAATTTACCATTTACAAGAAATGGTTTGATTACTTCAATACGATAGAAATTGCTGGATTTATTTACATCAAGTGCGATCCTAAAACTGCATTTGATAGGTGTGTTTCTAGAAATCGTCCAGGTGAAACCATCAACTTTGACTACATTGACGCATGTCACAATAAGCATGAAAAATGGCTACAACATGAAGAATCACCCGTTCTTATTTTAAATAATGATCATCTAGAAATAGATGATGCCATGTTTGAAATTGAAGATTTCATCATGGATGAAATAGAAGTTCTCCATGATGAAAATCAACATCCTATGTATAATCTATACAATAAACAAATTATGGTAACATCTATTGCATGTGTCCTCTATATGTGTTTTAATTACTTCCTATAAAAAATCTAAACTATCAAAAAAACAATCAATTTCGTTTTTGTTGGTTCCTGAAATAGATAAATTAGCATTGAATGAAACATTATTTTTTTTATACGCCAATAAAGAGGGAACTCCCTTCATTTGTTTTTTTGTTTTTAATAAAGAATAAACATCGGAATCTTGATCTGCATCCAATTGAAGAAAGGTGATTTCATATTGACTTGCTTTTTCAAGAACATACGATTTTATGGTTTGACATGGTACACACCACGTTGCTGTTAAAAAAAAGACAATGACGTCCTGATTGGATTCTAATAACTTAAAAAAATCTTCTCGTTTCATATATGTATTATTTAAAATAATTATACAATTCATCTTGTTCAACCGCTTCTTTTTTTTCTTTTGCCCTTTTTAATACCTTAATTGCTGCATCTATTTCATCTTGGCTAACAACTCCATCTTTATTTTTATCCAACATATGAAATTTTCTATAACGATGTGGTAAAATGCAAAATTTGCTTTCTTCATTGAACATGTGTTGAGCAAGAATATAAAAAATAATCGTTAATAAAAAAGCTGTATAAATATCACGTGTACCCATCCAGCAAACAGAAAAAATAAGTATTTCTCTAGCAACATAATTACGTATATAAGCTTCCTGTGAATTGGACAATTTAACCGTAATAAATTTAGATCCAATGTTTAACATGATCATAATAACACCAGTAAAAAGTTTTGAGTTATTAAGAATATTCACATGATTATTCATATTCTTTAATATTTTTTTCATAATGTAAACAAATATTAAAATATATTTCTTTTTATTTTTCTATAGACATGTTTATACGGGATAATAGAATTTACTTTTTTATATAAGGGACGTGTTGTATAATTTTGTATACCTTCTATAGCAGAATATACATTGGATTTAATATTCATGGATGGCATTTCTGCTTTTATGTTCACTTCAAATGATTCTTTAGATGGTTGTAAAAGTAACGCAAGTATTAGAAAAATAATCCACCACATAATTATACATAATACTTAAAATGGCGTGTATGTTTTACCAGGATCATCTTTATAAGGCATTTCTTTATTTCCTTTAATAGATTCTTGTATAGGCAATCCATTCGGTTTTGTAAATACAGTAGCATTTGAATTTTTAGATCTTAATTGTTCATCTACATGGATTCTAGACGGAGCGTGTTTTTTTGTCATCGTAAATCCTTTTATAGGTAATTGTTTGATAAAAGAGGCTGCACATAAAATACCTAGAAGTGGTTCTTTATAGGATACATAAATAACCATCATAAGTTCAATGACTTTTAAATAAATATTCACAGGATACGGTTTGATAAATAAAAAGATAAATAAAACAAAAAAAACATACTCTATCATAATAAAAACGTATATATTATTTCAGTTGTTTCGTTTTTATAATCTTCTAAATTATTAATATGTTAATGAATTGGTCTTCCCCATTTACAGAAGATTCCCATTTACAAAGAAAAAAAACAAAGATTACAAATTCTAAACAATTAGACACCTTAGATGATGATTCGTTGTCTGATTATCATCCGCCTAAAATAGAAAAGATTGACAGAAAAAATGCAATGCCTGAACCTGAACCTGACGTCAATGTATATGAAGCCCCTTTGATTACACAACAATACAAACCCAAAGATGAATTGATGGAAAAATTAAACTACATGATTTATTTATTAGAAGAACAGAGAGATGAAAAAACGAGTCATATTACGGAAGAATTAATTTTGTACGTATTTTTAGGAATATTTACGTTATTTGTATTAGATGCTTTTGTAAAAACGGGCAAGTATTCTAGATAATATATTGTAATTTAATATGAGCTTACGTACACGGGTAGAACAAAAAGATTTACAACCTGGTAAAAATTATGTAATAAGAGGCGTGAGATTAAGATTAGGAATTGATTTAAATTCTCCTGATATTCCTAATCAACCATATAATAATATATACTATGAAACAGATTCCGAAGATTTAGCTTTAGGATTTGTAAGAAATGTAATATGGCATGATATTCCCTATGAAGATCGTCGTAATATAATATCAAATGTTCATCCTGAGGATGAATATGAGGATGATCTTTTAGTATCTGAATTTACTGAAGTTGTAAGATTAAACGGATCTATGTATCCTCCCTTTTTATCCATTGATAATGTTAGATTTATTACACCTATGGGTGCACGAATTGAATTTTATGAAGCATTACCAACCGATATTGAAGCACCTCCTCCTGTAGCAAGTGAAGTTGATGTTGGATTTGCAACTCCATCATCAAGCGACTATCCACAATACGTAACTGACGGAGATAGCGTGAGCGAGTTGGAAACTACGGATGATGCTAGATGGATAGGAGGAAAAACAAAACGTAAACTCAAAACACGTAAATCAAAACTCAAAACACGTAAATCAAAACTCAAAACACGTAAATCAAAACGTAAACATTAATCATGTATATTTTTAATAGGAAGTGGATTCATCATAGAATAACTTTTATGAATTCTTCCCTTTCTCAAATAAGATTCATCCATCTTATCTAATTCTTCTTTAGGTGTATTGCTTGTAAGTATAAGTACTACGCCTTTATAAAAAACCATGTCGTCTAAAAAGTTAGACCAGGTTGACTTGTTATGAACTAAAATGGGTGTTTCAACATTATAATTTACACTGGGCACGTGAATTTTTTTAATCAATTCATCAATTTCTTCAATCACAATAATGACCGGTTCAGAATTGCGATTGATATCTGTAATTAGATACGATAACTGGTCTCCTGGATCTCCTGGATTAAAGGTATGACAATGAAATCCTTCCATTTGTTTTGCCAATAAATAACCAATGGTACTTTTTCCAGCACAACTTACACCATGAATAAATATAGTAGCTCTTCCTTGTTTATTGTAAATAGAAATAATGTCGGAAACAATTTCTTGTTGTTCACCAATTGGTTGTATATGACTAATATCAAGTGTCATTCTAAAATAGTAAAAATTTTTATACGTACCTTTTCTTGTGTACACGGTTATTTTATTACATGTATTTTCTTTTTCTTCAATGATGGGCATGATTTCTTTCACATCTTCATGGGTGATTAATTTATACATGGATGGTGTAGTAATGATGTATAATGTATCGTCTGAACCTAAACTAATGTAACCACAACATTGTTTTCCCCAAAAATATCCATCTTGTATTTTTTTATTATTGACGATCATGGTAGAAACGGTATAAATATGAGGAGACAATTTTCGTAAAATTGGACTCATGGTTTCTTTATCTCCTTGAAACGTATAATAATTGATGTTGAAAATTTTTAACAACATCAATAAAAGAATTCCTGGGTTTACATAATAAGCAACATACCCAAATAATACTTGGGTTGTCGTAAAGGACATACCTTATCATGCAGTATATGTTTATTATATAAAACTTAACATTTTATCAGATGCTTTAACTAATGCGTCTGAAATTTCTTTTTCATCTGATGCATGACCTGCTGGAACAATCATCAATTCACACTGTTTAAATTTTTTTTGAAGCGTATATGCCATTTTCATAGGGGTTACCATGTCATATCTACCTTCTATCATAATGGTTGGAATGTGTTTGATTTTATGAAAATGTTTATAAATAGCACGCTTGGGAACAAAATAATGGTTGGATTCATAATGTTCGCCAACGACAGTAAGTGTTTCTTGATCTTTGAATGAATCGGTTTTAAACGTTTTATTGGTTACATGAGCAGGAACTGAACTTGATAATAAATGAATCAATTGTCGTCTTTTTTTAGTTTTAGTTTTTAACACACGTTGAATATTTTTTTTTTCGTCTTTTTTATGATGGATGTTTAAAAGTTTATGTAATTGATCTTCATCTTCTGGGTACATGTTATCAAGAACGTCATCTTGTGATAAATCATACACGCCTCTTAATATTAGACCTAATACTCTAGAAGGATGAGCTTCCGCATACAGTAATGCTAATGCACTTCCCCAACTTCCACCAGCTACCACCATTTTTTCACATTGCAGATGTTTTCGTATAGATTCCATATCCTGAATTAAATGTTGAGTGGTGTTTTTTTCTGTATGATTTCGGGGGGTGGATTTACCGCATCCACGTTGATCAAACAGCACAATGTGATACTTTTTAGGATTGTACAAACGATGCAGTCTGGGTTGTATACAATCTCCGGGACCACCGTGTAAATACATAACTACAATTCCTTTTGGGTTTCCTGAACATTCTACATATACGTTTACTTTACCAGTAGAAATAGTATCTACAGGTAAATGAAAGGCTTTATGCGGTTTTAAAGGAGGATACATACAATTTAAACATATTTTTTAGATTTTTTATTTTTTTTAGATTTTAATTTTTGTTTAGATTTTATAGATTTAAATTTACCTCCACGTCCTGGATGTGGTGTTCGTCCATTATATTTAAAAAAATCATAGGGTTCATTCCCCCCAGGAGGAGGAGGGGAGTTGACAACCCCTAATCTAGGGTCGTCCGTAAATCTAAAACCATTAGGATCGTATGGTTTATACCCAAACCCCTGTTCTTCCGCGGTTGTTGGGGTATGTTGTTGTGAGGATTTTCCAAAACCATAATCTTGTGTTGGTTTTTGTTCTTTTGGTAAATCAAATGCATGTCTAAGATATTGATCTTGTTTTGAAGAAACAGCAACGGAGTTTCCTTCACCAAACCCAAATTCAGACACACTTGGATCAACTCTAAATCCATTTTGTACAGAGGTTTTAGTTGCTGGTTTAGTTGCTGGAGGTGTTTCAGGAACAGGGTCAGATTTAAACCCATATCGTTTTGTATATTTTCCTGTTGTTGGATCAACATCATACCCTTTAACATCTCCGGTAATATGATTATAAACGGGAAGTTCCTCACTAGGCGGTTTATAAGTATCTGTAACACGATGTTGTAAAGGATTATCCAAAAAAAACTTCATATTACGATCAGGCATATACGCATAATATGGATAAAAAATAATATTGAATACTCCTATAGAAGTTATAATTTTTCCAATAAAATAATTTGTACTACTATCACCATTAAAACCATCCCCCGCTTTGGTAAGAACAGTTTTTATAGCGTTATACGGAGTACCATGTATATCATAAAGTTGTAAATTTTCAGGCACCAAATATTGTTTGTTATTACTTGGAGAAAAGGCAAACTCATCATAAAAAACAATATCTGTCCCGTCACTTAATTTACCTACAAAACGAGTAACCCCATCTGATGTAACAGTTGTATGATCAGTTCGAATTGCATCATATATATTCATTTCGGCATCATAAAGGGTAAAACGTCCTGTTACATTCATACTATATATTTATATTTTTAATTTTCTAAAATTCAGATACAAACATTTCGCTCTCGTTTTTTGTTTTTGTAGATAACGCATATTCACCCACACGTTTTTCAAAAAAATTTGTTTTTCCTTCTAGAGAAATACTTTCCATCCAAGTAAATGGATTCGGTGTAGTGAACAGTTTACTGTATCCCAATTGTACTAAAAGACGATCTGAAACAAACTCAATGTACGAACACATAGATTCAGCATTCATTCCAATTAACTTACATGGCAATGACTCCGTAATGAATTTCTTTTCAATGTCTACTGCCTCTGATACAATGGAATGAACAATGGATTCCGGCAATTTTAATTCACGTTTATACATAAGAATGGCAAAATCCGTATGCATGGATTCATCCCGACTAATTAACTCATTGCTAAACGTTAATCCCGGCATGAGCCCCCGCTTTTTCAACCAATAAATACTACAAAACGCACCTGAAAAAAAGATCCCTTCTACACATGCAAACGCAACCAATCGTGTAGCAAATGAATCTGGACATTCAATCCATTTAAGCGCCCATTTTGCCTTATTTTGAATACAGGGGAATTCTTCAATGGCGCGAAATAATTTAGGTTTTAATTCAGGATCTACATATTTATCAATCAATAAACTATACATTTCAGAATGAATGTTTTCCATGGCAATTTGAAATCCGTAAAAAGCACGCGCTTCTGATGTATGCACATCTTTCATAAACCGAACTGCTAAATTTTCAAGAACAATTCCATCACTAGATGCAAAAAAGGCAAGAATCATAGAAATAAAAAATTTTTCATTCTCTGTTAATTGATTCCAATGTTGCATATCTTTGGATAAATCTACTTCTTCCACCCTCCAAAAACATTCTACTTGTTTTTTGTACATGGTCCATGCGTCCATGTCTTGAATAGGAAACATTGTGTATGTTTCCGACATATTATACTTAAGATTTTAATCTTTAATAGTTTTTATACGCCTTCTTTTTTTACGTTTAGTACCACCTTTAGGTGCATTGAATAAATGTTTGTTTAACAATCGGTTATACTTAATGTCTATACTATCATACATGGCTAATTTGTACCATTGGCATGACGGTCCTAATTCATTAATTTTATCCATTCCACCCCATTCTGCAATAAATTTTTGTTTTAATTGTTGTAACACTTCTAATTTTTCAAATTCAGTTAAATTTGGATTGAACGATACTTCATTCCTTATGTACATGATACTTTGTTTATATGGATTACTGTCTGATCTAATGTTATATTCTCTACAATCAAGTTTTTCACCCGGTTCAAGTTTTTTACGTTTATTCCAATAATAATCAACCGCATGATCCACTTTATTTTCATACCTTTTATCAACATCATCACCAATAGACATTTGATTTCCCATACTTATAAATTATAAAAGTTTTAATGCATGTTCGCATGCAAGTTGTTCACTTTTCTTTTTAATTTTATGTTTTCCTTCTCCTAAATGAATCAATACTATTTTGTGATGTTTTAAATAATCATGGATTTTATCAAATGATCCAAAGTTTGAATACGGTATTGCATCTTTCATATTCATTTTCCAAATAGGTTGACCGATACATAAATAAACACCTGTATGATATTGATCTACATGACCTAACTCTACATATTCAGGTGTTGTTTTGAATTCTTTTTGTAATTTTACTTGTAAAATATTTTTATAATTATCATCACATAAAATTAATTCAGTCCAATCAATATGTTTTTCAAAAATAGTTTCCACAAACGTTTGAGCTACTTGAAAATTAAAATCCAAAAAAAGAGCACCTAAAAAAGATTCAAACAAACACCCCAACTTTTTTAAATTACTTCTTGTTTTTTTTTCTTCTGCATGTTTTGACATGACATACCATGTTGGTAAACCCATATCTTGAGCTAATTTACCAATGGCTTCATTTTTAACAAGCGCAATTTTTTTTTCAGTCATGAATCCTTCATTTTCTCTATAAAATCTACGGTATAAATAATATTTGGTAACACATTCTAAAATTCCGTCACCTAAAAATTCAAGACGTTCATTGGATGTCGTAGCAAGAGGCATACAATCGGGTGGACATTCAGCAATTTTAATTTTTGAAGTAACTGGTTTTTTACAATAAGAACTGTGAACAAATGCACGTTGATATAAGTTTAATGATGTAGGCGGTGTAGTTATGCCATATGTAGTTAGAATAGTTTGAATGTCATTCAAACTAATCTCTTTGTTAAGAGGATTATATGGATTAAAGGTAGCTTCATTATTGACCATCACAATGTCATCTTCATGAATCATTACTATTTATTCACACAAATTATATTTATATGGTTTTATATGTTGTCATTTGTTCATTCACTGTATCTATTCCAATCTGTATCATTTGTTTACGATAGGATTCATCGTTTAAAAAGTTTATCCACGTGGATACATACATACCATGTTCTGTGTTACATCTAAATACATTACCATTTGGTATTTTTGTATTCATCATAATAATATCTACCGACTTTGCCATGATATGTTGAATAAATTCAAGGGGAGATTCTAAATTAAATTTAGGTTTATAATCAATTAAAATATATAAAACCGTTTCAGGATTTTTTGAAATGAATGGACAATGTGTAAGTAATCCTCCATCAATATAATATTCATCTTGGTATTTGACAGGTGTAAATAAAATAGGAACAGAAGACGACATGCAAATAGCTTGAATGACGCGTAAATCAGGAAATGTTATATGATTGATATCTACAGGAACAAGATGTGTTACTGCTGTTGTATAAATATGCAAATCAATGTGATTGTGTTCATACAATTCTTTCATGGTCATAGATAATGAAATGTCATATGCATTAAAGAATGAAGCAATTATATCTTCTATGCATTCTATGGATACGCATCCTTTTTGAGTCATAAAATGTTCAAGATTTGGTTTTAACCATTTATTCCATTTTCGTGTAATGACATAATCTACTATTTCTTGAATGGGGATATTCAATGACAACAAGACAGCGATGATAGACCCACATGAAGTTCCATGAATACTTTTAAGATCATGAATAGAAAAAATATTTTGTTGTAATGCTTGAAAGACAATGCCCAATTGAATAAGTCCATTTGGACCTGCCGATGATAAAGAAAGATGTTCAATCATTTTGTATAAATACCAAAAAATCTTTAATATTTACATAGTATGAATGTTTCTACTAAATTAAATTTAGATGAATTATTTGAATACAATAAAGCTCAAAATATAAACACGATCAAAACCTATCAAACTATACTAGAACGAATACATGCACGAATTAAAACAGCTTCACGACAAAAAATAGAAAATCAATGTTGTTGGTATGTTGTTCCTGAATTTATGTTAGGAGTTCAGCGATATGATTTAAAGGAAGCCATTGCTTACATCATTCATGAATTAGATGAAAATGGATTCCAAATTAAATATACACACCCCAATCTTATTTTTATATCATGGGCTCATTGGGTTCCTGATTATGTACGTGTTGAATATAAAAAACAAACGGGTATTGCCATTGATGGATTTGGTAAAGAAATTAAACAAGACGTAGTTGAACCTAAAAAATCTATTATTAAATCAACGTCTAGTTATAAACCATCTGGACTTATTTATACAGATGATTTGATCAAATTAAATTAAACCGTAGAAATAAATTGCCAATTTAAATCATTACATATTTTTTTCCAAATTTCATCTTGTTCTATTTTTTTACCACGATCTTTTAACATTGGAAAATAAGGAAGAAATTTATCTTCTCCTAACAATTCACATAATTTATAAATGGTATAATAATAATTTAAAAAATTTACACGATCATCGGGACAAAACTTGGCATACGGTCTCTGTATTTCCATGAATAAAGAACATAACTTTTCTTCCAATTCAGGACTCATGATAGGAGGTTTAATGCCCAATTTTTCTTTGATAAAAGGGATATGTTCATAATATTTATTGTAACCAAATTTTTTTAAAATTTCTTTTGTTTTTTTATTGGTCATGGTCTCAATGTTAAGACGTTCCTTTTTAATTTGTAATTGTATGTTTTCAATGATATCCGATGGAATTTGTGTGGTTTCTTTCGCTTGAAATTGTGCTAAAATTTCTTTAAAATGATTGATTCTTTTATATGCATAAAAACAAACTTCTTTAGGTGGTTCTTTATAAGAAGACCTTTCATTTTCTACTAACATTTGAAACTGACATGCACATTCTTTATTGTTACAAATAACGACACCTTCATAATCTACTTGAATTAATTCTCCTTTTTTGCATTTTGAACAAACAGATGTACTATAGACATAATCTTCCGAATTAATGGGAAATTCTCCAATGTTTTTTAAATATTGCATTGAATGTTTACTCATTTGTTTAAATCCATTTTCTATTTTATCAATGTTAAAAAAATTATTTAGCATGGTTACTTTAGATTTACATTCTGAAATGTCTTTTTTTTCTTCAAAATAAGAAAATATATGTGCACTGTTTAGTAAATAGTATTTTAACTGATTACTTTTAATATCATCTATTTTTTTTTTAATGATTTCTTTGGAAGAAGAAGTTTGTAACTCATTCAATAGTTTAGGAATAATAATATTATTTTCAATTTCAAATTGTTCTGTAATTTTTTTATGCTTTGTATCTAACATTTGTAAAGATTCCGGTTCTGTTTTTTTAGGAGGTTTATATTTAAACGGCATATATCCATTATATATGTAGAACATTTAAATTTAAACTATGTATATTGTTTCTAATAAAATATATGAAAATCAAAAACACAATTATTATTAAGGCAATTGAAGATGGATGGTCTGTTGTCAAAATAAACAACACTTATACTTTTACTAAAAAACATTACAATATTAAGGAATATTTTGATTCAAATTATTTATTACATTTTATAAAAAAATATAGTTAAATTTTTATTTTTTTTTCTTTTACCATAATATAACATGGGTGGTGGATTGATGCAATTAGTAGCTTATGGCGCTCAAGATGTTTATCTTACTGGGAACCCCCAGATTACCTACTGGAAGGTAACGTACCGCCGGTACACGAACTTCGCGATGGAGTCCATTGAGCAGACTTTCAACGGTCAGGCTGATTTCGGTCGTCGTGTGACCTGCACCATCTCGCGAAATGGTGATCTTGCCTACAACACGATTCTTCAAGTGACTCTTCCCCAGATCGGCCAGGATCTGAATAACGGCAACCCTGTTTATGCTCGGTGGCTTGATTTCCCTGGTGAGCAGTTAATCTCGCAAGTGGAGGTGGAGATTGGTGGTCAGCGCATTGACCGCCACTATGGTGACTGGATGCACATCTGGAACCAGCTTACCATGTCGGTCAACCAAGAGAAGGGGTACTATGCCATGGTGGGCAATACGACCCAGCTCACTTACCTTACTGACCCGGCCTTTTCTAACGTAGATGGCCCGTGCCAGTCGGATGCTCCTCGGCAGATCTGCGCTCCCCGAAATGCCCTTCCTGAGACCACCCTGTACGTGCCTCTTCAGTTCTGGTTCTGCAAGAACCCGGGTCTTGCTCTTCCTCTTATTGCCCTTCAGTACCACGAGGTGCGCATCAACATTGATCTTCGCCCGATTGATGAGTGCCTGTGGGCGGTTAACAGCCTTGCCTCCTCATCGGGTTCGGTGAAGGTGGCGAATGCTTACAACCAGTCGCTTGTGGCCGCGTCGCTTTTCGTGGACTACGTGTTCCTTGATACCGATGAGCGCAGACGCATGGCGCAGAACCCGCACGAGTACCTCATTGAACAGCTCCAGTTCACGGGTGATGAGTCGGTGGGCTCGTCGTCCAACAAGATCAAGCTTAACTTTAACCACCCTGTCAAGGAGCTTATCTGGGTCGTTCAGCCGGATGCCAACGTGGACTACTGTGCCTCGTTAGACGGTTCTAGCACCCTGTGCAAGGTGCTTGGTGCCCAGCCGTTCAACTACACGGACAGCATTGATGCGCTCCCTAACGCCATCCATGCCTTTGGTGGCCCTAACTCCATTGCTGGCCCTGAGGGGGCGAGTGGTAGTGGCAATAACTTTGACTTTATTACGGCGGAGGGTCTTTTCCAGTCGGCTGGTGCCATGGATGGCCTTGAATTGGATGTTTCTGCTAACAGCTGGTACAACACGGTCAATGCTGATGGTGTTGCTGGTGCAACGGCAAGTGGAAATGTGTACACCTCGCCTAACTTCAACCAGTTCGGTCAGTCGGCGGATCGCGTTCAATCCTTTGTGTCGGATGCTGGCACCTTCGTTCTTTCGGAGACGGCGCTTAAGCTGCACTTCTGGGGTGAGAACCCGGTGGTTACTGCCAAGCTTCAGCTGAACGGCCAGGATCGTTTCTCGGAGCGTGAGGGAAGCTACTTTGACCTTGTCCAGCCGTTCCAGGCGCACACTCGTACCCCGGACACCGGTATTAACGTGTACTCGTTCGCTCTTCGGCCTGAGGAGCACCAGCCGTCGGGCACCTGCAACTTCTCGCGCATTGACAATGCTACCCTTCAGCTTGTTCTCTCCAACGCGACGGTGGAGGGCACCAGCACGGCCAAGGTGCGTGTGTATGCCACCAACTACAACGTGCTCCGCATCATGTCGGGCATGGGCGGTCTTGCTTACTCGAACTAAGCAATACAAAATCAATATCTCAACAAAAAAACAAATTATTCACAAATAATTTGTTTTGCACATAAAGATTAAGTTTGTAGTTATACATGAATATAGCATTTTGGGATAATTATTTATGTGAACGTGGAACAACCGTTAGTTTATTTGATTATGCTTATTATAATGAAATGATATTAAAAAATAAATCTTTCATTTTTTATGAACAACATAAAAATAATGTAAATGCAATTGTTAATAAATTTAAAAGCAACTTTATTGTCAATGAATTAAATAATTTTAATGAATTAGATAATGAATTAATCCGACATAAGATAACACATCTTTATATCATTAAATATGGATTATATGATAATAAATTAAGTAAAGTAGCAAAAAATTGTGTTCATTGTGTATTTACATGTTCACAACCGCATGGTCATGTGTATTCATCTATTTCTCCTTGGATTCATGAATATAATGAAATATTTCCTGTAGTTCCACATATGATAAATTTACCATCCCATCAGGATACCATGAGAAAAGAATTAAATATTCCATCAAATGCAATTGTTTTTGGTGGATATGGAGGTAGTGAAAGTTTTTCAATTAATTTTGTAAAACACGTTGTTTTTGAAGTGGCAAAAATGAAACCTACTATTTATTTTTTATTTGCAAATTTTAATAAATTTTGTAGTGATTTACCAAATATCATTCATTTACCAATGATTACGGATGCAGATAAAAAAGTTAAATTTATTAATACCACAGATGCTATGTTATGGGGGAGAGAAGAAGGAGAAACTTTTGGTATTTCAATTGGTGAATTTTCATCCAAAAATAAACCTGTCATTGCAATGAACATTGGGTTTATGGCACATGTTTATCTATTAGGAGATAAAGGAATTTGGTATAATAATCAACACGAATTATTGAATATTTTGTTAAATTTTAAACCTGAAAAAAAAGATTGGAACGCCTATCGTGATTATACACCTGAAAAAGTAATGAAACGGTTTAAACAGGTGTTTTTAGATTAACTATGGTATAATGATATTAATCAACATAATATCATTAAAGACACAAATGGATTTGAACCTTTGCGTTCAATTGAACAATAAGTCCATCACCTTAACCACTATAGTGTTTTTTGTGTTATTTTTCATGGACTTCAATGGGTGTCGGCCATTGGTCAAAGGGTGTTGATGTAAACGTGGATCTATTCATGGATAAAAGTATGTTTAATGCTTCTAACCGTTTTTGTAACGAAGAAGAATGTTTAATACTTTGTGATATTTTTTTCCATTTCCATTCAAACTGAAGAGCATCACGCCAGGTAGGAAACCCAGATACATAACAAACGCGTTTCCATACATCGCCTTTAGCAACCCATTTTCCTGTATATTTAGCTCCTCCCACAATTTCTTTATTATGTTGCCTTAATCGCCGATTTAAATTAATGGTAGACCCAACATATGTTTTTTTAGAGGTTGATTCCAATAAATAAACATACATACTTTATTTATATACTAAAGTTTAAATTATTTATTTTCACACTGTGCTTTTCCAGAACTCCATTTACAACCACTACTACTACAATTCATTGGATCAACAATTTTAGTACATTCATTTTTACCCATACCTTCTCGTTTAAATATGGCCGCTAAAAAAATAACAAAAAAAAGAATGAATGGAAATAAAACAATCAACCAGCTGATGTTTTTATTAATTTTACAAATCTCATTCAATAGTATCGTCCATATACCAATGTATAACAACTGAAAAATCAACATTTTGGTTTGATTTTCATTGCTAGAATATGGTCCCATGGTAAAACGGTTGGGTGATGCTAGATTTTGCAAAAGAACAACAACATACACAAATATAGAAATTAATAAATACAATTGAGCGGGTTTACACAACTTATCATAAAATTTCATATATTAACATAATAAATTTCCTTAATTTAAAGTTGGGTCGTAGACATTAATATAAAAGTAATTAAACCAACTACAATAGAACGAACGACTAACGACATGTCAGGATCCTTAATTACGCCTCGCATGGCCGAATAAACAGTGGGGGATGCCATCACCAAGAAAATAATAGCAGCAACTAAACTGTGAACAACTTTGTAATCCATACAATTGGAAAATATTTTTTCCTAAATATTTTTGTAAATAATTTGTTCTAATTGATTTTGTCCTAATATAGAATTTATATCATCCAGTTTCATTCTAAAATAATATGGAATTTTTAAATTGTCTGTAGGCGGGATAGATATAAAATTTAATGCAATTGCATATTTGATAGAAGTGTGTAAAATAGAATCGGGTTTGTATAAAAATACTTCAGAAAAAGAAAAGGATAATTTATATAATAACTGTATGTAATAGGGTAATGTACTATCTGTAATTTTTAAAATAACACATCCTTTTTTTTCTAAATATTGTAAACAAGTAAGATTTGGTATATCCGACGTATCAATGATAACTTTATGTTTTTGTGATTTATCTATATGATTGATATCGGTATAATTTGAATGAGTACAATGTTTTGAAACAATATAATGAATGATAGATTTTGTATCTAAACATTCATTTTTGTAAATGAAAGTATTCAAATAATTATTTAAGGATACGTTTAAAGGTAATGTAGTTTCTTCCTTAACATTATTACATATAGTTTGTGGTAATAAATAACATGACATGATAGTATTAACATTCTTTATTTATTATTTTATCGTTAATCATTTTAACAGAATATACAAATTTTTCAAGATGATAAATAGGTCTATAATTATTATTAAAATAATGCAAAAAAGTAATAATTTCATGTATGATTTGATCATGTTTAAACGTAATTAATATTGTCCATAAAAAGTGCTCTATGTTGGTATTAAAAATTAAAATATTATACAATTCTTCTCTCATTTTATCCATTTCAATGGGTGATTGTATCATTTGAATGATAGGTTGAAATGTAATTGGTGTTGATAAAGGACAATTCAATAATACAGATTTTATGTTGAGTACAGGACCATTTATTTTTTTTTGTAAACATCGTTCATATTCTGAAAGAGTAGGTTTAGGTATATTGACAATCTTACATTTAGACGTGATGTTGTAGGGAATGAATGAAATGGATTCTGACAATAAAATAAATTTAATGGACGATGACATGTAACTATAAAAAATGTCAAGCAATTCTCTATTGATTTTATGGAAATTTTTACAAACAATGATACCATATTTATCAGGAAATTTATTTTGAATGATGTCATGAATTTGTAAATATATATCATTCCAAATGGTTTTAGAATTACACCCTAACATTTCCATATCCACTTCATAATGGATATCACTAATTTTAATGTAAACATTTTTATCAATGGATATTTTTTTTTCACATTTTAAATGGGATGCACTATAATTTTTTATAATCAATAACATTTGCGTATATTTTCCAACCCCAGAAGGACCATACAAAATTAAATTTTGAAATTCGGGTAATGGAGGATACACTAGCGATTTTAATTTAGGATGCAAGTTTAAATGATCTGGAAAGGATAGGTAATCAATAAATTTGTTATCCATACGTTAACTATAAATGATTTTTTTAATTATATAATAATATATATGAAAAAAAATGAAAAACATTATCTTATAAATAGGTAACATGGATTATTCAACAAAAACAATAGCTGACCTAAAAACCATTTGTAAAGAACGAAACCTCAAGGGTCTATCTGGAAAAAACAAACAACATATGATTGACATGATAAAAAATGAATTACCTGTAGTGGATAGCTACACACCAGAATTATTAAAAGAACAATATTCATTGCACAAATCATATGTAAACCATAGAATGGATACAACAAAACAACTTGGTGTAACTGTACGATTCCCTTCTATACCGGAAGATATCAGTGAAAATATGATAAAACAAATTATTATCAATAAACTAAATGATACAACAACACGATGGGATTGTAAAAAAGGTGATTTACAATCTTCCAAAGAAGGTAAACAAGAATGTAAATGTTTTACAAGTGATGGACCTCCATCCTTTACACCATCCTCCGATTGGGATGTCATTTATTTTCTTGATGCACGTCAATGGTTAAATGATACATTTATATTATATAGAATTCCATTAAAACGAACCTCGGATGAATGGAAAAACATCAAAGTAAACAAAACACAAACATTTGAAGATCAAACAAAACAAGGTCGTCGTCCTCGTATTACATGGATGTCGTTAAAACCCCAAATAGAATCCTATTGTAGTAAAGTGTATGAAGGTACATTTGAAGATATGTTTATTCCAACAACGGAATAATTCTATTCGCAATAAGGGTTACTACGGGAACAGATACTGCATTTCCAGCTAATTTATAAAGATTACAATCGGATAACGGCGGTAATTTATAAGAAGATGGAAATCCCTGAAAATTAAAACATTCTCGTGGTGTTAGTTTACGAATGCCTTTATCATCCAGTATAAGTGGAACATTATGTCCTCCACTACCCATATTTGCCGTTAAGGTAGGACATTCACTACTTTTATTTTCTCTTACATATACTCTTCTATATTGATACATGGTTTCTTTTTTAACCACACTATTTTTTACAAGGTTCCATGTAGTTGATTTATCTGTATAATAATATTTGGAAGGAATGTCGGATTCAAGAAATTCGGAAATGTTCTTTTTTTTAATTTTAGGAAAATCTAAATTAAATGAATCAAATACTTTTTTTGATTTGATGCAAACAATATAAATTCGTTCTCTATGATGAGGTATACCTGTAATGTCAGCTGTATTTAATACTTTATGGCATATATAATAACCCCTTTGTTCAAGATTATTTTTTATAGTAGAAAAAGTACGATGATGATCATGTGATACTAAATTTTTTACATTTTCTAAAATAACACATTTAGGCTGATGATGATCAATGATAGATAAAATTTTCCAAAATACGTTTGAACGCACATCATTGAATCCTTCTTGAAGACCTGCAATGCTAAATGGTTGACACGGAAATCCACCCGTCAATATGTCATGAGATGGTATGTCATTTACAGGAATATCGTTTAAATTTTTTAATGTCAGTTTATGATGAAAGTTTTCGTCATAAATGGTTTTAGAATGTACAATCATATCATTTCCAAAAACAACATTGACGTGTTCTTTAAATGCTAAAGTAAATGCTCCTGTACCTGCAAACAAATCAATCATGTTCAATTGATTTGAATTTAAACTTGGTAAAATTGTTGGAATTTCTAAAAGTTTTACAATGAACTCTTTTTTTTTACCGCTGTATCCTTTTATTTTCTTTTCCTTGCAAATCTGAATAAGTTCTTCCCGTGTTTTATCCATGTTACTTTTATGAATATAAAATAAATATCAATTTTAGTTATAAATGTAACAGTGTATTTAATGTTGTTTTAACACAAAATAATTTATGTACAACTATTCCAAGTATAAACATACCAAGTATGGTATATCCTAAAGGTAACGAAAACCATTTTGAAATGATCCATGCACCAAGGATAGTTCCTAAAACATCCATGATTGCAATGCCAAACACATGAGAATGAAATCCTTTTCCAGGAATACCTGCTATATTACTATATTTACACAGCATAATATGTAAATGATAATTTAACCAGGGAATCCTACCATATTTGCACCTATACCAAATCCTGCACCTGTTCTAGCTGTCATACCCATGCTAGGAATATAGGTATCTAAAATAGAAAAGGTTGCCGCCGCAGTTAAAGCAATGAGGGCCACTTCATCTAACCCAAGACCTTTTCCTTTAGGAATGGCGTAGGCGGCAATCGCTACCATTAAACCTTCCACTAAATATTTAATCGCACGTTTTACTAACTCTCCCATATCAAACATAGTATTTATGAGAAAATATATTTTAAATAAAACTTAAATAAAGAATATAGAATATTTTATGTCTAAACTTTCTAAACCCGATTTATTGGAAGAAGATAAACCCATTGCTCAACAAAAATTTGTATGTGTTTCTTTTATTTCTCCTGAAAATGTCATCCAAAATAAAGATAGGTTTTTATTTGAACAATTTGTTAAGTCATGGGATTTAATTAAATCCATGCAAAAGTATTCTCAATTTACTGCATTTTTAGCCTACAAATACAATTTAAATACTGAAGAAATTACCAATGATTTATCTACCTTTTGTAAAGAAGAGACAGCTTCTTTATCTAAAGATTCGGTAGAGGATGATTACAAGACCTTTCTAGATAAACATTCTGAGCAACTTGATCTTGAATATAACAAGAAACATGACTTTCAGACAAGTACTCGTGGTATAAAAATCAGAGGTGTGTTTCCTACACAAGAGGAGGCTGAAATGCGTGCTAAAATGTTGCGTGAACATGATCCATTTTTTGATGTGTATGTAGGACCTGTTGGGTTATGGATGCCATGGGAACCTGACGCATACAAGACTGGCAATATTAACTTTTTGGAAGATCAGCTGAATGACCTGATGGCCAATAAGAAAAAGAATGAGGAAACGGCAAAGGAATATTTTGATCAACGTGTTCGTGAAAGTAAGAGAAAGGCAATTGAAGAAAATGTAAAACGTGCTCGTGAATCGGGTAATAAATTAACACAGACGATTGATAAGAATGATAATTTGCTCAATGTAAAAAATGCAGTGAACGAAGAATCCATTGCAGAAGAATTATTTGGAGATAACATTGTGCGTTAATTTATTTATACAATTTATGATTGCATTAATTGCAATGTTTAAAAATGAAAGTCATATATTAAAAGAATGGTTAGATCATTATTTACGTGAAGGTGTGGATATGTTTTTATTAATTAACAATAACAGTACAGATGATTATCAATCTATTCTTGAACCTTATATAAAATCCGGTAACGTTTTGTTAAAACATAGTAAAAAACAAAACGCACAAACTAAATTGTATAATACATGGTTGTTTGAAGCAAAAAAATATGATTGGGTCATTGTAGTAGACCTAGATGAATTTATCTATTCACGAAATGGATTTAAAACAATCAAAGATTATTTAAAAACAGTAGATAAACATATTTATAAAATTGTCATTCCATGGAAATTATTTGGTTCTTCAGGATTTAAAAAACAACCTTCTAGTGTAATACAGAATTTTATTCATAGAAAAAAATTTCCAGATGTATCTACGCATTTAAATTTAAATAATCGTGTAACATTTGTAAAATCAATATGTAGAGGATCACATCTTAAAACAATTCATGTACATAGTTCTAAAGTAACAGATTCACATGAAAGTTTTTCAAACAATGATATGCATAAAGATATTAATTTTACATTGATGGATGAAACTTTACTGGAAACACAATCTTTACATTTGAATCATTATAGAATTCAATCTTGGGAATTTTATAAAAAGGTAAAAATGACACGTGGAGATGGGTTTTTAAAAAATTATAATCATATACGTACTAAAAAGTTTTTCAAAGCATTTGATTATCATGATATGAAAGATACTGAATTAAAAAATAAACAATATTAAACACATTTTTTATAATCATACATGACGATTTGTTTATGTATGATTGTAAAAAATGAAGCTCATATTATTCGTAATACATTACAAAATCTGTATGAAAAAATTCCATTAGATTATTGGGTAATTTCAGACACAGGTTCTACAGATGATACGCCCAAGATTATCCAGGATTTTTTTGACGAAAAAAAGATTTCAGGAGAATTATTTCATAATGAATGGAGAGATTTTGCGTATAACCGAACATTAGTACTGAATCAATCGTTTCAAAAAACAGATTATGTCTTTATTTTTGATGCAGACGATTCCATTGATGGAACCATCATATTGCCTAAACCAATGGTACATGATCGTTATATGTTTAAATTTGGAACTGATTTTTCCTATGATCGTCCACTCTTGATTACAAATCGTAAAAAATGGTGGTTTACTGGTGTGTTGCATGAATATTTAGATTGTTCCGAAAATCGTACGTCAAAAACAATTGAAGGAAAGTATCATGTTGTATCAGGACGACTTGGGGCTCGTAACTTAAATCCTCATAAATATAGAGATGATGCACGTGTTCTTGAAAAAGCAATTGAGGTAGAAAAAGATAAAAAATTAAAATCTAGGTATGCTTATTATTGTGGTCAAAGTTATCGTGATGCAAAAGATACTGAAAATGCCCTCATTTGGTTTAAAAAATGTATTGATCTGAATGGTTGGAACCAAGAAAGATTTTGTGCTTCTTTTTACATGGGACAATTATATGAAAGTTGTAATAATTTTGAACAATCTCAATTTTGGTACTGTAAAAGCAATCAACTTGATCCTGAACGAATTGAAGGCATTGTATCGGCAGTAACTCAATTATATAACCGTGGAAATCATATTATGGTAAATGCGTTATATCATAAATATAGAGATTATAGACACGATTTACAAAATAAATTATTTATTTTTAATACCTTGTATGATTATCATTTGGAATTTTATAATTCAGTTAGTGCATATTATGTGAATGATCCAAGTTCAGGATATGAATGCTGTAAACGTGTCATCATGAATTGTAAGGACATACCTAAAGTAGAAAGAACCATTCAAAATTTAGTTTTTTATAAAGCCATCTATGATAAAGACCAAAAATTAAAATCTTTCGTGGATATGAAAAAATATACTCATAATTAAAATTTTTCATGGATAAAAATATGCATGATACGTATTTTCCCATATAGATTGTTGTTCATATAATTGTTCATAGGACATGATGAAATCATCAAAATCATAATGTTCTTCTCTCCAATCATGAACACGCATTAACAAATCTGCATGAAAATTAGATTCTGGAGATGTATAATGTTGTACAATGTAGGATCCTTGTTTCCAATCTAATCTACAGCATGGTAGCGAAAACTCGCGAATCACACCTAAAATATCATCTGGGAATTCCATGTTTTATCATAAACACAACATTTATTTTTCAATTTTATTTGTTTTTTGTTAACGCATATTGTCCACATGGACGTGATCATTAGATAAACAAAATATATTTATATTATATGAAATGGTCAAGAAAATATAAGCGCAGTATCAATTGTAAACGACCTCGGGGGTTTTCACAACGCCAGTACTGTAAAAAAACATATAAAAAATATAAAATAAAGGTATGAATCCAAAATATAAAGCTTTATGGAAACAAGTATTAAAAACAGACAAAGATATTGCACAGGATAGTTTAACATTTCAAAATTTTATACATGATATGGACTTATATATGAACTATTATCATAAAAATAAAAAAGATTTTTTAATTTCAAAACCAGATTTTTTTAGACTTTTTGTTGTGTATTATCGTTCTATACCAGTACAACATGGTGAAACCTACGGTCCAAGTAAATTAGTGTTTGCCATTCTTGCTAGACAAAGTAAAACCAAAATTTTAAAAACGAAAACTCGTAAGAATTAGACATTAAATTGAATGAAACATTTTAAATCATGATCAAAAATGATTTTAGGAAAACTTCACTTTAAAAAGGCAACCGCACTATTTCCTAACAAAAAATATATTACGTTGATACGTGATATATTATGGCATGATGTAAAAGAATCCTATTGGTTAGTAGGCACTATAAATGACATGCATAACAAACATTTTATATTCAATCCATGTCACATTTATTTGTGCACAGTCCATTCATTTGCCATTCATGAAAATTTGCCTAATGGAGCAAGATTACCCATGTCATTAATTTATTATGAATTAGATCCTCAACGTCAAAAAATTCAAACTACTATGGAAGAACGTGCTCTTCAACTTATTCTTAAAAACATAATCAACGATCCTTATTTTAAATATCATATATAATATGATAATCAACTCTTTGGTTATTTCACATCAAGCGCGTATGATATGTTTTTTATCCAAATTATTTCCTACTATGAATGGAAGTTATCGTAAAATTAGATTTATGAATTGTGCAATTGTAAAAATATCTCTTTATTATTATTCAAATAAATGGAATATTGAAGGAGAACTTGTTTACAATGGAGAAATTGGTGAGGACGAAAAAAAACCTGGTTATATTTATTTTAACAATAATGTAACACAACTAACATCAACACCTCAACTATATCAATTGTATCCATTTATTGCTGAATATGATGGTGAAAATTTATTAGATGTTCTTAAATTAGATCCTACCTGCATTAATCCAAATAATATATATAATTTTTTTATTATGAGGCATGGACAAGCTCAACATAATCTTTATTCTGGAATAACAAAAATGAACTCTATGTTTAATTTTAATACAGAATTAACTGACCCCGGTAAGAGCCAGGCCAAAAATGCATCTTCTAAACTTGTAGAATTAAACACATCAAGGAGTCTTCACATACCTATTACAAGTGGACGTCTTATCTTTGATTTTGCATTTGTATCTGATTTATTTCGTACCCATCAAACATTACATGAAATGTTAGAAAAAGTTACCATAGTTGATAAGATATCAGGTATTTCAAGAGCTCCAATTATGCTTCCATGTAATCATGAAATTGATGGTACTGATCCTAATTGTGATGGACGTCCTACACCAACTGTTCCTGGAGAAAATCAAACATCCAATAAAAGTTTTTTAGGTGTTCCATTAAAAGTAAATGTGACTTATTATGAAAATTTTTATAAAAAACGACGACAAAATATAACCATAAATTCACGTGAAAGTTGTTCCAAGAATACATTTATTGGAATTGCAATGCAAATTATTTTTGGATGTAGAAAAATAGAAAGAATAGCTGGTAAAACTCGTAGAAAACGTAAACGCAACGGATCTAAAAAAAATTGAAATGAAAATAATAATAAGTTAGTGTGGTTCAAGCAACATGTCAGTCATCTACTCCAGCATTCACGCGGTTCGCGATGCGTTCGCCGATAGTCCCTCGGATTTTCCACTGGGGTCTACTGTAAAGGTTCGTATTCAAGGAAAACGCAAGACAGAAACCTATCGTCTTGAAGAAATGTCCGAGATGCAGTCGTCCATGAAGTCGCTCCATTGGGTCTACGTTCATCCTGAACCTCGCCAACGAAACGCCATTGATTGGGCCGGCTACCACAACCAGAAGGCTCTACATTCCAGGTAAGCACCCCCCTACACCGCGTGGCAACACGCACCCATGCGATTCCAATGTGGTGGACTTTGTTGGGTTCAATTCCCATATCGCATAACTTTTTTTTATATTTTTTATACCTATGAACAAATTAGAAGAATTAAAAAAAGTTTCTAATTATTCTATCGTTCGTAAAAAGGCAAAATCATTGTATAAACGTGATGTGTTTCCGTCTACACGAAAGGAAAAAAAATACATGATTCAAAATAATAATGGTACCTTTGTACATTTTGGTAACATTCATTATGAAGATTTTACAAAACATAAAGATCAAACTCGTCGTAAAAATTATTTAACACGAGCTTCACATATTAAAGGAAATTGGCAAAAGAATCCATTTAGTCCAAATAATTTAAGTCTTACGTTAACGTGGTAAATTTCTAATACTATAGTATGCCAACAAAACGTATGACAAAACGCGTAAAACGTAAACAATCAAGAAAACAAAAATCAAAAAAGGAGGAAATGCGATTGATTATCAAACAAATTTAAAAAATTGTAATAATATATTTTCCAGTAGCAATGCTCTTATTAAATGTCCACATGCAGCATATCAATATGATTTTCCAGGTTTTTTTAGAAGAAATAATTTGTTTAGTAATAATCAAGCTATAAAAAAACTTGACATTGATGTTGCAAAAAAATTTTTTAAAGAACAATATTTAAGAGATAAAGGAGGAATTGATGAAAGAATGTATAACGAAAATACCAGAGAATGGTATACTGAATTTGATGACCATTTTGAAACATGGTTTAACAAAGTAAAAAAAGATGGTATAAACCCTGTTACTACAGATGAAAAAAACAGTTTTCTGAATAGTATTGAAATATTTTAGACCTCAACTATAAAAAATTTTAAAAGTTTTTTTAGGTTAATAGATTAAGCAGAACAAGTTTCGCAAGGTGCAATTGTAAATTGAGTAGTATGATGTTTTGGTTTACGTCTCAAATAATAAACCCCCGTTTTCAAACCCTTTCTCCACCCATAAAAGTACATGGAGGTTAATATCGTATATGTAGGATCTTTGATCCATAAATTTAAACTTTGAGATTGGCATACAAAGGCTCCTCTATCTACTGACATGTCAATGATATGCTTCATCGGCATTTCCCATACAATTTTATATTTTTGTTTTAAATGAGGAGAAATGTCTAGTTGTTGAACACTTCCATGATGTTCAATGATACTATTTTTTACTTGTTCATTCCATAGACCCAATGAAGACAATTCATGGACTAAATATTTATTCATCATGACAAATTCACCTGCAAGGGTTCGTCTCACATAAATGTTACTGGTAATGGGTTCAATGCATTCATTATTTCCCAATATTTGTGAGGTTGATGCAGTTGGCATGGGTGCAAGCATCAATGAATTACGTACTCCATGTTTCATGACTTCTTTACGTAAATCAGACCAATCCATAGACAATGTTGATTCATCTAGGTTCCATAAATTAAACTGGAATTGGCCTTGTGATAACGGCGAACCCTGAAAGGTTTCATAAGGACCATGCTTTTTTGCCAATTCCATACTTGCTTCAATGGAAGCATAATACATGGTTTCAAAAAATAATTTATTCAAACGAGTTGCTTCTTCACTATGAAAAGGAACATCCAATAAGAAAAAAGCATCAGCTAATCCCTGAACACCAATTCCCAAAGGTCGGTGTCTCATATTACTTCGCCGAGCTGGTTCAGTGGGATAATCATTGATATCAATTAAACGATCTAGATTTCGTGCAACCACTTGTGTCACTTCATACAATTTGCCATATTGAAATTTTCCATCCTTGACAAAGGTAGATAAGGAAATGCTTGCTAAATTGCAAACGGCAGTTTCATTCTTATCGCTGTATTGAATGATTTCTGTACACAAATTAGACGATTTAATGGTACCAATGTTTTTTTGGTTGGATTTACGATTACACGCATCTTTGTACAACAAGGAAGGTGTTCCCGTTTCCATTTGAGAATCTAATATTTTGAACCATAAATCACGTGCTTGTACCTTTTTAATGGCCTTATTTTGTTCTTCATAGGATTCATACAAGGTACGATACGCTTCTCCATAAACATCATTCAACCCAGGACATTGATGCGGACAAAATAACGACCAAGGTTCATTTTTTTCTACGCGTTCCATGAATAAATCAGAAACCCATAATCCATAAAATAAATCTCTTGCCTTTACCGATTCATCTCCCGTATTTCGCTTTAATTCTAACCATGCTTCAATGTCTGCATGATCCGGTGACAAATAAATAGAAAAAGATCCATTTCGTTTTCCGCCTCCTTGGTCTACATAACGTGCTGTTTCATTGAAAACGCGAAGCATGGGAACAATGCCATTACTGTATCCACCTGTACCTTCAATGAATGTACCGGTAGCACGAATGTTATGAATGTGTAACCCAATCCCACCAGCTCGCTTGGATATTTGTGCACACTCTTTTAACGTATCATAAATTCCATCAATGGAATCTTCTTTCATGGCCACAAGAAAACATGAACTTAATTGTTGATGATTCGCACCGGCATTAAAAAGAGTGGGGGTAGCATGCGTAAAGTATTTTTGAGACATTAAATCATAGGTTTCCTTGACGCGTTCTATTTCATTTCCATGAATGGCAATAGCAACACGCATCCACATGTGTTGAGGACGTTCAACCATACTTCCCTTTACATGGATAAGATAGGCACGCTCCAATGTTTTAAATCCAAAATAATCAATGTCATAATCTCTTGAAAAATCAAGCATGGATTGAAACACCTCTTGATGTTGACAAATAACCTTATAATAACTAGTATTGATGTATCCAGAATCGTGCAACAGTGTGGATATCTCCATCAAAGATGGGTTGGTATTTTTATGATTGTTGGAAATGACAATTCTTCCTGCCAAAGTTCCAAAATCTAAATGAGTCGTAGATTGTGCAGCACATTCTTGAGCAGTTAATTCATCAATTTTAGAAGTAGATATTTGATCATGCAATTGTTCAATGATTTTAATGGCTAGTTTAGGTACATTGATATGGGTTAATGGAGGAGACATTGAAACCAGTGTTTGAATACGCTGTGAGATTTTATCAAACAGCATGGGTTGTTTACTACCGTCTCGTTTGACAACTTCCATTACATATATATGAATAAAATATGTTTTAAATTAAAATATAAGTATCATATAAATGGCTGATTTAGATGTATTGCATGATGCTATTATTAATTATAGTCCTGATAAAAAAAAAATAGTGGATGATTATGAACGCATATTAAACGACATTGATAAAGATGATTATAAAGAAATTTACATCACACTGTTTTTACAAGCTATTATACCTAAAGTGATTGATAAAAACGATTGGGCGTTGCCTATTTTTGAATTAATTTTAAAAAAAGCATATGTTAATCGTGTATATTTAAATACTATTGATATAAAACTTGAACCCGTTGTTGAACCACCAAAACCTGAAGCGGAACCTGTAGTTGAACCTCCAAAAAATTTAAGTGGAGATATTATATTTTTGTATTTTAAAATTCAAGAAGCAATTGATTTAATTAAAACATATCCATCTATTTTTTATAATTCAGAATATGAGTTTAATTCAAAATCATCTACATTAATATTGAAATTAAATGCAATGTTAGAATTTAACGTGGATGTATCTAAAAATGTAATGTTTCAAATCATTTATATTTTTTTGGAAAACCCGGAATTACAACCATTATTAAAAAAATGCATTGAACATTTTACACCTTTGCACATTTAAAACGCCGACTTTTTAAATATGTAAATTATAAATAATTTTTTAATGTTTTTCTTCTGTTAGAAGGTTTCTTACTATATTTCTTTGTTCTATTATAAGTTCCTTTTATTATATTCTCATATTTTTCTTTTGGTATATCTTTAATGACTTTTTCTATATTAGTTTTTAATTCTTTATGCGTTAAACCATCTAATTTCTGTAATCTGGATTTCATCATACTAAAATAATTTTCTATACTATTTGTAAAATGTTGATATGGAACACTATATAATAATGTATTATGCTTATTTACTAATTCTTTTATTTTAGCGTTTCTATGACTACTTGCATTATCCAAAATAATTAATTTATTTTTGTATTTTTT
>Ga0214923_10001882_pt1 | contig 29009 bp, 29 predicted proteins | sample LL1510_MetaG_FD_177993 | JGI IMG/M metagenome (GOLD analysis project Ga0214923, IMG submission 177993) | Freshwater microbial communities from Lake Lanier, Atlanta, Georgia, United States - LL-1510 | ecosystem: Environmental > Aquatic > Freshwater > Lake | place: USA: Georgia | collected...
GCGGGCCCGGGCGCTACATGGATTAAAGGTGAACAATGAGGAATGGTTAAATACAACAAATGAACGGTTTGAGGTGATCACCATGTGGCATGTTTTGGAGCATGTTCATGATTTGCGGCTACGCATGCACAGCATACAACAATTATTGATGCCTGGCGGATTATTTGTGGTGGCGGTCCCTAATCCGATGTCAACTGATGCCCAACATTACAAAGAGCATTGGGCAGCATGGGATGTTCCCCGGCATCTCTATCATTTTCCGCCAAAAATGCTCAGAGAGTTTATAGAGTCTATGGGGTTCGAAAGCATCGCAACACGACCCATGTATTTTGACCCCATGTATGTATCGATGTTGAGCGAACAGTACCGCGCTGACTCTAAAACCACTGCTATTCTTGGATTATTGAAGGGATTGTGGTTTTTGTGCAGTGCATTAGTGAAAAAAGATGCTTGCAGTAGCCAGGTTTACTTTTTCCGAAAGAAGAATCATGCATGATTGGATTTGAACCATCATTCGGGGCGACTCACAAAACAGTCAAATGGCTTAAGCTGCCTGCGATACTTGTTTTGTTGCGGTTTTGTTTGTTAGCACCCTCCATCCAGCTCGTAGGCTGTGCGAATATGGTCGCCCCCTCGGGCGGACCGCGCGACAGCCTTCCGCCGCAGCTGATTCATGCACAGCCCGTTACAGGCTCGACTCGCTTTAAGGGCGATAAAATCACCTGGCAGTTTAATGAATTTGTGAGAATTCAAAACAGAGGCGCGATACGGTTTTTGCCCGAGACCAACAAACTTCCAATGATCAGGGAAGACCTGAATCGGATTGAGGTTGATTTAGGGGATGTTTACCTAGATTCTGCCACCACTTACGTATTGTATCTGGGTGATGCGCTGGTGGATTTCACCGAGGGAAACAAGCATAAGGATTTCAAGTATGTATTTTCAACTGGTTTAATGATTGACACGGGTTGGGTTTCGGGGAAGGTTGTGGATGCGTTGGGCTCGAAGGCAAGGGCCAATGTTCGGGTAGGGTTGTATGATTGGATCGACGCAGGCGACTCTGTTGTGTATGATCGAAAGGCGCGCTATTGGACAACGACAGACGACAGTGGGCAGTTCTATTTGGGATATTTACCCAATCGAAGCTTCCGCTTATTTGTATGGGCCGACGAAAACAAAGATGGATTGTATCAAGCAGGCGAGTCATTCGATTTTGCTGACGTACCACTGCGCCCAAAACAAAGTCTTTATGACTCATCTTTGATGTGCATGATGCGACTCACTATAGATCGAGATGAGCAATCTCGTGTCGTGGAGTATTCAGAAAAATGGCCCGGATGGCTTGGAATTACTTTTAGTGCACGTCCTTCGGTATGTCATTGGGAAATATTAGGCAAAACGCCGGGTGACACATTCACTCATTTTCCTTTTTGGAAGGGAGATACAGTTTTTGTTTTTGTGGGAGAAGCATACAATCGAGCTGAATTGGGTGGTGTGGTTGCCTTTTGTACATTGCTTCACCGCACAGACACCATCTTCAGGAGGCCCAAGACCCTTGTGGATCCACGGATGATGACTGATACAGCCAAAAGTGTCTTCCCACAGTTAAAAGCATTATCGGGAGGTGTCCCGGAGTTGTGTGCAGGCCATAGTCGTTTGCCTTTTTCTTCCGATAGGCCTTTGCAACGAATAGACGCTGCGCAAGTGATGTGGGTTGATACTGTGAGTGGACAAACCGTTCAACGAGGTGCGTTATGGCAGCAAGGTGATGGACCATTTTCCATTCTTGTGCCACAAGGGTTGAACCCCGGCAAGATCTATAAATTATTTATTCCCCGCGGGGCAATCATTGGGGCGGGTGAACAGGTGTTCGATTCTGTGGTTCAGATTTTTAAGGTCGTTCCAGATAGCCAGAATATTGTGTTAAGTAATATTGTAATAAATACACCAGAAAAATGTGCCGAATTGACCACTAAATTCGGGATGGGTTTCACTGCGGAGATCGTTGATGCCAGCGGTTACACATGCGGCGTATTTCGATTTATGGATGCAGAGCAAGGTCAGTGGGCCGATGGGAAGACCACAATCAGGCTTTTGCCTGGCGCCTATACCGTCACGGTATTTTCCGATGAGAACAACAACATGCGACCTGATGCCGCTTCCTGGCGATTGAACAGAAGGGCAGAGTTCAGTCGTAAGGCTCAATGGAAGTTGTCGCCAAACGGTGCAAGAGCGCTTGAATTGGATCTTTGTGAATTGATATGGGAGTAAGGCGATTCAAAATCATTTTGGGATTATTAAACATCCTGATCATCACATCAGCCACCGCGCTTGGTCAGGTAAAAGTCAAGGGCAAAACAGACACGGCCGATGGTCAAGTAGAAGTAGAGAGCAAAGCAGACACCGGATCCGGTCAGATTGATGCCAGATACGCCAAACTGGCAACCGGCAAAGGCACGAATCTGAGGTCTTTGTCGGTAACGGGCAACGACGATTGGTGGTTTGGTGGTAGTAAGGGTTGGCTGTGCCATACCCCAGACGCGGGAAAATCATGGATCACAGCACAGCCAGCAGGCGATTCGGTGGACTTCAGGAGTGTTTACGCTTTTAATAGACGTGAGGCAGTCGCTGCAACTGCAGGCAAAAATCCCGCTATTTGGCGCACACAAGACGGCGGCAAACAATGGTCGCTCGTTTATCAACCCACGAATTCACGAGCATTTTTCAATGGCATCGACTTTTGGGACGACAGCAGCGGGGTGTTGTTTGGCGATCCCGAAGACCATGGGCGACCAATACTGCTCTTCACCCATGATGCGGGGCGAAGTTGGAACGAGCCGGCAGATACCACAAGGCCTTTGTTTGCACCAGGTGAAGCAGGGTTTGCCGCCAGTGGAACGAGTATTATTTGCGTTGGTGATAGTACGATGGCCATCATAAGCGGTGGACAAGCATGTCGGTTATGGTATAGTCGAAATCGTGGACGGAATTGGTCACATATTCGTACAGATATTCCCAACCCCGCACTTGGCGGTATTCACTTGCACTATCCAGACACGCTAACGGGCGAACAATCTTACCTATTGCACGGCACGTCCAGTCGCGGCGGCTTTTCTATAGCCATCACACCCGATAGTCAGTGGGTGGTGGTCGGGGGCGACTATCAGGATACCCAAATCCGAAATGGTGCGGTAGCTGCCAATCGATATGGCGCGTGGTGGAATCCCCGTACCCCTACCAGGGGCTACAGGGAGTGCATATTGCCGATCGACACCTTTTGTTGGTTGGCGGTAGGCCCAACAGGCTGCGACATCACTTATAATGGTGGGCTCGACTGGCAGGCATACCACGACGAGCCAGGAATGCATGTTGCGCGCATGTTGCCAGACCGACGCGTAATTATGGCCGGCAAGGACGGCATGATCATGTTGTGTTCAACAGAAACCAGATCATTCACAGTAATGGATGGATTCAAAGCTCAGGCCAGTCAGGAGAAACTAAAAAGTGTATCGCATCAAATTGAAAAGGCATTGCAAGGGGATGTAAAGCCATTAAATCGTCTGCTCCAAAGGTGGGTAAACCTTTATGGTCATGGTGAACGCAGCGAAAGGGGATACACCACATTCCACGGATCATACCGGAGAATGGTTGAACGAATCAAACAGATTAAGGGCGTGCAAAAAGTATGGGTAGACAGTTGCGGTGCTCGAATACTTCCGTACCCAGCACGTGGCGCAATTTATATGATCATAGGGTACGGCAGTACCACTCATGGGGACGGGCCAAAGATGGAATTGGGTCTGTTTTTTAACGAAGGAGGAATTAGAAGGCCTTTTTGGATGCGCTATCTGGTTGGAAAAGCATGGGGCGATATCGATCGACTAACGCGACCTGAGGTCCGCATCATCCGCGACATGGAACGATGGTCGCACCTTCTCTGTGCATGGGAACGCAGACCACCATGGCATCCTTTGTATCGCGACAATTGAAAAAGAAGGATAAAATAAATTGAAAACGAAACGCTAATCTACTTGATCTTAGATATTTTCAAAAAATTGGCCCGACTATCGCTACCCACAGGCATCGCACCAGTATTGACCACCACATCACCTTTGCGAACCAATTTATGTTCTTTGAGAAAGGTGAGTACTTCGTCGATGGTTTGGTTGGTATCTGATTGTTTGTCATAAAAAAATGCGCGAACTCCCCACAGTAAGCTGATTCGGGTTAATAAGCGGGGGTCAGGCGTAAAGATGAATACCGAACAAAGCGGGCGGTAACTGGCTACCTGATACGCCGTATAACCCGAGCGAGTGAGGCCAACGATGCCCTGAGCGTGAACATATTTGGCCGCCCGCCCCGCCATATAACAGAGGGAGTCCGAAAGGGAAAGTTCTCCCTCGGTCGATTCAGCCCGTTCTCGGTAATAGATTCCCTCCGCCCCTTGCTCCACCGTTTCAATGATCCGACACATATATTCAATCACCTGAACTGGATGCTGTCCGACAGAAGTTTCACCACTGAGCATGAGAGCATCAGCCCCATCAAGCACTGCGTTCGCGACATCATTGGCCTCAGCGCGCGTTGGCATGAACTGGGTAATCATGCTCTCCATCATCTGTGTGGCGATAATTACAGGCTTACACTGGTGAAGGCATTTCTTCACAATCAACTTTTGAATAAGGGGGAGTTTCTCAAGCGGATACTCTACGCCTAAGTCACCCCGCGCCACCATAACCCCGTCAGATTCCGCTATAATGGCATCTATTTCATCCACAGCAGCGGGCTTTTCAATTTTGGATATGATGTGGGTGTCCTTCCCGCGTGCATGAATGCGCTTGCGCAATTCACGGACATCGTTCGGACTGCGCACGAAGGATAAGGCCACCCAATCCAGATCATGGTCGAGAATAAACTCGAGATCGCGCAGGTCCTTTTCGGTGAGCGAGGGAAGAGACACTTTTGTATTCGGCAGATTTACCCCCTTTTTCGATGTAAGCAAACCACCATGTACGGTCACCAGCGTTACCTCATCGAGTCGGTTGCTGTTCAATACTTCTAGTTTAATTTTACCATCATCGAGCAAAACGAGATCTCCTTCTTCCACATCTAAAGGAAACTCCTTATAGTTCAGGTAGATGCGTTGGGCATTGCCCATACAGGGGGCGGTCGTAAACAAAATTTTGTCGCCCTTGCGCAAGGTGATGCCATTGTTTTGTATTTCGCCGATCCGGATTTTGGGCCCCTGCAGATCGCCCAAAAGGGCGGCGTGGGTGCCCAGTTGTTTGTTGAGGTCACGCACATCGCGAATCACCTGCTCGAGCGTCTCATATACGGCATGGGAAAAATTTAACCGGAATACATTGACGCCGGCTTTAATCAGGCGACTTAAAACCACCTTATCAGAACAGGCAGGGCCAACAGTGGCCACAATTTTGGTACGGCGGTGATATAGAGATTTGCTGGGCATAGTTTAAGTCAAAAGAAGATGGGGATGTGGCGCGACCATCGTTTGTCATCGGCCGCTAAAGCCATGGCAAACTCAAAATATTGATGCTGGCGCAATATTGTGGACAACATACCGGCGTCGGGAAGCGGAGCCTCGTCTGAATAAAACAGAAGATAGTCGCAAGCGTCACGCAGGGCCGGCGAAACAGATCCAAGTGGGGATGTGTTTCTCAACAAATAAGCCAAGGGCAACTTTTGATCGGATGTCCAACTGTAGCATGTAAAAGGAACGGCTTCGGCGGCACCCGCTGAAACCCAATCGGGAATGCGCATGAATTGTGTAGAAAAATGTTCATTGAGAAACCAGGCCACTTGCCAGGGGCGACGTGTGGTCCGCAGTCCCAACAAATTCTGCTTGGTGCCTAAGTCAAATGAAAGGGTTCTTCTCGCCACAACGACCACTAAAAGGCCACAAAACTAATGCATATCATTGAAAGTTCCCCCGACACCACATATTTGATAATATGCCGTAGTATCCTTACCTTTGTGCCGTTTATTCATTAAACCCAACAGAAATGTCTGATATAGCATCGAAAGTGCGGTCCATCATTGTAGAAAAGCTTGGTGTGGACGAAAATGAGGTGACCCTCGAGGCCAGCTTCACCAATGATCTGGGCGCAGATTCACTCGACACGGTTGAGCTGATTATGGAGTTTGAAAAGGAATTTAATATTTCTATTCCAGACGACCAGGCAGAAAGCATCACCACCGTAGGTCAAGCGATCTCCTACCTAGAGACGAATGTGAAATAAGGCTGCACAATATGCAGATGCGTCGTGTAGTGGTTACGGGTCTCGGAGCGCTCACGCCCATAGGAAATACGGTTTCGGAATATTGGAATGGCTTGGCAACTGGTAAAAGTGGTGCCGCGCCGATTACTCGCTTTGATGCTACCAAATTCCGCACCCGCTTTGCCGCTGAGCTGAAGGGATACAATCCAGAGCAGCATTTTGAGCGCAAAGAGGCCCGAAAAATGGACCCTTTCGCGCAATATGCGATGGTGGTCTGTGAAGAGGCGTTGAAAGATTCGGGACTGCTGGATGTTCCATTCGACACCAATAGAGCAGGTGTGGTTTGGGGCTCAGGAATCGGTGGCATTTTCACCTTCTTTGAAGAGGTAAAGTCGTTTATTGAGGGCGACGGAACCCCGCGCTTCAACCCGTTTTTTATCCCCAAAATGATTGGGGATATCGCACCAGGCTATATCAGTATACGATATGGTTTGCGGGGCCCGAATTACACAACCGTTTCGGCATGCGCCAGTGCCAACAACGCCATCATTGACTCGATGAATCTTATTCGGATGGGAAAGGCTGATGTGATGGTGACAGGTGGCTCTGAAGCTGCGGTGAATCAAGCGGGGGTGGGCGGATTTAATGCCATGAAGGCCTTAAGTGAACGTAATGATAGTCCCGCTACCGCTTCCCGACCCTTCGACCTCGACCGCGATGGTTTCGTTCTAGGCGAGGGCGGCGCAGCGCTTATATTGGAATCACTCGAGCATGCCTTGCAAAGAGGGGCCCGTATTTACGCTGAGTTGGCTGGTGGTGGGTTATCGGCAGATGCCAACCACATCACAGCGCCACATCCTGAGGGACTCGGTGCAACATTGGTGATGCAAGCGGCTCTGGCCGATGCTGGCATGTCGACGGCCGATATCGACTACATCAATGTTCACGGCACCTCTACCCCACTCGGCGACGTGAGTGAGGTGAAAGCCATTCAAGCCGTTTTTGGGGAGGATGCTTACCGGCTGAGCATCAGCTCAACCAAATCGATGACGGGGCATCTACTGGGTGCTGCTGGAGCGGTAGAAGCGGTAGCGGCCATTTTGGCGATTCAAAACGGAATCGTTCCGCCCACAATCAACCACTTCACTGATGATCCGGAATTGGATCCCCGCCTCGACCTCACGTTTAACCAAGCGCGTGAGCGCCCCATTAGGGCCGCTTTAAGTAATACATTTGGATTTGGCGGTCACAATACCTCTGTGGTGTTTTGCCGCTACGAGGGATGAGCCTGTTCGTGTTGTGAAAAAGCTTATCGAACGTGTCCGCAAACGATTGTTGCGTGCCTCGAATCCTTTAGCTGTTCGGATTTATGAATTGACAGGCCTGTATCCGAAGTCGATTCACCTCTATGAGCTTGCATTCACCCATTCGAGTGCGCGTGTAGGGCTGGAGGACGGATTACACAAGAGTAACGAACGCCTGGAATACCTGGGCGACGCTGTATTGGATTTGGTGGTTGCCGATGTACTTTTTCGCCGATTTCCTTTTCGCGATGAGGGTTTTCTCACCAATATGCGGTCGAAAGTGGTCAACACCCAATTCCTCGACACTTTATCGCGTGAACTTGGACTCGATAAAATGCTGCAACACACCGCAGGCAATCGCCGCAACGAAACGAGTAAAAACATGAACGCGGATGTGTTCGAGGCATTTTTGGGCGCGGTGTACCTCGACCAAGGCTATCCCAAAACCTATCGTTTTATTTGTGATCGAATCCTCCAACCGTTTGTAGACCTGGAGGAGCTCACCATCACCGACCACAATTACAAAAGTCGCCTGGTGGAATGGTCGCAGAGAAACGGCAAGAAAATCAGTTTTGAGGTTGAGGCCCGTCCTGAACGGGGTCGGCAAGGAAAAATAACGGTCAGGATTCTCCTAGACGGACAAACAGTAGCCAAAGCGACGGACAGCAGTCGGAAATTGGCGGAGCAAAACGCCGCGGCCTATTACCTAGAGCACAAATTGGGTCAAGACGCAGTGTAGCGATCAACCGTACAGCATAAATCAGGCCCGGTGTTCCGGAACTACGGCGATGCACTTCAATTCGATGGCAATCGCAGTGGGCAGAGCGGTTACTTCAACCGTGGTTCTACATGGTTTTGGATCAAGGTGCGCCATATATTCAGCGTAGATTTGGTTAAAAGTGTGAAAATCGCGCTGCATATGGGTCAAATACACTGTTACATCCACCACATCTTGCCAATCGGCCCCACTTGCTTGCAGAACGGCCGCCACATTGGCCATCACCTGATGCACCTGAGCGGCGAAATCAAATGCCAAGAAATTTCCGTTTTTGTCGAGGCTGAGCCCAGGAACGTGGGGATCAGAGGCGTCCGTACCTGCTGCACGTGGACCAATGCCGGATAAAAACAGGAGGTGACCAACGCGACGGGCATGGGGATAACTGCCCACCGGATTGGGGGCTTGTTGGGTAGAAATACTATGCATGCTACAAAAGTACAGCAGTGTTTGATTTGATGCGCACCTCGGGGTAGTGACCGTCCTGAATGATTTTATAGGCCTTTTGAGCAGCAGGAAGGGGAAGTTGACCGATGCGAACACCCCATTGCACGATCCACACCCGAGCGATATCGAGCTTTGGGTCGTACGTGAATGATAATCGGGCCACACGATTGGGGTTGTAGAATTGCGGCAGGCAATCCGGGGTATGAAGGAGGGGCGATGTGAGGAGTACGGCAGCATTGCGGGCTCGCCGCACGCTGCAGCGCCCAATCGACAATCGACGAATACCCAGAAAACAGGCCGCAGATGTGGCCAAAAATCGCAGAGAAAGGGCAGATGTTAACATATTCATTAGGCTGCAGGATGGAACAATGGAAGGGGATGGCGGCGAAGCCTGGTTGAATAGCCGTGGACATCGGAGGTCAATTCGATATCAGTGGTGGAAGTCAACACCCCAGCAGTCGGGGTGTTTGAATGACCATTCACAGGGGACTGAGCCCGGGGGATGGGCGACATCCCTTGCGGAATCTGAAGCGGCTGGTCGAACGGAACCAGCTCGATTTCGTCTGCAAAATGCAGCATGGAAATGCGGGGTGATAGGAAACGTGCCATAAGTAGTTTGTTTTGTTGATACAAATATGGCCCCCCGGCGTGACATCTTTTGTCACAAGAAAATTTGAAATCAGATAGAGGCTTAAATCAGACTACCCGCTCTCTTATCAGACTACCCGCTCTCTTATCAGACTACCCGCTCTCTTATCAGACTACTCGCTCTCTTATCAGACTACTCGCTCTCTTGCGCAAGTAGTTCATAAAATCAGGTGGACCAACAACATCAATATCATCGGCTAGTCCGAGTACAAACCGCCCAATGCCGCGGTAATCGGCCACGCGGAGACGAAGTTCTTGGATGCGTCCGCTTGGGCTGGGGGTGGATAAAGGTGAAAGCAGCAAAGCGGCAGCCGGGTGCTCTTCGCGCAAAAGATTGCTGCTCAACTGTCCAAGTTGGAGGTGTATCTCGTGGTGAATGTCGCCCATCGGCAGACCAAATGCATCGGTTTTGGGGGCCTCGTGTAGGTGAGAAAACTGCCATGGCATGCGCTCTAGGCGTACCTGTCCGATGCGAACGATCTTGTAGTTTTTGTTGCGGCGCGATGCCGGTTCAAATGCATACAAAGTATCGAGCGAGGTGCTGAAGCCATAGGGCTCCACCAGGCGATTGCTGATGCTGTGCGAACTCGGTGCGTTGTAGTCGACCAACACCACCTGTATTCGCTCGCGAATGGCCTGTGATAAGGCCCGGTAATGGAGGCCGGCCTGCTGGGTCAGGTAATGTCCGAGGGTGTGTGAACTGCCGCTGAAACTGCGCACCTTATCCAATAAATCGGAGCGCACCGGCCCCTCAGGGAGTCCCAACAGCGCCTCCTCCAATAAATGGGCCTCATCGACATCAAAGCCGATTTTTTCGGCTGTTTCTCCTGGATTGCTCACGCGCAACCGATGGGTAATGGGATGGCTCAGCACCTCAAAGCCACACTGACCATAGATGATGAGGTCGCGATACACGGTGCGGCGACTCACGCCAAGTTTTTCGGCCAACTCATCGACCGTGTAACCCCGCCTACTGCCCGCCAGTAGGTTGAGGGTGCGAAACAGACGAAGGAGTTTTCCGGGGTCTTTCATGCGCCATCTTCCGCCAAATTACGCCGTCCCCAATCGGCTTTTTCCTCCTCGCTCCAGAGCTCGGGGAAGAAAATACGCAGTTGTAAGCGGGGGGGTAAATATTGCTGCCAATTGGTGCCCCCAGTCGCGGCAATCGTATCAGGATCACCCTGCAGGTAGCGTACGGCAGAACGATAATGGGCGAGGGGCCACCAAACATTCACGTGACGGTCGAACCGACGAAGGGCATCCCGCAAAGCGGAAATATCCTCGTTCGCAGGAGCGGGGTGATTGAAGGAATCCACCGAGGCATGAGCCTCGGCGAGCAACCGCCGATAAACCGCATAAAGGTTGTTGTTCTGTTTCTTCTGCGCCAACAATAACAATTCATCCCGATAACGCGCTTCAAATTGGCGCAGGGTGAGGGTGGCCTTGCCTGATTTCAGTTCTGTAGCGCCTTGCTTCCAGTAAATGTGCTCAAAGAGCTGCTCGGTCGGCTCATCACTTTTGACATGAGCGCGTACCCGGTGGTCCACAAGGTTGAACAGATCAGTGGCATTCAACTCGATTTGGCGATATTGGACCGATTGAAATCCACTCGCGGGGAGCAAAGCCATGCGAAACTTCAAGAATTGCTGGGGTTCCATGCCATCCACCATGATGGTAAATGAGTGCCTCAGCGCCTCAAAATAGCGGTTCATGCGTTCAACACGGGCGATCACCCAACGGCAATCGGGTTGGTTGGCGGCCGATATTTGATCCATTTCATGCAAAACCAAGCGGAAATACAGTTCCGTGATTTGGTGGTACATGATGAAAATCTGTTCATCGGGGAATGCGGTTCGGGGTTTCTGAAGGTTCAGCAGCACATCCAGATGAATATAATCCCAATAAGGCAGGTACTCTGAATACAACAATCCTTCGAGATATGCGTCCAAGTTTTGTCCGGCCGCCGCATACTTTTCTTCGAGTTGCTTCAGTCGTTCAATCAGCAGTTCGTTGATGTCCATGTGAGGGGTTGGGTGTACGAATGTTGTGGTTGTGAAGGAGCCGATTCGAAGAGCTGACCGCGGAGGTGTTTGGGGCAGGTGTTGCACCGCGTCCGCCGCCGTTTTTTGGGATGTGCAGCACAGGATTCCAAAATAAATAGTGTTGCCATCAGCAAAATCAACAGCCGGAATGGGCGGGGGGCTACAAAAACCATAACCCGAAAGATACGGATAATGTGGGTGGAATGTGCCACAGGCAGCGCCAACTGCCTATATTCGTGGCGTGGACAGGCCCCAGGCGATTATGATCTACGCTGAGCGCGACAGCCGACGTTTGCAATACAGCGTCGAGGTCCTTCTGCGGCATATATTGGGGTATGAATATGTCCTAACCTTCAATCGAGAGGAGGCGATGATGTGTGAGGGCCCGCTCTTGGTGTATGGCGAGGACCCTATGTCACTCGAAAAGGGCATCAGCATACGGTCGGTCGACCTGCTCTACCGTCGGGGGGTGTCGCCCGTGGATGAGGCCCCTGCCCTTTGGGGCGATTTACCCGTTTTCTTTCGCACGCACAGAATTTATGACGTGCCCTTCGATCCATTCGCCGCATCCTTTTACCTGTTGAGTCGGTATGAAGAGTATCTTCCCCATGCTACTGATGCCCACGGCAGGCCGGAGCCATTGGCTACCCTTCGCGGCCAACAGGGCTGGCTCGATCAGGCATTGGTGGACCGCTACGCCCTGCGTTTGGCCGCGCTGATACAACAGCGGTGGCCCGAATATCCACAACCCGTACGCCACTATCGGTTTGTTCCTACGGTCGACATCGACCAGATGTATGCCTATCGCCACAAACCGCCGTTGAAGCAGTTTTTGGGGACGATGCGTGACCTGACGGCCGGACGATGGGCTGAAATCAGACACCGCCTACAGGTTTGCTGGTTTCATCATGCAGACCCCTTCGACACCTATGCGCTCATGGCTCATTGGCACCAGGCCGCAGGTGTTCATCCACTGTTTTTTATTCAGATGGGCGATTATGGGGGGTACGACCAGGCCCATAAGCCTACGACCAAGGCGTTTTTGGACTGTGTTCAACAGCTGCAAAAGGAGGGCGCGGTCGGACTTCATCCTTCTTATCGCTCCAACAGGGATTTGAATGCCTTAAAACTGGAGAAAAAGATGCTTGAAGCGCAGCTCGGCACCAAGGTTACCCGAAGTCGACAGCATTTTCTGTGCATCAAATGGCCAGAAACGATCATTCGACTCCATGAATTGGGTGTTCAAGACGAATACAGTATGGGATATGCCGGGGCAACAGGTTTTCGAAGTGGAACAGCCACGCCACACCCTTTCTATGACCTGCTTGGCGATCGCGTGCTTCCCATCACCCTACACCCCACCTGTGTGATGGATGTGACCTTAATGCAGTACCTGCGTTTGTCGCCCACCGAAGCGGTGGAACGGGTGCGAACACTGGTGCGGGAAGTGCGGGATGTGGGTGGACAAATGCTAACGCTTTGGCATAATAGTTCTTTGTCGGGCCTCGGTTCCTGGCAGGGATGGGAAGGGGTATATCCAGCGGTGCTGAAGGAGGCAGCGGGGCATGGTTGATGGCTTAGGGAGACAGGAGCTTTTGAGCCGCACGCAGGTCGACGATGCTGAGTGGAACGCCTGTGTAGCGGCCTGTTGCGGGGGTTCAGCCGGCTATATGCATACGGCCTACCTGGATGCGGTTGCCCCGGGTTGGGGTGCGCTACAATTCGCCGATGGCGGACGCTTTCCAATTTGGCCGCGGGGATGGGGGCCGCTGCAGCAGTATCGACAACCTTGGTTTGTGCAGCATTTGTCGGTCCTTACCCCCGATGGCATGAACAAACCATCAGCTGGTATATTGGCCCACAGCATGGCGAATGCCAGGCTTGGGGTGCTGAAGGGGGCTTGTTTATTGGAGTTCCAGGTCGACGAAGCCCCACCTGATGCCAGGCAAATGCCTGATGGATGGCAAGTCATCGCGCGAACGACCTACCGATTGCTGATTGATCCTGAATCGGCCCGAGCAGGATATTCGGCACACCACCGGCGTCTCATTCGGCCCATGGATGGCCTTCAATTTGTTCAGTCGAATGATTCGGAGTCGTTTTTACGGCTTTTTGTTTCGCAGGTGGCAGGAAAGGCCAGATTATCGGCCCAACAAATCCGTGCTTTAAGTCGGCTACTCAAGGTTTTGTTGGGCAATCAGAATGCGGCACTGTGGACATTGATGGGTGATCGGGAGTTGCTGTGTGGCTGCGTTTTGCTTCGTTCGGGTGACCGTTTGGTCTACCAATTCGCCGGGAGCAGTCGCGCCGCGTTGCACATGGGGGGGATGCACCGCTTGGTCGACCACATCCTCCATAGACCTGAGTATGGGGGCTTGACGCTCGATTTTGAGGGCTCCGACCTGCCTGGTTTGCAGCGCTTTTATGCGGGTTTCGGCGCGCGCCCACATCCATATTCCCGGTGGTTACTCGACGCCCGCCATCCCATACTAAAGCACTTACAACGAATATGAATCGAATGATTTTAACGCAAAGTGGATTTGATACAGAAAAGCTCTTGTGGGTCGATCACGAAAACAAGTAAAAAGGCGGGGTTAGTCAACCGCTCTCCATCAACCGCTCTCCATCAACCGCCGAACGATCGGTATATCGGCCTCAGCCCAGTCTAATTGCATCAGCGCATCGCCCCCAAGCCATTGGTGCGACAAGTGCTCATGAAGCTGAGGCTCATCCGGCGAGGTGCACCGATAAACATGCATACACAGCAGGAAGTCGGGGTAAAGGTGATCCACTACCATCAACTTTGGACCAATGAGCAGCGTCATCGACAACTCCTCTTTTATTTCACGCGCCAGAGCCTCGGTTTCAGTCTCACCCACCTCGATTTTTCCTCCGGGAAACTCCCACTTACCCGAAAGATACACTTTATCCGATACCCCGCGTTGCACACAGAGAAAGCGGCCGTTTCGCTCTACCACAGCAGCCACCACATTGATTTTTTTTTCAATAGGCCGATTCATCCAAGCCAGCTGTTTTTTTGGCCGAAAAGTAAGGGGTAATCAAAGGTCCGACTTATTTTTGTTCAGCCCTCCCCATTGATGTAAATTCCCGCCCGAATGAAACAACTTCCCCTTAGAACCCCTCTGCGTACAGCCGAAATGGCGTGGTTCGCCGATTTATGTGGCGGGGACACGGAATTCTTAGGGACCCTCGACCCGGCACGACGCAGTGATTATTCCCATTGCCGGAATATGGTGACCCGCGCCGATGCGCATGGCTACCACAATATCCTGCTGCCTTCCTCCTACATGACTGGGCAAGACCCATTCACCTTTGCCGGGGCCGTGGCGCCGTTCACCCACAACATTTCCCTTTTGGTGGCCCATCGCTTTGGTGAACTTCATCCCCCCATGCTGGCACGCACCATAAGTACCTTAGACCATTTACTGCAGGGCCGACTGACCCTAAATGTCATCAATTCAGACCTGCCGGGAATGCAGGAGCCGGGTGAAGTGCGCTACCAAAGGACCCGGGAAATTATTGAGATTCTTCATCAGGCATGGACAAAAGAGCGCATTGAGCATAAAGGTGAACTGTACCAATTCGACCTGCCCACCGACCCTGTGAAGCCCTACCAGCAAAACGGAGGTCCCCTTCTGTATTTCGGTGGATTTTCGCCGGAAGCCCGTGAGGTTTGCGCTCAGTATTGCGATGTGTTTCTCATGTGGCCCGACACAGAACAAGGGCTGAACGCCAGCATGCAAGATGTAGGCGAACGGGCCAAGCGCCACGGCCGTACATTAGATTTCGGTTTGCGCGTTCATGTCGTGGTTCGTGAAACCGAACAAGAGGCAGTGCAGTACACGCAGCGGTTGATGAGCCAATTGGATGATTTGCAGGGTGAACGAATGAAGAATCGGTCGCAAGATGCAAAGAACATGGGTGTGCAACAGCAGTCACAGCTCCGGGCATCGGCCGATGGGGAGGGCTACGCCGAGGCCTTGCTGTGGACGGGCATTGGCCGCGCCCGATCCGGCTGCGGCGCCGCTTTGGTGGGAAACCCCGACCAGATCCTGGAAAAAATCAACCGCTACATGGACATGGGAATCCGGTCGTTCATTTTTTCGGGATACCCCCTGCTCGAGGAGTGTGATTTATTTGCCCGCTACGTGTTGCCCTTTCTCCCCAATGAAAAACTGGCGCGTTTGCAAAAACGCATACCCCCAGAAACCCCCGCAACGCCCCTCACCTATGCGCCCCTAAGACTTACATGATGTTTCGTGTTCTAATACACTGAATTCAATTGTCCCGCACGCTGCGAAACCCATTCAATTATCCCCTATTCCATGAAAAAAATAACCTTAAACCCCGAATTTAGCCTGTCTCAGCTCACCTATGGCGTTTGGCGCTGGAACGATCAGGAGTTGTCGGCTGATGCACGGAGGGAACTGGTGGAAACTTGCCTCGAGCTTGGCATAGACAGTTTTGACCATGCCGATTTGTACAACGACTACCGCAATGAGGCGCTGTTTGGCCAGTTGCTGAAAGGAAATTCAAGCCTAAGACAAGACATCAAAATCATGACCAAATGTGGGATACAGCTGTTGAGTGAATCGAGGCCCGACACCCGGGTGAAGCACTACGACTATAGCCAGAAACATATGGAGTATTCGGTCGACCGATCATTACAATGCCTTCAAACCGACTATATAGACCTTCTTTTGTTGCACCGGCCGAGCCCCATGATGCAGGTTGACGAAGTGGCCGAAGTCCTCGTCCGCCTGGTGGCCTCGGGCAAAGTGCGCCAAATCGGGGTCTCCAACTTTTCTCCGGCCCAGTTTAGCCTCCTGCAGTCGCGGATCCATTTGCGGCTTTGCACCAACCAAATCGAGCTGAACCTCCTTCATCCGCAGCCGTTAACCGACGGACAGGTCGATTTCCTTTATGAGCGTAACATCCCCCCGATGATTTGGAGTCCGCTGGCAGGCGGACGAATTTTTCGTGCTGATGCGCCCCTTCAGGGCCTCCGTCAGATGGCTGAGGTGCGTGGAATGGGACAGGACACGCTTGCCCTGGCCTGGCTTTTGGCGCATCCTGCCTCCTTCATCCCCGTTTTGGGTACCAATAAACCAGAACGAATCCGGTCAGCCGCGGCGGCGGCCAACGTCCACCTCGACCTGCAAGAGTGGTTTATTTTGTACCGCGATGCACTGGGGCGCGACGTTCCCTAAGCTTAACAGGCCTCAAGAAACCATGGAGCGGGGGCGTTCATCAACCTGGGAAGGACAGGATCCCAAAGAACAATCCCTTATAAGAATCTCACACAAGAATCTCACACAAGAATCTCACACAAGAATCGCACACAAGAATCGCACACAAGAATCGCACACAAGAAGCTCTAAAAACCCCAGACAAAACATTGCTTAAACCTGTAACAAAATGCCCTCGCTGAGCTTTGGAACCTGGGATATCGTCCTCCTGCTGTTGCTAGTAGGTATTCAAATGGCGCTAGGCATTTGGGTAAGCTTGCGGCAAAAGGGGGCTGAAGATTATTTTATGGCGGGGCACACCCTCAGTTGGTGGCAGGTAGGCGGCTCTGTATTCAGCACCAACATCAGTGCCACGCACCTGATCGGAATGCTGGGAATTGGTTATTCCGTGGGATTTGCCCAAAGCCACTACGAAATTCTGGCGGTGTTCCCCATTCTGCTGCTGGTGTTTGTGTTCGTGCCCCTCTACCGCCGCCTCAACCTATTCACCCTATCGCAATTTCTCGAAAAACGTTTCGGGGAACGGGTGCGCCTTCTCTATGCCGGGTTTATGCTGCTCCTGATTTTGGTGCAGCTTGTGGGGCAGTTCTACATCGGCGCGCGGGCGATAGCCTTGCTGACGCAGGGCAGCGATTTTATCATCACCTATCCTGGGGCGTTGTTGTTGTTGGCCGGGCTCACTTGCAGCTACACCTTTTTTGGTGGACTTAAAGCCGTGGTTGTGACCGACACCGTTCAGGGCGTTTTCATCATTTTCGTGGCCTTTCTTCTGTGTTATTTTGCCCTGTCTCAACCTGAAATCGGGGGATTCGCCGGATTGCTGCAACGCGACGCGGGGCAGCCGGCAGAAATGCAGCGGATGCACCTCTACCTTCCATCGAATCATGATTCCCTGCCCTTCACTGGTGTTTTTACGGGTCTTATGCTCCTGCACACTTTTTATTGGGTCACCAACCAATATTTGGTGCAAAGGGTCATTGCAGCCCGCAGTCTGCGCGACGCGCAAATCGGCGCACTCACCGCGGGCTTTCTAAAATTATGCATCCCATTCACCTGCATCCTCACCGGGATTGCCGCCGCCCATTTGTTTCGTGCGCGGTTTGACCAATCGACGCCCCTGCCCGACGATGCCTTTGTGTACCTGGTTCATGCCGTGGTGCCCCAGGGTGTTGGCTGGATGGGCATCATCTTTGCCGGTGTGGCTGCTTCCATCTTTTCCACCCTCGATTCCATGCTCAATTCAGCGACAACCCTGCTGAGCATCGACATCTATCAAAAGTACTTTCGAAGCGCGGACAAAGAAGCGGGCGAAACGGCGGGCGAAACGGCGGGCGAAACGGCTGACGATGACCGGCATCTCGTGCGTTTTGGCCGCGCAAGCATACTGCTGATTTCGCTCCTCACTGCAGCATTGGCCTACCTGACCTATGACCCTTCCGCGGGGGGGAATTTCTTTTTACGCGTATCGGCCTATGGTTCCTACATCACACCAGGCATTATTGCCGTGTTTTTTGCCGCCGTCGCCCTGCGCGGAATTCCAGGATGGGGGGCGTTTTTGGCCATCATATCGGCCCCTATGAGCAGTTTCGCATTTGAATGGGGCTATGAATGGATGGGGGAGCGCAGCAACACCCTTCATGAGTTGTTTGGGATGCGCCTGAATTTCCTCCATCGGGTAGCCCTGTCTTTCGGAAGCTCCCTGCTGCTTTTGTTGTGGTCGCGCAGGTTTGGACAAAGGGATGGGTCGCATCAGAATGATACGGGTGGTATGGTACTCGCCCGAGCACAATGGATGGCATTGGTCAGCATAACGGCCATTTTTGTGGGAATGAACACGATTGCGGTGCTCTTGGCCATGTTTACCCCCCTTTCAGCACCCATGCTCGCCCTGCCCATGGGAATAAGCACCGCCTTGTTTTTGGAACGCGTAATGGCCAAGCGCAGAATAGAGCCGGTGGTGCGCTACTTAAGCGCCATATTGGTAGCGGTCGTCCTGTTTATTTTGTATTACTTCACCTAAAAAATGTGGCGCACTTGAAAATTGCGGCGCAGGCTAAGTGCCTTGCCTCTTTCTTTGCTTTTATGACCTGGCCATTTTTATTAAGGGTTGAATGTCTCCAGCATCTGCTGCCCTAATTGCATTGAGGTAAGTGGTGCGTTGGTTGCCCTGCTGCACCAAATTGGCTGCACCCCAACTGTAATGCAATTGCTTGTAAATTTTCTCAATTACAATATCAGCAATGAGGCGACTATGCCTGCCATTTCCATAAAAACTCTTCGGTAAATACTGCATCGGGCTTAAAAGAACGGCTCATTGACCACAAAACTGCCTGTTCAATATTCTGTTGCTCAAACTCGTCTAATTCGCCACGGGTGGCGCCACGGGTGGCCATGGTTTCAATGAGCAACCCTTCTTTTTCGTCTTCGTCCAGTGGTGTTTGCCCATTTATATCCTCTAAATCTAATCCCATAAAGTTTTAGGCATTTCTTTAGCCTTGCGTTCAATCAACAATTCCAAAGAACCATCATTTGGAACAAAGCCGTACACCAATTGCATATCCAATGCCCTTGCTGCTTCTCGTAATGCCTTGATGGTGATAGAGCCGGTTTTTTCTCTGCGTTCAATATCCTGCACACTTTGTTTGGTAATGGAAAGGCGGTTGCCTAACTGCAACATGCTCATGCCAATGGCATTGCGTATGGCTTTTATCCAACCGGTAGGTGGCGGAGCTACCGTTTGCAAGCTGGCATAAGCCAGCATTTTGCCGTTCAACTGCTGTATCTGTAATGACTTTTTGTTCATGACAGTAATGTTATGACTTGACTAATTAGGTGCAAAATGTAAGAGTATAATATGACAAACAAAATAAAAATGAAAACTATAAAAACGTTTATCTTGGAGCCCAAAAGCTCATTCCGCAGATTTTTGTTTCCCTCAACAATAGTATATGTCAACAGCAGCGCCTTTTCTTGAGGTTCGATCTGTGGTTAAGCGCTACCACAACCATACGGCACTCGATGAGGTAAGCCTAAACCTGCAATCCGGCAGAATTTTCGGCCTTTTAGGCCCCAATGGGGCTGGTAAAACCACCCTAATCAGGATCATCAACCAGATTATTGGCCCCGACGAAGGCCAACTACTTCTTGAAGGGCGCCCGCTTTCGTATGCCGATACGCACCGGATGGGATACTTGCCAGAAGAAAGGGGCCTCTACAAAAAGATGAAAATAGGAGATCAGGCCTTGTATTTGGCTCAGTTAAGGGGCTTGTCGGCCCGCGACGCACGGCAGCAGGTGCGGCACTGGTTTACCCGACTCGACATTCAGGGATGGGTCGATAAAAAAGTGGAGGAGCTTTCCAAGGGGATGCAACAAAAAGTACAGTTCGCCTGCACGGTTTTGCATCGCCCCGATTTGATCATCCTCGACGAGCCCTTCAGTGGCTTCGACCCGGTGAATGCCGAGGTGCTCAAGCAGGAGATCCTTAACCTTCAGAGAGACGGTGCCACCCTGTTGTTCAGCACCCACCGCATGGAAACCGTGGAAGAAATGTGCCAGGATATTGCGTTGATTCACAAATCAAAGGTCGTATTGAGCGGGGAAACGGGTGAAATCAGGAGGCGATTCAGCGACCGAACCTACCTGCTTCGCCATGAAGGCGAATTTCAATGGCCCGTCCAAGGCGTAGAACGCCCTTCAATACCTAATTCCGATTCAGAAAAAGTCCCTTTATCCGAGTATCATTCAGAAAAAGTCCCTTTATCCGAGTATCATTCAGAAAAAGTCCCTTCATCCGAGTATCATTCAGAAAAAGTCCCTTCATCCGAGTATCATTCAGAAAAAGTCCCTTCATCCGGGTCCGATGTAGTAAAAGCCCCTTCAGCTCATTCCAATGAAGAATCAGCCGTGCGGGAGACCCGCGTGAGGCTCACACAGGGCTCGCTCAATGACCTGCTCGCGCATTGTATTGCCCAGAAAATCGAATTGCATTCGGTGGAGGAAATACGCCCCGGCTTCCATGAAATTTTCATCAAGACAGTTAAAGAATCACAGCCATGAGCAAAGCAGGATGGGTGGCGCAACGCGAATTTATGGTGCGGGTGCGCAGCCGGCAATTCATCATCATGACCCTGCTGGGTCCGTTTCTTTTTTCTCTGATGTTTGTGATTCCCGCCTTGCTCGCGCGCTATGGCGGCAGCGACAAACAGACGATATGGGTGCACGATGCGTCGGGCTTGTTCGCCGGCGCTTTCCAAACGGAGGGTGAGGTGGTTTTTCGTGAATTTGACCGGCAGCCGGATGGATGGCGCGATAGCCTGAAGAGTGGGAAAGACCTCGGTTTTTTGTTGATTGACCCCGCTATCGACCTCAATAAGCCCACCGGATTTCGTTATTATAGCGATCAACCGCCCGGAGTGGCCACGAGCGACCGAATTACCCGTGCCATATCCGATCGAATACAAGCGTTGAAACTCAAGCAAAGGGGACTCGATCCAGGTTTTGTGGATTCGCTTCGCACAAATATTGACCTTCAAACGCTAAGGCTTACAGGCGAGGGAGAGGAGAACAGCAGTACGGGTGCCGCAACAGTGGTGGGCTTTATGGCGGCCTTTATCATGTATTTATTTATTTTTCTGTATGGAAGCATGGTGGTGCGTGGGGTGGTTGAGGAGAAGGCCAGTCGCGTCATGGAAGTTTTGGTGGCCAGTGTGCGCCCTTTCGACTTGATGTTGGGCAAAATCCTCGGAATTGCCGCCGTTGGACTCGCACAGTTTGTGGTTTGGATTGCCCTCACGTCGGGTTTGGTGGCATTGGCTCAGGCAACGATTTTGGGAGGGACGGAGGCAACGAGCGCACAAATGGCAGGTTCATCGCCCGATGGTTTTGAGGGCATCATGCTTGGTTTGGGTACGCTCAACCTTCCGTTTTTGCTGTCGATGTTCCTCTTTTATTTCATCAGTGGATATTTATTGTACGCCGCCCTGTTTGCGGCGATTGGTTCGGCGGTCGACAATGAATCGGATACGCAGCAGCTCATGTTTCCGGTCACCATACCCATCATCCTGGCGATCATTGTGGCCCAGATGGTGGTTCAGAACCCCGGATCTCCCTTGTCTTTTTGGTTCAGCATGATCCCATTGACCGCACCGATTCTGATGGCGGTTCGCTTGCCTTTTGGGGTGCCCGCCTGGGAATTGGCGCTATCCATGTCGCTGATGGTGGTGGGATTTCTGGCAACGACCTGGATTGCCGCGCGCATCTATCGGGTGGGGGTGCTTATGTACGGTAAAAAGCCCACATTCAAGGAGTTGTTGAAGTGGATTACCTATAAAGTATGAGGCGGTTTTATCATTTTCTGATAGGTCCGCTTGGTACATGTCTTTTCCTGCTCTCGTCTCCGTCCCCTTCAGCGGCACAAGGCCAGTCGCTGAACCCAAAATATTTACCTGCCCCTAAAGCCGATGTGCAGGTGGTGCACCATAAGGGCTATTCATTGGGCTACGTCGAGGAGCATGAGCAGGCAAGTTGGGTGGCTTACTTGATGTCGCGCGCACGCCTCATAAAAGTGGCCCAAAGGAACGATGATTTCCGTCCGGATCCGTCCGTGCGCACGGGAACAGCGGTGACGGCCGACTACCAAGAGTCGGGCTACGACCGGGGGCATTTGGCTCCGGCGGCGGACATGGCGTGGAGCGTGGCCACCATGAGCGAAAGTTTCTTTTACAGTAATATGAGCCCACAGTTACCCGGTTTTAATCGAGGGGTGTGGAAGAGACTGGAGGATCTTTTTCGTGATTGGGCGGGACTCTACGACAGCCTTCTGGTGGTGACGGGACCAGTTTTGTCGCCCCAACTTCCGACGATTGGCCTGAATCGGGTATCGGTCCCTGAATTTTATTATAAAGTGATGGTCGACACCGCCATCGCGCGCAGACAAGGCATCGGATTCTTGCTTCCCAACGCCTCCTCCCAGCTGCCATTATCGGCATTTGTGGTGACCATCGACAGCGTAGAGCGGCTCACAGGCCTCGATTTTTTTCATTCGTTCCCGGACACACTCGAGAAATTACTGGAACATGATGTATGCATGAGCTGTTGGGATTGGACACCGGCTCGAATTGCATCGGAGGACCCAGCCAACAGCCGAAGTGCAGGTGTGGCTGTCAGCCAATGCAGGGGAACCACTAAATCAGGACAACGCTGCAGAAACAGCACCCGAAGCGCGTCAGGCTATTGCCATCTCCACGACTAGAGTGTAGAAGAGACAAAAGCAAGAAGTTCTTTTTGGGTAGACCGTTGGTGGTCATCGGCATACCACTTATGTAGCCATTCACTGTAGTTGCCGGCTGTTTCCGGATTCGATTTGAGTTGAACAACCAGGTCTTGAGCGGCCTTGGGTCGAGGTCCCCAACTGCCCAATACCTCAAATTGCTCATTCAATTGGATGATCTTGGGCACACTACGGCTGCCGTTGGTGAGAAACGCATCGATCAGCGCAGGATGTTCATCGCGAAATACAACCCGCGTTTCTAGACCACCTCCCGAAGCATTCGTGAACGACTCAATAACGGGCGTGATTTGCGCCCCATCCCCACACCAAAATTCATTGATGACCAGCCAATAGCGTTTGTGATCAGTTCTGATATCGGCTTCATCTCCATGTTGTGCCGCCGGGGTTGATGTGAATAATCCTTGCAGCGCATTCATGGTGTCTGTGTCAAGTTGGGTGGTTTTTCTCAGCCTTTTCACGCGTTGGTTGTTGATGGCGTAATAGGTTAAATAAGGATCATCGGCTTTGGGTTCGAAGGCCATTAATGCATCGAGGTACGCACCAATTGGCATGGCCAGATGCCAGTAATCCTGAATCGAAAGAGGGGATGGGTTCATAGATCATTCAATTCAATTCATGCGCCATGTCCAAGGCCCCCGACAAATTGTCATGCTCGAATAAAAACATGCTCGAATAAAAAATCAACTAACTTTAAACCATCTAAGTTGTTGTATGTCTATTGTCCGTTAAATCTTAAATTAAGCTAATGAAAAAACTGTCCTTTTTTGCCTTATTCACGCTATTGGTGGGTATGGCCTTCGCCCAACCTTGGCACAACAACGGCCCATCCGTTCGCATTTACGGACAGGTGACCGACACGGCAGGGGTACCTGTCCGGAACATGATGGTGGCAGCGCTCGATACTTCAGCCATGCCGCCTATTTTTATGTCTATGCCTACCAACCACATGGGTCAGTATAACATGTACCTGCGCGGACGCAATGGTGGCGGTACCTTTCAACTTCGCGCAGTGGATTGTGCGGGTAATGTGTACAGCAACAGTGTTTCCTATACCAACAGCGGGCAGTTTCAGCGCGATTTCACGGTAAGCTGCCGCTTCCCACAGCCAGGTGGGCCCGGCGGTCCTGGTGGGCCCGGCGGACCAAATCCCCCGCATCCTCCGGTAGCCCGTCCATGCCACGCCAATTTTGCAGCACTCCCCGACACCGGATTGGGCGTTCGCCTGATGCCACATATGCGCGACACTACACTGACGTATTCCTGGAGTTTTGGCGATGGCAACACCTCCAGCAGTATGTTGACCAGTCACCAATACGCTGCCGCAGGAAGTTATACAGTAACATTGGTGGTCAGTCGCACGTCACCCGCTTGCTCAGATACTGAAAGTCGTGTTGTAAACATCCCACTCTCTCCAGTGGTGAATCCACCTGTGAACACCTGTTTTTCTCGTTTTGACGCGCGTACCGATACCACATTTACGGTTTCGCTGAGGGCCAGAAACCCTGATACCACAGCTACCTATAGTTGGGATTTCGGTGATGGCAGTACAGGTTCTGGAAGAATCGTGTCTCATACTTACGCCGCGTCAGGCGTTTATGTAGTTCGTTTGGCAGTAAGCAATGCATCGGGCACATGCAGCGATACTTCGCGAGCCCGAGTAGCGGTTCCCCGTTCGAGACGCCCTCATCCACCCATTCACCCCGCTGTTTGTAACGCCGCATTCCGCTACCGTGCAGATAGCCTACCATTGAGTTATCGTTTCATCCCTCGATATGTAAATCCACGCCTCCAATACACTTGGAATTATGGTGATGGTTCAACAGGAAGCGGCATCATGGGCGCGCACACCTATGCAGCAGCAGGCACTTATGTGGTTTGCTTATCTGTTGCCGACTCCGCTGGGAATTGTTCGAATCAGCGTTGCGATACCATCGTAGTTGCCGCACCGACACCAAATCCAACGCCCCGAGTGGCTGGAAATACAACGGTCAGCAATTTCACTTTAGAGGCTTACCCCAATCCGATGGGCGAGCAATTGAGTGTGGTTTTCCATGCCGTTGAATCTGGATTAGCCCAAGTATACATTCATGATTTGGCCGGACGACTGGTAAACGAACGCACCGTTGCGGCCCAACAAGGAGCCAATAAATTTGAAATAAGTGTTAGTGGAATGGTTCCCGGTTCTTATTTGATGACGGTGAGCAGTGGCGGCCAGCGTGAGTGGTTGCGATTGGTGAAGCGTTAATTGTAGCGTGATTAATGGATTGAATGACAGGCCCCGCACGAAAGTGCGGGGCTTTTTCATTGTATTTGTTCGAGTGAATGTGCCCTGGATGCACGGGCGCAGGTGAACAGAAATTAATTTTCGGTGGCGTAGCCCATTTTCCGGGCATACTGACCAATCTGGTCTTTCATGAGCTTTCGTGCACGATGTAAACGTGAGCGAACGGTGCCGATGGGAATTCCAATGATTTTAGACATTTCTTCATACGTGAATTCCTCGATATCACTCAGCAAGAGAATGAGACGGAAATCAACCGGAAGGCGATTGAGGGCAGTGGTCATTTCATCGCCCAACATTTTCCCGAAAATCTCATGGCGCAGGTCTGATGTTTGGTGAAAACGTTGTTCTTCTGACAACTGCCACGATTCGGCTTCATCATATTCCAGCGCTTCAGGCTTACGGCTGCGGCGACGATAACCATTAATAAAGCTGTTTTTCATGATTCGGAACAACCAGGCCTTGGCATGGGTATTGGCTTGGTAGCTCCGAAATGATTTTAACGCCTTTTCATAAGTTTCTTGCAGTAGATCATGGGCATCGTCCTCGTTGAGCGACAGGCGATAAGCGAAGTTATAGAGCGAGGTCATGTGCGGATAGAACTCCGAATTAAAAAGCCGGTTGGCCTCATCAGAATTGTGGTCGCGCAGTGATAAATTGTCGAGCTCTTGTTCTTCCGTGATCATAATTTTTCGGTTCTGCAATCTAGGCAATGCCTATGAATTAACGAACATCAGACGAATAATTGTGCCAGGGTTTAAAAACCTGCCAGCTTGTCAAACTACCCTGAATTTTCTTGTTCAGAACGGTAAATTCCCTATTCGAAGGGAGTATTGAACCCAGCCATAACGGGGTTCATTTTGTCTTTTTCAGACAAAAGTGGCTGATCAATGCCCCACTGAATGTTGAGACTGGGGTCGTCCCATGCCAATCCCCCTTCTGAAGCCTGATGGTAGGGGGCTGTGCATTTATACAGAAATAGAGTGTTGTCGCTCAATGTGAGAAATCCATGAGCAAAACCTGGTGGAATCCAAAGCATCAAGTGGTTTTCGCCCGAGAGGGTAACACTAAAGTGTTGCCCGAAAGTGGAGGATGAACGGCGCAGGTCGACCACCACGTCACGCACGGACCCCTGGGCCACGCGCACCAATTTACCCTGAGCGAATGGTGGACGTTGGAAGTGAAGACCACGAAGTATGCCCTTAGAAGAGAGCGATTCGTTGTCCTGAACAAATTCATCCAATATGCCGATGTTGTGCATGGCTATTCGGTTGAAGCTCTCAAAGAAATGCCCCCTGGGGTCATGGAAAACCCGGGGCTCTATCAAGAGAAGGCCATGTAGTGGTTCCTCAACAATCTTCATGGTGATGCAGGAGGGCGATCCTTTGAATGATGATTAGCCGAACCACTGGTATGTGAGTAAATATACAGCAGCACCAGCGATGTAACCCATCAGGGCATATAAAGAAATCTTCTTGGCGTACCACATAAAATCGATTTTCTCCATACCCATCACGGCCACACCCGCGGCAGAACCAATGATGAGCGCGCTGCCACCCGTACCCGCACAATACGCCATGAAGGCCCACATCCAATGGTCTGTGGGGTATACAGACATGTCGTACATCCCCATACTGGCGGCCACAAGCGGAACGTTGTCGACCACCGCTGACAATAGGCCTATAATGAACACAATCAGCTTCATATTGCCCAAGGTGGAATCGAGCCATTGGGCTACATGGGTGAGAATGTGCGCACTTTCCAAGGCTGAAATGGCCAACAAAATGCCCAAGAAAAACAACACGCTGGAGGTGTCGATTTTACTCAGTGCGTGAATGGCCGAATAGGGTTTCTTTTCCTCTTCATCTTTATCAATGTGAATCCATTCCGATGCGACCCAAAGTACGGCCAGGCCCAATAAAATACCCAAATATGGCGGTAGGTGGGTGACGCTTTTAAAGATGGGGACGAATATGAGGGCTCCAACGCCCAAGAAGAGCATAATGCGACTGCCTTTTACCACTTCTGCCTCATCCGCTGCATCATAGTCGTAGGCAGCACGGGTTACAGTTCCCTTTAATTGCGTTGCCATGACGGCTAAAGGCACGGCCAAACATACGACCGAAGCAATGAAGGTCGATTGAATGAGATGACCCGCTGTGATTTGTCCACCAATCCAAAGCATGGTCGTGGTCACGTCGCCAATGGGCGACCATGCACCCCCTGCATTGGCGGCAATAATGACCATTCCCGCAAATAATTTTCTTTGTTGCACATCATGCACCAGCTTTCGAAGAAGGCTCACCATGACAATAGCTGTCGTTAGGTTATCCAGAACGGAGGACAGAAAAAATGTAACAACACTAATGATGATCAGCAGGGAGGAGGCGTCTTTAGTACGTATTCGGTTGGTGATGACTTTAAAACCCTGATGGGCATCGACCAATTCAACGATGGTCATGGCGCCCAACAAGAAAAACAGGATTTCAGCGGTCTTGCTGAGGTGGTGTGCCAATTCAGCGGAAACAAATTTTTGAAAGAGTTGCTCTGTGGAGAACACGCTCAAATCGATTTGCTTGAGTTTGAGCCCATCGATAAATTGAGTCCAATGCACATTGCTGGAGAAGTCAGCAGAAGGAGGCAACAAGATGAAAATGCTCCAGCAAATAACGGCTGTGAGCAGCGCCGGAGCCGTTTTGTTGATCTTGAGCGGGTGCTCGAATACGATGGCTAAGTAACCAAGCACAAAGGTGATCAGGAGGAGTGCATCCATAAGCCTATTTTACGCCGCAAAAGTACCTTATTTTTGCAGAACTTGCCCCCTGTCCCCCAAAATTTGAAGACTTGTGGCAGACATTCGACGATGAGCAACCCAACAGATTCAACCGGACATTCAACTTTCGACGAATTGCAGTCGCAGCTCGCTGAATATCTGAAGGGTATGGGGGCCAATCATGGGCGCATTGAAAAGGATGAGTCATTGAAATGCGCGCCTGAAGCTACAAAGAGTGACGTTTCTGAAGCTACAAAGAGTGACGTACCAGACACTTCAAAAATAGAAGACACCGCAGGTGAATGGGGTGCTGTAGACCGATGGGTTCAACGAATGACCCTGGCGCTCAGTGATGTGCCGGACGAGGAGCAGTTGGAGGCGCTCAAAAAAATCGCCGAGTTCCTGGAAAATGACGATCATCGGATTTTGATTGTTCAAGGGGCAGCGGGTACGGGAAAAACCAGTTTGATGAAGGGCTTGGTGGATGGATTAAAAAAAGCGGGACGGAAAGCAATTCTCTTGGCTCCAACAGGGCGGGCAGCGAAGGTTTTGGCACGACGTGCAGCCCGTGTGGCGGCCACCATCCACAGCCACATCTATAAGCTCGATGAGGTGAAAGATGCTAAGGGCAATATCAAAGAATTGCGTTTTGAGCTTAAAGAGTATGATCATATGCAGCCGTCGTTGTTCGTGGTCGATGAAGCCTCTATGCTCGGCCGACAGCCCCAAAGCGACGGCGCATTTCGTTCGGATGGGGTGCTGTCTGATCTGATTCGTCATGTGTTCGAGGCACCAGTCAACAACAAGCTAATTCTTGTGGGTGATCCCTATCAATTGCCTCCTGTAGGAGAAGCTCGGGCGGTTGCGCTCAATGCCGAAACGTATAAACCATTTCAATTGGGCTCGACTGAGGTGGGGCTCAAGGTGGTGAAGCGGCAA
>Ga0214923_10001883_pt1 | contig 29002 bp, 23 predicted proteins | sample LL1510_MetaG_FD_177993 | JGI IMG/M metagenome (GOLD analysis project Ga0214923, IMG submission 177993) | Freshwater microbial communities from Lake Lanier, Atlanta, Georgia, United States - LL-1510 | ecosystem: Environmental > Aquatic > Freshwater > Lake | place: USA: Georgia | collected...
AACGCAGGTGTAGGAGCGAAAGCGTTGGTGACTTCAACCGGTGTCCCACGTATCAAGGAAATCATCAATGTTGCGAAAACGATTAAGAGTCCATCAATGGAGATATATTTGAAAGATGAATATTCAGGAGATATATCAGGGGCGAAATATATCTGTAATTACATTGGATTCACTAAATTACAGGATATTGTTGAAAGAACTATGATTATTTATGAAAACCGGAATGATGAGACTAGTATTGAAGAGGACGTCGAGTATATTAGGACATATCAGGAGTTCGCAGATGCGATTGGAATTCCGATTTGTCCAACGGACCAGACGAGTAATTGGATATTGCGCGTCGTTTTCAATAAGGAGAAGATGATGAATAAGAATATTTACCTATCTGATATCCAAGATGTGATTCAAAGGAATAGTATCGAGGATGATATTGTGTGTATTTTTTCAGATGATAACGCGAAAGAGTTGATGATGCGCATTCGTATTCGTGAGGATAGCCACGATGGGGACTATTTGGAATTCTTACAGGAGTTAGAGAAAATATTGATGGGGATTACAATTCGAGGAATTCCGAATATTGAACAAGTTCAGCCTATAATGAGGAAGAAGATTGTATACCGCGATGACGGAAGTTATAATCAGTCTACCGAATGGTATTTACAGACGATTGGAGTAAATTTGCTGGATGTGTTAATGAATGATAGGATTGATTCGAATCGGTCATTGAGCAACGATATTCACGAAATCAATGAGATTTTTGGAATTGAGGCGACAAGAGCAATCATTATTCGGGAGTTGATGAAAATGCAGGACTATGAGGTTAATTATCGTCATTTGAGCTTATTAGGTGATATTATGACCCATCGTGGAATAATTATGCCAATTGAAAGACACGGTATTAATCGTTCGGGAGAAAGAGGAGCAATTGCGAAGGCTACATTTGAGGAGAGCACTGAAATCTTGGTGAAGGCGTCGACATTTGCAGAGAAGGATAAGATGGGTGGAGTTAGTGCAAATGTTATGTTTGGACAACTTCCGCGAGTCGGAACCAACTCATTTGATATCTTATTTGACGAAGTGAAATTCTTTAATGAGTTAAAGAAGATGAAGACAGAAGGTAAAAAATATGAGGAGAAAGTAGACATCCTTGTTAAGATAGAGGAAAAACTATTGAAAGAGTATGATGAAAATTTGGGTGATTCCGTAGATAATATGTTTAATTTCTCAGTGGATGCGACTAAATTAACGGAGAAGCCAATGAAGCCTCATATCATTCCAGAGATGGGATTGAATAATGGTCCTGTTGCAGATTCAAAGAAGAAAAAGATTCCAATGAAGAAAAAATAATAAAATTTTATATTTATACGATTACTAAATCGTAATTATAATACTTCAATAGTGATATATCAATATTTTCATTTATAAATTGGATTATATCATTTGATAAATATTTATAAATATTTGGTTTTATGTATTTATTTTTGTTAAATATTCTATTTTTTATTTTTCCAATATTATAATCATCATTCGCTAATAATATATTATTTTCAATAATATATTCTGTATTTTTTTGGATCAAGTTGAATTTTTTTTTAATTTTATCAAGTGTTTCAATTGGTTGTTCTAATAATTCTTCATATTTAACTAAATATGCGATTTTATTTTCAATATAATATTTATAATTTGAATAAATTTCATTCCAAATAGTAATATATTCAATAACAAATGATGAAGTTATTTGTTGTTTCTTATATATCGACATCGAATTTATCCACATATACGGATTTTTTATTATTACTAAAAAATTTACATTATTATTCTTAAATAGGTCAATTATTTTATCAATTTCTATATTATTTTTAGTAGTTGTATCAACTGTATTTACTAATTCAATACAATCTGGATATTCAATTAGATTGCCGTGTTTCCATCCACCTAGATTCATAAAAACATTTGTATCTAAAAAATTATTTAGTAAAAGTGTTGATATATAATTAGTTCCAGTTCTCTGTTTGCCATAAATTTTGAAATATTTTATATGATTTGACATTATATATAAATTATATAAAAATAAAATTTATACTAAATTTTTCTAATTATTTCTTGTATTTTGCTTTCTCTGAATCAGATAGTGCTCTCCATTTTTCACCAATCTTTTTAGCGATATCAATAATACTTGCGGTTGGGTGATTTTTCTTGACTGATTCGCGGACTTCCATTGCAAAAACCATGTATGCATTCAATTTGCGTGGTTTCTTTTCTTTTTTATTCGCATTTGCTTTTTTTGATTTTTTTTCTTTCTTTTCAGTTTTATCAGTATTTGATGCTTTTCTTTTTGTTCCTTTTGTAGAAGGGGCTTCGAATGCTTTATTCAACTCTTTTAATTTGGATGCGTCATTAGATGATGTATTTTTCGGTTTATTATTTCGCGAACGAATAGTTAAACTAACTTTACCTTTTTTATCAGTAGCCATTTATATATAGATTAGAAATAAAAATTGATTTAATTAAATGAATTATTTTAACTAAATAAGATGGAATCAAAATTTAATTTTTTTTTTAAAAATCCTCTAAATTTTGAAGAACCAAAATTACCATTTGATAGTAGTTCATTTGGATTTTTACGTCTTCAAAATGAAGAACTGACTGAAAATACTGAAATAAAATCTCCGGTAAAAAATTTAAAAAAAAATCCGAAACGATTTTGGTATTTACATGATTATGAAATATATTATTCGAATAGAAAAAACCGAATGATGATTCGAAATTACAAAACATCAATTTATTACGAATTTAATTTATCATCATTTATTTTACGCTGTCATTCTTTTCTAAAACAAGATGATACAGTTGAAACATTATTCTCTAAAATGTTAAATAAATACCTTGAAAAAAATATTACTTCTGGAAACTTATTGTGTGATTTTTTCATAAATGAAGATAATGAACGATTATGGATTTCGATAAAAACCGCAACATCAGAATACTTATATGATATTACAACACATTTCCTTATATTATGTTGTAATGATGGAATATATGAATGGTTCTCTTTATTAGACAATAAATATGTTGAATATTATGATTACGTATTTGCTTCTAATAAAGTTCAATTCAAATTATTACAATCATATATATGTGAATGTATGAAATCTATTTCTCATGATACCACAGATTAAAAGCCCATTTCTCCCCATTTTCAACAGGAATAGAACGATGACTCGATTTATAATTTACATCTCCATCTTTATGATAATTATCAAAATATACCATCCTGCCCATTTTTGGGGAAACTCGAACATTCAAATTTGGGAATTCAGTCTCTCCTCCACCATCTACATTATTCAAATAGCATAAACATGTGAATCGGCGATGACGTATCCCTTCATTCTTATTGCGACTTGGGCTGGGGTCCATATGCGTTTTATACTCTTCACCTGCTTCATAATGTATCACTTGAAAAAATGTATCGAAATTTCTTCCAGGCTTCTTCAAAAGCAAAGAAATCTTTTTATAAATTTGGAAAATCTCTTCATCTTCTAAATAATTTAAAAAATGAGAACTTCCGGTTCTTATCGAAGATACTTTCGCCTCGGGACCTGACCCAACAATCGCCCGTTTCATATATTCTCGACTTTTCTCAATAATTAAATTACACTCTTCCTTTGTTAATACATTATCAACATAGAAAATGAGAGGTTTTTTATTTATAACTGTTAATAACTGTTCATCCATAAAGTAATACGCGATTATTTTTATTGTGTTTTATACTCACAACAAATTCAAATAATTCCATCATAACTCGACAGTCTATTTCATTATAATTTATAATATCAGATAAAGAATCACATTTTGTAAGAACATAATCCCCTTTTATAAAATTCGGTATCAGGAGAATATTCGCCTCTAACCCATTCATAACATTATCATTCCAAGATGTATTGATGAAACCTAATTTATACATTGATTTTGCCACATCTTTCAATGAATATGTCTTCATTCCATCACATACAAAATTGATTGTTGTCTTAAATAATTTGAGCAAATCAATCCAGTCAATATCTGTCTCTAATTCAAAATTATATTGTTTCGATAAAGAGCTCAGCATAGATTGTTCGGCGGTTGACCAATTCATAACACAATATGGGGCTCCAAAGCTCTCCATGAAATCGATCCAATCTCTAATATTTTGGATCTCATGAGAAGGGCCGTAATTCATATAGTCAATCTGTTTTGGAACAAATGACCTATATAACCAGTTGCCATCCTTTTCATAAAGAACTCCAATTAAATATAAATGGTTCGTATCTGCATTTGAGAAATCTCTTTTAAAATGAAAACTATTAATATATTCAAAATCAACATAAAAAATACGTTTCTTCGGAACAACTAATTTCGATAAATCACATTTAATTTTTTTTGTTCCACGTAATTCGGCGACACTTTTTAAAAAAATCTTACCTGATTCTTGAAGGGCTTCTTCGACTGATATATTTCTCATAAAATAATCATTTCTCTTTTCGAGTGTAATGTCATTATATGAAGTTAATTCATCATTTTTACTGATAATAGATTTGATTATATTTTTATATCCGTATGTTGAACCATGTTTCATATTTGGTAAAAGCTCGTATCGTGTCGGATTAAACAAATCCCACGACCGACCATTCTCCTTCAAATCGTGAATCCATTTATATGCCTCATTCATTTTATAAAATAACTGTTGTTGATTTAAATCAATTGTATAAATTATATTTGTGTTCGATAAAATAAATGATCTGGATTGAGTAAATGGGGAATCAAATGTGGAGTTATCTGAAAAATATGAATCCAAAACTTTTTGCTTCCCATATAAAATAACATTATTCTTCTTTGTCTCTCGATTATTATTGTAAACAATGAGCAACTGGTAATATCCCTCAAATGACTGAGAAACAGATACATCTAATAAATCAGATATGATACTACTATGGATTAATACATCGAAATGACTGAATAACATCATTTTATCACATCGCAAATACCCATTAAAAATGACGGGAACTTTTTCTTTAATCATCTGCTTTGTCAAATCTACGGACTCACAATTCTTATAATCAGTCAAATCATCAAAAGCATAATTCATCTCTGTGCATTTTCTCTTTAAACACACAACACGATAATTATAATTTAGATTCGACTGAATTCTTATATTCTCATTGAATGCATCGGGATCTTTATCGTAATTATACATTTCTAGATAATCAAAAATCGGTATATCTAACATGTAATTTACGAATGATGATGTATCGATATAATCATTTTTTGTATAATGATTATCACCAAATTTTATTCTTTTATTTTGTTTGTTTGTTTGAATCGAACGTTTCATTTTTTATAATATAGCGTTTTCATTTTAAACTATTTTTTGATGAATTTTTTACGCATCTTAATTTTATTTTTTATAATATCGTTATTAACTTTAATATTATTTTCATTAACCATAATATTCGCAATACCGTAATTCTTTTTTATAATATTCGGCATGTCCTTCATTTTAAAAATATAATTCTTATTCTTACCAACAATATTATAGCAATATTTATTATGAATTGGATTCTCCATTAAAATAATTGTATCTCGCTTTAATGAATTGATAAACGCATAATATCCATTAGGGTTCGATTTTTTCAAACGTTTTTCTAAGATTATAATATTGACAGCGAGGGCATTGCTTAATAAAAAGATATCAACCATATTCGCAGGATAATCATCTGTAAATATAAATTCTTTCAACTGTGTAATTGTATTAATATTTTTATACGCATTGTGATTGAAGTGTTTGTATATCTCAATAATCCGATTAATACCATCATTAATATCAGTTCCGATATTCGCAAACATTGGCTCCTTATTTATATCTGAAATTGTTATATTCTCTATTTTATCAATCTGTGTATTTTTAAGTTGAATAACTGTTCTTATTTCTGGATTTATAATTGCTAAAATATAAATAAGTGATGAATATAGTGAGTTTGTATTACTACAATCATCATAATAATTGAATCTGGGCATGTGTCCCTTCCAATAAGATGGTAGGGGCATTAATTTCATATCATCTAATCGAATATCTTTATTAACAACCATATATTTATTTTTATTTATTCCATTATAGACATGACTTACCTTACTATATTGATGGTTTGTCCTAAATGTAAATTCTTTCTTCGGTTCATAGAGATATCGAATCTGCTCGAATACACCCTTCGCCCCATCAATAAGAATCTCATCATTCCGAACATTCACTGTCTCATTCAATATTTCATCAATCTTATCCTCCATTATTTCATCTCGCAATAATCGATTATATAATATTTCATCCGTTATTTTATCAACGTAAAATGGGAATAATGCTTTACCATCAATTGGGCTTCGTTCTAATAATATTAAGCTACATTTTCCATTTTTATATATACAATGTGGATTCAAGCTACATTTCTTATCTAATTTTGAGCAGAGTTTTCGAATAGATGGGCGAATATAGTTCTCAATTGGAAATGGAATATTTTTAAGAATAATCACAATATTTTTACATATTTTTTGAATAATTCTTTTTAATGAATCACGACGGTTTGACATCGTCGTATTCTGTATTATTTTTATAATTGCATCTTTTTCTTTGTTTGATTGAAGAAAATTTGCGATTTCCATTCGTAATAGTTCATAAGTCTCATTCTGATAAATAAGAGTATGACTCATTAACACGCGCTCATTCGTTTTCTCCTTGGTATTAGATATATACTTATTTACATTAACATAGTATTTTCCAGAGGCTTCAATCAAATCTACTGATGTCTTTTCTGGAATAACTTGTATAATTCTATTATTCTCTAATAGGATTGCTATAATTAGTCCATTTGAGTCCTTAAAAATGCGCGTAGGATAATACGGCAATTTGTATTTTTTAGCGGTTTCATTATAGAATCTAATTGTTTTCATCAGACGTTGCGGTTTCCAATTTTCAACTGGAATATCAGTTATTTCACCACGTGGTTTAAAAGGCATTATGAATCCCTGCTCAGTAATGAATCCGATTGACTTATTAAATGAATCCTTGAATTGGGCCTTAATTTTAATATCTTTTTCTTCTTTGAGTTTATTGAGCAATTCAGTTCCTTTAATTTCGGGTTTAACTTCAAAATATTCAGATTTTAATGTATTGGCCCGTATTTTATCCCATGATATTAAATGTTTGCTAACACAATTGTTAATAGACATATTTAAAAATTTAATGGACTCTCCATCTTCCGGAAAGAATTGGCGCTTTACCTTTATCTTCCCTTTTTCATTACTTACAAGGTATATTGGCTCATAATAGCGCCCATCTGTGTAAATAAAAACGGACATCTTACTACTCGAATAAAAATCCCTAATATAGAAACCTATCGGACATAGAAGAGACCGAGAGTTTAGTATATAAATATTCATTCCCTGCTCATGAAGAACATTCGGGCGCGATAAAAAATCCCACAGATATTCCTCATTTATTTTAGTTGTATCACTCATCATATATTTTACATAATTTTCATACGAGTCTGTCTCGTTTGTCTTAAATGTAAGCGATAATTCACCATTATTTAAGCTATTGAACAGTTTCCTGCTTAATTTGGTCTCGAACAAGTATTTTTTAAAAGTTAGAATATTCAATTGGGTCTCATCTGTCTCCATTAATGAAAGAATCGAGTAAATGAAAGACTGGCGAGTATCATCCTTGACTCCATAGCGCAAATGACACCGCGTATTCAATGGTAATTTACCAGTATTACAACGCGAAATAAATAATTTAGCAATTTCAATTGGTAAGAGACCTAGCCTATTACGTAAAAGGGGTATCTTCTCACGTCCCATAACATAATCGACCCCATCTCCATCGACTGAGTTGTCCACATTTTTACCCAAGCATTTCATATACTTTGCGTATCCCTTTGACTTCGGGTTATCCTTCTGAATCTTGAAGCAACATGGCATACATAGCTGATTTGGATGATTGCTTTCATCAATGAAACCAATATAAGGATTAAACTTACTATCCTCTACTATTTTTAACCACGTTATACGCCCTTCCTCTAAGCAACTCGGGCACTTCGCCGTTAAACAATTCCCTTTTCGAGTAGGGCGAATCTTAATATTATCTTTTATTTTCTTGTATGAAATTGGAATTTCTTCATATGGGCACCATACTTGGGCACATATGTACCAATTCTGGCGATCCGGGGAACTTCCATACACAAGTGAATTTTTATAAGAATCTGGATCTATTTTGGGGTTCTTTGCTGGATCACTTTTTAAAACGAGGGGTTGGCGCTCTTGAGGTTGGCACTGTTTCGCATAATTTGCGAACTTGGCATCGCTCCTGAATTTGAATATTGGATTATCGTATTTTTGAAGACGACGCAATGTATAAAACTCATCCTCACAAAAATCTGTGCATACATCGTGTTTCAAGTCCTTATCCTCACACTGCATACGAATATTTCTATCAATATCATCGTTCCTAGCTAAGTATATTGATCGATTAAAGTCATCATTCTCTTTATTCTCGTTTTCAATTGCTTGATTTGTGGCGGTATTTACATATTCATCCTCTGCGTATATATTACCAAGCGTATTTGCATAATTCATATAGTTCGCATTTGTTAGAGGAGTCGTATTTTGTAAAACGCTAACATTAATATTATTAACTGACTCCTCCAATTCAATTAACTCATCGCTAAAAACATCATTCATTTCGTTTTTTTTAAGATATTTGGACTGATTCACGAATAAATTGATGAACTTCGCAATGAAAATAGACGCATTAGTAAGTTGCATAACATTCTTTGACCCATTCATATGCATCTTTCCATTCTTTATCTTTATTTCGATACCGGTCTGGCGCGTTGTCTTAACACTCTGACTTCCCATGAATCCATATTTGCGTTCCCAATCTTTATAGACTTTTATTGCATCATCAATTGGCCTCTGAGCATAATAACTCTCATGTAATAATTTAATAACACTAGCTGGAGTTATATTCTGATTTTGCTGGAATGTTTTGTGAATGAACTCATACTCCAAATTCATTCGACTATAAAAAGAGACACGCTTATACTTTGCGAGGAGTTCTGTTTTTTCATAATTACGCTTTGATAGAATCGGTGATAAAAATGGAGTCATGAACTTATTAGAAAAATCATTCATCTCCTTGAAATTAAAATCATCTGGTAAATTAACTAAATTTATAATATCCATCAATATTAAACGCGTCCTGCCATGAAATTCAAGTAAGCTTGTAGATACGTTAAATGATACATTCGGTAATTCAAGTTTAGTATTCTTTGGTATTTTGAGCTGTCGATATCTATAATCAATCTCATTTATTTTCTGAATTAATTTACTGATTTCCATAACGGCTTCATATGTATTTTTTAGCGAGGCCCCATATTTTTCCTTGAAGGCAATCCGAACTTCCATATTTCCATTCCGATGAATATTAATGGTAGCATATTTGGGCTGATCATCCAGCGTATAAATATATCGTTTTAATGTTAGACCACGGGAACTATATTGGACCTCACGGATGAGAGTGTCCGTCGCATCTCGGACCTTCTTCGTCGAAGCGACCCAATCTTTTATTTGTTTCTCACTAATAACTTTACTTTCAACAAGTGGTTTATAAATACGGAAGAAAGGAGCTGGATTATCAATATCTTTATATCTCATAAAGGGGGTCTTTTCATCAACTGAAAACAGACTAAAAATAGTTTTCAAGTTAACGAACTCGTGCTCGTAATCATTTGTGATATGTATTAATAACTGGATAACATTACAGCCCTGAAAATAACTAGGATCAATTGGAATTTTATCCATAAAATTTATCAATTTATCCTCTGCCTTAATAAGAGGCTTCAATCGCTCCATCTCTTTGTAAATAATGTCAGGATCATACTCAATAAGAGCCCCAGCCCAATATTTTATAAAATACCCATTTACCAAAATATCATCAACCTTTTTTCCGATACTCCGGCAATACTCCATTTCATCATTCAACATGTGTAAATAAATCTCTCCATTCTCAAAGCGCAGACCATTCGTTGCATCATAGATGGTCTGATCATTAATATTTACAACGTGCTCAACTAAAATTGTATGTCCATCTTTTGCTACGAAGTTCTTGTAGTCTGGAATAATTTCCTTTTGGAGGAGAGATGGTCTTCCTTCAATGTTTGTCCAAGTGGGCCCGAGCATTTTTGTTCCAGAACCGTATATAACCCATAGCTCCTGATTTTCCGGTAATAGAATGTCCTTATTATTGCTCATAAAACAAAAAATTTTCTTTCGGATGGTCGTAATAGTATCATCCTCATAAATATGTTGGTATATGAACTTAAAACGTTGAGTTTTGTGTTTAGTTATAATATCGTAATATTTTTTAAAGTGGGATTTTATTAGCGCATCGGGCTTTCCGGTTAGTTCTAAATTGGATAGCGATTGTTTAACATCGCGAGGTTGTTCTCCTACAAAAATGTATGAACATGTATTTGTCTTCAATCTGTCCAACCGAATAATCTTAAAAATGTTCTTTTTTTCATAATCTTTTATTCCACATATTGTTGTCATCTAATTAAAAGATATAAAATATATTTTCTAATTATGAATTATTTAAGTGGGCTATCAGTTATCTTAATGCCACAATAGTCATGAGGGTCCGCATTAAAATCGATATTCTTATAATACCCTACTTTAATTGCCTCTTTGAGAAGGAACTCAAAGTTTTCCCAAAACTCGTTCGTATGTCCAACTGAAAGAGTCATAATGTGGGCCAACTCGTGAAGGGCCACAAACATAATAACATTTTCTTTAACAATGCGGTTCTGTCCATCTCTCGAACGCAAACACAATACCATCTTCTCCCCCTTATTAATGCTATAACTCGTATTTGTGCTACTGGGCTCTGACTCAACAATATTATCTGGATTGAATTTGGATATCATTCGAGAAATGCGCTCATCTTCTGGATATTTTTTAGATAAGATTGAACAAATGTTGGTCAGTTTTTTTCGAACATTCGCAAGTGTGTCGGCGGCCATCTGCTTATACTTTAAATTATATACCATATATTTTCTCTTATCAACATTGCTCATAACATATGATACATCCTGACGATATCCCTGTATTATAATAATGGCCATAATAATCAATATAAATCCTATCATGATATACATAAAAACCATTCTTATAAAATATAAGAATAAAATTATTCTTAATGACGCAATTGAAAAACAACGAAAATTAATATAAGCATCAGGAACGGAAAAAATATATTTCGGTAATAATTGTAAAAGGTCTTTTGAGTCTTAAAATTGTTGAACCCCTCGATAATAGTCCCATCATTCTTGAAGAATATCCGCTCATATGGAAGTTTTGCCTTGATGAGTTCAGGAGTTGAGAATGATTTATTAGCAAGAACAATTTTTAATATATTCTTATAAAATGTATCATTAAATTTTTTGTTAGGATATTTATAAGTAACAGTTCTCGCATTTATTTCTGCAAGAAAACATTTCAAATCTTTATTAATAAGAATATCATATCCGAGAATCTTAAAACATTTCTGCTTTTTTGCTGGACATTTTAGATGTTCAACAGTAGAACGAAGCGTCTCGCGCGCAATTTTTACAATCTGTGGATATACAATATTGTTCCATGTCTGTTTTCCAAAATTTTTTGTAAAATCATCTGGAATATAAAAAACATTGTTCTTCGAATTTTCTCCACTTAATACAACATCTGGATCGAATATATCAGATTCAAATTCTTTATTTGCTGTATAAATGAATCCATTTTTTGATAAATATGCTGACGTCGAATTTTCTGTCTGGACATAGATAACATAAATACGAAAATGGAACTTCCTGTTATTAATTAAAAGAGGATTATCAATATAATCTTGAATAATCCAATCCTTAAATTCAGAATAATGGTCTAAATGACTCATAAGTTCTAAATAATTACGTGAGATACCAACACCAGCCCTAAATGATGAATTCTCCGGCTTAACAATATAAACAGGCGGGTCATCCCGTGGATTCGAAACAAAAAGTTGCTTCAATTCTTCAAGATTGTCTCGATTAAAAGATATTGTCAGGGGAATATAATCGGGGCGCGTCTTATAATAATTCAGATGGATGTTATACTGGTCCTTCTTATTCCCAAGAGGATTTATATCTTGTAATTGATTCACGATTTCACATTTTGAAAAAGTTGGATTATTTCTATTACTATAACTTATGTCGCAGTAAAATATTTTATCAGGAGATGACGGGTCATTTAATTCTTGAAGACCACTTTTTTTTAGTTCTTCTGAAATAACTGTTCGAAAATATTCATTATTATTATTATTTATAAATGACATAATATTACTAAGATTTTATATAATTCAAATTGAACATTTTCTTGTAGAATCATCCATTCAAGTATATTTATAAAAATGACGATTACGATCGCATCTCATTATTATTCTATATAAATGTCATTTTTAAACATGTTCCTTATATTTTTGAGCATCTTTTAATTATTTAATTATTTCATATACCAAATAAGATATTACTTGTAGTGTATCCGCTTACTTTATTAGAAACATTTACATTTAATCGTAGATTCTAGTCTAAGATATCACTTATACTTTCTTTTTTAATCTGATTGTACAATTTTATATGGTTTTAAGTAGAAGTGTAAAGATATATTGAATCAAGTTGAAAAAATTAATTCACATTTTCTATTTAGATTTCTTATGCAAAAACAACTGCCATTATTCTTCTAAATAATTCTTCACCTAATTTACTTACATTCGGTATATCTAATAATATTGAATCAAGAAGTACATCACATCCTATATTATGGGCATTTGCTGAATTATTTTTATATAATTTACCACTACATTTATTAACTAAACCTAACATATTTTCTGAAGTATTTGATACTATTGTAATTACTTTTAATTTTTTACCATTAGTTAATGTTGAATTATCTAAAATCTCTTTTATACATTTTATATGTAATGCTCCAAATATTCCAATTGTAATATTATTTTTTTCGCATAGTTTTTTAATATCTTCTGAATATTCTGGATTGCAAGATCTATTTACTCTATTTTTTTTAGAAATTTCTGATGGAATAATAATATTTTTACCTTTTGGGACCTGTAAATATTTGAGATAATAATATAATCTTAACAAAGAAAATTTTTCCGTATTTAAAAGTTTTCTATGATTCTTATTATTGGATTTACTTATACGATTCATTATTTCTTTTGGAATTTCAGAATAAACTGGTACGGTTTCTTTGGTTAGGCTATTAATTATTTCCAAAATTTGAGATTGAATATATAAGTTAATTTCTGTATTAGTATCATGTGTTTCACCTATTAATATCAGTAAAGATTCTGATTCATTCTCTATTAATCTCCTAAATCTATCTTTTAATATTTCCAAAGAAATTATATTATTCGCCATCATAGACATATTCCGTCTAACTACTGGTTTCTTAGATCTGAACATACTAGCACTAGCACCAGAACTAGCACTAGCACTAGCACTAGCACCAGAACTAGCACTAGCATTAGGAGGTGCGGTAGACTTAATAAAATTAAAAACAGGTGTATTTATTTCACCATTCGAATATGATGAACTAATAAGTGAGAATTTTCTTGTAGAACCATCCATTACAGTATATTCATAAAAACGACTATTACTATTTCCTCTTATTGTTATTCCATATAAATGGCTTTTAACCCATTCATCATATTTTCCAGCATCTCTTAATTCTTTAATTAATTCTTCTTCTGATTTTCCAAGTCCACCTTTCTGATAAGTTTCAAATGATATTCTTTTCTTATTTCCATTATTGTATAATTTATAAAAATAATTTTTTTCAGATTGAATTAATTTCATATTATTTATTCATTAGAAAAAAATAATATAATTTTATAAAAGAAATAATATTCCTAAATAACTTTTAGCCTTATTGCTATAACTCCAAACTCATGTTCATCCTCTTTCGTGTAATATTTGTAATAAACACTCAATCCATGTTCAATCCCATATTTTTCCATATTGGGTAAGCATTTCTTTAATCCTTCTGTTTCAAGATAGGTTTTGAAATTTGGATATTCTGCTTTACCGGTAATTTGCGTTAAGAAACTTCTCGGCTTGAAATCCTCATTTTTCCACTCAATAATATCACCAACTTTCATTTCTTTGAATTTTCCTTTGTTTTTCCTTCCTTCGACGGTCTTTAATCCGAGTTGGATTAGCGTAAACCACGGTTCAGTCTAAAAGACTTTGTCTTTTAGACTCAAGAGATAAAAAACTAAAAGTTTTTTATCTGTTCCGAAAGATTTTCAACGTATTTTGGCTCCATTTTATTTCTTCTTTTTTTATTTGTTATAACATTCAATTTTTTAGATTTATTTGTTGGCTTTATTTTATTTGCTCGATTTGTTTTTTCCATAAACTAAATAAGAAAATTTATTTCACATATGGCTCTTCAATAAGTGTATTCCGCTTTTCCTCAGCCTTCGTAAGTTTGGTCTTTTTCAGAGTTTCCTCCAAGAATTCAAGCGTTGGATTGTTGTTGTTAAAATTCGGCTCCGCATATATTAATTTCCCACCGGGTTGTAGCAACTTCAACTTAATCTTCTCCGGAAAACACTCCGGATGTTCTTTAATAAGCGCATCCTTGTATTTCTTAGGAAAAATATCTGGCGTCATACTTTGGGGTGGTAATACGAATGCCAGTAAAACAAGAGGGCTTACTGGTTCCCCCACTTCCAGTTTCAGCGTTTCGAAATAGTTCGGGCGCTTCACTAAAAAGGCTACCAAGTCGCTCGGTAATGGAGCGACGACCCCATTATAATAAGTCCGCCAATATATTTCAGTCCCGAAATAATACCGGATAGTTGTCATAAGGCTCGTCAGATATTCATCGCATATCTTTTCCACATCATATTCTCCATCCCAGAAATAATCATAATAAGACTTCTTCAAATTCTTGAATAGCTCATCATATTGTAAAACATAATTCTTGTGTAAAATATGCTTCTTGTCAGAAAATGGCATGTGTTCCATTTCAGCGTCTTCTTCATTATTTTTCTTAATATTTGGTTTATTCATGTTTCGGGAAATTTTCTCTCTGACCAACTGAATTTTCTCATTTTCAATATCGCTAAGCCTCTTTAAAATCGCCATTAGAAAACGCTGGTTTATAAAGAGGTTGTTATTCTTCCAATGGATTAATCGCATTGAGCGATCAATTCTTCGCTGGTAGTTATACGCACTTAATAGTGTTCGCATATTATCCTCCTTAAATTTAAGAAAATAGATTGTTTTAACAAAATCATTTCCTTCTAAAAATGACATAAACACGTAGTCCAGCAAATAAAGCAATTTCTTATTCATTAAATCATCCGGTTTGGTTTTTATGACTTTCATTTTATTCAGAAGTGTCTTCTCGGCCTCGGAAATTTTCAGTTTTCCTCCTCGATGGGAGTGGGGTTGATATGGTTCCAAGCTATCGCTGTAAATAGAATCCGCCAACTTTTTACAATCAAGATAAACATACCTCTGGTCCTCCGGATACAATTTATCAAATACTATTTTATCCTGTCTTGATATCATAATCCACACATTTTTAAATATGAAACGTAATAAAAGAAGAATAACATCCCCGTCCGATGATATAATTACAAAATTATCATCAGTCCCATCTTCTATCTTCTCAATCATTCGCATATACTTATGTTCCGCCTCGCCTACGATATCACTCCCATCATAAACAATATTTAATTTCCCAAACTTACCGGCCTTTATTGCTTTTTTGAACTCTTTATTGAACGATTCCATAAGGGGCGTTCCGGGGGTTATTCTATTCTGATCATATTTCATTCCAGATAACGTTTTCAGGGGTTTCGAGTTCTTTTTTAATTTATCAATATATGGATGCTTATAACGGCGTTCGCGCTGTTGCTCCATCTTTGAAAGCGGGGGCGGTCCATCAATCGCAATATACAACAACTTTTGGGGTTTGATTACTTTATTTACAAGATGGATTGTGTTCTCAATAACAAGCGCAACCAGTCTCTTTTCATAGCTTTTGATATCCTTTTTTTTTGTAAAATCATAGAAAACATCAGTTGGAAAACTTTTAATGGTTTCATAAATAAAAGCGTTGAAATCGATAAATAAATAATGGACCGGAACTAATGGATTCGGCGCAGGTAAATGTATAGATGAATATTTTTTTATAATATGTCTTAATAAACCACTCACTCCCATTTTGATTATATATATTATAATATAAATAAAAAGTAAGACTTTTTATTTAGTAATGAAATATTCGCATTTTAAAGTGTTATTGAAGTAATCGTCTTCATCTCTCCATAATAAAAAAACCATGATGGATAAGTCTTACACAAAGTATACGCTTCTTCATATGTCTCGCATAGGCCATGTTTATCCATATATTTTACAATAAATGAACCAGTCTTTCCATCAATGTTGAATACATCTTTCGGGAAAACTGATATTATGTTAGAGTTATATGACTTGACTGGTGGTCCATTTTCCCAACCACATACACGACTATATAAACGACCTATTTCCATATATTTATAATATATAAAAAAATTGAAAGAAAAATATATACTATTTATTTACAATTAAAAATGACATCTATTAGATTTTCATTAATTGAAGGTAAATATATTTGTAGATTTACAAATAGCCAAGAAGAAGACACGAAATCATCCAAACAAACTACAATTTTGGTTTTTTTGGATGAATCTGGTTCAATGGGAAGTTATGGTATTGATGCAATGCATAAATTCAAAGAAGTCCATTTGAAATTTATGGACCCTCAAACGCGCGTTTGTGTCATTGCTTTTCAAACAACATCAAGATTAGTTGAAACAACACTCCGTGATTTAAATCCAAATGAATTTGGTGGAAAAGGAGGAACGAATATGTGTCCTGGAATTCCAATTATTACACAAGTTTTACAGAAATATCAGTCTACTGATATTATGATGACAATTATGAGTGATGGTGAAATCAGTGATACTCATTCTTTTCCAAGTCTGTTTGAACAACAATGTTCTCGTTTTTTCAATTCTCAGAATATCTCAATGACACTGATTCGCCTAATTACGAATACTTCTGGAATCCCAGCTGTTAAAGAATTATGTATGTTTGCGAAGATGTCCAAAGAAGGTGCCGGTCATTTGATTACATTGAGTCCACATCAGTTAAGAATGTTCGATGATCTTTTCAAATCACGTGGCCAAAGTTTTCAAGTGTTATCACCCTCTCCAAATCTGGGGAATGATATGTTTGGACAATATTTGGGCTCACTAAGTTTGAGAAACGGACAGACCTTCTTCATGGAGAATCTCTCTGATCTAACAAGCGAGGACGGTTCCCCAATTGAAATAATTGAAGCTCCCATAACATTTGGGGCCAGATTATATGAGGAATATCTTGAAGAAATAATTGACCGACTTGGACAAGCAAAAGTTCGCGGTGATGCTGATGTTGATTCCAGAATTGACCAATTGAGCCAATTGTATGAATTATTACAAAAACAAATTGCAGTTTTGTCAAAACCTACGACTGGCGCTAGTGGCGCCACTGGCGCAAATGAGTTGTCAATGAGAGTTCGTGCAAAGAATCTTCTTTTGCGAGAAAAAACAAAGGAGGCGAAAACCATTCTTATTACTTTACAGACTCTGAGAAATAAGCAAGGTGTCGCTGGAATGAATTCGAAACAACAAGCTGATTTCCTTCAAGAACTCAAAGATTCAAAGAACTCAAAGGATTTTGCTCGTAGAGCAAAAACTGCGACTACTGATGAATTACAGGAAGCGATTCAATATTTAATTTCGAGGCTTCCACAGCTAAAAGAAGCTCTTCTCATACAAGAGCAGTCTGGTGAACAAATTTCAGTGGATTTCATTTCTCAGGAAGATTCTCTAACTGCTTTTATCTGTGCGATTGAAGCAATCGAAGCCGGTGAAAGTGTATCAGTTGATGAAGCAGTCCAACTTTTTGGACTTCTTGGTCTTGGTATAAGTCATCACGTCGATGTGTATCCTGATGCTTCAATGTTATTCGGAAACATCCAGAAGGTATTTCATACTTGTTTCATGAATCAATCAACTCTATGGGGATGTCATGGAAAAACACAAGGAGATGGTTCATGGGGAATTATTCAATCTCCTTTTCACAAGGGAGAAGACATTTCCTGCCTTACTGCGGTTATCCCACTCAAATCATTGAATCATCCCCTCATTTGGGAATGTATGAAGAAAAGTAGAATGCTCAATATTCAAACATCGATTACAATCCGCCGTCGAATAGAACCCATCCCAAATGATGTCCCATTTCTATATGGTGCATTATTTAAGCATGTTATCGGAGAATCGCGTTCAGAAGCAAATCGAATATTAATTCGCAATATCTTGGAAACAATGGCAGAAATGATGTCATCCAAGTCATGGACCGAAATTATTGGAATGATTGAGGAAAAACACGTCTGCGCATTTACCGGCGATAATGGTTTTTCTCATTATTGGATTCCGCTTACATTTATGATGTGTCGGGCGGAATTTGCAAGAATCGCCTCTGCAAATGCAGATGTTTTACGTGGAATGTTCGATTTCTGTATTTTTCGTCATTTTCAAACTTTGATGAAAGGACAGGACAGGACCCAAACAATCAATAAGTTCCTTGGAATTTCCGATGACCGCAAACAACTGGTTTTGCCCGACGATGTCCCAGAACCAGCTCTGGAAACAATTGTGTTTTCACGCGAGGTTCGGGCAACTGGTAAGTTCATCGGAATTTTTAATTGGATGCTAAAATTAGTATATAAGACCTGTTCTTGTATATTCGAATTTAACGGCCTCTCCGTTCCAACTTTCGAACAGTTTCAACAAACATTGTCTGGCGGTTCTGATTTTGATGCCTATCGGGTGTTTTCAATCTATGTCGGCCTCTCGTGTAATGGCGAAAATGACCGTTTCGACAAAGAAAATGGAGGGACCTATAAATGGGCGATTGAGTGTTCTCACGAAGAATTTATTGGTGATTGTATCGCCAAAATTTACCGCGAGGACTACCAAAAGTGTGTTAAAGAGAAAGATTCGCGAATTCAAGCACAAAAGGAAAGTCGATTTGTTGAAACCGTTGGAATTATACCATTTGCGTCATTTGCGCAAGGGCTATCAATGATTCCACCTCATCATCCACTTATCCCGAGATTGATTGAACTACTATGCGAGCCATCTTGCCTTGAACAAAAAGACAAAATCACATTATTTTTTCTTGGTGAATACGGTTCTCTGACATACAATCAGGGAATGATTCAATCAAAATACTACAAACAATTTATTGGATTGGGTATTTTTGATGAAGATGAAACCGCATCTATCAATAAGAGAATGAGTTCATGGACGCAAATTAATTTGCTCAAAGCAAAAGCGAATGATTCCACTTTCAATAATCAGAAGAATTGTTTGTCTTGGCTTCAAGAAAATATTGGAGTAGATCCTAGAGATGGTCGTCCTAATTTTGGTAGACTCGCAAGAAGAGATCCAGAAAAGTACGAGACTTTAATATTGGGATATTCTGATTCTCCATCAGATCCCGCGACCCTTGCTGGTTTTGGTCCAATTATCGAAGCTGAAAAAGCCCGTTCAAGATTATGTGTTAAAGCAACTGGGTTTGTTAGCTTGAAGAAATACAAACTTAGCTTGATTTCAGAAGGAGGCGTCGATGATTGGAAAACGTTTCTTAAAGACTTTGATAGCCTTCAATCGACGTACCCAGAGTTCTACGAAGCTTATCATCTGGAAGCTGAAACCTATTGGAGTCAAGAACATAAAAATGCTTCTCTTCATGAGTAATTATTTCTATTGAAGAATTTTTTAAAAAATTATAATAAAATAATATATGAATTCGTGAATACGTGAATGCGTGTTTCAACGAAAAACAAATTTTTTTGCAGGAGGCTTCGAAGTCTCTGGCGCCGGAACAACAAACCCTTCGTAATCCGTTATTTTCGTATCTTCCATATCATCCTTTTTCGGCTTGAACTGGCGCTCTGTAAGAAGTGATTTGTATCCGACCGCCTTGTAGAATTGCCATTCGTCATAAAAATTTTTCAAGTGCTCCCGAGCCCACGCAAACCATTCTCTATCGCGAAAAACGGGGATGACTTGATAAATCTCAATCTTCCAATAAGTTGGTCCAATGAACTTAATGGTCTTATTCTCATTAATTCCATTGATAATAAATTTATTGATTTCATCACCTTTAATAAAAAAATCACTATGGATCGTTTTAATTGTGTCCGCATCAATTCGAAAATCGATTGATACACCACATTCCGTATTCTCCGTTATCAAACCGGCCTCGACCATCTGGATATGTTCCATATATGAATCCAATCCATCAAATTCGACCAGTTTACATTCAAGGAAGTCGCATCGCTCTAAGTCGCAAACTTCGAGCTGTCCCTGCATCTGCGCCCAATAATAATCAGTCGGCGTTCCACAAATAACTCGCCTCGGGGGACATTTGATTTCCAACATTACAAAATCATAATCAGATATTCCATCAGGAGAAGCCCCAAGAAAGAAATTTTCCGGAGCCGGATGACGCATACATCCGAAATCAGTTATTGTCTTGCCTGTTCGCCTCTCGTAAATTCGCGTTGCAATCGGTTCATATTTGGTGCCCCATCGCGTATACTCATTTCCTTTGAATTGTGCGGGTTCATACCCACATTTTTGAAGTAATACATCCTTTCGCGAACCAATATAACCTAATATATTACCCCAGTTGCTTGCTGTTAATAGATTCTCCCTGAATTTATACCATTCTGGGCTCCTCTGCGCAGGCAATGTCTCATTTATAAGACATAGTACGCGGAATTGCTCACGGATTTCGGCCTCTGGGCGTCGCAGACATCGTATAACTTTCCATATCTCTTTTGGGAGCTTGTCTTCATATAAGACTCCAAACTCCTTTAATATCGAGTCGGACACAATTCTATAAAGCGATGTCTCTTTTATGTTGATCGCCCCTTCTAAAAAATCGAATGGATTTTCTAATAGAGCTTCATATATAATTTTATCATAGTAATAAGGTAATAATCCCATTTTGTATATATAATTATTATTAATGTTTTAAATCACTTTTTATTCGTAAAAAATGAATATTATTTAGATAATCTTTTATATAATAAAAAGATGATACCAAATATTAAAAATGTGGTTATTGATGGACTTATTTTTTCAGGTAAAACGACCGCCATACGCAACTTAAATGCGCGTTTGAGTTTATCTACTGATACAACCTTCAACTTTTTTGAAGAGCCGGTCGAATCTTGGATGAATGAAGGCTGGTTAGAGAAATATTACTCGAATATATCTAAATTTGCATCATCATTTCAAATCCGAATTATTCTATCTCATATTCAACAAAAAAACGAGATTAAGAAAATTAATGTGGATCAGAAATCTACAAATATTGTGAATATTTGTGAGAGAAGTGCAATAACAACCCTTAATGTATTTTCGAAGATGTTGGTTGCTGATGGAGTTCTTGATGAGATTGAGTTGAAGCTACATGAACAGATGATTGAAATGTTCAAGTATAAAAAGCCGGATGTTTTGATATATTTGAATATTGACCCAGAAATTGCTCTTCGGAGAAATTTGAAAAGGATGCGCAATGGTGAATCAAATATACAGATTGAATACTTACGCAAATTAAATCAGGCTTATTTAAATGAGCTCGAAAACTTAGCGGAAAAAATAATTGTGATTGATGGGACACTGGATGAGGCTATTATTGTTGAAAAAATAATGAAGCATCTTATTTGAGATAAATATATCTATTTATAAAAATTTATAAAATATAAGTCATTAATATATCGAATGGTTTTTTAAAATTATAACTCATATCATTTAAACAAAGAAATTTTGGTTTTTTATGGTATATTCTTAAAAACATATCTTCTCTGTATTCTTTATTTCCAAGATAATATACTAAAACATCATTGTATTGATTGAATATAATATTATCATTTAATATATTATCAATATTTATACAAAAAAATAAATACTGGATATAAATATCTCCTCTTACACGATTCACCCGCAATTCGTGTAATATCTTCGGATACTTTTCTTCTACAAATTTAAGTGTAGATTTCCGCAATATTTTAGTATGATGATTATTTATTAGTTTTATTGATGGGTTGATTTTATAAAAAAGTTGTGATGTTAAATATATTCTTTTTAAATATTCATTGCTGGTATTGTCATTATTTATTTTTTTATAATTGTTCCTAAAAATGATCTTATCTCCTTGTATTATATCTGAGATATCAATATATCTTGTATGCATCATATCATCGTTATTATAAAGAAATATTTCGCTTAATTCTGGGATATTGTGAATAAATGATTCAATAACATCGCTGTTAAATGTCGGTAAATATTTTTTTGGGATAATCTCAATATGATCAATTATTTTAACTTTTGGATTTAATTCAACCGGAGGAATCTGTTTATTTGTAATAATATAAATCATATTTATCCATGGAATAAACTTTAAGACACTTCTGACAGAATATGTTATTTCTCCTATATTTAAAAATCGAATTGGTGTATTATTAACTTTATCCTTTTCTTTTAAAAATAGTTTTTTCTCTTCTATAAATTTTGGATCAGTTCCATCACAATATGTAAAAACCATGTCTATTTTCATTATATATTTTATAATAATATTATAATTATGGAAATCTGGATAATTGTTGCTTTAACTTGCGAATACGGTATCGGTTTCCAAAATAAAATACCTTGGCATTATAAAGAGGACCTCCAACATTTTAAGAGAACAACTATCTGTAATGCAGTTATAATGGGTAGAAAAACATATGAATCAATTGGGCGTCCATTACCATCGCGACATAATATAGTTGTCAGTTCCACTGATATAGATGGAGTTAAAACGGTTCGAACAGTTGAAGATGGGGTCGCATATGCGCAGTCGCTAAATGTTAAATACTTATGGGTTTGTGGTGGGGCCACTATATACGACTATTTTCTAAATAATTATACGATTGATGGTTTTTCAATTACGGAGATTCCCTATTACAAATGCGATACATTTATAAAAACTGATATTTCCGAATATTTTTCAAACTATAAAAAACAATTTAAAACAAAACTGAGAGAAAGTGATATAATAATAAGAATGTATAGTCGCCAGAATATTACATATCGGACCCTAGATGATGATTATCTCGACTTAGTTTCGCGAATACTGGCGAATGGTGAGACAAGAGAGACCCGCAATGGCGAAACGCTGTCAGTCTTCTCTGAAAAGATAAGCGTCGATTTGCGAAAGGGATTCCCTCTTTTAACCACGAAGAAAATGTTCTACAATGGAATTATCCATGAATTATTATGGTTTATTCAGGGAAATACGGATAGTCGTATATTAGAAGAAAAAGGTGTTAAAATATGGAGTGGAAATACATCGAAGGAATTTTTAGAGGCGAATGGGCTACCTTATGAATCAGGAATTGGAGGACCCATATATGGCTATATGTGGAGAAGATTTGGGGAGAAGTATAAATATAGCGTAGGCGCGGAAGAAAAAGAGACAACTGGATTAGATAAGGGTGTAGACCAATTAAAGAATATTGTAGATGAAATTCGGAAAAATCCGACATCGAGACGCCTTTTTATGAGCGCATGGAACCCCTGTCAATTGGACCAGATGTGTCTTCCCCCATGTCATGTATCTTACCAATTTTATGTGCGGAATGGGGAGTTGGAGTGTCAGATGTATCAGAGGAGTGCGGATGTATTTTTGGGTCTACCTTTTAATATTGCGAGTGTCGCATTACTTACGCATTTAATCGCGAGTGTATGTGGGCTCGGAGTCGGGAATATACATATTGTTATCGGGGATGCTCATATTTATAAAGAGCATCTAGATGCAGTTAAAATGCAGTTGGGGCGCCGGAATGAGCGCTATATTTTACCAACCCTGAAATTAAAGCGGAAAGTGCAGGAAGTGTGGGATTATAATTTTGAAGATATCGAGATTTTCGATTATGAATCTGGCCCCGCAATTAAGGCGCGGATGCTGTGTTAGTTTTCCGACGCTTTGATTGAGTTGGATTTGTGTCTTCTAGTTTCCTCTTTTTACTCTTGTTCAATTTTGTTTTGTAATTATGACAATCGAGACATAATAATTGGAAATTGGAGAGGTCATTTGTCCCAAAGTATTGAAGCTCTCTTATATGGTCCTCATTTGTTCCGCGAGTAATATCTCCAATGATATCTCCACAACAATCGCATTGATAATTGAATTTTGTTGCGAGTTCTCTTTTTTCGGAAAGTTTTAATGCTTTTCTTTTTTCACTGGGGACATCAAAACACGATGGAGTGCGATGCTGTTCAATGAGATAAAAAAGACTATGGACAATTTTCATATTTAATTCTCCGCGGATTTGATGACGATCATTAATTTGTATTGTTGGAAAAATACTCTGTAAAATAACAAGTATGGAATAAATGATATCAATGCCTATATTTATAGTTCTAGAGTTTATATATGACTTTGTCATATATAAAACTGTATAATTCAATTTCAGATTTCCTCGACTATTTGAATGATATAAATAAATACGGTCGCTCTCGTGTGATAAGTAATAATATGTATCTTTATCAGTTTCCATTTCAGAATTATCATAGGAAAGTAGACGATTCCATGAATCTAGTGAACTTGTTTGATAAAATGTAGAATATATAAAATACCGGAGTTTTTGATATGTGTCATCTGAAAGATTATTTTCTTTACAAAATCGTAATATATTTGTATCAATGTTCATTTTTATATAATATAAAAATGAAAATGAATGTTTTTCAATTTTTACGGTGGGTTCGATGGAATTAAAAGGGCGGATATGACCAACATATTACAGTCTGTTCCAGTAATGTATCCCCGTGATATAACAGATGCTTGATTATCTAAAACATCTTGAAATCCGACATCATAATAAATATCTCCAATATTATTAACATTTGCAGTTATTTTTTTTAAAGAAATTAATGTATCATAATTAGTATCATTAATAAAATCCAAATAATTTACACGGGAATTTAAAATAATATACCTCGCAAATGTTTCTAACCAAGGGTTCGCAGTTGAAAGAAGTGTTGCGAAATTTGGGATTGATAGAATCGCTGAGTTTACTGGTGCTAATAGTGTTTTTTTAGTAGTTGATTGATAAAGTGTAATCAACGCAGGGAAAGCATCAACTATATCTTTAAGAGTAGACAATTCAACCGTATCGGTTAGATGCGTATATAGATTTAATTTTTTAATCCATGGTATTGGGCGCGGAACTCCTCTTTCTGTCATTATTATAGAATAGATTATTTATTCGTATTCCTCATAATTTAAATTTCATAAATTATTTTATGAAATTCAAAAAAAATATAATTAATATTCTTCAATCACAAGATATTTTAAGTGAGTTCAATCAAAAAATAGTTGATGAAGATTTTACGAATGATATTTACGGGTTTCATAATATTATAACTAACAAAATAGACAAAATCGTGGATTGTATATTTACAATGGAATGTGGAGGGCTTTTATATTGGTCGATTGATCGAAAGAAGACGACTAAAACGTGTATTGAATCCGATGAAAAAATGAAAATTTGTAAAGTGGAGATTCGCCCAAATCAGGAAGTAGAACTCTTTATTTGGGCTGATGAAAAGAATGAAATAATATTAAAAACGATTCGTAATATAGTAAGAGTTGTAGATAAATTAGAGACAATATTCTTAACCGATCCGGAAAATGATTCATTCGAGGAAATCTTCGGTTTTCGGAAGCGGTTTCATTTTGACAATTACAGATTCCTCTTAATTAAACATTTATGTTCATTAGAGGCGGACGATTTCATAAAAGAAATGATTGATAAAATAATCAAACACGCAAAAGTGGAGCGCGTCGTTGAGAGCAATACTCCCCTCTTTTTTAGCAACGTCTTCCAAAATATAATACAGGAGAATTGCGGAATGAATGATATCTTCCGTGATTATCGGGAGAAAATATTGAATCATTTACGGATTTCGCAAAAGGAGAGGGTTAGCGCGAATATCATTACGGACCGGAATGTGATTAAAAACGCGGAAGAAGAAGAAAAGCCCATCCGATTAAATATCTCGCACGACGTTTCCATTTTTAAGAAGGGGTCCTATAAAACGATTATGGGGGATGTGTTTTTTGTGATGGAGTATAATAAGAAAGAGGTCTATTTTGAGCCGACATATAGCATTGTTATTTTTAATGCGGTCAACGATATTGAGCCCACTATTAGGAGTATAATTGAAACTGAGAGGAGCAATTATGAAGTATTGATTTACACGGAAACACTCGCATATATAAGCAATATTGAGAAATATATTAAAAAATATATGTTCAAAAATCAGTTTAAGATAAAGTTCGTTATACCGCAGAAGGTTCATCCGCATCCATTTTCAGAAATACAGAAAATGCTTATTCTGACGCGCGTCTCTTCATCATTACATGATTACATATTCTTTTGCGGGGCTGGCTGTATCTTTCCGAAGAATTATATTCGATTTATTGATGAAAAGCAATTGGCGGACCCATCTAAAATGTATATTGTTTCGGAATGTAATATGCTCAATCGAGCGAATGGCTCCATTACCCAATATGTGGCGAACCATAACCGGCTCTATCATTACTATATTGAATGCTTATTCCCAATTCTTCATCGGACAGTAGTTGAAAAAATAAACTACCAGTCGCCATTGTTAAGTAAATTACAAAAATTTAAGGAGTTCAAAAATTTTTTAATGAAGAACGGAACAATCCAAGAGATTGAAATAATAACTTCGATTCGAACGAAGGACGCCCTACATATTTTTGAAGGATGATTTTATTTCTTTAAAAAATTTAACATCATAAATAACATGACGAGTGCGAATAGACAAATAAAAACAATCAGAAGAATTTTGACTGTTTCATCCATTTTATTTTTAGAATTTTTGTTATTGTCTTTGTCTTCGTTGATTACTATTTCAGTGGGTTGTCTGTCTTGATACATAAGAGGATTATAATATGTATATGGGGGATAATAACCGTTCCAGTCGTGGCGGTCATAACCGCCTCCGCCTCCTCCCCCGACATGAATAACATTGTTATTATTATTATTACGGTCGTGGTCTCGGTAGCGGTCGCGGTCCCGATCATTACCGGAATTATATCTGTCAAAATTGCTGGATGGTTGAACCTGATGTTGAAATCCGGTTGCTGATGGGCGCCCACCAACTCCGGAGAATGAGAGTTGTGATTCATGACCACCTCCCATACCACCCCCACCGATACTTCCACCTCCACTTGAACCTCTAAAACCTTCAATTACCATTAATTATATAAAAGAATATAAAAAATTATTCTTTGATATAATTAATGATTAAAGGATTATTGATAGATTCATTAAAATGTGGGTTTGCTTCAACAAATGAGGGATTGAACGGGGTTCAAACTCCTAAATGGAAAGATGCATTAGCGGTTTTTATTGTCTTAATTATTTACGTATTAATTATATTACTCATTGGCCAGTTTCTTTGGAATATAGTATTATGTAAATTGATAACAATTGCAAAACCGGCGGAAAGTATCTGGCAGATTTTAGGACTGGCTATATTACTCAATTTGCTCTTTTTTCGTTAAATAAATATTATTATTTTGCTTCATCATAATAATATACTAATGGACAATTCATCTCTTATACCAAAATTTATAATTTGTAAGAAAACAACCAAGTTAGATAATTTACCTATTACTAACTATTTTAGAATAAACGAATATGATTCTTTAACGAATGACGCGAACAATATTCTTTTGAATAATGAACTATTTATAACAAAATCATACTCTGAAAAAGGAAACCTTGGGGATTTCAACCGGTTTATAACTCATTATTTAACTTGGAAATACATTTATGATAATTCGCTTGAATATGCAATTATTATTGAAGACAATGTTCGCATATTCGCAAGTATTAATAAAAATATAAACTTAATTATTCAAAATGTTCCTGAACAATTTGATTATGTAGGATTATATCTGAATAATCGGGATTTAGAACAATCAAATGGAGAACTCGAAATCCAAACCGAAGTTCATGAACCACACGCTTACATGATTACATTAAACGGAGCGCGAAGATTGCTTAAATTAACTCGACTTTGGAAAATAAACCGCTCATTTGACAATCAGATATTTCATTATATAAAACAGAAGTTTTTGAGAGGATATATTATAAAAAAACAGTTTCTCTATTCAAATAAAATTCAATATCAAGCAATCTCAATAAAAGGAATAAAAGATGAGAATATTAAGCCAGATGGTCTTACCATGAAAGATGTTCAAGAAATTGAGGCGGAACTGTTGAAATTTAAACAGATTGGAGTTAGTGTAGATGTTATTGATAAACTCTTGGGACTAGGATCTAAGGATGAACATATTATTCAAAAAATGATAGAGACAACATCAAAAGATGAAGATATTATTATTGAAAAAATATCTGAGAAGTTGAGTTCAAGCGAAGATGATGAATTTATCGAGAAACTTTCAAAGAAGTTATACGCGATTTTAGAGTTGGAATTATAACCAGCCAAGAATAATTAATTACGAACTTATTTGATAAAGTTTTCCTCAATATAATCCTGAAAATTACCATAAAAATTTTGCTTGAATTTACCATCAATTTTTATTTATGGTAAATTTAATTCAAACTCTTTTATTTTTTATTCTTTTTATTTTTATTTCGGTTTATATACCAATCGCTGACAATATTA
>Ga0214923_10001884_pt1 | contig 28988 bp, 35 predicted proteins | sample LL1510_MetaG_FD_177993 | JGI IMG/M metagenome (GOLD analysis project Ga0214923, IMG submission 177993) | Freshwater microbial communities from Lake Lanier, Atlanta, Georgia, United States - LL-1510 | ecosystem: Environmental > Aquatic > Freshwater > Lake | place: USA: Georgia | collected...
TCTTCTTCTTTAACTTCTTCTTCTTTAACTTCTTCTTCTTTAACTTCTTCTTCTTTAACTTCTTCTTCTTTAACTTCTTCTTCTTTAACTTCTTCTTCTTTAACTTCTTCTTCTTTAACTTCTTCTTTAACTTCAGTATTAATATATAATTTTAAAATATTTTTATTCAAGTAATTCATTATTATATTTATATTATTTTCTATTGAATCTTCTTTTAATATTATTTCACTGTTTTTAGGATTTTCAAATTGTGAACTTATTCCTGTAAATTCTTTAACCTTTCCTTCTCTAGCTAATTTATATAAACCTTTTATATCTCGTTGTTCACATGTTTCAATATCTGTATCAACAAATATTTCTAAATATTTTCCATATTGTGCAATTAAATTTTTATTATATTCTCTATCATTTTCAAATGGTGCTATATTTGCACATACTACTATACCACCATGTTTTACTATTTCTGATGCAACAAAACCTATTCTACGAACATTTGTACTTCTATCTTCAATTGAAAATCCTAATCCTTTTGATAGATTTAATCTAACTATATCTCCATCTAATAATGTTATAGGTTTATTTGTTATTTCTTTTAATTTACTTATTAAAAAATTGGCTAATGTTGATTTACCAGCGCCTGATAAACCTATAAAATATATACATAAGCCTTTATTATTAATACTATTTTTAAGTTCATCAATTATATCTGGAAAAGAGAACCACATAGGAATATTTTCTCCATTTTTTAACATATTTCTTTGTTGTGTTCCTGATATATTCATAACTTTTTTTGTTTCATTAACTTCATCTATAGGTAAATATTTACCATTATTTTCATCTATTTCATTTAAATCAATAGTATAAACTATTTCTTTTGAAATAATTGGAATTATTCCAATTTGATCTGCATATTTCATTAAAAGATTTTGTGCTTCATAAGGTTCGTAAAAATTTTCACCATTTTGTTTTTTACTAGATGGTCCAGCATGATCTCTTCCCACAATAAAATGTGTACATCCATAATTTTTACGAATCAAGGCGTGTAAAACTGCTTCTCTAGGACCTGCCATTCTCATTGATAAAGGTAATAAAGATAATTTAACATTTTCTTCATTTTCATAATATTTAATAAGTTTTTTATAACATCTTACACGTGTAAAATAATCTATATCACAATCCTGAGTTATTCCTACAACAGGATGTAATAAAAGTTTAGAATCTTCTAAATTATTTAAAGCATATTTTGTTAGTTCGAAATGAGACCTATGCATTGGATTTCGAGTTTGAAAACCTATTATATTTTTCCAATTATTTTGTTTAAAAAATTCTTTAGTCTCTTTAGGAGATAATCTTAAATCTTTAAAATCATAATGAGGAACTTCATTATAATCTATAATTTTACCACCAATATTATATATATATCCATCTTTTTGATAATTATTTAAAATTTGTATATAAGGATGATTTAAGTCATAACAACCAAAGACTTTTTCACATTCATATATAATATCAGGTTTATATATAGAAAATTCCATTAATCCTAAATTTAATCCAGTTTCATCTTTTAAAACAACATAATTTTCATTTTCTAAATCAAACATTTTTTTTTCATTAATACATAATGTAATAGGAATTGGGAAAAAAACTTCTTTTCCAGCAGATAATATTTTCATATTATTTATACAGTTTAAATATTGATCTATATTCATGAAACCTTCTAAAGGTGCAAAACCTCCATTAATTATTAATTCGAAATCACATACTTGTCTTTTATTTAAAATTATATACCTAAATTGATTATAATAATCATTTTTACTTATTTTTTTATAAATATCTTTATCTTCAATATTAGATTTTGTCCATTTTTCATATAAAATTACATCTTGATTATATAATTTATTTATTCTTTCAATATTTTTTTGGGACAAAATACCTCTATTTTTATCAGATATCATTCTATTATTAATCTTTACTTTATTTATATCATAACCTAATAATTCTAACATCGGTAAAAATTCTTCTATTGTTATAAATAAATCAATATTTAAGGAATAATCTATCATTTTTTTATGATTAAAATTTAAAATATCTTTATCTGACATTTTATCTACAATCATATCTAAACTTATACTTTCGTCATAATATATATAATTTAAATTTTCAGGCCAATCAAAACTTGGACATTTATAATATTTTTTATCTAATCTAAAATTCAATATAGACTCAAATCTTTTATAAGGTTCTCTTATTATTGTGAATGTAAATTTATTTTTATCTTTTTGTATATTATGACCTAAATTTTGAATTTTAAAATGATCTATATAGTTTGACGCATATGTTCCAGCTGTTTTTGGTATGTGTACAAAAGATAAAGCCTTATTTTTATTTTTTTCTATTATATCAATTTTCCATTTTTGCAACATTTTATATATATATATATATAAAAAAAAAATTTAAAATAATTATAATTATTATTATAAATGAAACTTGCTATAATTGTAGGAACAAGACCTGAAATTATAAGGTTATCTATGATCATAAATAAAGCTCGAGAGATTTTCGATGTATCTTTAATTCATACCGGACAAAATTATGATTATAATTTAAATGATGTGTTTTTTAAAGATTTAAATATATCTCCTCCAGAATATTATCTTGATTGTTCAAGAAAAAACATAGGACATGCCATAGGAGATATAATATCAAAAACATATGATCTATTTTTAGAAATAAAACCTGATGCTATATTAGTTGATGGTGATACAAATAGTTGTTTATCTGTATATTCTGCTAAAAGATTAAAAATACCTATTTTTCATTTTGAAGCAGGGCATAGATGTTTTGATATAAATTTACCTGAGGAAATTAATAGAAAATTAGTAGATCATTTATCGGATGTTAATTTATGTTATACTGAACACGCAAGAAAGAATCTATTAAATGAAAATTGTTTAACGCAATATACTTTTGTTATAGGCTCACCTATGAGAGAAGTTTTATATTCTATAAAAGAAAAAATAATAGAATCAAAAGCGTATGAAAAATATAATTTAATACCAAATAAGTATTTTGTATGGAGTTCTCATAGAGAAGAAAATATTACAATAAAAGAAAATCTTCGACAAATGTTAAATTCTTTAAATAATTTAGCATTAGAATATAATTTACCTATATTTTTTCCTGCACATCCAAGAGCGAAAGAATATATTGAAAAAGAAAATTTTAAATTGAATGAAAATATAATTTTATCTTCGCCAATAGGTATAATAGAATATTGCAATCTACAAATTAATGCAAAATGTGTTATATCAGATAGTGGAACTTTAACAGAAGAGACAGAAATTCTCAAATTTAAAGGTATTATGTTAAGAACTTCTACAGAAAAACCAGAAGGTATTGAATCAGGATCTATAGCTATAGGAAATATTAAATGGGATAATTTAAAAAATACTATTAAATTAATTTTAAGATCAGAAAAAATTGAAAGTGATATTATTCAAGATTATAATTCAATAAATGTTTCTGATAAAGTATGTAAAATAATATTAGGATATACAGATATAATAAATAAATTTATATGGATGAAATAATTTATATTTCATATGATAAATTTTTTATAAAATCATCCATATTATAATTTGTAATTATATATTCATAACATTTTTCTATATATTCATTTCTTTTATCTTCATTATTTATATAATATATTATCTTATTTTCCAAATCGTCAACTATATCTGGATAATAATAACATATAGTATCTTCTAACCCATCTAATATTATGTTATTATTAAATTCAATAATAAAAAATATTTTTTTACACATTAATTCTGCAATTTTTGCCCATGGAAGAGTATTTAATTTTTCAAATGATGGAAAATGAATTACTATCTTTGTATCTTTTAATTTTTCATTTTTATATTCATCAAATAATGATAAATCATAGAATTCAAAATTATAATTATATTTTTTACTTATTTTACTTATTTTACTTATAATTTTTTCTCTGTAATCAAACTTTGCACTACCCATAAATAAAATATCTGTTTTTTTTTGATAATTAGATATTAATGGTATTATATTATTTATTTGACTATAACCAATGGGTGGAAAATAATAAATATTATTTATATCATAATTATTTAAATAATTTATATTGTATATATTACATAATATATTTTTTTTTGAATTCTTAAAAAAAATTTTAGAAAATTTTAAATCATATAAAATATTACCTATTGTTTTTAATCTTTCATCTTCAAATATTTCACAAAAAAAAGTTATATAATTAGCATTTAATAAAAAATTACAAATTATCTGATAACAATAATTATCTATTTTAGAACATGACAATAAATGTGGATATGTTAATTCATCAATAATATATAAAATATTATCTGTTTCTTCAAAATATTTTATATATTTTAAAAAATTATCTGAATTATTAGGTATTTTAGAAAAATAAAGTTCTCCAAAGTGTATTTCTTCTATTTCTAAGTTATGTAAATGATTAAATATATTTATATAGTATTTTAATTTATGTTCATAAAAATTAGTATATTTTGATGAATAAAATTTAAAATATCTAATTTTGTTGTATCTAAAATTTTTTTTATTAATAATTTTATAATTATAAATATATTTTGGTATCATAAAATTTATTATTTTTTGATTATTTAATAATAAAATAAAATCATTACATAATAAATCTAAATTAAAATTTTTATAAAATAAATTATAATTATTTTCAATAATTTCATTTTTTAATTTATCATTATTTAAATAAAATAATATTTTTTCATATAATTCATTTTCTGTCTTATATGTTACGGTATTTGGAAAAAAATTATAAATTTGTTCAGAATAATGCGTAATAAAAAAAATTTTTTTCATTATTAATTCAGAAATTTTTGCCCATGGAATATTGTTTAAATTATCATGAGAAGGTATATGAATTACTATCTTAGTTTTTTCCAAAAATTTATCTTTTTCATCACCAAATAAATCATTACTTTTAATAAAATTAAAAGAATTATCTTTACTAAATTTTGATATATTATTTAATATATCATTTCTATAATTAAATGCTGAATCTAAATTTCCATAAAATAATATATCTATATTTTTTATAGAATTATTTTCTAAAATTTTATGATTATAAATATATCCTTCATGAGGAAAATATATAATATTTTTATTAATAACTTTTTTATTATTTTTTATATAATTATAACTTTGATTATTTGATACTAAGCATAATTTTGCATGATTGTATATATAAACATTAAGTTCTTCTACTATTTCTAAAAAATAATCAGGAAAATTATCACATCCTATTTGAACTAAACTATTATTTTTTATAACTTCATATTGTATAAATATATAATTTATCTCAGATAAAAATTTATAAAAAAGTTCTTTAATATTTTGACCATGAGGACAATTAATTTTGTTTATATATGAATTTAAAATGGCTGTTAAAAACCAAGAATAATCAAGTGCGTTAAAAATATATAAAATATTTTTTTTATAATTTATAATTTCATTATTAATAATATTTTTTATATTTCCATTAATAGGGTTAATATTATCTTTAGTTATTATTTTAAAATTTTTTTTTAAAATATTTAAATAATAATATTTATTATTATTATGATATTTCTGATTATTATAATTATATAAAAATATCTTTATAGTATCAATATTTATATCTTTTTTAATATTTTCATTTTTTATATATTTATTTTTTATATATTTATTTTTTATATCTAAAGCTAATTCTTCTATTCTAGACTTATCTTTAAATGTTATACAATCATTATGTAATATATATTTCATAGTTATTTTATCTACAAATTTTATTTTACTTATATTCATATATGTTCTTATTTCATAATCAAAATCCTCACAGCCTTGAAATTCTTCATTATAAAATCCAATTTTTTTAATTGCTTCTTTTGACCACATAAAAGCAGCCATACCTTTAAAATTATTTATTATATCATTTGCTGATTTATAATTATTTTTAAATATAGTTGTAGTGTTAGATATTTCATTATAATATTCAAACGAACTTGTTATAAAATCATAGTTTTGATCTAATAAATCCTCAATATAATTATGATAATATATATTATCATCACTTAACCATGTAAAATAGTTAAAATTATTATTCAAAAAATATTCAAGACCTTTATTAAGACTTTTTGCAGATTTTAAATTCATTTCATTTCTTATTAATTTAATTTTATCATTATTCTTTTTATTAATAAAATTTTCTAAAACTATATAATTATTAATATCAGAAAAATCATCAATTACTAAAAGTTTGTAATTTTTATATGTTTGATTTTCAATATTTTCAATAACTCTTTTACATTTTTCAGGTCGATTATAAGTTAATAGTACTATTAAAACACTTTCATATTTTATTTTTTTATTATTAGCAAATTTTTGTAAAAAATTTTCAGATATCTCAAAACCTTTTAAATAAACACTATTATCATTGTTAGAATTATCTATTATACTTTTAACACTTAAACAACTAAATTCAAATGGAAAAGTTGTTATTATTCTTAAATTTTGTCTTTTAATAAATTGATCAAATTGACCTTCTGTATGATCCCATTGTAAAAGTTTATCAAAAGAACTTTTATTATATATGTTAAATACTGTACTATGCATTTTATCTATTTCAAAGAATGTCATTCCATTATAATCATAAATATTTTTTATCAATGTATCGTCTGGTAAATCATTAATAACACCTACAAAAATGTCCCAATTATTATTTTGTTCTAAAAATGAATTTATAATAGAAATTTTTTCATAAAAATTGTTTTTAAATTTGCAATCATCCTCACAAATTGTAATTTTATTTAAATTTTGATATTTTGCTTCTTTTAATATTTTCATATAAGATTTACCACAACCTATCCATCCAATTGATTCATATATTCCGTAATATGTTTCAACATTTGGTTTGAATGTTTGTTTATTAAATTCTTCAAGTCTCCAAGGAGTTTCTAATAAAGATAAACAATATATTTTATTTTCAAATAATTTATTTGTTTGAATTGTTTCTATTAGATTTTCTATTTTATTTTCAATAATATTATTTTGTTTCAAATTTCGTCTTTCGATCCTTAATTCTTTTCTACTTTTTATAATATTAGATGCATTACTTGAAATATTATTTTGTATATTATGTATTATATTAGGATTATGTGTTATATTAGGATTAGAAATATTAAAATTTGATTTTCTTCTTTTAATTCTTAGTTCTCTTCGTGTAATTTTATTTAAAGGGGTATCTGTCTCCATTTATTCAGAATAAATATTAAAAAAAAAAAATCTTGTTTAAATATTTTTTTATTTAAACAAGAAATTAAAATAATTTATCCATTATTTTTATTAGATCATTTAAAGTTTGATTGTTATTTATAACAAAATCCCATTTATCATCTGCCAATGAATCTAATTCATATTCACTAATATGTTTTTCATTACCTGAACCAATTCTCTCATCATTCTCAATATATCTATTAAGTTTTACACATATCCAACCATCTTTTTTTAAAGATTCAAATTCATTTAAAAATCTAACATCTGAGCAAAAAAAGTTTGTAACACCATTATTTTCATCTTTTTTAACATCTTTTAAAAATAATTTTATCCATACATCTTTATCAATATTTCTTCCCCATTCTGTTCCAATCCATTGAAGAAATTTTCTATCCTTTTCTTTATTGAAATTACAAATATTTTGTGCATAGTATAATATATCGTATAAATATTTAGAAAATGAATATTTTTTGCCTCCATATTTTTGTATAAGATAATCTACACATGTATCTTTTCCTGAAGAAATTTTATACCCAAATGCTATTTTCATAATAGTTAATTTGTATTATTTACAATTTTATAAAATTATAAATCAATTTTATTAATTTATCATTTTGAAAAGCTATAAAGTATGATTACTATAAATACATATGAAAATATCATTTGTATAGTTGACATAATTTTAATTTTATCATTAAAATCCATTACATCTGCTCCATTAAATGTTTGAAAACTTGTTGATAATACAATGGAATCAGTATAACTTAAATTATTTCCACTAAAATAATATAATAAGGAAAATAGTATAACAGATGAAAAGAATATAAATAATTTAGTTATTAATTGCATATTTATATATAGTAAAGATTAATTTATTTTTAATGTTACTATATCATCTAAATCTTCCTTTACATATCCATATTTTTCATACCATTTTTCTCCTAACACATCTTTAAGTATAAATTTTTCTTCTTTACTTAACATACTTGGATGTAATCCAGATTTTAACATACTTTCAATATATAAAATAGATTCTCCCATCATTGGCGGAATATTATCAACACTACATTTTTCAAAATCAATATTTTTAAAAAGTTCTTCTCCTAATTTAGCATATCTTTCTTTATCTTCTTTTGATAAAGCTTTTTTTGCAGCTTTTATCATTGGGTTATTGAAAATATCATCGTTAAACATTTTATTTAAAAAAAATATTTCTTTAATTTAATTTTTTTACTATATCTTCAGAATAATTTCTAATATAGTCTGTTAAAGAACCATTTTTTTCTAAAATGTTTTTTAAAGCAGAATCAACTAAATATTTACGATTTTTATTATAATTATTTAATCTTAATTCAGCATACCAACATGACCAAATAACACAATATCCTCCAGGAGGATCATTTTCGCCCATATCTTTTTCATTTTCTTGAATTCTTTGAAAACTTTCTTTAGATAGGAAATCTAATGGTTTATAATATTTTACTATAAATTTATTTTTTCCCTTACTTAAATTATCATTAAATAATTTTTCTATTTTATAGTCTATATTTTTAGGATTTGTACATTTTCTTTTTGTTTTTCCATAAGGTTCAAATCTTTCCATACTTTTATATTTTTTATCGTATATAATATAATTAGCATGTCCAAGATTATATGTACAATTAAATCCAAATGGAAATATTATGAATCTTTTATCATTATTTATGCATTCTTTAAAATAATTCCAATAATTTTTAGGTATTGAAAACTCACCTTCCTTATCTGATGTTTGAATCCATCTTAAAGATACATCAGTATGTTTTAAATTTACATCTATTTTAATGTTTGGAACTACTACACATGCTATATTTTTATATTTTTTTTTTAAATATTTTAAAATAGAAATACTATATTGAGGAGTTCCTTTAAAATTAGTTTTTTTTACTTTAGGACTCATAGGCATTATAATATCATTCGCCATTTATTTGATATAATAAAAAAAATTAAGATTTTAATAAATTTTTTATATATGTACCAGTCTGGTTTATTAAAGATTCTCTCTCAATATTAATATCAATTAAATTTTCTTTATTTAATGGTATTAAGTCAAAACTTTCAGTCATATTTTTGAAAATAGGAGTTTTGATATTATATTGTTCTCTAATTCTTTCACAACATACCATTCTACAAAGTGTTGAATATGATAAACCAAAACATGCAGAACATGTATTTATACCTCTTGAAAAAGCAAAAAAATATATATAATGACATCTTTCTAAAATTTTAAACATTATCTGAGTATTACAATTAATAAAATATTTTATATTTAAGTATTTTTTAGTATACCAATAAGGATAATTTCTATTTATAATATAAAAATCTATATCATTAAAATTTTTAAATCTTTTAATTAAATTATCTAAGAAATCTGTTTCTTCATTTATAATATCTCCTATAATTGCAACACTAATTTTATTACTTAATTTTTTTAGTTTTTCTTCTATATTTATATATCTAAAACCACAAAAATGAAAAGGATTTAATTTTTTATTTATTCCATGTATATCTATAGTTCTTTTAAAAATTTCATCTATTTTACTTCTATTACCATCTTTACTATGATTAATTATATATACTGGTATACCTTTAAAATAATCGTTATATACTTGACACATTATTTGATCATCATCTGTATCTAAAATAACTAGTTCATAATTTTTATGTTTAATTTGATCAATTATATTATAAGGAATATTTGTTTGAGAATAAATATTATTCCAATTTTTTAGATCATCAGTTTTTTGTGTAAAATATAAATCTATTTTATAATCTTGAAACTGTGTTAAAATTGAAGGAATCATTTCATAATGAAATGGAAAATGATGTAATATTATTGTTTTCATTTATATATTTTTTTTAATCTTTTAAAGTATTTTACTTAAAAGATTAATCATATTTTAAATTATTTACTATATTATGATATCTACTCTTATCTAATTCAGTTCTCATAATAGAAACTGAGTTAAAATCTGTAGCTTTTATAACAGATTCTAATATAGATGAACTTGCGCCTGAAATTAAACATGTACCATCATCTTTTATACTAACAGGAAAATCAGTAGAAGAACCATTAACATTCCAAAAAACTATTTTTGGTCTTTTGTAACCGTAATTCTCATATTGTTCGTCAATATATTCAAAATTAGTTTTATGAACACCATTATAACTATAACCTTCTATTTCATTAAACTGCATATCTGATATAATAAATAATTTATCTGGCATTTGTTCGTTTGTTAAATTTGCATCTCTTGCCTTGTTTAAAATCATATCAAAAGTTTTTTGAAGATTTGTAGAACCTCCCCATGGAATACGTTTAATTTGTTCATATCTTTCAGATAGATCTCCATCTCTTAGAACTACAAAAGTTGGAGTTTCGTGAAAAGTTATGATATGGTTATGAAATTCTCCTTCAACTAGATTTGACACAAGAAGACCTATTGCAGTTGAAATATCTAAAGGTAAGTAATTAGGAGATTGCATACTTCCAGATGTATCAACAACTACTAAAGTGTTTGTTAAAATTCCTAATTTTTTAACTTCATTTTCCAGAACTTTCCATTGAGCTAAACAAACTTGATCTGCAAAACCCTTTTGTCTAATTTCTTTTACCAATTCATGCGGATATAAGGCTTTTGCATTTACTTTTGTTTTACCTGTTTCTAAATTATTTTTCCATTCATTATAAAGTTCAGGTTCATGTTTTTCAAAAGATTTCTTTAATTTTTTCATCGCACAAGATGGAACTTTAGAATAGTCAATATCATACCATAAATTTAAACACATATATCTTTCCACAATTTGTAGATAATATCTTAAAGGAGATATATATTCTTTTCTATATGCGGTTTTTGTAATTTTCATTTCCTTGCATAAAGTTTCTACTAAACAATATTTTTTATCTTTAGAATCTTTTTCTGTAGGTGCCCATTTTGCACATAATGATATAGGCTTACCTTCTAACATTAATAATTTATCCTTTTTTAACTGTTTTGCAAAATATTTTACAATAGATAGTTGAATTTTTTGTTCTACATCTCCACACTCTAAACATCCTGGAAAAAATATTAATAAATCGTCCCATCTTCCATATTCTGGTATTAATTCAAAAATTTTTTTAAATTGTAAAGGATAATTTAGAAATAACCATTTTAACATTTTTCTTCCTAATTCTCTCTCTCCCTTACCTCCTCTTGGATCTCTTGTATTAAAAGATAATAAAAATGTATCAACTAAATCTTCTTTAGCAGATTTTTCTAAATTATTAAATAAATTATCATCAAAAATGCCTCTCATAGCCTTAAAAAATAAAAATAATCTACCTTCATATATTTTATTATCATCTGGTGTAGATAAAGATTTTGCACCATTCCATGTAGTAGTTGAATTCATAGCCTTTGCGAACATATTAATAATAATATTATATCAAATTTTTAAATCAATTTTATATTTCTTAAAATAAAAAATGTTTCAATCAATAGTTTCTTTTTTATTAGGTGTATATGTAGGTCAAGAATTTGGAAATAATATTCCAAATGTAAAAAATAAAACATTTGAATTATTACAAGAATTTGAAAAAACAGATTTTTATAAGAATTATATAAAAAATAAAGAAAAAAGTAAATAAAATTGAAAATTAAAATTAAAAATACATTTAACAATTAATTATTAATGATTATAAATAAACATAATCGTAAAAATAATTATTTATATAAGATGAATTCGGTTAAAGAAGATAATACAAGTATTTTTGAAAATAAAGAATTATATGAAGATACTTGTCCAAATATAAGTATTGAAAAAATTAAAGAATATTTTTCTGACAAGAATATTATTTGGATAAAAATAGAAATTGAACATGATGGCTATGATAGATATGGTCCTCAATCTAATCTATATGATTTATATTTTATTGAAAAAGTTTATGATAAATATATTTTTTATAATTATCATACAGAAAACTGGTTTGATAAAACAAATGAACATAAAACTTTTTTTCTTTATAAAAAAAAAATTGTAGAAGATATTTATATAGAAAAATTAAAAGGTGAAAATGATATTAAATATTTTAAAGAAATACTTTATACAAATAGAAAATAAAAATGAATTTTTAAAACAATTTTGTTTTAAAAATTTAAATGTCTACTCTTAAAGCATATAATACGTGCGTTGAAATGTTTCAACAAAGGGGTTATGAAATTGCTGAACAAGATGACGAAAGAATTTTGGCAATAAAACAAGATGGTACACAGATTTGTGCTTTTATTCCAAAATATATGACAAAATTTAATGTTGATAGAATTCAAGAATATATTTCAATGATAAAAAAAATGGATGTATGGCATTGTCTCATTGTTTATAAAGATTCTGCTACACCTATTGCAAAAAAAGTTGTAGAAGATTCACAGGAAATTATAATAGAATTATTTAATGAAGATGAATTACAATATAATATTACAAAACATTTCTTAGTTCCAAAACATGTTTTAAAATATAAAAAAACAGATAAACAATCAAAAGAATTTCAAAAATATCCAATTTTATTAAAGACTGATCCAATATCAAGATTTTATGGATTCGATAAAGGAGATATTATAGAAATTACAAGAAAAAATGGTTATGTTACTTATAGAATTGTTAGATAAAAACTTAAGTTTATAAAATTTTAAATTAAATATAATTTAAAATTAAAAAATATTCAATAAAAATGTTAATTAAAATTTTTACTCTATTATCTCTTATAAGTTCTGTATTTGGTACTTGTTTTACAGAAAATGATGTAATAAATAGTGATAAATTATTTATGTATCAAGGTAATGTATATGATATTACTGGTTATAAACATCCTGGTGGAAAATCTGATTTATTAAAAACTGTTGGACAAGATTTAGATATATTTTTTAAAAATCCTAAATATAAATTTCATGTTAGAAAAAGTTCAGTTACAAATGATCTTAAAAGTATGTATGTTGGAAATTTAAGTACAAATTGTATTATCACGACTCAAAATACAGTTACTACAGGTCAACAACCTACATCGGAACCAGTAACTACAAGTAAAAATACAGTTATTACAAATCAACAACAACCTACATCTGAACAAATAACTACAAGTAAAAATATAGTTACTACAAATCAACCAATAACAACAGAACAACCATTTCACAATGATCCTATTGTTAATAGTTCTTCTAAAATACAAAATATTGGTATTCTTACATTTCTTTCTCTATTCTTTTCATATTATTTATAATTTTTTTAAAATTTTAAAATATATGTATATTTTAAAATGTACACTAGATCTAAATTAAAATATGTTAAAACTATTCAAAGAAATGTTAAAAAACATTTATTTAGAAGGAAAGTACACCCATATAAGTATATTAAATATTATTATAATCATTATTTAAAAAATTATGGTTGTAAATTACCATCTAGTAAATCATTATTAGGAAAAGTATTAGAATATTTATATATACATATTAAAAAAGAAAAAAATATAGATGATATCCGTAATTATGTCATAAATAAATTGAATAATAAGGAAAAAATATTTCACTCATGTGATTCCTTACAAATAAGACATCTAGGTTTACAATATGGATTTAATTTGCTTAAATCAAATGATATTTTTAAGAATAAAAAGATTAATAAAAGTAATTATTGTTTGGTAAATTTGCATAATGTATATAAAAATTTTTATAAAGAAAAAAGAAAAGAAGAATTAGATAATGAAAATTGGTATTTACTTAAAAAAGAATATAATTTTTGTTGTGCTACATGTGGAAACATTGAAAATAATCCCCTAAGATATAATACAAATCAATTAACTATTTTACAAAAAGGACATATGGATCCTAGAAAATCTTTAACATTAGATAATGTTATCCCACAATGTCAGTATTGTAATCAACAATATAAAAACAAAGCAATTTTTAATAAGAGAGGGTTAGTTGTAGATTTTTGTAAAAATGGATTTTAATTTTTTACACATTTGTAAAAAATTACTTTTTCATCATTAAATATATTATTAATATAATAGATCCAATAAAAAATATTATACTTATAATATTAATAACTTTTAATTTATTACCTCCCAAATTATTAAATAATTTGGTTTGTAATTCTTTATTATTTTCTATTATATCTGCAATAAAATTGTATTTTAATTTGGTTTCATCTGCAGGCTCTATTTTTTCATCTTCATTAAGTTTTAGTGTAGTATTATTATTTATATTTTCTATAATACATGAAAAATTTGTAAAGACATTGTTAATTTTATCAGATGTAACTTTTAAAAATTTTTTTATATCAGCCTGTTTTAAATTATCTTTATAATTATTTAAATCATCTGTATTTTTACCAGAAATTAATGTATTGATTGATTTTTCAATATCACTACAATTTTTTTTGCTTATATTTTCAAGACATGTTAAATTATCATCTTCTTGTGTACAAATATCTGGAGGTATTAATATTGGTATATCATTAGACATTTTTATTATTTCTGTTATTTTTTTTATTTAATAAAATTATTTCTATTATACATTTTAATTTCAATTTATTTTGACTAAAGTATCTAATATTATTACAATTATCCCACCATTTATTTAAATCTTTACCTACATACCATATAGATCCTTTTAAATATGATTCACTAAAGTTTGAATTTAATTCATCATAATATGGTTGTATAAAATTTAACATTTCTCTTATTTCATTTAAATTTGACATTTTATACTATTAATATAATAATTAAATTTATTTTAAATTTAATTATCCTAATTATATTTTAACTATATTAAATATATCTTTATCTTTAATTTTTGTTCGACATTTTTGTACTTTTGTAATATCACTTCTAAATTTTTCCTTAAAATCTTTTATATCTTTTGTTTCTGTTAAATTCAATTCTTCAATCATTTTATCTAAAATGAATTTAATTGCTGAATCAGTATCATTATTAGATGTTGATAATATATATTTTTTATTATCTATTTCAGTTACTATTGTATAAATATTATATTTATTCTCAGATTTTTCTTCTATATTAAAATCCTCAAAATCCTCAAAATCCTCGTCTATAATCATATATTTATGATATAATTTTTTAAATATTATTTAATTTTAAAATTTTATCAAATACTCCTTCTACTACTTGATGTGCAACAACTATGACTGTTTTTGATTTAAAATTTTCCTTAATAGAATCAAATACTACAGATGTTAATTCTTGATTTAGACTTGCAGTTGATTCATCTAATAATAACATTGGAGTATTAAACATTTCACTTAAAGCCAATGTAAATGCTAAAACTAATCTGCTTGTTTCTCCACCACTTAAAGTTGTTAAATCAGCTTCCATACCTTTATAATCTATTTCCAAATTTATTTGAGGTTTACTATTTTTTTTTGTTTCTTTAAAACTTAATAATTTAACAATCATAGGATTTTCTGAAAAAAAGTAATCTAAATAAACTTGTGCATGATTATTAATACTCTCTATAATATTTTGAATTGCTATACTTTCAGCTTCTAAAACATTTTCTTTAAATATTAAAGCAGCTGTATATTTTTTCTTGTCATCTTTTTCTTTTTCTTCTAATTTTTTTAATTTATTTTTGATATTTTTATATTTATCTTTTTCTATTATGTATTTATTAAATTTTTCAATCTGATCTAGATTTTTCAAAGAATTTTCTTTTTTATTTTCTAATTCTAAAATTTTTTCTTCATTATCTTTTATAATAACTTTTAATTCCTCTTCATATCTGATTATTTCATATTTTTGTAAGTGTTTTTTACTTAAATCATCTATCTGTTTTTTATATTTTTTATTATCATTTTCTAATTCATCTTTGTATTTTTCTAATTTTAATAATTTTTCCCTATTATTTTCCTGATCATTTATAAATTTACGAATATATTCTTCATCCATTTTTTCATCAAAATTTATACAATCTTCTTTCATATTTTTTACCTTAATTTTTAATTTTTCTACATCTTTTTCAAAAAGTTTATAAGAAGATGAAAAATTATTGCTTAAAGAATCTTCTATGATCTTTTTTCTTGATTCTAATTTAATTTGTGTATCATAATAAGTTCTAAGATCATCTAAATTTTCTTTAATTTCATCATAATTAAGAGATTCATCTTCATATGATTCCTTTATATCTAATATCTGACTTTCTATATTTTTATTAGTTTTTATCTTATTTTCTTCAATTGGAATATTATTTTCTAAAGTTTTTATTTTATTTTGTATTTTTATAATTTCTTTATTTAAATCTTCTTCAGATATTTCTGTATCTATATTTAAATTATCCTCGGATATATATAATTGATTATTTTTAAATCTGAGCTTATGATTACAAGATGGACAAGAATATATTGTTTTTTGTTTCTTCATAATATCTAATTTACTTTTATTAGAGTCAAATTCATCCTTTAATTTTTCTAAAAGTATTTTATCATTTTTTAATTTTTCTTCATCAATATTATTAATAATTTGCTTTTCTAAAAATCTTATACGTTTAATATCTTCTATAATTTCTTCATATTCAGATATACTATATTCTGTATCTTCCTTTGTATATTCATTCCATAATTTTGAGTTAATATTTTCTAACTCTTTTTCATGTTTTTCTATCTCAGTTTTTTTCATTTCTTCCAATTTTTTTATATCATCTCTTAATTTTTCATCTAATTTTTTTAGTTCTTTATTAATAAGTATATTTTCCAATTTATTTTTATATTCATCAAGTTCTTCATCTCCTATATAATCAATTATTTCTTCTTCTATCTTTAAATTTTCCATTTTGTCACATAGATTATCTATAATTTCCTTTTTTGAATTAATATAAGAATTTAAACTACAAATACTATTCAATTCTTCTTGTGTTTTTAATATTATATTTTTAGATTTTTTTAACCCAATATCTGAATTTTTAACTTTATTTTCTTCACTTTTTGTTATTTTTTCATAGTCACTAGGTTTACATTTAAATGGAAATTTAACTTCTATAGGTTCATTCATTTCATCTAAAATATTTTTTGTTATATCAATTTGAGACATAGTTTTATTCAATTCATCATTTCTTTCAGATATCAAATTTTTTGCTTTATTTTTAATTTCTTGTAGATTAATATCTTTAAACGCGAATTTTTCTAAAAATTCTAATTTATCAGTTGGATTCATTAATATAAAAGAATTTATTGGATTTTGAGGAATATAACTTGTTATATTAAAAGCATCACCAAATTTTTTATTTATTATATTTTGCGCCACTTCATCTTCATATATATCATTTAAAACCAATCTATTTGGTCTTTTTGTTCTAATTATATGCATATCTTCAAAATTTATTTCAACAGAACAAGATGTTTTTCCATTATGTTGTAATTTTGTACCAGATCCATATAAACAAAATTGAATACCCATTAATATTGTAGACTTTCCTGCACCAGATTCTGCTGATATTAAAGATAAACTATTATCTTCAAATTCAAAAGTTTTATCTATATAACATCTAAAATTTATAAGTCTTATTCTCATATTTTACTTGTTAAATAATTTTTTATATAAAAATTTTTATATAAAAATCAATTTTAAATATTTTATTTAATAAATGTTAAATAAAATAGAAAACCAAAAACAAAGAATTTTAAATAAAGAAAATAAAGAGACATTAACAAATAATATTAAAGTTATTATAATTTATTCATTAGCAATGGCAATTTCCTTAGCTATAAATAATTTAGTTATAAATTTATTTAAAAAATTTAATTATGAAAACCAGATTATTGCTCAAATAATATATATATTTATACTTTTTGGAATTGTTTTATTTATTACATATATTTATGATTATAGAATATCAAAATTATAATTAAATAGCTTCCCATTCATCATCACTGTTTTTATTTAATGGATTTTTGTAAAAATAATCATCATTTATAGTAATAATAATATCATTTTTATTTACATTAACTAAATTATCCTCGATTTTTTCAATATTTTTTACTTTTTCAATTTCTTTCTTTATATTTTCTTCAATATTTTCTTCTAAAGAACTTTCAATATAAATTTCATCATTAATTTCTAATACTTCATTTTTTATTTCTTCTTTTTCTTCTTTTTCTTCCTTTTCTTCAATAGTTTTAGTATACATAAATTCTATACAATCTATTTTATCATCATCTATTACAAAATTTGTCTTATTTGAAATATTTAAATTTATATTTTCAGAGTTTGTATCATAATATTTGTTATATAATATAAAGTTTGTAGTTGAATAATCTTTATTATTTAATATTTGTAAATGATTTCTATCAAACATTTCCCATTTTTTATCAACTTCTTGGAAAATATCTCTCAAATTAAATTCAAAGTTAAAATCTCCAATAATGAAAGTTTCATATTTAACCAAATTTGAGTTATCTGTAAACTTTTTTTCTAAAATATTTTTTAAATTTAAAAGTTGAATAAATTGTGAATTATACAGATCTTCATTCTTAATAAGTTCGAAGTTTATTATACTAATACCATTTTTATTTGATTCAAAATAAGCCCAATTTATACCTTGGTTAAATAATTTATTACTAAAACTACAAGAATCAATTATATTCCATCTTTCAAATCCTGATTCTAAATGTTTTTTATTAGAAATAATAGTACAACCACTATCAAATAAAGGATTTAATAGATATAATGATTTTAAATCAAAAATAGAAGGAAAAGAGTTGTTGGGTATAAAATTATTTATATATTCATTTGATATATAATTTTTTAAATCCCAGTTACCTATATTTAAGAATGGAATTTTTCTTGATATTATACTTAAAGTTGTAGAAAGTATTTCAAAATCATTGGCTTCTATATTATTAGAAATAAATACATTTAAAAAACTTTTTAATAAAGTAGGATTGTGATATTGAGATAGTTCAAAAGATAATTTATTAAATAAATATCCCAAAATTCCAGATCTATATCCATATAGTCCTTGAATAGAAATTATAAATAATTCATCATCTAAAAATTTTTCTTTTACATTTTCATCTAAAAATTTTTCTTTTACATTTTCATCTAAAAATTTTTTATATTCATAAATTCTTTTTGATAGATTACATGAAGTTAAAGGAGTACCGTTTATATTACAAGAAATAATAGATTTCAAATTTAACATTTATACTTAATAATAAGATTTTTCTTTTTTAAGTTAAAATTTCATTTCATAAAAATAAAATTGAAAAAATAAATTTAATATGTTATGATTATATTATCATGGTTATAAATAAGAAAGGCGGTAAAAAAGGAAAGAAGGGAAAAAGACCTACTGAACAAGCAGAAAGAAAAATTGTTCTTAAGGAAGAATTACAAGAATATTGTCAAATTACAAAATTATTAGGAAATTGTAGACTTGAAGGAAATTGTTTCGATGGAAAAACGCGTATATGTAATATTAGAGGTTCAATGAGAAAAAAAATTTGGATAAAAGTAGGTGACATCGTAATTGTAAGTTTACGAGAATTTGAAGATAATAAATGTGATATAATTTATTTATATCAAGCAAAAGAAGTAAAAAAATTAGTTAAAATGGGTGAATTACCTGATGGAATTAAAATAAATGAATTAGATGTTGAAGATGAAAAGGTTGGAGATATAGGATTTGATTTTGAAGAAAGTGGAGATGAAGAAGATGAAGAGTTAGAAAAGGATGAGTTTAAAGATAAATTTGAAGAAAAGTTTGATAGTATTTAATAATTAAGTTTTTATAATTTTAAATTTTAAAAACTTTTATAAATTTGAATTATAAATTTTTTTATATCTTTTATTTTTACGGTAATTCCACCAACCATCCTGATCCTTTACATAATTTTTTATACTAAAAACTGGCCAAGGAATTGGATATAAACGTAAATATCTATCTTGTTCTAACATACTTATTATATTATAATATAATAATCTTTAAATATTATTTCCAAATACATTTTCGGACTGTAGTCTCATATATAAAAATTGGTCTCCATATTTCTCTATTTTATTTCTTATTAAATAGTTCTCATATATATCTTCAATATTATCTATATTACATAACATTATATTATCACAGAATAAAAATATACCTTTATAACTTTCTAAAACTAGTTGTTTTCTAATTTTATATACTAAATAAGAAATATATGTACCATATGGAACTAAAAATTTATATTTATTTAATTTTAAACTTTCATCTCCAATATCTATTATTACGGGTACATGATTTGGATATTTTGCTCTTATACTAATTGATTCTTCGCATCTATTTTTATATGGATTTTTATCTTTATAGCTTTTATATTCATTTTTCATTATTTATAAAATATTTTATTAATATTAAATATTTTAGTTTAATTTTTTTTATAAAAGTTATTTAAAGTATAAGAATAAAAAAATAAATATGTCAGATATATCTTACAAAATTTATAATAAAAATTCTTTACTAGTATCTTGTAATAAAGAAAATCATGAAAAATTTTTATTAAGTATTGATGGAAAAATTACTAAAAATAATTCATGGATTTTAGATAAAAAAAGAGAGCAAGAATTAAAAAACTATATTGACTCTTTACCCAAAAAATCATTTAACATAAATAATACAAAAATTAATGTACGGTCTAGAAAAATACAAAAAAAATATCATAGGGCAGTAAGCGAGAGTGAAGATAGTTCAAGTGAAGAAGAAAGTGAAGAAGAAAGTGAAGAAGAAAGTGAAGAAGAAAGTGAAGAAGAAAGTGAAGAAGAAAGTGAAGAAGAAAGTGAAGAAAATAATAAGGAAAGTATTCAAAAAATTGATAAAGAAAGTATTAAAAATAATGAAAATATAAAAAAAACTAAACAAAACGAAACTTCTAAAATAAAAAGTATTAAAAAGGAAAGTATAGAAGAAAAAATTAATAAAGAAAAAATTAATAAAGAAAATCTTAAAAAAAGTGTTGTTACTAAAAAAAAAGATATAACACCTGTAGAAAAAGAAATTTTTTATAAAAAACGAATAGAAGAAAAAGAAAAGTTTGAAAAAGAAAAAAATGAGTTTGAGAAAAGATCTAAGGAAAATCCATTATCATATTATAAAACTTTTAATAATAAACCAGTTGATTTTAAAAAAATAAATAATTATAGTGATAGTGAAGAAGAAACAGATAATTATTCATCATCTTCAAGAAGTAGTAGTTCAAGCAATTCTTTTCCTAGTCCTAAAACCCCTAAAAGAAGAAAAAAATATTATGAAGAAAATAAAGAAAATTATGATGATTTATTAACTCAGATGAAAAAATTACAAAGAGAATTATATGAAGTACAAATTGAAAACAAGAAATTAAAATCTAAAAACTTGAAATAAATATAAAATGAATAGATTTTCAGAAATATTACATGTAGATAATAAAATTGGTTTTTCTATATTATGGAAATTAAGAGTAGAAAATTTAATGCGTGAAAATATATATTATTTTATGATAAGTAGAAAAAATGAAGAAGAATATTTTGATTTAGATAAATATACAAGTTATGGAAAAAATTTGGTTTCAGATTCTGTAAAAAAAATTATGTTAGAACTTGAAAATTTAGGATGGAAAGTAAAATTATCTTTTGGTGATACAGGACTTTTTATTTATTCATCTGACGAACCTCCTAAAACTTGTTGGTAATTTTTTTAAATATTTAAAAAAATTAACATTTATAACATTTATCATTCCATGTTTCAGGAATATTTAAGTTCAATTCTTTCATTTTATTATATGAAGGTTTATGAGGAATTGCAGAATTACAAACTCTACAAGGAAATATTTCTTCTTTAGTTCTAACAATAAAACCAACTTGATTAAACAGTTGAACAAATAGTTGTATCAATTCATGTTCACCATCATCTTCATCATCTATATACTCAACAATTAAAATTTGTGCTTTATTTATATTAGTTTCTTTTGTTAAAATTTCCCAGTTATTTTCTAGATGTGGATAATCATCAGAATACTTATTTAAAAATGTTATAATCCATTTTGGATAAATTTTTTCAATTAATTCTATGATATCTTTTAATGTTGGACATTTGGTAATTAAATTTTTAACTTCTTCTAAATTTTGAGGATCTTTAAATTTATCTTTATTCATTTTTATATTTTTTTTTTGGCTATAAATTAAAAATTTAAATAAAATTAAAAATAAAAAAAAAATAAAATCTTTTCTCTTGATAAGAATAAAAAACAATGAGTGCTGGAAGCGTTAGTTTAGAATCAGCGATTCGTACCTGCAAGGTCGATACCGCTTATGCCAATAAAGTGGAATCAGATAGATTTTTAAATCCTCAAAATATGGTCTGCCCAATATGGAATGGGATGGATACTGCTGGACGTAGAGTATGCCCAGACTCTTTTTGGACAAAAAGAGCTGGTTGTAACAGTGCAGAAGATCGTGTTATGGTAGAAAACAATCAACGTCCTCAATACATGGAATATATCAACTTGTCAGCTAATGGTATCGCTGGCGCTATGTATGCAGAAAATGGTGGAAGTAAAGAAATGTATGGAAATACAATGGCCTGGAATGAAGTTGGAGATTATAATAATAATTTTAATTATCCTTTGAATAAAACCAAATGTGATGCAAATTGCAATTTAGAAAACGGTTGCTATAATAATGTTACTAATGTTACTGGTAACTTTGGTCTTCAATTAAGTGCAGATGTTTATCCTGCATGTGGTTATTACCCATATGCTCAAGCTATGGCTCAAGAGCAACAACAATTGAGAGAAGCTGGAGCATTAAGTGAAGGTTATTATGCTAACCAATATAGAATGAATTCTGGTTTTTAAGTAAATTTTTTATGTATTACTAAATTAGTAATACAAAAATATTTTTAAAATAATTCATAATATTCTTTTATAAATTGAGGAACTTCTCTTTTTTTCCATGAAAATAAATCACTTTTTTCAAAAAAATAATATTGTCTATATGATTCAATCGAATTTTCTATATCTTGTTCTTTATTATTAGTAAATTTATTCTTGTATATATCTGGCATTGCTGGCAACGGAGGTGTAAATTCATTTTTTTCGATATTTGGTATATTTTTTTCTAAATCTTCTAGATATTGTTCACATTTATGTTTTTTACCATATCTAAAAGTATACTCTTTACAAAGTTCCTTAGTCAGAGAAACTAACCATAAATAATTTTCTTTACTTGTTCTTGTCCATATTGATGAAGGATGATTTTTATGAGTCAATTTATATGGGGGAGTATAATTATCACATGGATGTAAATGATGAGCAGAACACAATAATTGAACACTTTCTAATATCATTTTAACAACATGTTTATCAACATGCATTTCTGCACATTTTTTTGGGTCTAAATGAAGAAAAAATATGTTCATTTTATAATTTTTATAAAAAAATTAATTTATTTTTCAATTTTTTTATTAATTAAAATGATTAAAGATGAATATATAGTATTTTTAAAAAACTGTTTAGATAATAATAATTACGATATTTTATCAATATTAGATTTTAAAAATTTTGATTTATTACTTATTATAGATATTTTTGAAGTTATTAAAAATAATATTAATGATCGCAAAATTTTACACATAATAAAAAATTATTATAAAAATAAATATTATAAAAATAACGATATTATTTCAAAATTAGAATATATAATGATTCTATGCATTGGAAATAAATATAATAAAAAATATATATTTATAAAACATTTAGAAAATTTTAAAAATAATTTAATGGAAGATGAAATTTTGCTTTTAGAAAAACGTTTAAAAAATTTATATAATTTTGAAGATGTTGATAATGAGAGTGATAACGAAAATGATAATGATAGTAATAATGTAATTATATTAAAAAAAAAAGTAATTTTAGAATAATTTATCTACATCGTTTACTATCTTCTGTTAAATCTAGATTTTTTATATTTTTTTCATAACATAAATTTTCTTTTATTTGATTTTGTAAGTTTAAGTAATTATCATCCTTTAAAATAACACAATAAATATACCATCCTAATATAAGATATTTAATAAAATCGCTATCTTTTATATTTTCTAATTCTTCATTATCAATATTATCAAAATTATTAACAATATTATTCTGAAATTTATAAGACATATAAAATTCACCAACTAATTGCAATTCTTTATTATTCAAACTATTTGAGTCTAGCATATCTGCTATATTTCTTAAAAATAAAGATAGGTCAACATTCATTTTTTTTTCTTAAAATTTTTTCTTTATATCAAAATTTTAAAAAATAAAAAAAATCTTTTCTATTAATAAAAAATGTCTTCTAATAATCCAAATGCTAGTTTTACATATGTTCAAAATGTTAGCACTGTAGATGTGCAAGATTTAAATGCAGACAGAATTTCTGCTGCAAATGTTGTTGCTGGTTCAGTAGTTGTTTTACCTACATGTATTGGTAATCCAAAAACTTTAGGTCTAAATGGTGTAGTTGGTCAAGTTGTTGTAGATATAGATCCTTTATTAGCACAACCAGATTTGTATATTTATACAAGTACAGGATGGAATCCTATTTAATTAAAATATATTAAAATATAAAATTTTATTGTATAACAATAAAATTTTATTACAAAATACTTTCATTTTCTGATAAACTTTTATTATAAACTTTTTTCCAGAAGTACATATAAAATATTAAACCAGATATACCTAACATAGTAATACCTGGTATTATTAAATAATAAGGTCTCTTTTTAATATAACAATTTTTTTTATCTACACTACATATTATGTCTTTATTAAATTCGCATGAAGAATCACTATCCTTTCCTGAACAATTAATATTCTCTGGTTTAGGAATAAATGATTTAATACATAATCCTAGACCAATTATACCAAAAATAGATCCAATTACAATACTTCCTACTAAATTTATATCGCTAGATGATTTAACAACTTTTTGTTGAAAATCACCAATTTCATTTGTAGTTCTATCTCCCATTTATTATCTATAATAATAAAAAATATTAAAATATTTAATTTGAAATGATATTTAAAAATTAATTTAACTCATATACATTAACATTACTAAAATCATAACCTTGATTCCATAAAATACCACAACTTTCAAAATCTAGTAAACTTATTGATGTTTCATTTTTTTGTTCATAAATTTTTACTTTAATAATAAAATCTTCTTTAGGTATATTTATTTTATCTAATAATTGAGAATATTCTACTTGCTGAGTTATTATTGTTATTAGTTTTTGAAAATATTTTTTAAAATTTAAATTATCTTTGTTTATATGTTCTTTATCTTTTATTTTCCCACATATAATTATATCTATTTCTAATTCTTTTTCATCATTTTGTATTGCATAATTTATAGCATCGTAAAATATTACGTTTGATGTTAAACCACCATCACAAAACATATCATCTAAAAAAGAATAAGGAGGAAATAATATAGGTATTGCAGTTGAACACATAATTAAATCTTTAAAACCATATTTATCAATGTCTTCATTATTAAAATGAACAGCTTGAGAATCACTTAAAGATGTAGTACTTATTACAACTGGTCTTACTGATTTTCTATTGCTAAATATTTCATCTAATTTTTTTTCTAAAGGTTTAGTATTATATACACTTAAACCATTAAGGAAAAAATCAGGTTTATATATATCTTTGTCTTTTATATTTAACCATAAATTCTTAAAAATATCTATATTATTTTTTTCTTCTTCTTTTGGTACTGTAGATAAATAACATGCATTTATAGAACCAGCCGAAACACCTGTAATCAAATCCCATCCACCTAACCCTTTTTCTATCAAATTACTTACTACTCCTACTTCAAATGCTCCATAACTACCTCCACCAGATAATACTAGAATTTTCATTTTTTTTATTTAAGTAAATATTATAATTAAGATAAAAATTTAATATATGATTCACCGTGATTTAGATTATTATCTTTCAAATTAATTGTAAAATATACTAAATTATTATAATGTTCATAAATATATTCTCCTATAACTGGTAATATAGCAATTGGTATAACATCTTCTGTATTAGCAACTCTATAAGATACGAAAAAATCTTTATCATTATTATTATTTATAAAATTAGCAAAATCATTATTTCCAACTCTTGGAGAACCAAATGTATATAAATAAGATTTAATAGTTGAATAAAAAGGTAAAGATTGTAAATTTTTTAAAATATCAACATATGAAATTGCAGCCAAACAACCTCCTAAAGAATGACCTGTTAATATTATTAATGTATTTTCTGTAATATTATTTTTTATTGTATTAAATAGATCATCTCTAGTGCTATTATACATAGAATAAAACCCTCTGTGTATTAGAATTTTTGAATCATTATAAAAATTAGGGCTAATTTGTCTAAAATCTGCATCATCAACCCATTCTGATAAATATTTTGTACCAGAAAAAGATATTATCATCATATTTAAAATATCAGATTTATACATTACTATCATATTTCTATTCTTATCAGAATAAGAATCATAACATTGAAAAGTTTTAATTAATTTAAAATTTTCTGGAGGTTCAGGAAGTGGATCTTTACAACCACTCCAATCTGAAACCGCTTTATTTATATAATATAATGATAAAGCATTACTTTTATCGAAATTTTTATCTTTAAAAGGTAATATCGGGTTAAATACTTTAATTTTATCATTCTGATTACATAATTTCTTTATTTGTATTTTTAAATAATTTTTTAATCTTTTGATATAATAATATATAAAAATTACAAATATTAATATTAATATTAATATTGTAATAGGAATGTATGTCCATTCAATTTTTCTCATTTATTAAAAGAAATTTTATTAATTTAAAATTGAATTAAACATTTTTATATTTATAATATAAAAATGTCCTTAAAAGTTGATATAAATACTCTCAATAATGAAACACGTGATAAAATAAATGATAATTTAACATTAAAAATAAATAATAAGATGGGTGGATTAACTAGAACTTTATATACATATGAAATAATAAATGACGATATATATATACCTTTTTCTTTTGCATCATATGATTTAGGAATTTCTAGAAGAAATAGAAAAGAATTTCCATCTATGAATACTGAATTTATAGCAACTCTTAGAGATGAACAAAAAATTGTTAAAGATGAAGCAATAAAATATTTGAACAAAACTGGAAGTGTTTTAATTAGTTTATACACAGGAGGAGGTAAAACTGTAACATCTATTAGTTTAGCACAGACAATAAAATTAAAAACTTTAGTAATTGTCAATAAAATAGTTTTAATTAATCAATGGAAAGATAGTATTTTAACTTTTTGTCCTGAGTCTAAAGTTCAAAAATTGACATCAAAATCTGAATTTGATGATGAATCAGATTTTTATATTATTAATGCAATAAATGTAGAAAAATTGGGAAAAAGTTTTTTTAAAGATATTGGTTTAGTTATTGTGGATGAAGCACATTTAATAATGGCAGAAACTATTTCTAAATCATTAAAATATATTTCTCCTCGATATTTAATTGGATTAACCGCGACACCATATCGTCCAGATGGATTTGATATGTTATTAGATTTATATTTTGGTAAAAATAAAATAATAAGAGAAATGTATAGAGAACACAGAGTTTACATGATCGAAACCGGTTTTAAGCCAAGAATGGAGAAAACTGAAAATGGAAGAATTAATTGGGGAGCAATATTAAAGGATCAATCAGAAGATGATAATAGAAATAAGATAATAATTAATATTGTTAGACATTTTTCTGATAGAAATTTTTTAGTTTTAACAAAGAGAGTTGAACAAGGAAAAATTTTATATAATGAGTTAAAAAAATATGGAGAGAATGTTGATAGTCTAATAGGAAATAAACAAGATTTTGATAGGAATTGTAGAATTTTAGTAGGAATTACATCAAAATGCGGAACAGGTTTTGATTTTCCTAAATTAGATGCATTATTACTTGCATGTGATGTAGATCAATATTTTATTCAAGTACTTGGAAGAGTTTTTAGAACAAAGGATACATTACCATTTATTTTTGATTTAGTAGATAATAATCCGATTTTATTAAAACACTTTAAAAGTAGAAAAGAAGTATATGAAAAAACAGGAGGAAAAATAGTAAATTTTAATAGAAAATTTCCTGAATTATTAATTTAAAAATAAAAAAAAATTATTTTTTAATATAAAAATGAAAGACGATTACCAAAATAGTCCTGAATATAAAGAATGTTATAAAAAAACTGCAAAAACTAAAAAAATTTTAAGAAGCAGAATAAAAGGTAGATTATCACCTTCTAGAAGAGCAGCTATAGAAGCGGCAAAAAGAGCTGTACATAACAAATGTGTAAAAAAATTAAAACTTAATGTTCCTCTTTTGAAACCTGAAAAAAAAAGTAAAAAAGCAATCAAAAGAAAAAGTAAAAGAGTAATCAAAAGTAAAAAAGCAAGCAGAAGAAAAAGTAAAAAAGCAAGCAGAAGAAAAAGTAAAAGAGTAAGCAAAAGTAAAAAAGCAAGCAGAAGAAAAAGTAAAAGAGTAAGCAAAAGAAAAAGTAGAAAGTGAATA
>Ga0214923_10001885_pt1 | contig 28987 bp, 25 predicted proteins | sample LL1510_MetaG_FD_177993 | JGI IMG/M metagenome (GOLD analysis project Ga0214923, IMG submission 177993) | Freshwater microbial communities from Lake Lanier, Atlanta, Georgia, United States - LL-1510 | ecosystem: Environmental > Aquatic > Freshwater > Lake | place: USA: Georgia | collected...
GTGATGGCACCGCAGTGCTCACATTCTCGATTGCTGATGGCAGTGGTGGAACTACAACCGCAGCAACAACTCTTACTGTCACGGCCGTGGATGACGCACCCACCATCACATCGGTTGCTGCTCAATCCACCGCAGAAGACACTCCACTCACGGGCGTGGCCGTAACCATTGCTGATATCGATTCAGTCATCATTTGTACGCAAGATCTGCAGGTCAGCTCAAGCAACACAACCCTGTTGCCAAACGCGAGCATCACTCGCCATGGCAGCGCACAAAGCTGCACCCTAGACTTCGCACCGGCTTTAAATCAAAACGGAACAACCACCATCACACTCTCATTGCCTTACACATCGCCTGCGACAGGCATCTCTGCACCTGTAACAACCTCGTTCGTCTTGACTGTCAATGCTGTCAACGATGCACCAACGCTTGCCGAAATTGCCGACCGAACCACAGACGAAGACACTCCTCTCACAGGAATTGCACTCACTCTTGCTGATGTTGATTCCACCTTGACATGTTCAACCGCACTCAGCGTTACGTCCTCATCCAATACAACTCTGCTGCCAACCTCAGGTGTCACCTTTGCGGGCACTGGAACCAGCTGCACCATGTCACTCACTCCTGTGGCCAATGGCTATGGAACAAGTGATGTCACAATTCAGGTCAGCGATGGCTCGCTCACTGCAAGCAGAACTTTCAAGCTCACTGTTAACTCTGTGAATGATGAACCCACCATCAGCGCCATTGCTTCTCAGATTGGTTCTGAAGACACTCCCAAAGCAGTGAACTTTACCTTGAACGATGTTGATGGCCCGTTGGATTGTACGTCCAGTTATCTGACTGCACTCTCAACAGACCCGAGCAAGGTCGCAAACACCGGTGCTGTGGCATTTACGGGAACATATCCTCACTGCACAGCAACGATTACCCCCGTTGCCAATGCAAATGGACCAACCTTTATCACTATTCTTGTGACGGACGGAACTTCGGCAACAGCTCTTTCTTCTTCACGCACATTCCAGATGACCTTCTTGCCAGTCAACGATGCTCCCGTTTTGACCACGCCCGGCACTCAAACAACCAACGAAGACCAGGCGATTACCTTTAATGTGAGCCTGTATGATGTTGACAACACACTGAGCTGCAGTGGCTATTCGAATGCATCAACGCCCTACTTGAAGCTCACACCCGCCGACCTCACACTGTTGCCACTTGCGAATATCAGTGTTTCGCAGGTCAGTAGCTCGGCCGGAACGGTTGTGTGCGCCGTCACCGCCACACCAGCAAGCAATCAATTTGGCAGCACAGCGGTTGCGGTTGAAATTTCCGATGGTGTTGCGGCTGCTGTCTCGGGATCTTTCAATTTCACTGTCACCAAGTTGAACGATGCTCCAACAATGACAAGCATCGCGTCGCAATCCACCACTGAAGATGTCTACAAAGACATTAGCTTTACCTTGGCCGACGTTGATGGTGATCTTGATTGCAGTTCGACTTATCTCAGTTACTCATCCGCAGACTCAAATAAAGTTGCTGCAACTGGCGCTGTTACTTGGAGTGGAACGTATCCAAATTGCAGCGCAAGGGTTACACCTGTCGCAAACGCCAACGGACAGGTGTCATTGACCTTCACCGTGAACGACGGCGGCAATGGGAACGCGAGCGGAGTGAGCGGATCGTTATCAGCATCGCGGACTTTCACGTTAACAATTGATGCCGCAAACGATGCACCATCGATTACAATTGGAGCATTGCCATCCGTGAGCGAAGATCCTGTCACTGCACCTGTCGTTCCATTCACTCTTGCAGATATCGATGGTGACCTGGCTTGCTCAACCACATATCTTTCATATGTGAGTTTAGATTCAAGCAAAATTGCAGCCACTGGAGCTGTGACTTTCAGCGACACATGGCCGAACTGTAAAGCAACCATTGTACTTCAACCGAATGCCAACGGCGTGGCTTCCATTCAGATCACCGTGAGCGACAATGGCAACGGTGGAATTGGCGGCGCAATGAATGCAACCGCACTTGTTTCACTCAACGTGACACCGGTCAACGACGCACCCACCGGAGCGGTCAGTTGTGAAACACTCTCATCAGGAAACGTTTTCAAAACCGGTTTTGCGAATGGTGGTTCTTGGGCGCTTGGAACATGCACTGGGGCATCTGATGTTGACGGCGATGCGCTGACCTACAAACTGGAATACGTCGAAACTGGGGCGACAAGTTCTTCGTCTTACCCTTGCCCAACAAACCTGGCATCGAGCTCGGGCGGAAGCAGCATCTCTGGCAACTTCCCAAGTGGCTCTGGTGTTTATGGTTCGTGCCGCTACAAACTCAAGGCTTGCGATTCCTCAAACGAATGCACCGCGCTCAGTTCAAACTCGGTGATCATTTCATCGTACGAACTCACAGTTGGTTCGCCAACAACCCCGACACTCAACAACAGCTGCCTTGTCGAAACAAGCGCGACCATTTCGGGCTCGGCAAACCTTTCAAGCATCAGCTGGCAGGCCAACACCTCTGCTCCCGGATCTTCAGCAAGCACCGGAAGCATCAGCGCATCATCAGGTGTTCTTTCCGGAACTGCGAGCTTCAGCACGGACATCACAAGCCAATTGCTGAGTTCCACTTTCATGCCAAGCACACCAACAAAAGCCACGACCATTGCAGGAACCACAGCATCTATTTCGGTGTCTCAAGGTACATTGCTTGGCGCAACTGCGAACCCACCCAGCGGACAAATCACAAGCTCTGCATCAAACAGTTCGAGCTATGTCATCACCCGCACGCTTGAGGCTCTTGCTGTGCGTCAAGGTGGTTCCTCGGGAGCGGCATCGACATTTGCTGAGACCCATTCGGATGGTCAGCAGGTTGATTTTGCATCTCCAGCTGGCTGCCGCGCTTGCACAAACAATGCGATTGTGTCGATTTCGGCGGGCGATAAACACACCTGCGTTGTTGAATCAACGGGTACAACAAAGTGTTGGGGTGCAAGCGCAAGTGGTGCGTTGGGAATCGGCACCGCGACCTACAGTCAATATGCGTTGCCACAGGCCATTGTCACAACAAATATCTCATCGTTCACTCATACGATGGTCGCTGCGGGTTCAGAATTCACCTGCCTGATGGGAACCACCACCAACAAAGTGACATGCTGGGGTAAAAACAGCACGTATCAATTGGGTCGCGGCACTTCTTCAACAACAAATGTATTAGCCCCATCTTCAACAACGGTTGCAAACCTCTCAGATCCAATTGCAATCAGCGCAAGCAAGTCGGGTGGGCATGCCTGCGCAATCAACAGCAGTGGCAATGTGTATTGCTGGGGAAGCAGCAGCAGTGGACAGCTTGGAAACAATTCAACAGCAAGCACGCAGTCGGCCGTTCAAGTTGTACTGGCGGGAGGCTCAACCGCGCTCCCCTTCGTCCGCTCGATTGCAGCAGGCGGATCGCACACGTGTGCTGCACTCTCGTATAATTCAAGTTACACAGCAGGAATTTATTGCTGGGGCTCAAACTCAAATGGTCAATTGGGAGATTCTTCCACAACCAATAGAAACGTTGCAACACCAGTCGATACCACCAACCAGGGCAGCACAAGTTCGGGAACCTGGTTCACACAAGTGGTCGCAGGAACATCGCACAGCTGTGCGCTACGCAACGACGGAGCTGTTTTCTGCTGGGGAGCAAACTCATTCGGACAACTCGGCGACAACAGCACAACTGAACGCACCATCCCAACAGCAGTCAATAGCCTAGGTGCAGGCTCAGGCGTTGTTTCACTCACGGCTGGACACAATCACACGTGTGCTTTGAAAAATGATCATTCGGTTCATTGCTGGGGCAAAAACGAATTCGGACAACTCGGCGATGCATCAACAACGCAACGCCTTGTCCCAACACAAGCCATTGCGTCATCTTCTTCCAACAGCGCACTGGCGCTCAGTGCAGGTGGAAATCATACATGTGCTGTTCTCTTGGATGGAACTGTGAAGTGTTGGGGTGCTGGAGATTCGGGTCAGCTTGGCAACGACACAACCAGTGCTGCAAGCGACAATGGTGCAGACGATTGCGATGCCGAATCGGGAACAACTCTATACTGCTCAAAGAGTCCGGCTTTGGTGAACTGGAGCTCTGGTGTGACAAGCAATTCAACCTTGCGACCCAAGAGCTGCCACCATTACACAATTCCTTAATCAGTCACGCTGCATATCAATTTGAACAGCGTGAATTTCACCAATAGGAATAATTACGAACCTAATTTGAGTGGCTGCGGAATTGAGAAAGCCAACGCAAGAAGACGCGTCTTTGATATTGACGTAACGCACTCCGCGCAAATTTCTGCAAACTCGATCTGCAGCTTTCAAATCTGATGCTTCGCCAACAAAACCCAAATTCTTTGCCAATTCGTTCATCTCTCCACCGAGGAAATTGCGTGAAGGAGAAGACAAAACAAAGCTTTCAACATTGCCATCTTTTGAGTTTGCGCAGCGGACATCATCTGCAGTGCGATTCAGTAAACGAATGAGACCCAAGATACCATACAGTCCATTGAGCTGCGAAGTTTCCATAATGTTAAAGGGCAGAGAGTTTGTTCCAGAAAGGCTTGTGCACTTTGACAAACCATAGATCACTCCTTGGCCGTCGGAGTCGAGATCCAAACGCACCCGCCAAAGCCCGGTTGAAAGTTTATCAGCCTGCGCGGAGACGGGAACAAGCGAATTGCCCTGATTGTGCCTAAATCCTTTGAGCGCCGTTGCTTTCCAGGTTCCTCGAATAGGCAAACGTATATTTGTGGTATTCATACTTTCAACTGTTGAATCTTGCGCCACCACATCCGCACGTGGCTGGCAGGCGACAAAAAAAGTCAATCCCAAAGCCATTGTAAAGATTCGAGCGAACATGACGCCTCCAAAAACAAAACTGCTCACCAAGGACAGCAACCTCTGGGCCAAAAAAATATTAACTAAATATATTAAATTGATAGGTGGATCCAAATATGTCTAAGAAATAGACACCGACGATTGCATTTCACTTCGGAATAAAGACAATCGGGCGAACCCGCTACGGGTGACTGAGGAGAAATTTTATGAACACAAGATTCTTTTCCGGCCTCGCATTGGCACTTTCCGCGGCAACCGCGTCTTTCGCTCTTGCCCAATCACCAAGCGCAGCATCTCCTGCGAATGCACCAACCGCCGCTGCAACCACAGCACCTGTTGCAGCTCCCAGCTCTTCAGCAGCAGCACAAGCTGAAAAGACCGTTGAAGGCACAATCAAAAAATTGGTGAGCAAGAAAAAAGAAATTTACGTCATTCCCTCTGCCGGCGGGAAAAAGATGGAATTTTATTTTCCAGAAAATGCACAGTTTGTGAAAGCAGGCCAGCCTGTTGGTTTCGATGCCTTGAAAGAAGGGCAAAAAGTTCGCGTCACGTACACCCAAAAAGGCAAACGGCTTAACCCAAGCAAAGCCGAGATCCTCGAATGATCGAGCTCATTCCTCAGCGGGTGGAGCTTTTCCACCCGCTGCTGGTGCATTTTCCGATTGCACTCCTGCTTGCTGGCGCACTGGCGCGCCTCATCCTGTTTTTTTGTGAAATCAGCAAATTAAAATCCACCTGGCTACAAAAGCTGACCTCGCATGTGCGTTCGATTTTTTTCTGGAGCTGGATTTTAGGTTGTGTGGGACTTGTTGCAGCTTATTTGAGCGGTGATTCGGCTGAGGGAGTCATCAACAAAATTATTTGCGATCCAACAGTCACCCACGAGCACGAAGATTTCGCTGTCTTCACGCTAATCGCGGCAGGAACAACTCTTGTGACTGGGCTTGCGCGCTGGCTCTTATCAACCAAGTTGCGAGAAAAAATTGAACATGCCGTTTTGCATTTTCCCAAGCGTCTCGCATTCTTTACCCGTCTTATTTTAGCGATTGAATTACTTGCGCTTGCTGCAACTGTTTCGCTTCTCACTTGGACAGCGCATCTCGGCGGAACCCTTGTTTACGAACAAGGGGCTGGTTATCTCCGCACTCCCAATGAGCAGTGTGAGGGAGAGTTTGGGTCAATGCTAGATGGTGACGAAAGCAACGACGCAGAGGCGAATGAAAACCGCCTCTAAAAAAGAAGAGCCGCTCTCACCAGGAGAACGGCTTCATCACTTTTTCGGCAGTGCGCATTTTGCAGTTGGAACTCTCAGGACTGCTGAGCAGATCCTCTTGAGTCTGAATGCTTTTCACCCGAAGAAAAAGGCTTGCCTTTGAAGCCTCCCGGCTTTTTATCGGAAAAATTGCCTTTGGATTTTCCAAAGCCGCCGCCAGCACCAGGCCCAGCAAACTTACCAGGTTTTCCTGAACCTCCGCCACGCGAAAATTTGTTACCAAATTTTGGTTTACCGTTTCTGTCGCCGCGATCGCGCGAGCCACCAGAATTTCCTCGGTCTTTCCATGAACGCTCTTTGAAATCTCCTTTGAGATTTACAAGTGGCTTGTGCACAACAATGTCGTCATTGTAATAAACATCAAGTTTTTCCAAGCGGCGCGACATCATCTCGCGAAGAATTGCATCCTTTTCCTCGCCACTCAAAGTTGCCAAAGTTCGGTCAACTGCCTTTAGAACGGTTTTGCTCGCAGGCTTCTCGCGTACGTCTTTCAATTCACTCAACAGCATTTCAGCAGACCTGTGAATGACCTCTGCACACGAGGGAACACCAATCACTTCCGGATTCAATTTCAACTTGCGCATGATGAATTCATACGATCGGCTCGATGACGGAGTAACGATTGTCCATGCCTGGCCTTCTGCACCATTACGGCCGGTTCGGCCCACACGGTGGGTATAGCTTTCAAGATCAAATGGCACATTAAAGTTCACCACAAGAGGAAGATCTTGAACGTCAATCCCGCGCGCTGCAACGTTTGTTGCGATCAGATACTTGAGTTTCTTTTCCCGGAAACGTTCCATGGTCTGGTTGCGTTCCTGCTGGGTGAGATCACCATGCAGAGCAGCTGCATCAAACCCACGACGCATTAATGCGTCGGTGAGATCTGCACATTCTTGACGTGTTTTACAAAACACCATCGCCTGCACGGGGTTGTGGAACAACAAGGCGTTGATCAGCGCTTTCTGTTCGGCGAATCCGCGCACTTCGAGGTATCCATGGCGAATGGTTGAAGGCGACTGGCCGCCTGCTGAAGTGATGTTGACTTCAATTGGATTTTTCAAAGTTTTGCGCGCGAGTGCACGAATTTCAGGACTCAGAGTCGCAGAGAAGAACAACGTCTGCGCTTTTTCAGAAAGCTGTGTACGAATTTTTTCGAGGTCTTCGGCGAAGCCAAAGTCGAGCATTTGATCGACTTCATCAAGAACAAACGATTCGATTTGAGCAAGATCCAAAGCACCTTGCGCAAGAAGGTCGGTCATGCGGCCCGGAGTTCCAACAACAATATCGACGCCTTCATTCAGTGCGCGTTTTTGCCGCGAGTAGCTCGCACCACCCGTGATAGCCAGCGTGCGCAATTGCAAGGAAGACAGCGTTGTTTCAAGAACTGTTGCGACCTGAGTCGCGAGCTCACGGGTGGGAGTCAAAATAAGAGCGCGCAGCCCGCCGTGTTTCTTTAGGCGCAACGCAACGGGGATAGAGAAAGCAAGGGTTTTTCCTGAACCTGTGCTCGACTGAGCAAGAACATCTCGACCCGTGAGAGCAGCAGGAATCGCCTGTGCCTGAATCGCAGTTGGCTCTGTAATGCCCTGAGCAGCCAAAGCGGAACGCAAAGCCTGCGGCAGCGATTCAAAATTCTCGAGAACATCGCGGGGGCTTGCAGCCTTCGCGGTTTTGTTCTCTTGAGATTCAGACGCAACAGTCATTTCGGAGGCAAGTTCAGTTGTGTTCACACAATGGCTTTCTGTGGTGTTCACTTCGGGAGCGGATTTGAAGTGAAAAAAGAAGTCTTTGCAGCACCTTTTGCCGCAGAGCTGCCCGAGACGTTCCACAGAGTAGGGGGGCGGTCAAGAAAATTCTCGCCCTTTGCTGGACCTGCCAAATCTTATAGCGGACGAGAATGATTCAATTTTGTGAGTTGCAGATGACTTTTTCCGTGTCCGGTGCGTCAGGAATTGGCGCAATTCAACATCTGCACGCTTCTCGAGATCGAAGCATATTTAAGGAATCTAATTATTTTGAAATTAGACTTTCAACACGGTTTCAGAGGATTGGAAAATGTAAAATTGTCGAGAGAATTATTTCTCAGCCAATTTAAGCAATGCCTTCACCGGTTCAAGGATGTCTTTGTGATAAGCGAAGATCTCATCGACCTCTGCAAGCGAAACCCATGCTGCGCCACGATGATAATCGGCGTCTCGAACTTGTTCTGCATCTTCTGAGATCAGGCGTCCTGCAAAAAAAAGTGTGATGCAGTCAAACACTCGGCCATCCCACTCAAAATCATAGCGTCGCCTGATCACAGACTCTTCAAGAACCTCAATTCGATACCCAGTCTCTTCGAAGGTTTCGCGCTGAGCGGCCTCGAGAGCGCTCTCGCCATCTTCAATGCGCCCCCCTGGAATAAAAAAATACATTTTCTTGTTTTGCGGATCTTCGGCATGAAAACCAAGGATCTTTCCTTGATGAACAACAACAATACTCACTCGTTCGCGCAAGGTTTTGTTCATTTTGCTGTGGATTCTGAGGTACAAAATATTTCGGGACGTAACACTTGCGCATCAGTGACGTAAAAACCAACGTCAAACCGCGTCAGGAATTTTGCAGAAAACTGATTCAGAAGATTGCTCACCATCTCGGGTCGCACAAGGAACTCGAGCTTTACTTGAGACTCAAGTAAATCAACAACAGTCTCATTGCCAAATTCTTCAACGCGAATTTCACTGGCACGCACACTGCGCACACCCAACGTCTGCAAAAGATCCATCGCACGCTGAGCGACCGAGTGTTCACAGGTCATCGAGATGAGCTTCATCGGGGTCAGTGTCTGGGTCATGGTATGAGGTCCTTCAGGTAATGGGCAATTTTCAGATACAATGGAATACCAATCACAAGGTTGAATGGAAATGTCACCGTCAAGGCAGACGTCAAATAAAGTCCTGGATTTGCCTCAGGCAAAGCAACGCGAACAGCAGCTGGCGCTGCAATATAAGAAGCGCTTGCTGCCAAAGTGCTCAACACAACCGTGCCGCCCAAGCTAAGACCCGCCACGTGACCAAGAATAGACCCAAGAATGCCGTTGATGACGGGAATAATCGTTCCAAAAAGAACAACAAACACGCCAACCTTCTTCAGATCTCGGAAACGCTTCGAGGCAACAATCCCCATTTCGAGCAAGAAGAGTGCAACCACACCCTGAAAGGGCGCGCCAAAAAGGGGCTCAACACGGGCGTAACCCGCAGGCCCACTCAATGCCCCAATCACGAGACCACCAATAAGAAGAAGCAAGCTTCGACCAGAAAGAATTTCATGCAATGCGGAGCGAAGCGCAGACCAGTCGGAGGCCTCTTCCTTCGAAGACTTGAGTCGCGCGAGCAGCAAACTGACCAAAATCGCGGGTGCCTCAAGAATAACAACTAGAGTTGAAAGGAAGCCTTCAAAAGCAATATTGAGACTGTTCAAAAAAGCTTGCGTGGCAATAAACGTGACAACCGACACAGAACCATAGTGCGCCGCCAAGGCCGCAGCATCGGGCACGCTCAGCTTGCCAAAAGTACGTGCAACAAAATAAGCGATCAGGGGGGTCAACAATCCTAACCCTAGTGTGGCAAGCGCGGGCTTCCAAACAGAGCCAAGGTCAGCGTGCGAAAGCTCAACTCCACCCTTGAGGCCCAATGCGAACAACAGATAGATGGTCAGCAAAGAATAAACAGACTCAGGAATGCGTAGGTCACTTTTGACCAAGGTCGAAACACAGCCCAGGAAAAAGCAGAGCACAACCGGCGAAAGCAAGTTGGCCTGAACAGCACCAAAAGCATCAACAGAAATCATAACTCGTCGACTCCAACCCCAAATGAGGTGTTGCTTAAGCTTCGTTGATTGGAGTCTTACTGAATCTGTCTTTTTTTATCAATTCATCCTGTGTTAGTGTGAGCTAAATTCGGGTCGGGATCTTTCAACAGGCCAGGGAATTTCACTTGAGCGACGTACATCCATCTCTGCTAAAACGTAAAATCATCCATGTTGACATGGATGCCTTTTATGCATCGGTCGAGATCCGCGACAACCCGGCATTGGTAGGAAAACCACTTGTCATCGGTGGCTCTCCGCAGTCGCGTGCGGTTGTTTGCACCGCGAGCTACGAAGCTCGAAAATTCGGGATACGTTCGGCAATGTCGTGCGCAAAGGCGTATCGACTTTGTCCTGATGCTGTCTTTATGTATCCAAATTTTGATAAATATTCTTCGGTATCGCGGGAAATCCGCGCCATTTTTTCGCGCTTCACCGATCTCGTCGAGCCACTGTCTCTGGATGAAGCCTTTCTTGATGTCACAAGCAACACCTCGGGCCTGTACGCATCGCAAATCGGTAAACAAATACAGGCCGCCGTTCGAGATGAACTCAAATTATCGTGCTCTGTTGGTGTTGGACCAAATAAACTCGTCGCAAAAATAGCATCCGACTTTCGTAAGCCCGCAGGGCTAACCGTCGTTCCCCCAGAAAAAGTTGCAGAGTTTATGCGCCAGCTTGAAGTGAGAAAGATCTTTGGCGTAGGCCCTGCCACAGAAAAAAGACTCAACGAAATCGGCATTCGCACCTGTGATGATGTTCTAAACACACCCTTCCTGCGCCTTGAACACGCCATGGGCTCGTTTGCCCACTGGATCTTCTCTGCGGCGCAAGGCATCGACGATCGGCGGGTTCATCCTCACCGAACACGCAAATCACTTGGACGCGAGGAAACTTTTGCGCACGATCTCACCAGCCTGCCTGCGCTTTTAGAAGAACTTTCGCTGCTCGCGAAGAAAGTCTCCGCAGATCTGGAGAGAAAAGCGTTGCAAGGGCGAACGATTACCCTCAAAGTCAAGTACGGCGATTTTCAGCAAGTCACGCGCAGTAAAAGTGTGCAGGCAGGAGCTGTCGCCAGCGAAGAATTGTTTTCTGCTGCGCGAGAAATGCTTTTGGAAAAGACGGAGGCGGGTCAGCGCAAAATTCGCCTGCTCGGGCTCAGTGTTTCGAATCTGGAGAAACGAAACCTGACTGTCTGGGAAGAGCCAACGCTCGCCCTCGAAGAATGATTGCCGTCCGTGTAAAAATTCAGTAAAAAAAGGCCTTTATCAATTTCGCTTTTTTTCCCTCAATTTGCAGAAAGTCGGGAAATAGTTTGATAGTATCCCGAGCGCTTTGAACACTTCACTGAAGTGCCAAGAAATAAAGTAGGAGAGCTCTTTATGTCACTGAAAAAATCTTTGCTTTCTGCCGCCTCATTAGGATTTGCCTCTGGCTCAATGATGGCACACGCCGCAAATGAATCAGCTGCTCCGGCTCTCGCACACGCAGACGGCACTGGAGTTATTTGCTTTGGCATCAACACCTGCAAAGGCACTGGCAATTGTGCTGTAACAAAAGAGCAAATTAAGGTGGCCAATCAGGTTTTCAAGAATAAATTCAAGAATGCAAAGCCACATGAATGCGCAGGAATGAATGGCTGCGGCGCTAAAGACGGCAATCTTGAATTTATTAAGAAGGCCACAACGCTCGACTGCTTCTCTTCAGGTGGCTTTGTGTTTGAGAAAAAGACAGACACAAAAACGAAAAAAGAGACTCTGAAAATTATCAAAGCTTAATTTGAATTCGCTGCATTATGAGCGTTCTCGCACTTCATTTCTCTTTAGGAGGCTCTATGAAAGCCAAATGGATTCTTGCTGCATCGCTCGCTTTCCCAACCGCAGCGTTCGCGGTCGACCTCTCCGGCGCGCCTGGTTTCCAACCCGAAAAATATCTCGGCACCTGGTACCAAATCGAATCCACCAATCCCTTCTTCCAGCGCGCCTGCAAGTGCGCAAAGGCGGAGTACGACGCCATTGATGCTCGCAGCATTAAGGTCACCAACACCTGCGTCAAAGACAACGGCAGCATCTCAACGATTGAAGGAAAAGCTCTTATTCTTGATGAGAGCAAACCTGCACAACTGCAGGTTAAATTTTTTCCAATAAGTTTGGGCGGCGTAAACTACGTCGTGACAGAAGTTGGGCCAAATTACGAATACGCGGTCGTTGTTTCGCCTGGCAATTCCCCAATCTGGATTCTTTCTCGCAGTAAAGAGCTCCCGGAAAGTGTCATCGCTGGAATTCATCTGAGACTCGTTCAAGCGGGAGTTCGAATTGGAGATCTCAAATCAACTGACCCGATGCAGTGCGAATTTTGATTCGCGCGCCGACCAACGTCTTGGACTAAGAATCCATGAAAGCCACGACACATTTCCGAATGAAGTTTGTTTTGTTCTGAGACCCTATCCGGCTTCTAAGCTGTCAGATCTGTTTGAACAAGCGAACGAAAACCAACCTCGTTAGATTAGCCTAGCCCGAGTGGTTCTGATAACGTCGAGAAGAGTGTTACTGAGAAAATGAGGAGAATCTGACATGCCAAAACTCTCGTATATTGTCTCCGCTGTGCTTGTCTTATCCGCCTGCGGAAAATCGAAAGATGAATCAACCACAAGCCCTAGCACCTCAGACTGCAACTCGTCACTCAGCTTCACAACCGATATCAAATCAATTGTATCATCAGGCGGAAGCGGCGCATGCGCGGGTTGTCACCCGGGCTACGATACTTTAAGCGGATTGCAGTCCAACAAGACTAAAGTGTATTCCGAAGTTTCGTCCGGGAGAATGCCAGAGGGCAACGCGAGCTTCAAAAGCAGTGCCGATGGCCAAAAGCTCATCTCTTGGCTCAGCTGCTCCACTCTAAAATAAGACTCTCTTCGCTGTATTGAGCGTTCTTACAAGATGTCTCTCGTGCGTTTCCCTTGGGAATTTCGGACGTGCGGGAAGCACTTGATATTTTTTGTTTTTCGAAAAACCTGAGCAAGAGTCGAATAATCCTCGGCATTAAAAATTCTCGATTGAAATTCCAAGATTAAAATCATTTCAAAGACCCATAAAGGTTGGCCCATCCTGCCGATAAGAGGGGTGCCGGGATTTGGACGCGGCAGAAGTTTCAGCTGGAGGTTGTGGCTTTGAACTTTGCTCAAAGATTTACAATCATTTTTGCACTTTCATCTCTGTCGCTGCCCGCATTTGCGTGCAACGTAGACGCAGTGCCCCTCTGTGAATCTGCGATGAAGGCAGGGGGTGAAGAGGGCAAAACATTTTCCGCAATCCTCAAGCGGATTGGGGTCAATTCCTGCTCTCAACTCAAGACAACAAAATCAAAGAAACTGCAACGAGTCAAAAGTAGTGAAGACAGCGCGTCAACTTTTGCAGATGTGCGTTGTTACACTTTACCTCATTTGTCTTTGTCCGCTTCCGGTATCCGGAGTCTTGAACCTCTCAAAGCATTTGCATTGTCGGGTCACCTTGATCTGTCGGGTAATAACATTTCCGACGAAGATCTATTTCCGTTGTTGAAAGTCGGAGAAACCACGCTTGAAAAGGTTGCAAGCATCGACCTTTCTAACAACAAACTCAAAGACACTTCTCACCTCGTTGAAAGTGAGCTCACGAGAAAGATGAAGCTCGACGGCAATAACTTTTCAACTCCAGAAGACCTCATTGGAATTGCTGCGTCACTGAAAGAAAATGTCTCCTCACACGGCGTTGCATGGGACATGGCGCTTGAAAAAACGAGCGCTTTTTTTACTGCCTTTGAGGCTAAAATAGCGCGACCTGTGCATAAATACGACGACCTTCTCCCACACTTTGCGCCTCATCTTGCTGAATTTTTGTCGCGCAACAACGTCACTCGCGCAGGTTCAATTGTCGAGCTCAAAAAATGGCTCTCAGATAAAAAGCAAATTCGAATAAAGCCCGATTACTCATCTTTCAGCTTTGAATCGACCCCAGAAAAGCACTCGGTTGTGCAACTTAAAGTGCAATTGACCTGGAAGATGGACATAAAGGGCTTGAAGAAAACTAAGCTAAAGTATGGCTCAAACGATGGTACACGTTCCACACTCATCATGGCTCCCGAGCAACGGATGAACGTCAGGTACCTTATCGAATTCGATTCCGATTTCAAAATCTCCTCACTCAGACAAACTGTGGTCCCCGAAAAGCTTCTGATCATGGACGATTTACAAGCCTCCGAGAGTATCGACGATGTCTTGTGTCCCGAAATAAACAGCTTCCTCTCGGAGCGCGGCAAGGAGAAAATCGAACGCGTCTGGGCAAACTGCAAAAATCTCGCAGCTGCCGCACCAAGCAAGACTCAACTCGAAAAGGGTACGATTGTTGAAGGACAGTCGAGTTACATTGCAATCGATCTTCAATCCACAGTTTGTACCGACCGCGACAGACGAGGAAATCGCAGCTGCAACACCGAAAGAATTGAACGTACCATTCGTGAAGTTGCGCGAGATGGAAAAACCCTTTGGATAGATTCCGACTCAACGTCCTACGAAGTTCGTGCCGCTGAAAAAATCCATTTTGCCGCCTCTGTTGGGAACCCCTGTGGTCTGACAGGTCCGCTCAACAGCCGCATCGAAGAATGCATCGCCAAGAACCGAATTGCAGATGGTTACACTTCAGATCCTAACACCCCAGTTGCAAAACTAGTTTCCAGCGACGGTGATGGATTTTGGGTCTTGAAAAACAAATCCGACGCTCTGGAAAGCAACATGATCTCAGACGCAGGAAAAGGTTGCGAAATTTTTCCCAAGCCCGCATCAGAGGAGCGCGCCAAGGTTCTTCAACAGTTCCTGAAGGATTTTGAATGGAAGACTTCAGACACTCACACCGGCGATTCCGCAGTGGAAAAAGACAAAGAGGATGACAAGCTCAATCAAATCGCAAGGCGGCGCTGCATATCCAACGGCCAACTCAAGGCCAACGCCGCCAGCATGAAATAATTCATTCAGGAACAGCACCTAAAGGCGCCCAATTGCAGCCGCCCGACTTTGCCTCTACACCACAGCGAACGAGTGCATCCAACAACGCTTTTCGCCCGTCGGGGGTGTTGCGCTCAGGAGACCCTGCAAAAACAGCTTTCCAAATTGTTTCATCATGATGGCCCTTCACGCTTGAAACACGCGCGGAGCCATCAAGAAATTCCGCATCCGCCCGACGGCCTGCATACTGCGAGAAACTTGCCCAGGCATCTTTATTTTTCAAAAGTGCCTCCGGAAAGTAGCCGGTGATTTGCGGAACGAGCAAACCCAAATAGTCGCGTCCACCAATATCGTGACATTTTCCACAGACAGTACCTTCGGAATTATCAAGAAGCCTTGGCTTAGCAAGTGGCTTCAATTTCTCTGGCACAACCGCAACCCCGTAGCCCGGATGCAGCTCGGTAATATAGCCCTTGCTAGGGATATAATTCCGAAGAAATTCTTCTGCCACAAGCGTGTAAGGTGCACCCGAAAGTTTACCTTCTCGTGAGCGCAAAACCCGGGTCGGCTTTGGAAGAACTAACTCATAAATCTCAGTGTTGTCTTTTTTCGCGGCCTGTTTGAGTCGGCTGACAGCGGGTGAATACACAAAGGGCTTTGTCGAGTGGCAGGTTGTGCAATCAATCGACATGGGTTCCCACTGGCTTGCAACTTGCTGCAGTCGTTTGTCGTCCGCAGCAAGAAGAGGGGAAATGTATTCTCCATTCATTCGTCCTGCCGCAGCCAAATATGTTTTACCCGTCTCACTGTTTTGCACTTCAACAGTATTTGAGCGCTCAACAAAGCAGGCCTTATTCGACTCACGGTTGTGACCAATGAAGGCAACGGTGTCATACAACCGCGTTGGTCCACCGCCTTTTTCAACAGTTTTTCCTTCAAGAAACGTATTTCTTCTGCGGCAAATAAATACAAAATCAGTTGTTGCTGTCGACATGCGGCGAACCCTGGTTCCCGGTATGCAACCACCCAGCGCTTCATCTCGAACCGACATTATTGGATTGTCGCATTTTATTTTTTCATTCGATTTCGATTTTGCTGCGGCAAATATTTTTTCTTCAAACGACGCTCCATTGAGAGTCATCGGAACCTCAACCGCCTTGTCGCAATCAACATCCTCTGGCAGCTGGCCGAGTTCTTGAAAACACGCAACCGAATATTCCCGCATTCCCCAGTCCGAGGAATTCGAAGTGCCGCGGCTATTAAAATTCCGTCGGTTGCAGGCAGAAGAGAAAACCAACAGCGCAAGGACTATCCAGGCGGAATAAAAAAGGTCTCTGCGGATCATCGCGTCCCTCGCAGCAAAAGGATTTCTTTAAGTCCTCAGTTTAATCCGAATGCAACAAGCAAGGTACGCCAAAATGCTGATGCAAATCGGGGATTCAGTGAGCAAAAAAGACATTTTCGTAGATTCCAGGAATAGGACAGACTGCGGTACGAGGAGCTTCGCCCTCCGTCGAGCCCAACCCAGCGGCATAAAATTCCCAGCAATTCAGCTCAAAAATTGCTGAAATTTCCGTCATCTCAAGAACAAAACGTCAAACTCCCGAGGGTAGAACTTCTTTGCGTTGCGTAAGCAAACACTGTCGAGCAAAATCGCACCCTATGGCAACAATGGCGGAGATTTTCTAAATGAAGTTGGGAAAAGTGGCGCTCGCGGGTGCTGTTGCACTTCTCCACGTCAACGCGTTTGCTCAGACTAAAGCAGAAACTCCCCGTGGGCCGGCTCGACCCATAGGTCATTCGTTAACGTCACCCGAAGATGCCAAACGGATTGCCGAGCTCACCGCAAAAGAAACAGCCAAGCTTAAATCAGGTGGGGGAATTCTCGAGGATGAAGCGGATTCCGACCACCGCACCCCCACTGGGCACCCAAAAGCAATTATCTCTATGGGCGCGGAATCTCGTTACGCCATTGTCGTTGAGAAACTTCACCACCGGTTGAGCGTCTACGAAAATTTACAAGGCAAGACCACGCTCGTGAAGCGCTATCGCGCCATCACCGGCAAGCAACTCGGTGACAAAGAACGCAGAGGCGATTTAAAGACTCCCGAAGGACTCTATTTCATCACCGGCAAAAAAGATGGTCGCGGCCTGCCTGCTAAGTATGGCCCAGCTGCGTTCACTCTCGACTTCCCGAACATCTATGACAACCAAAAACGCAAAACCGGTTCGGGCATTTGGATCCACGGGGTGATTTCATCTGAGCGTATTTTAAAAGCATTTGATACCGAAGGTTGTGTCGCGCTGGCAAACAACGATCTCCTCGACCTCGCAAAATACCTGGAGCCCTATTCAACTCCCGTTGTTATCACCAGCGAAATTACTACCGTTGCAAATGAAGTTCTTTTGAATCAAGACAAAGAACAGGCGCTTAAGATGATCGAGGGATGGCGCACGGCTTGGGAGAAGTCTGATTTTGATGCCTACAGTTCGTACTACTCCAACGATTTCTCCGCCGCCAAAATGAACAAGAAGGCATGGTTAAGTTTGAAGTCAAGTTTGAAAGAGCGACGCGGAGATTCCATTCAAGTGAATCTCACTCAACCTGGAATTGTCGCCTTTGAAGACCAGCTGCTTGCGCTTTTCAAGCAAAACTACAGTTCATCCGAAACAACAGACACAGGCTACAAGTTTCTCTATATGAAGTGGGAAGGCGACCGCTATCGAATTCTTTCAGAGAAATGGATTCATATCGACACGGTTGAGCAACTCGCCCAAACCAAGAGATCCGGATCAGGCAAGCTGTCCAAGCGTTAATGACACTTCGAATTTGAGCATTTATGGTCGAGATCTAGAATAGGCTCTAACCAGAAAAACGGAAAGCTCGGCCGTGAAGGTTTCACAAATCTCGCTAGCAATCTCAAATGCCTTCTTAATTCAGGGGCGTCGGCCGATTCTGGTTGATGCCGGATGCAGATCCGACTGGGACGCCCTCAGCGGACAAGTTGAAGCACGCGGTGTTCCCATTGAGAAATTAGCCGGCGTGGTTCTCACGCATGTCCATGCGGATCATTGCGGATGCGCCGCAGAGTTAAAGGAACGCGGAGTTCCTGTTATCGCCTGTGCGAAGTCGCAATCCTTTCTGGCCGAGGGAATCCAAGAACACGGTCGTATCGCTCGCTTTTCAAATCGACTCGATCGACTGATTCAGAAAAGCGGATTACTCAGCTTTGTTCCTGTTGAGGTTGATGTTGCTGTTGAATCCGAAGTCTCGCTCGCAGACTTTGGCATTGATGGAAAAGTTGTGCGAACACCCGGCCACACGGAAAGTTCACTTTCGGTGCTGCTCGACAACGGAATTGCCTGTATTGGCGATTTGCTGATGGGAGGCGTTTTCGGGTTGCCTCCCGCATGGATTCCCGCGCTTCATCCGAGCAGCAAAGATCAAGCGGAATGCCGCGCTCAAATAATCAATTTGAGAAAAATAGGATACCGTACGTTCTGTGTTGGACACGGAGATATTCTTGAATCTCGCTTTATTGATGAATGGATTTTGAAGTAGAGTCTGCGGCATTCACAAATTTTTCAAAAAACGGCAGAGGAAAAAACCATGAGTGCACCTGTCTATGTGATTCAAGGCGCAAATTCAGCCATGGCGCAAGAACTCATTGCTCAAAACACCCATGCTCGCTTTTTGCTTCTCTCAGAGCATCCGCTCGAGAAAGCCATTCAGAGTGAACACATTTCTCTTGTTGGCTCGGCTTTGGATGAAGACTTTCTGAAGCAATCCATTGAACAGGCTCTCGCAGCTTGGCAACGCATCGATGGATACGCTCATTTTAGTGGATCCATTCTCTTGAAGCCACTGCACATGACTCGCCTCGATGAATGGAACGATATTTTTAGCAGGCACGTCACAACCGCTTTCTTGGCCCTCAAGGCAGTGCTTCCTGTTTTTAAACAACAGGGCGAAGGCAGTGTTGTTTTGGTCTCAAGCACAGCTGCGCGCATTGGTTTGCAAAATCACGAGGCCATCGCTGCGGCCAAGGGCGCACTTGAAGCCATGGTGCGCTCGTGTGCGGCGACCTATGCACCCGTTCGTTTTAACGCCATTGCACCAGGTTTAACCCGTTCACGAATGAGTCAGAAAATCGTGGGCAATGAAAATGCACTCAAGTCGAGCCTTCAGCTGCAAGCCATCCAAAAACTTGCCGAGCCCAATGATATGGCGGGTGTCGTGTCTTTTCTTCTTGGAGCGCAAAGCTCAATGGTCACAGGACAAATTATTTCTGTCGATGGTGGGCTCTCGTCAACAAAACGAATGAGCTAATTCACTAGATACCACTCTTGTGGATCTGAGATTGATTAGTTTAGAAATCCGAGGGCCTTTTCCACTGCCTTGAGCAACACAGGATCATCAGGTTTCATATCTGGTGAGAAGCGTCCTGAAACGAGTCCTGTGCGCCCAACCAAAAATTTCTCGAAATTCCAGAGAATCTCATGTGGCTCTGATTTTTCATGCCCAGATTCGGTCAATTTTTGCTCAAAATTGCTGTTTTCTGGAGTGACACAACGCGGAACTGAGGTGGTCAGCAGTCTGAACAGTGGATGCTGATTGACGCCTTTGACAGGGATCTTGGCAAACAACGGAAATGTCACATTGTATTTGAGCGAACAGAATTCAAGAATCTCCTGTTCAGTGCCTGGCTCTTGTCCGTGAAAGTCATTGGAAGGAAACCCTAAAATGACCAACCCCATTTTCAGATATTCTTGATAAAGTTTCTGCAAACCTTCGTATTGTTTTGTGAGTCCACATTTGGAAGCAACATTCACAATCAACATGACCTGACCGCTGTAGCGGCTCAACAGGGTGGGATGACCTTTGATGTCCAGAACCTCAACTTCGTAAACTGACTTCTCCATATCGCGGATTCCTCTAGTGGATGCTGATTTCAGAATTCTGCGCATTCAATATTCATCAAAGCTACGAAACTTCTGGAAAAAATCAAGAGGTCGGAGCGGCTCTCGGTTTCGCTCAGACCTCTTCCACTGTACCGCATTTCACCGGCAATTCCATCCATGCATTTCGGGCAAAGCCTTTGTTTCAATGACCACCCGTTCTCTCAGCTTGAGATTTATGAACAGCGATAAGCCAAATCACAACACCAAAAACGGCCTTCGCAACCAAGTCTGCAATCGTGTAACCGATCTGAATGATTGTTTGCGCATCTGCGCCTGAAATTTTGATGTAAGGAGCCATAAAAACGATTGGATAAAAACCCCACGATGCGAGTGTTAACAATCGGGCCTGCTTTATCAACTCGCGCACATTCTCCGGCTGACGTTCAATGGATTCGCCGAGTCCTGTGAAAAGCTCCCAAAGAATATACAGAAAGGGAATTGCCGAAAGAGTTCCCCAGACTGCTCTTGTTGGCACGTCAGCGGCAATTTCCCCGGGGTAACCGAGAATAATCATGAGCGCGGCCGCAAAACCCAACTTCTTCGCCTTGCTCACTGTTTCCTCTCGGCTCAACCGCATCACAAGAACCAATTCTATGAGCAAAAGGGGCACAGTCAGCAGCCAATCGACGTAACGATAGGCATCGTTGAAGACAACTTCCGTGGCCGTCACAACGCCGCCTTTCAACTGGTAAGCAGCCCCCCAGCTCTCAAAAATTCGAAGATAGTGGTAGGCGGCAATTGCACAAACGAGACCTGAAATCGTCACGGCTGTTTTGTAATTTTCTGACACCTGGGAACGCCCAAACCACAAGAAGAGCGTGGCAGCACCCATTGCTGCGAACGCAAAAGAAAAGGCATTATAAATGAGTGAATACTGGGAGACACTTAACATATCCATAATCACCTCCTGCGCAAACTTCGGCAAAGTCGGTCGTTGTTTGCATCAGTTTAAATTAACTTCCATCTGCGACTACTTCTTAAAATTCGCCAACTCCTAAAAGCCTGAAATGCAACCAAATCATCGACTCAGCGAACGTCCGCATCCACTGGGCTTCAAGGCCATCCTTTCTAGGAGGGTGTTCGGCACTTCCAATCGGCTCATAAGAGGTTTCTTCGGGAACATTTTGATCGTCATATTGCCGTTATTACGTCACCTTGCCCCGGAAATTGGGTCCAACCTGAGGATCGATCTTCTCAAAATCATTCGATTTGTTTGTTTTTTCGAGCAACATCGTGGCGGCAAGGCCAAGCCCTCGCTGCTGGGCATTCACTAGGTTTCAAACAGGTCCTCTATTGTCCCTATGAGAACTCATGGGTTGATACAGGTCAATCCGACGCTGTGGGCCTCAGTGCTTCGCGACTTGTGCATTTAAGAAATGTGAACACAGTAAACGTGCCTACATCTCCGTTGCTAACTCGATTTTGACACTTTGCAGTGTTTTAAAAAAAATCGTTTTTAAAATAATTTTATGCGGGCGATTGAGTAAATATGGAGGAGCGATGGCGGAGCAAAATGATTGGGTCGATGTTGGCAGTGTAAAAGACCTCTCAGAAAAGCCACTTCAAACAGTTTATGCAAGACGCATGCGTCTTGCGATTTCTTACAAAGATGGAGTCTTTGGTGCCATCTCCGGAGTTTGCAATCATGTGGGTGGTCCGCTCGGCGATGGCCGACTCGCTGGAGAATTCGTAGAGTGCCCTTGGCATTTTTGGAAATTCGACAGGCGAACGGGAGTTGGCGAGCCCGGATTCGAGCAAGACAAAGTTCCATCCTTTGCTACAAAAATTGAAGATGGGCGACTGTTGGTGGATGTTGCTTCTGCAACCAAGCGGACAAAGCAACCCCACAAACCTCACCCACTGGCACGTCCATTCAATCGCGAACCCGGACCCATTCGGGTGTTTGGACTTTCGACAACCAACATGACAGAGGGGCATCCCCGTTTTTCAACGTCCGATGAATTACTCGAAGAGGCTCTGCAACACGCAGCAGCTTCTGGAATGGAGACACGACTTGTTCGTTTGCGGGATTTGAAATTTCGAGCGTGCGAAGGCTTTTATTCGAAATCGGCAAAGGCATGCACATGGCCCTGTTCCATCACACAAATGGACCCGACAGATGAACTCGATCAGGTGTACGAAGCCATTGTTCACTGGGCCGATGTTTATATCATTGCAACGCCCATCCGTTGGGGCGCAGCAAGCAGCCTCTATTTCAAAATGGTTGAACGCATGAACTGCATTCAAAACCAAAACACGATTGCTCATAAATCGGTATTGAAGAATAAAACTGCAGGCTTCATCATCACCGGTGGGCAAGACAACATTCAAGGAACGGCAGGACAGATGCTCGGCTTTTTCTCAGAATTGGGGGTGCAGTTCCCGCAGTATCCGTATGTGGCTCACTCGCGAGGTTGGAACGCCGAAGATATGGAAAACAACATTCGAGCCGTTGCGGAAGGAGAATCGCTGCGTGAAGGTTCGCGAGCACTCGTAGACCGCTGCGCAGAATTGGCTCGACTGATGGTTGCTGGAACCTTACCAGAGCAGCCGCTGGTTCTTGGTGGTCGAAAAGCTCATCGCCCCGCACCGCCCGCGTCGGAGGAGTGATCACACGCAAGTGCAAATCACTTTCACTTACGATGATCAGCTCATAGGTCATTTCGCCTGGCATCTGCGTTCCCAGTTTGCTGTTATGCTGAATTTAGGATCTTTCGATTGATTGAATTCTCGAAACGAGGACAAAAAAATGGATCACATTTTCAAGAAGCAAACTGTCATCGGCCGTGGTCTGAGTTTTGTTGCAGTTGCCTTTCTTGCCTTTGATTCGGCTATCAAGTTTTTTATGGATAAACTTCCACCAGAGGCGCTTGAAGCCGGCGCGGCTTTGCAATGGCCGATCGAAAAAATGCCCTTGGTTGGTTTGATTCTAAGTTCATGTCTTGCTCTTCACCTCATTCCCAGAACTGCAATAGTTGGCGCAATTTTGTTGACTGGTTATTTGGGTGGTGCAGTTGCGAGCCACGTTCGGGTCGGCAATCCCATTTTTTCTCACACATTATCTCCGGTCTACGTAGGAGCTTTCATCTGGCTGGGGCTCTATTTGCGGGATCCAAGATTGAATCGCATTCTGAAATAAAATCGAAATTTTAAAACAAGGAATCGCAAGATTATTTCTTGTTCGACCCTCGCGCATCGGACAAGACGACCCTGTTGACTGAGCTCTTTCAGCCTGAAGCCGCAAGCTAGGGCCTTGGTGCACTGAGATAGAAAAGATCTTGCTAGGGCTATTGCTTGAAAGATCAATCGAATTTGCCTATCTGTTTTGCTCTTTCAATTTCGCTTTGTTCCAAGCTCGGCCACAGTGCCATGAAAGAATCGAAAGAGGGATGATATGATGATGCAGTTCGAATTCAGTTCATTGAGCAAATCCGCTTTGTACGAGTCTCTCAACACTGCACTGAGCTCACTCCTAAGCGCAGAGTCCGACTTTCATGCGAATCTAGCAAATACCGCGGCACTTCTTTATTGGAATTTGCCAGACGTTAATTGGGCAGGTTTCTATCTTCTTAAATCCGACGAATTGTTGCTTGCTCCTTTTCAGGGAAAGCTTGCCTGTACCCGAATAAAACTCGGCCGCGGAGTTTGCGGCACTGCGGCTCTTAAAAACGAAACAATATTGGTGCCTGATGTTGAAGCCTTTCCTGGACATATTGCTTGCGATAGCGCGAGTCGTTCAGAGATCGTCATTCCCATCAACATAGGTGGAAAGCTTCTTGGCGTGCTTGACGTCGACAGCCCTACGAAAGATCGCTTCGATGAAACTGATCGTCAGGGACTCGAAAAACTCGTTTCCATTTTGGTCGAGAAACTCAGTTTACACGAACGGTCTCGGTTTTTGCACACTATGATTCGAGTGGGCGATCTTAACAAAAGTATCGATTTCTATACGCGTGTCTTGGGTTTCGAGCTGGTTAGAAAAAGCGACTACCCTGATGATAAATTTACCCTTGCTTTTCTTCGAGTGAGGGCTGGGACAAGTGACGAACCCGAGTTGGAGCTGACCTATAACTGGGGTGTTGAAAACTACGACCTTGGCAAAGGCTATGGTCATATTGCGCTCGCAGTTTCTTCTCTTAAGGAGTTTCAGGAAAAAATAAGGCGAGAGGGCTGGGATTTCTCCTGGGGACCTTCAACAACCCCGAGCGGAAAAGGTGGAATGGCATTTATCAAAGACCCCGATGGATATTCCATTGAGTTGCTTGAAGGGCGTTGAGGCGCCGCCGATGTCGCTGTTAGAATCAATTTTCTCATAAATTTCTCAGTGTACTTATTGGAAATACTGGATAGCTCTGTTCGAAATCAAACAATGAAGAAAACTATGATTGGAATGATCACGTGACAAACCTCTACAATGACCTTGGAGATTTTTTTTTAGTATTGAAAACCAGAAATGAAACCCTATTTTATTTTGGTCTATTGAATCTTATATTTGCGGCAGGGCTTTTTTTAGTCTCTCGTTTCCTTGAGCTCGAGTATCTGGGAACGCACGCACTTTACAAGCCCATTAAATTTGCTTTATCAACCACCGCATACACCTGGGCCATGGCTTGGTTTTGTTATTACTTAAATTCTAACTTCCATCTCAACGCATTCAATTGGGGAGTGATATCGCTTCTGGGTTTTGAAGTATTTTACATAGCCCTTCAAGCATTTAGAAAGCTACCTTCGCATTACAACACAAGCACTCCCTTTTATAGCGCCATGTTCACCCTAATGGCGCTCGCCGCAAGCATTGTTACTTTATGGACAGCCTATATCGGAATTCTTTTTTTCATTCAGGAATTTAAAGATCTGCCCAGAAACTATCTTTGGGGAATTCGTCTCGGCATTTTTATTTTCGTAATTTTTTCGTTCGAAGGTTTTTTAATGGGATCACGAATGTCTCATACGGTTGGTGCCAGCGACGGAACACCGGGTGTTCCATTCTTAAATTGGAGCAAAAATTTTGGTGATTTGAGGATTGTGCATTTCTTTGGCATGCATGCTCTTCAGGTGATTCCCTTTCTATCTTTTTATATTCTCAAAACAGTAGGGTCAGTTCTGGCACTCAGTTTTGTGTATCTTTGCCTCGCAGTCTTAATTTTAACCTTCTCGCTCATGGGTAGGTCTTTGGTGTAAATTCAGGTGTGTCGAGAATCAGATTTCTTGTGGCAAGTTACATTACAAATTCTCTCTCATCCAACCAGGTGTCCTGTTCATCTGGGCGGCAGATCAACGACCGAGTCGACTGCAATTAAGATCAGACACTCAGGACACCGCGGAAGCCCCGCGCAGCATAGTAAGATTCGGCACCGTTGTGATAAGTGAAAACACGCCCGAATCGGTAGTCGCAAAAAATTGCGCCGCCTAGGTTTCGAATGGACTCGGGAGTTCTAACCCAGCTTGACGTCTTGGTGTCGAAATGCCCAAGCGTTTGCAGATACCGATATTGCTCCTCTGTCAGCAACTCTATTCCGATAGCGGTTGCGAATTCCATAGCACTGGATTTTGGTTTGTTTTCTTTGCGTGATTGCAACGCTTTTTGGTCGTAGCAGAGGCTGCGGCGTGAGTCGGGACTCTCTGGAGAGCAATCGAAGAATATAAATTGTTCCGTGGATTTATCGAAGCCCACAACATCAGGGTCGCCACCGGTCGATTCCATGGCATTCAGTGAGTTAGCTTTCACTGGGTTTGAAATAATCCTGGCTTCCACATCGGACCATGCAAGTTCTGGGTGGCGGCTTGGATTTTCCATAAATCTTGTTCTCAGTTTCAAAAGCAGTTTTTTCAGATCAGCTTCCGATAACCGACTTGGTCCATTTTTACCTGCTGGCATGATTTATGTCTCTCGCAAAAAAATTGAACTCTTCGCGCTCAATTCTCAAAACTTTTCAGATAACGGAAATTAGTTATGCTTCTTTGTATACCAGTTCAGTGATATCTTCTCAAGAAATGTAAAACGAATTCGATGAGGATAAGTGACGTGAAAAAGGTCTCGTTCAAGGTGCACCCATTTCTTCTCGCGAGGTGCGATGATATGGTTGAAATCTTCACCAAGTTGAATTTCTGATGACTAGCAAAACCGGTCGAATTATTGAGAAAAGACAACCAGAAAAATCTGTTATTCGCAGTCATGCTATATTAGAGCTTGGCTCTGCAATTCATTGCAAACTTGCGAAGATGGGCGACTTAAAAAATAAAGCAGCGCTTCAACGCTATTTTCGTGGCGTTGTTGAGTTTCATGGCATTAAGACACCTGACCTTAACTCGGCATACAAAGAGCTCACTCAACAGATTGAAAAACTAACAACCCCAGAGCGCATCGAGCTTGCGAGGTGTCTTCTCAGTTCCTCATTTGCAGAGGAAAAAGGAGTTGCAGTTCGTATTCTTCACTCTTTGCGAAAAGAACTGAGTGTTGAGTTCTTGATCCAATTTGAAACCGAATTCCGCACACACGTCTATGACTGGGGGACGGCTGATTCATTGTCGAGCAAGGTGTTTCGGCATCTCATTGAAATCGGCAATGAACGAGCAATTCGGCGAATTGTTTCTTGGCGCAACGATTCTTCTTTGTGGATGCAGCGGATGGCTGCGGTTTCGTTTGTATGTTTAGCAAGGCATGGCCGCGTAACAACAGAAGTGTTGAGTATCTGCTCTAGTACAATAAAAAACTCCGAGAGGTTTACACAACTCGGAACTGGATGGGTCCTGAGGGAACTCTGGCTCGCTGAGCCGCAGCGTGTTGAGAATTTTATACGTGCAAACTACCCAAGTTTTTCGCGAGAAGGACTTCGCTATGCAATAGAGAAGATGCCAAAACGAAAGCGAGAGCATTTCTTAAACTTCACTACTATCTCCTCGTGATTCGTATTTGCACGGGTGCACATGCGAGTTCCGACTAACACCCAGATTTGCATTTTCACTCAACCTCGAATGTTCGCACAAACCGTGGAAATAATGGGTGAGGTGCAGATTCGCCATACGAATATTCGTCAGCAATCACACAAAATCCCTCGCGATTAGCGGCATATATCTCAATCATTTCTGGGCTTTAAATGAGCATGTTTAAACATAAAAGTCTTCCTTCAAGTCCAGTTCTCAGCTTGCCGAAGAAGACCTTGGGAGGAACTTTATGAGGCCGTTTGTTGGGTTGTCATCTTTGGCACTCAGTTTGGCTGGTTGCGCAGCCGGTGCCATCAAGACACCTGCAAATTGTCCGTCCCGATTTGTTGCAGAAGAAATCCAGAATTCGATGAATCATGGTTTGGCTGGCGACCAGTTGAACCTGAATTCGACTTTGACAGGAATACAAGCTCTTCGAGGCTGGATGGATCTGACCTGGGATGCTGATGGTATTCGAAAACAAAAGCGTTGTGCCATGAGTCTTGTCCCCGATGTATCCGATGGAACAAAGGTCATGATTGCCGCTGCGAACCATTGTCTTCCGGAAGTTCCGGAAAATTCCGGCTCGGTTGTGGAATCGAAAGTTCATGTTTACTTTCGTGATGGTTACATACCTATTTCAATCGATATCCATAATCTTGATAAAGTTTTGAAAATGGGTCAGCTGATCAACAAATTTCTAGTTCCTTTGATTCCAGATGCGCAGCTTGCCAGCTGGCTCCCGGATTACGCAGCCAGCAACTGCACGTCCTGGACGAGCGACTTCAGACAAGGTAGTGCACAGGACACCAAAACAGCATGTTTTTCGAGAACCGATCTTCGCATTATCGATGCCAGTGTAATTGAAACCGGCACAAAGCAACTTGAGCTTTATAAGGCAGCATTGACGGAGTTGAAGAGGATTAGAGGCGCCTCATTGGCCGATTTGCCTAACGAATTGAGGCTAGGCATTCAACTCCTGTGGCGTTCGACAAACACGGAAGACATACGCAAACGAAACTTGCGGGCGTTTGCCTACCTTTCGAATGTCCAATATTGTGCGGCAACATCGATTCCGCCTCCAGAAAGTATTGCCAAAGAGAACGAGATTTTCTTCGTCTTGGATGGCAAAAAAATGTTTTGCAATATGAGCGCTCAAAATCGCGATATGTTTTTCAAACTATCTTCAACCGATGCCGAATTTGATCGGCTGAAGGCAATTCAGAATGACGACAAGACTCCGCTGCTGGAGCTGCGGAACAGGCACATAGGTTGCGATATTCCGCCCTCAGGGTGGGCAGAAGAGATGTCATCTTGCCAATTGATCTCTCCCACACGCGGCTTTTTTACAAAGTGGGTCCGCGATGGGTTGGCCAACTTCCAGCTGCTCGGCGAGTCCGAGAGAAAGGGCTTGACACCCGATGATTATTTCAATGTGGTTTCACCTTCACACAAGAGCGCGGCAGACGTAGGTGTTCATTTCTTTCGCCTGGCGTCCAACACCGAGAGGGTTGCTCCGGCAGGTGGATACTTGAGTGCTTTTCTGTTCGACTATCTGCCGTCGAAAAATTTTTTTCAGTTCCAAAAGGGCGACAGCGGCTCAGTGTTGAATATTTTTTCGGGCTATCCTGTGGCTGTCTTGTCGACCATCAATGGTGAACCTACATCGGGCGGAGCCACAGTCACACCTTTGCCAGAGCCTGCTGAAGATGCTCCAACCCCATCCCGTGTAAGTTCCACTTGTCGTTGACAGCCCAAGTCGCGGTTAGGGTTTCACCGCCTGATCCGTCGAGAAAATCCAATTGAGACGCATGGCAAAAGTTCGTTCTACAGGCCAGCCCGTTCGACGCCTGAAATCGCAAACGTCTCTGTGGCCCGACCTGCCATCTCGGATGAACGGGTCATCATCGAAGGGCCTGCGTCGATTCGCATCAAACTCAAAAGTGCTTGGGCTGATGGAACGCACTCACTTCTGTTTACACCGAGTGAATTCCTCGAACGACTTGTCGCTCTGATTCCGGCGCCCAAGTTCCACACCACGCGTTACTACGGAGTGCTTGCGAGTCGCTCACCGGATCCCCTGGGAACAGCTTCTCAAGCGCACATTCA
>Ga0214923_10001886_pt1 | contig 28965 bp, 30 predicted proteins | sample LL1510_MetaG_FD_177993 | JGI IMG/M metagenome (GOLD analysis project Ga0214923, IMG submission 177993) | Freshwater microbial communities from Lake Lanier, Atlanta, Georgia, United States - LL-1510 | ecosystem: Environmental > Aquatic > Freshwater > Lake | place: USA: Georgia | collected...
CCCAGTTTTTATCGCTGTGAAGCTACAAGATTGGATTGAAGATGTTGAAGAGAGAGGGCTTGAGACAGTTAGGAAAACTTTGGGCTACCATGACGAACCATGCAAAGGGGCTTTGACTGGGTTTCGGTCTATTCGTCTTAGTAGAAGCTACAGAGCCTATTATCGGATAATAAAAGATCGAATTGAGTTTATTTTGGTAGAAAGGATCGATAAACATGAATACTAAAAAGAAAACAGATGCCATTAAGTTTTTAGAGGGATTGACTGGAGGGCCCATAACTTTTGGAAAGCTACTCGAAGCCATTCGGCTGGGAGAAGAGATGACCCAGCCCGAATTTGCTAAGCTTCTAAAAATTTCTAAATCACACTTAAATGATATTGAAAAAGGAAGAAAAGCAGTTAGCCCTGAAAGAGCAGCACGCTATGCAAAAATTTTGGGTTATTCAAAAGAAAGATTTGTAGCACTATCTTTGCAAGGAATGGTAGATCAAGCAGGCTTAAGACTCAAAGTCGATGTAAAAGCTGCTTAATATTGCATTAGCCTAATTGTAGCTGCAAACTTCTTTCCCCGACTGTCTCAAATTGTTTTTAATCGACGTTCTACTATACCCAAAATGAGCCACCAACTGACTCACCGTCCACCCCTCGCTACGAAGTCGCGCCAGCTCGTTCGTATCTAACCTTGCCCGTTTCCATGCCGCCGCATACTCTTCTTCAACGGTAAGTGGTTCGCCTACTTTGGCGTAACCTCCACCATTTAGGTATATTCCGGGGACATCCTTAACACTTCATACCGGGCACATCGTTTACACTTTTAGGCATATCAAACTCAAAACTGGGGGAGACATATGCCTTGGATGGAGACGTGTGTTATGGACGAGAGAACTAAGTTCATTGGTCGTTTGCTTTCTGGCGAAAAGATGGCGGTACTGTGCAGGGAGTTTGGGATTTCGCGAGTGACTGGCCACAAGATATGGAATCGTTATCAGCAAGACGGTAATAGGGGGCTTTACAATAAAAGCCGAGCTCCAAATAAGCATCCCAATCAAACGCCTTACGAAATGGAACGGCTCATCATTCATTTAAAGAGCGAAAAACCAAGTTGGGGTGCTCCCAAGATTCGCGAGATAATTCAAAGCAAGTATCCGAGTGTTAAAGCTCCTTCGACAAGTACTGTGCATAATATTTTAGAGCGTCATGATTTGGTGAAGAAACGTAGGCAACGAAGCAAATTCAAAGCTACAGCAAGTTATCTTTCAAATCCTACTGAACCCAATGATTTGTGGTGCACAGATTTTAAGGGGCAGTTTCGGATGAAAAACAAAGAGTACTGCTATCCACTTACTCTTTCTGATTTTGCAAGTCGCTATTTAATTCTTTGTGAATCTCTTAACTCAACGGCGGAAAGCCCTTGTTTTCCTATTTTTGAGCAAGCTTTTAAGGAATACGGGCTACCTGTTGCAATTAGAAGTGATAATGGATGTCCCTTCGCAAGTGGAATGTCTCTGTGGAATTTAACTAGGCTTTCGGTGTGGTGGATTCAGCTTGGGATAAAACTAGAGAGAATAGAACCGGGAAATCCACAGCAGAATGGCCGGCACGAAAGAATGCATCGTACTCTCAAACTGGAGGCGACTCACCCATCCAGAAATAATTTACTGCAACAGCAGGAAACATTCGATGCATTCAGGCAGCAATTTAATTTCGAAAGGCCGCATCAAGCTCTCGACATGAAATGTCCGGCTAAGATCTACAAGCAATCTCCTAGGCCGTATCAGGGGCTACCGGACCTTGCTTACCCGGGAGCGGATAAAACTGTGTTGATTTCCAACTGTGGAAAAATCAGTATCGGCCGAAACGCCAAAATTAGTATTAGCCGTGCATTCGCCAATCAACCAGTGGGGCTAACAAAAGTAGATTCCGGAATATGGCAGGTGGATTTTATGAGTTATACTCTTGGTTTCTTTGACGAGGAGAGCCGAAAATTTTCTCCTAATGAAGATCCTTTTGGGCTCCGTTTAGATAGGGGAATTTAAAAACCTGTAAACCATGTGCCTCCAAAAAAGTGTAAAGGATGCTCCACTTAGTACACGCACCGCATATAGCACACTGTCGTACATTCGTTGTTGTCTCAAGGGGTTGCTATTATTAGTTGCATTAAATATTAGCCGTAGCTTATATTAATGACTGGTGAAGATTCGCTTTTATAAGACAATATCCAATAGAAGTCCCGTGGAAGAGTTTCTTCAAGAATGCTCTGAGAAAGTCCGAGGCGAGTTCTTTGATGCCTATTCATTACTAGAACAGGGCAAGTCCCTCTCTATGCCATTGAGTAGAAACCTATCAGATATTCACCGTGGGCTTCACGAGTTGAGATTTAAGGACCGTGGGGGTCAGATTCGATTTTTCTATTTCATCAAAGTCGGATCGACGATTTACATGGTTCATGCCATAAAGAAGAAACGACAAGATATCGCAATAGAGGATATCGATTTAATTTTGAGACGACTAAAGGAGATCTAATATGCCTTGGAAAGATGTGAACTCTGAGAAATTGGCCAAGTCGCTGGGGATAAATGCTTCGGAGGTACGTGAGAAACAAGCACTCATTGAGATCATCATCGAAGCTCGAAAGAAAAAAGGGCTTTCTCAAGCTGCCTTGGCAAAAAAACTTAAAGTGAGTCAGTCTCGAATTGCCCAAATCGAATCAGGAGTTGGAACAGCGAAAGTAACGTTTGATGTTCTTCTATCCGTACTTTCAGCCCTTGGTTACGATTATAAGATCGTTTCTAAAAGAGTTGCGTAGGAAGGGGTCCTTAATTAAGTAAATGAAGAAAGGCTCGTCAAAAAAAGCTGGGAAAAAAGTTGTAAAACAGCGGAATACTCACGCTTGGCGCTTGTGTCCACCTGGCCAACATTGGCGACGGACCCATGCTTTGACGGTACCCCCAAGCAAAAAGAATCCAAAAGGGGGAGTAACCACACGCCACGGGCATTGTGTCTTTAATCCCACACATAAAGATCAGCTTTACCCCGATGAGATACAGGAAATAGGCACTAGAAACTTCTCTAAAGTAGAAGAAAAGCCATGTCCAAGTGATTTAGGATTCAAGGGTAAAAAAAAGGGAAATCGGTACGACGACCTGATTGCGGGTTGGACGAAGTACTGGAACGAAGTATTCAAGCCGGATTCGGATCTTGATCCTAATATTGTTAAAGCATTGATTGCTACTGAATCAGGATTTAATTCAGGAATATTAGCCAATAAGAAAAATAAAAATAGTGCGCGAGGATTAATGCAAATCACCAACGACACAAGAAAAATTCTTGGTGATGAAAACGGGGAGTTAAAGGATCATTATCTGACGTTGACTCGAGATGAGCTCAACGATCCTTCTACCAATATTTGCGCTGGTATCAGATGGTTATTTCGAAAGCGTGAGGTAGCCTCTAGTCTTTTGAAAAGACCAGCGACCTGGGAGGAGACCGTCGCTGAGTTCAAAGGAACTAGAAAAGCAACAAAAGCTAGAGCTTCAAAGCTGATGGAGGAATTTAATAAAAAGTTAGAGGTCTTGAAAAAATGCAAAACGTCCTAGTTTTAGCTCTGTTGGTAACCAGTAGCCTTTTAGCCGATACTCAAAGCTCTCATTTACGGAGTTTGAGGAGAGCATTTCCACTAGGATTATTGACGGCAGATTTTGGTGTCCTTGATCAACAGGACTTGAAGATTAATAGCTGCATTGCTGAGCCCACCCCTTTTTCTTTAAATAACAGTGCGAGTTCCTATCCCTACTGGCAATGTTTTGAGATTAAAAAGTCTTATCTTAACTGTGAACTGGGGGAATATGACCCCGTTGAAAAAGCCCTAATGGCTATGTTGGTTGTATCTGGGGAAAAAGACGGAGAGCTTCATGAATATATTAGCCGACGCCCTATGGCTCTAGAATCATGTCGACTCTTTGAAAGAGATTGGCAGAAATTTACTCATGATGAACAATATGTTTGCATTTCAGGGTCCTCGGGCTCAATGGAAACTGAGAACCACAAAAAAAAGTGGGTTTGGATTTTTGGCAGATACAAAACCAAAAAAGGGTGCGATTCATATTTTGATGGCGAGTGCGAAGGAAAAGGAATTTGTGGGGAATAAAGAAATGAATTTCAGAAGCCCCATCTTTCCCAAGACTTCCAGGGTGTCAGTTAGGGTGGCAGACCCACCACTCTTTTTTTTAATGGCACTAGTCTTAGGTTTACTTTGGTGAACTACCTAATTTTTCCCGGCCCAAGATCAATCCGTGGGAAGTATCGTAGGGAGAAATACCCAAAGTCACTCTGTCGCCGACTAAAACTCGGATGTGAAACTTTCGTAGTCGCCCAGAGAGCTTTGCTCCCAAAACTTTGCCATCGGCAAGCGTTACAAAAAAACGGCTGCCTGAGAGTGCTTCAGAAACAACTCCTTCAACTTTAACTAAATCTTCTTTACTCATAGTTGTGATCCTATTTCGGGGCTTCAATCGATAAAAAATCAACTGAAGCCCCAAAAAAGTTAAAAAGAAAGTTTAGTAGGAACGGCTACTGTGCCGTTGTCCGCGGCCAAAGCTGTTCCGAAAGCCGTTATTCGTACGTGCTTCCCGATTTTCTTTGGGGCGAGCTTCGTTCACTCGTATTTGACGTCCGTCGACTTCTTGTCCATCCAGACTTGAAATAACCGTTTGGGCCTCCTCGGCTGTAGACATTTCTACAAAGCCAAAGCCTTTTGAACGACCCGTGTCTCTATCAGTGATGACCTGACAAGAAACAACCGAACCATGTTGGCTGAATAGATTGTTAATTGAATCTTCGGTTGAAGAGAAGGCTAGATTGCCAACATATAATTTAGTACCCACGAAAGACCTCCTAAAGGTAAGTGGTGCCAAGAGAGAAAATCGGTGAGCACCCTGCCCATAGGTCTTCTAATTCGACTAAGCTCACCCTAGCTCATTGTGTGGGAAATAGCTCTTTATTTCTTGGACTGGACTAATTATGGCAATTTCTCGTGAAAAAAAGGGTGGCAGCCCCTCCTCTATTGCTCCGAAATGACACCTTCTGAGATATGCCAAGAGATGTTACGAAGACAAATTCGTTGTGTGGATTACTTCAAAAGAGTACTCACCATAGTTATTTAACTTGTCTACAAAAGATCTTCGATAAAAGGCTCGTTGATTTTTTGATGGTTGGTCTAGCAAGTGAATAGACCCATAGGTCCAAGTGCTTTTAAAAACGGGATCTTCCAAAAGTCCCTTGAGTGCTTCTTGAATGAATTCATCATCGGGAGATGTGGGTATTAAAAGGATGTCGATGGGAAGATTAAAAAAGGCTTCTTTCTGAAAAGCTGCATGATTCTTTGGCCCAGTTCTAACTTCAGAAAAATGGCTAATGTAAGAATTATTGAGCCCCATTAAATCGTAGATGGTTCCCCGGTAAGTCATAGCGACTCCTCCCGCAGCAATGACCCCGACCGCCGGAAGATCTGATTGTTGTTTTGAGAACAGTTCGTTCAACGAATTACCAACCCCTCGTCCAAGCTCCGAAAGAAAAAACTCATATTTGATAGGCGAACCCCGTCGGCTGATTTCCAGCCAGTTGTCCCTTGTGGATAAGCATAACAACCAAATTAACCCTACGGCTCGGTTGAGTACGGAAACCGAATTTAAACTGGGTACGGCTTTACAAATCAATAAGACTATTTGAATTGCTATTATGGGGTAAATGGGCTGATAAAAACGATATAAATTAAAATGATCTCCTCCTGAAAAAATAGGAAGACTGAGGGCCGACAAAACCATTAAAGATACTAAACCCAACGGTTGCTCCCCCAGATGCTTTTGCTTGCGATTGTTTTTAGATAGACAGAACGCTAGTCCACACCATATTGCCAGCAGGAAACTTAGGCTCATCAATGAATTAGAAAATAAATAATCTAAAAAATATTTACCACCAGATTTGAGGTTCTGAAATAAAGAATGAGAGACTTTTGCATAAAAAGTATTTGGAAAAGGATATCCAAAATAGCGAATTCTGAATGCCGTTACCGAAATTGCCGAAAATAAAAAACCTGTTGGTATAAAAATCGAGGGTTTTTTAAAAAAATAATAAGGGCCGTTTTTAAAGAGGATTATGACTAGAAGCAACGGGCAAATTAAAAGTGCTTCAGGTCGGGCCAATGGAGCTAAACAAAAAGTAAGAATCGCTAGCAACCATTCTTTTTTGTTCTCAGGATCAAACAGCAAGAAATAGTTCATGGAAATCAGTAGGGCACCCCACAGCGTTGTATCCATCAAGGTCACCGTGGTCCAAGAGCAATAACCGCAGGAGCTCGTTAAGATGACGATATAGAGAATCTTCCAAAAATAGCTCTTTGGTGAGAACGTCAGCCTCTCTATTGTTTTAAATCCTAATAAGTGAGTTAGAAAAAAAATAAAAAGGGTGAGAGCGAAAATACCGCCCTTTTCAAATCCCACAAAAAAGATTGCCGAACACAGAAGCATCCACAAAGTTGAGGTGTAGCCTTCTACTCGAGGAATACCCTCAGAAAAGAGCAATCCCTTTCCCAGGGCCAAGTTTTTGGAGTAAACGAAAAAGATATCGGCATCATCAATCCCGATCAACTTGCCGTTTATCTGATACGCTAAAAAGCCTATCAGTAATGTCCAAAGCACAAGTAGTAAACCATCAAATAACTTTGCTTTTAGCATGAGATTAAAATGTTGCCCAATTTTTGCCGCAAAAGCGATAAGTTTTAAAAAAAGTTATGGGTGCTAAGAATTTAGAATTCAGTTTTTCTTGGCGCGAGGTGTCTTTGCCTCTTCGGTAACGACCCCTATCATTAGTTATGGTCCTAGCCAGCCTTCCCATCCTTTGCCCTTTTCTGATTCTCCTGATTCGTTTAAACAGCGTTTCAAGCCTCAGGAAAGCGGTTTTAGATAGTGTAGTTCTTTGGTCAGCTTTGCTCGTTTTCATCACGGAAACTTTAAGTCATCTCAACTTTTTTAATCGAAGTGGACTTCTCAGTACCTGGCTCATTGTTTGTTTTTGGCTGATTCTGGCGATTTATAAAAAACAGGCTCTAAGCGGCTTTAAAAGCGTATTTTCAAGTACTAAAAATCTTTATGCGGAAAATATTCTGGCGATTTCGGCTCTTGTTTTTATCCTTGTAGTTACTTTGATAGGTGCAATCAAATCACCTCCGAATAATTGGGATGGTCATAGTTATCATCTTTCTCGAATAATGCACTGGATCCAGAATGGTTCAATCCGTCACTATCCGACCGCAATGGAAAAGCAGCTTATTTTTCCGCCCTTTGCTGAGTATGTGATCGCTCACCTGATGATTCTGGCTCAGAACGATGCCCTATCAAATTTGGTCCAGTGGTTTAGTTTTGTTTTATTAATTCTGGTAACCTCGCAAATCGGAGCAAAGTTGGGACTCTCACTGAAGTCCCAAATTGGGGTAGCTTTTTTTTCGGCCTCGCTTCCCATGGCCATTCTTGAAAGTGGGAGTGTACAGAACGATCTGGTGACTGCTTCATGGTGTCTGATTTTTGTGAATGGTTGTCTTGATAGAGTATTCGATCGCCAAAAGTCGAATCAAAATACAAATTGGATGGACGAATGTATTCTGGGTTTCAGTGCAGGACTTGCAGTTCTCACCAAGGGGACAGCTCCTATTTACTTGCTTCCCTTTGCAGTTTGGCTTTTGGTTGAGACTGTTAAGACATTTGGATTTAAAGCATCGTTTCGGTTAGTCATCCCAGCTATTTGTGCTTTGATAATAAACGGTGGGCATTTCCTTAGGAACCTGGAGGTTTTTCACGTGCCGCTTTCGACACCACCTGGTCTTAGTTTGAGCAATGAAAAGCACTCTGTCGGAGTAATCGTTTCCAATTTGGTTAGGAACGGCTTTCTTCATATTCCTCTTCCAGGACGGTACTCCGGTCTTTCACGAAAAATAGTAGATTTGATTCATCGCCCCCTGGGATTGGATTCTTTTGATCCTGAGACAAGTTTTGAGGGGGCCGTTTTTGCGGCGCCCATTCTTCCGAGATCAGAGCACCATTCAGGTAACCCAGTTCACTTTTTGTTAGGGGGGCTAGCACTTATTTTTATCTTGCAAGACAGCGAAAAAAGAAATGATTCTATTTTAAAAAAGTATTTGGGGGCATTTCTTGGAGTTGTGCTTCTGTTTTGTTTTTTGTTGAAATGGCAGCAATACAATAGCCGACTTCATTTAACGATGTTTTTTCTTGCGGCTCCCCTGATCATTGCGGGACTTCGACAACATCAAGCAGTTTTGAAAATAGGAATGCTCAGTGCTTTTGTGCTTGCGATGGTTCCTTTATTTGCCTCAAAAAACAGGCCGTGGTTTGGGCCCCACTCTATTTTTACCAACCGAAGAGAGGTACAGTACTTTGTAGAGCGCCCAGAACTATTAAAAGAATTTGAAGCATTGACCTCCCAGCTGAAGCAGGGTGGCTGTCGGAATATAGGGCTCATCAACGCCGGACATGAGACTTGGGAATATCCCCTTTGGGTGATGCTCAAGTCCTCTGAACCCAAATTTCGATTGGAATATGTAAACGTCCATCAAAAATCAGGGAAAATTGGCTTGGTAACTCCCTTTTCTCCCTGCGCAATTGTTTCCCTCTGGAGCATCGGTAAAGTTTAGGATTGTTAAGAAAACTTCACAGTATCTCCTTGAGTTTTCCCTTAAGAATTATGCGCTGCGCGTCGATAGGTTCTCACGTGGTTAAAAACCTAGGAGGAACTAAAATGCGTGGACTCATTCTCATGGCTGTTTTGTCAGTAATGGTTTTATCAGGATGTAAGACTCCACAAAAAGCCTATTTCCAAGAAATTTATAAGTTAGGAGTCATTCCTTTTAGCAATCCTGTGTCTGCACTCGCTACGGGAACTCCTCTCATGGGAAAACCCGGGAACGTTATTCCGATGGCTCCACCCACACGGTGTTTCCCTGATATCTTTAACGGCAAGCCGACAAATCTTCGCTGGGCCTCTGACATCATTATTCCTCCTACCTATAAGAAAATGACGTTTACGTTCGATGCTAATTTTAACTCCTTAATGGCAGTAGGAACTCCGGGGGTTCAATTCAATTTGACGGGGAGCCAGGTTCAGGATGTTGAACTTGAAATTCGCGAAGCTCAAATTGAAATGATTGATACCATTTCTTTAAAAGAGTTTTATGCCAATGGCATGAGCGATAGCTGCAAACAAACACTTCTGTCTTATCCGTTTATCATGGAGGCCTTGCGGGTCAATGCCATGAGCTTTAGTTTTTTTGACTCCTTCGGTGGCAAGTTTAACCTGACCTCAGCAAACATCGGGGAGTTTGCGATCTTTGGGGGAGATGTCCAGTGGTATATCGAACAGGGGACCAAGCTCGTGGTTCTCACTCCAAAATACATCGGGTATAAACTGGCTCAATTACGCGGTGAGGATGAAGGCTCTGTCAATCTAACCTCTAGCGAAATAAAAAATGGCGAATATGTATGGCTCAATGGAATTCCAGACCAAAACGAGGATCATCGAAAACGCCTGTTTCCTCGCGGATTTGGACTGGGGCCAAGAAAACAAATCACTACAACTAATTAAAATTTAGGCTACCGATTTTCCCCCGATAGAGGTAAAGTCCAAAAAACTTTGCTTCTGTCAGGGGGAACCATGAAAAAAACCTTAATTGGACTTGTTATTGGAATTCAATCCTTGAGTGCGTGGGCCTTGCCGCTTCCCACCCCAAACCTCGTTGAAAATCTTCTTATCAATGGGCTCCCGAAAACATTTACCAGCAGTTATGATTTTGAAGGAATTATCGCTCTTTCTAATTGCTCTGGCAGCTTAGTGCGATTTGTTGATTCTCGAGAAACTGATCTCGCAATGGTATTAACTAACGGCCACTGTTTAGAAGGTGGTTTTCTTGAGCCCGGTGAAATAGTCGTCGACAAGAGCGCCCACAGAAGCATCACCATTTTAAACAAAAACGCCGCCTCTATCGGCCGAGTGGGGGCTACCAAAATTATCTACGGAACCATGACGAAGACCGACATGGCCTTGTATCAACTTGAGAAAACTTACGAGCAGATTGCGACAGCCTTTAACGTACAACCCTTAACCTTGGCTAATAATTATGCTGAGAAAAAGACCGATATTGAAATTCTCTCAGGCTATTGGAAGCGTGGGTATTCTTGCCAGCATAATGGCCTGGTCCACAAAATTAAGGAAGGAAATTGGACTTGGGAAGATTCCATCCGATACAGTCAACCCGGTTGTGAAACCATCCCAGGAACTTCGGGTTCTCCCATTCTCGAAAGAGGCACAAAAGTCGTTATCGGGGTTAATAACACTGGAAACGAAAGCGGAGAAAAGTGCACAGAAAACAATCCGTGTGAGATTGATCCTAACGGACAAGTTACCTATAAGAAGGGTTTGAATTACGGGCAGCAAACATCATGGATTTACGATTGCATGACGGCTGATCACCGAATTGATCTGACGTTACCCAACTGTCGACTACCTAAATAGTTCTAACAAACCAAGAGCGAGGGCCTCGGATTCGAGGAAGGGTTACTCCATCTGCTCGGCGTTTGCCTATGGCAATCACCATGGGGATGAGGGAATCACTCGGGAGCTTTAATAGTTTTCTCACTCTTCGACTATCCATTCCTTCCATCGGGCAGGTATCAAATCCGAAAGCTCGAATGGCCAACATAAAGTTTTCACAGGCAAGGGCAGTGGTCTTGGTAGCCCAAATTTTCATATCATTGTTTCCCATGGGCTCTCTACCTACTGGTTTCCTAAGTCCAATAAAGAAAAATATGACACGTTTGAAAAGTCCAAGTACTCCCAGTGGTCCTTGGTTGTACATGAACGGCGCTAGTTTTCTGTAATAAAGCCAAGCTGCTTTGGGAATTCGGGTCCCTTGCGCCTCTGCTTGCTCCATTTGTTTTTTCATGTCCTCGCAATTGCGTTTCCAGGTTTTTGTCCTGGCAATGCAAACAACCAATTCAGCTGCGGTTGCTGCTGCTGCCTGTGAAAAACAGGCTTTCACTAATTCCGCTTTGAGCTGAGATTCTCTTACCCAAACAAATTCCCAAGGCTGTAAGTTTGAAGAATTTGGAGCTAGCAAAGCCATATCAAAAGATTTTTCCATGACTTCAGGGGGAACCGGGCTCTTATCAAATAAACGGATGCTACGTCGGGATTCAATGATCTCAGTTAAGGCCTTAACTGTTTCGTTTAATTCCATGGGGGTCACTCCTTACAGTCGGTTTAGTAAAAATTTAAAAACAGTTCGATGGATGGGTTTAAAGACTGCCATATAGCTTTTCCCGAGGAAGTTATGAAATACCACTCGGCTACTTAAAACTACTCTTTTATCCCTTCGATTAATACTGAGCCCGATATGAGCGGTGAACGGTTGGTTGACGAAAATTCCCACTCGCTCGTTGGGGCCAAGGTCCTGCCATTCAAATTGCTCTAAATCGACGGAAGAAAATCCAAGCGGGGACAAAAGCGCCTCTTTGAGCCTTTTGGGGACTAGAAAAAAAGGAGAAATGTCTTTGAACATCCGCTCAAACAGATCTTTGGCACTCTCGTCAGGAGAGAGCTCGGGAAGCACTCTCACAAAGGCATCCTCATAATCAGCTCTTGGTAAAGTATTCCTGATGGGTGCTTCATCGGGAACCGAAGTCTCACAAGCTTTAAGGAGGTCTCTAGGCAAGGGGACACACCGTATTTTTAAAGTTCTCTGCCGCTTGAGTAATGGAACGCAGTCTTTTCGGATCCATTTTTTTTAGGGAACGGGCCATCATGCTAAGACGCGGATTTTTTAAAAAGAAAGATTCATGCTTTTGGATGAAGCCCCAAAAGAGACCATCGGCAATATCGCACCAGGGGCCTTTCTTGAAATCACTCATTTTCAAAAGGTAGTTGGAACCACAAAAATAAGGTTTGGTACTAAATATCCCGCCGTCAGAAAAGAGGGCCATTCCATAGACGTTAGGACCCATCACCCAATCAGAGGAGTCCACAAACATTTCCATGAACCAGCGGTGAGCTTCTTGGGGCTCAACCTCGCACAGAAGCATGAAATTCCCTAAAACCATTAGCCTCTCAATGTGGTGAGCATAGCCCAAACGAACACTCTTTTTTATGGCAGCATCCAAAGGAGGAAGCCCCGTTTCTCCAACGTACCAGGCTTTACTAAGTTGTCGTTTGTGTTTCCAAAAATTGTCGACATCTTCTTTCTCACTAAAATTCTGATAAATCCCCCTTATGAATTCTCGCCACCCGATGATCTGCCTCACGAATCCCTCTAAAGAATTCAGTGGAATCTTTTTCTGAATAGTCGGACTGGTTACTTTTTGAATGATTTCCTCGGGGGTAATGAGTCCTAGATTTAAAACGGGAGTGAGGACTGAGTGATAAACGAAATCCGATTCCGCCGTCATGGCATCTTCATAATCTCCAAAAAAGGCAAGTCGCTCACTGATAAATTGATTTAACCCGTCCAGCGCTTCCTTTCTAGATGTGGGAAGCCAGAAATTCTGAGATTCTCCTGGGTGATCCCCAAAAAGGGAGTCAGTCAAAAGCTGAACTGCACGGAGATCAGCGTTGGATTTCGGGGGGGAGAGCTTGGGAATGGCCTTTGTTTCCTTGAGGGGTTTTCGGTTCTCCGTATCAAAACTCCATTTTCCACCGATCGGTTTTCCCTTCGAATCAGTCAAGATCCCTAATCTTTTTCGCTGAGATTCATAAAAAGTTTTCATGAAGGGCTTTTTTGTTGATTTTAAATAGTTTCTAAACAGTTCTCGCGAAGTGAGAAACATCGGAGACTGCTTTATCTCAAGCTCTATCTTTTGAGTGCCACAAAAATCCGAGATCCGGCGTTCCATGAATTTGTCTTCGATTTCAAAGCAGGTGAGGTGATTTATTTTTTCTTTAACAACAAAAGCTTTGAGTTTTTCTTCGTACGTGGTGTGCGCGTTTTTGGGTGTTAACTCAACATAAAAAACTTTGCTTCCAAGAGCTCTTAGTTCGTTTGCATAACGGCGCATCGAGGTAAGAAATAAGATGATCTTGTGTTTGTGGTATTTAAAATGAGTGCAAAGTTCATGGTCCTCAGCCATGAAGACGCGCTCGGGGACCGTCTTTTTATGAAGATGCTCTGGAAAAAGCTGATTACCGAGAATGAGCCAAGCAGAATTCATACGATTTCGCCATGCGCCTTTAAATCTGACAGACTGACGATTTCCAAAGCTGTGGAATGAGTGGCCAGCAGGTTAACGGGGGGAGCAACACCCGCTTGGAGTGCTTCTTTCCAGCGAGAAGCACACAGGCACCAACAGTCCCCAGCTTTGAGCCCGGGAAAATCAAATTCGGGCCGTGGAGTCATTAGGTCATTACCTCGGCTCAACGAAAAGTCCAAAAACTCTTCCGTCACTCGGGCACAAATAACATGTCGCCCCCGATCTGAGTCATCCGTTTTACAAAACCCATCTCGAAAATAACCGGTTCGCATTCTTCCGCAACAAGGCTCGAGAGTTGTTCCGAGTACATTCAGCGGTTTTTGGTTTAGGTCCATCGGTGAATTCCTTTTTGGTACTCCATGCTAATTGAGTTCGCCCCATTAGCAAAGCGAACTGGTAAAATAATATGAGGGTTAGTTATGTTAAAAAAAGAGTTTTATCAATTGCCAGAGGAAAAAAAACAATGGGCGAGTGAACCCCTTGGGTTTTATTATCCTCTTTCGTCAGAAAAGAACCACACCCCTTCTCGTTGGAATATAAAAATCAGTGAAAAACAAAAAAGCGGTGCATTTCCGTCTAATGAAGATCAGTCGGGAGTATCGGCTGCCATTTCGGGGGGGCCCGGACGTTATGTCTTTAAAAACAAGGAAAAGCAAATAACCCTCCTGCAGTCGTGGACTTGGAATCGTGAGGAGGGGGGACAGCTTTTGATTGTCAGCCCTTTGAGAATGTTTCAGTTAAGCTTTGATAAAGAAGTTGTAAAAGCTGCGATTTATCCAACTTTCTTGGCGGAGAATGAAGAGATGCAATTTCCCATTTTAGGGGCTGAGCATTTTATTTACGTGGTATCGGGGAAAGCTCTTTGGAGTGATCGGGAAAGCGATACAAAAAAACTTCTGGGAGAAGGAGAGTTGCTTCAGATCTCCCGGGCAGATCTTAAACGTGAATACTTAAATCTGAGACTTAAGGGGGCCGAAGGAAAAACAACCGTGCTCTGGGGAGTTTTGCATTATTTATCTGAGAACAAGCGCGCGTAGTTCGGTCATCTCTTCCATTGCAAATCGAACCCCTTCACGACCTAAGCCACTATCTTTAATTCCTCCATAGGGCATGGCATCTGATCGCCAAGAAGGGACTTCGTTCACGACGACCCCTCCGACTTCAAGCTCATCCCAGGCGCGCATGGCTTGCGAAAGATTTGATGTGAAAATCCCAGCTTGAAGGCCAAAACGAGAATCATTGACCCGAGACAAAACCTCTTCGAAATTGGTGAATGAACTGACAGTCGCCACGGGTCCGAAAGCTTCTTCACAGGAAATCGAAAGATCCACGGGAACGTTCTCGAGAAGGGTTGCTTCCAAAACGGATCCCTTTCGATTTCCGCCGCAGAGCAGAGTAGCTCCGTTCTCAACTGCTTCTATTATCCACTTTTGCAACCTGAGGGCATCCGACTCTGAAATCAAGGGACCCAAGTCTGTTGTTTCATCCTTGGGATCTCCTGCTTTTAGTTTTTTTGCCCCTTCAATTAAAAGAGCCTTGAACTCTTTTAGGACATTTGCATGAACGAAAATTCGTTGAACGCTGATGCAGCTTTGGCCAGATTGATAAAAAGCACCGATTAAAATTCGCTTCACCGCATCTTTTATGTCAGCAGATTGATCAACCAAACAGGCGGCATTACCGCCGAGTTCTAGAACCACTCGTTTTTTACCTGCTCGATTTTTAATAGCCCAGCCAACTTCTGGAGAACCCGTAAAGCTTAAAAGTTTTAATCTTTCATCGGTTGTGAAAAGGTCAGCTCCTTCTCTAGAACAGGGCAGGATAGAAAAAGATCCTTTCGGCAAACTGGTTTCCGATAAAATTTCCCCCAAAAGGAGGCTTGTGATGGGGGTTCTGCTTGCTGGTTTCAAGATAAAGGGACATCCCACTGCAATGGCAGGAGCTATTTTATGAGCCGTCAGATTTAAAGGGAAATTAAAAGGGGAAATAAAGGAGCAGGGGCCAATCGGGACCCGTTTCCAAAATCCTTGGTAACCGACGCCGCGAGCAGTGGTGGAAAGTGACATGACCTCCCCATTGAGCCTTCCCACTTCTTCTAAAGCTAAGGTAAAAGTATCGATCAATCTCCCCACTTCTCCTCGAGCATCACGAATTGTTTTTCCCACTTCGAGGCAAAGGGTTCGGGCTAATTCCTCTTTTCTTTTTTCAAACTGTTGAATGCAAGAAGACAGAATCGCCTTTCTCTCAAACAAAGGTTGTTTCCGTAAGATCGGTGCAGCTTCACAAGCTGCGGCAATAGCAGCATCGATGGTTTGGCTTGATGCTATTGCAACTTCAGTGAGTTTGTTGCCAGTAAACTTATCTTCAACGCTCAAAAACTGGTGATCCATCTTAGGGGAGTTGGCGAGGAAAAAAGGATACTGGGTCTTTAGGTTTAAGAAAGATTCATTCATGTTCGATACAGTATCATTTTCAAGGGTTGTCAGCCATGTCTGAGGCGTTTAACGCGCCGACTAAAATCGTTGATGAAAATGTGAAGGTTCTTTCACAATTCACCGATAAGAAATTAATCCCCTTGAGCCATGAAAATCGCAATCTTTTATTCTTCTCAATCACAAGGATTTTTAAATCACTTCATTCGCTTGAATGGATTTTTGAATGAGAATCCCAACGTGGACTGTGTCTGGTTTGATCTGAATCAAACTCCTCTGCGCTCAGACTACTCGCTTGGAAAATTCGATAAGTTTTTTCTTTTGGGGGAAAAAGAGGGACTCTCGGAAAAAGAAATCAAATATCTTTCTTCTCACCGACTTCCCTTAGAAACAGTCCCACTCTATTTTGCTGACAAATCAAAACCTAGATTTCTATCAGGATGTAAAGAGCGATGGGTTTTTTGCGCTTCGGGGGAAAACCCGATTGGGTGGAATCGTGAGTTTTGGGAATCGAGCAATCAACTTTGTCCCACTTTGTTTCTTTGTCAGGAGCAAAGCATTTTAGAGCAAGGAGCCACTCCAGGCCCTATGACTTTCTTTTCGCCGATCAACCCAGAGCTACATCAAGAAGCAATTTGCAACGCGACTTGTGTTGTCAGCGCCTATTGGGAACCTTGCTTGGCTGCACGCACGGCTGGAAAACTTGCCATTAAATTGAGCGTTGAACCCAGTCAAAGCAACCCGTGGGAAGTACCAGAGGTTGTTGTTGGAGCAAGAAATGCAAAAGAAGTGTTTCGTGAATGTCGGCAAATTTTTGAGGCTCATTCAAAATCTCCGTCCGACTCTCACCGGATGCTGACTGCAGCTTCAGATGAAAAAGAAGTTCTTCATTTGACCTCCATTTCCGATTTTTCTTATCTCCCTTTTTATTTGGGAATGATTGAGAATATTCTCAGAAAAGCTGAAAAAAGAATCAAGCTACACTTATTAGCTCTGGATGAAAAAGTTGGCCCTTTTTTAGAGGAAAACTACCCCGGCTTAGTTCATGTGCTTGAGCTTAAGGATGTTTGGAATCCCAACGAATTAAAAATCATCGAGCAACGGTCAGTTGCATTTAGGGCTTTTTCCTCAAAACCGAAGATTCTGGAACGAGTACTCAGGGATCACCAAGGTCCCACATTTCACTGCGATTCAGACGTTTACTTTTTTTGTTCGCCTGAAAAGTTATTTGAAACTTTTGGATCTGGTCACACCGTTATTTTTCCCCATTGGAATGATAGTTATCCAAAAGGAAGAAATGATGGTCTTTACAATGCGGGAATGATTGGTGTCCGTTCGGGAGCAGAGAAGTTTTTGAAGTGGTGGGGAGAGCAGTGCTTGGCGAATTGTAGTTTTGATCCTGAGAATGGCGTAGTGGGAGACCAAGCTTACCTGGATTTTGCCCCCATTTTATTTGAGGGGGTGAACGTCTACCGAAAAAAAGATCACAATGTGGCTCGTTGGAATCTAAAAAACCTGGGAGTCCATTTCGCTGCAGATCGTTCTGGATTGGAAGGGCAGGATGGTCGGAAGATTCAGACCTTCCATGCAGCATTTATTGATTCCTTTGGTTATTTCGAATTTAAATTTTGCTGGGATCAGCTAGTAACTTTTTTCTCAGCCTATTCTCTAAAAAGTGCCTCTCCGGCATTTTTGAAAAACACTTTGGTTCAACAGCAAAGTTATTGGTTAAGCCTGTCCCGAGGTATCAAGGGGCGAGAAATGGTTTATCGATTCCTACCCATTTTGGGGGAGCAACCCGAAGCCAAAGCCCCTCTTTTTTGGATGCAAGGGTGGGGTGGCTTTTGTCTGAATAAAATCATTAAGTTACGAGATGCCTTGTTCCATCGCCTTCCGTTCATGGCCAAAGAGCCTGGTTTATAAGATAAGTTATTGGAATCGCTTATAGTCCTGGTCTTTTGATTGCCTTTAATGGCCCTTCGTGTTACCTACCCTAACTATGTCTGAAACCAATCCGAAGACCCCTAAAAAAGATAAACCTGTGCGTTCGAAATTACCGCCTTGGTCGTCTCGTAACGGTCTTTGGTCCTGGATTTTATTTGGCGTGGGTCTTATTTTGTTGGTGTCCGTTTACTCCAAGCCAGATTTTGCCGCGAAAGAAATTCCTTACAGTGATTTTCGAGCCAAGATAAAAAGTGGAGAAATTAAACGGGTTTTGATTTCCCCAACCTTGCTCAAAGGATTTCCAGCCGAAGCTGGGATTCGTACAAATCCATGGGCCCAAGCACCTTCCGCTTTGTTTGTTTCAATTCCGGTTGAAGATCCCAAACTCATTGATTTGATGGAAAATCAGGGAGTTCGGTACGAACAAGAGAATCTTGCTCTTAAGAATGTCTTTTTACATTGGGTTTTGCCATTTTTGGTTCTGTTAATTCTCTGGAGAGTGGTATTTGCTCGCGCCTTCAAGATGGGACCAGGGGCAGGGCTGATGAGTTTTGGAAAAAATCGGGCAAAATTAGTTCCCGAAGACTCCAAGAAAGTCCTTTTTGATGATGTGGCTGGTTGTGATGAAGCAAAAGAAGAATTAGCAGAAATCATTGATTTTCTGAAAACACCTCAAAAGTTTCGAACCATTGGAGGGAAAATCCCCAAGGGCATTCTTTTAGTAGGCCCTCCCGGGACCGGAAAAACCTTATTGGCGAAAGCCGTTGCAGGAGAAGCGGGCGTTCCATTTTTTAGTTTGAGCGGGTCTGAATTTGTAGAGATGTTTGTGGGAGTGGGAGCGGCGAGAGTTCGTGATCTCTTTGGGCAGGCTATCGAAAAAAGTCCCTGTATTATTTTTATCGACGAACTGGATGCAATTGGAAAAGTCCGCAGTGCGGTTTCCCCCATGGGCGGACACGACGAGCGAGAGCAGACTTTAAATCAATTACTGGTTGAGATGGATGGATTTGATTCTCGAACCGGCGTCATCATCATGGCGGCTACGAATCGACCAGAAACCTTGGACCCTGCGCTGATGAGGGCAGGGCGGTTTGATAGGCAAGTAGTTGTAGATCGACCAGACATCAAGGGGCGTGAAGCCATTTTGGCGATTCATAGTCGAAATGTGAAGTTGGCTGCAGACGTCGACTTAAAAGTAGTTGCTGCTAGAACGCCGGGCTTTGTGGGAGCTGACTTAGCAAATGTGGTTAATGAAGCCGCGCTTCTGGCCGTTAGAAAAGATAAGACGATAGTTGATCTTTCTGACTTTGAAGATGCTGTGGACAGAGTAGTGGCCGGCCTTCAAAAGAAAACAAGAGTCATGAGTGTCATTGAAAAGAAAATCGTGGCTTATCATGAAATGGGACATGCACTGGTGGCTTCTTTTACAGAAGGAACAGATCCAGTGCACAAAGTGTCGGTGATTCCCAGAGGCTTTGGGGCTTTGGGCTTCACAATGACATTGCCTAAAGAAGATCGTTACCTTTTGACCAAGTCTGAGTTGTTAGCCCGTATTGATATTCTATATGGGGGAAGAGTAGCTGAAGAGCTGGTCTTCAATGAAATTTCAACAGGAGCCCAAGACGACATTCAGAAAGCAACCGACATCGCCAAACGGATGGTCATGGAATATGGAATGAGCGAGTGTGGTCAACGCAGTTTCTCTAGTGAAAGAGCTACTTTTATTCAGTCCCCCACTGGTTCACTCTCTGCCGCCAGGGAATATAGTGAATCTGTGGCTGAAAAAATAGACAAAGAAATGAGTTCTATTTTGAGCAATGCTTATCAAAGAGTGAAAAAGCTTTTGAGCTCGAAAAGCGAACTTCTGGAGCATTTATCAAAGATTCTGATGGAAAAAGAAGTCATTGAAGGAAAAGAACTTTCACAGTTAATGGCAGACTTCTCTCAGAAAACCAGCGCCGATTCCAAAATGGAGACGCGAATCTCTCCACCGATTAGTCCAGTGGGAGATTCTGGTTTTGATGAGAGACCAGCGGAAGTATGATTTAAATTAAACAAGGAGGATAAAAATGTTGGATATGAATTGGAAATGGAAGCTAAAGGACAAAAGAACGCAAGATCGTTATGTTGAAAAAGGATTGTTAGAAAAGGCGAAAGTAGAAGCTGAATTAAAAAGTCTTCCAGATCTAACCGCCAATGCGACTTGGGTAGAAATTGACATGGAAGATGTCCAAGTAGACGGAGCGGACGAGAGCGAAACTTCTGACGAGACGGAAGGCGCGCTTTGAAAAACGAGGGCGTTCCAATAGTCAAAGAGGGGCTTCCCTTTTTGATGGTGTTTTTGGCCGGAGCTTTTGGGTTCTGGATTGGGGGCATTTGGCCACTAACTCTGGTGTTTCTATTTTTGACTGGTTTTAGTGCTTATTTCTTTCGAAATCCTGAAAGACTTCCCCCGATTGGTGCTTCATTAGTAGCTTCTCCTGCAGACGGAAAAGTAATCTTTGTCGGAAGTGCTAGAGAACCTGAGTTTCTTCAGGAGGAAATGCTGAAAGTCAGCATTTTTATGTCGCTCTTTGATGTCCATGTAAATCGAGTGCCCATTGATGGAACCGTTCGAGACATGAAATATCATAAAGGACGCTTTCTAGCTGCATCTGAGGACCGTGCCTCTGAAGAAAACGAGCGAAATGCGATGTTGATTGAAACTGTCAGGGGACAAAAGCTGGTTCTCGTTCAAGTAGCAGGGTTAGTGGCTCGGAGAATCGTTTGTTATCCTTCTCCGGGGGCTTACATTTTAAAAGGGCAACGCATGGGCCTAATTCGGTTTGGGTCTCGGTGCGATATGTTTTTCCCTAAGGGAACTCAAATTGTCGTTAAAAAGGGCGATAAGGTGGTCGGTGGGGAAACCATCTTGGCGCAGCTAAAGGAGAGTTGAAGGTGGGTCCGCAGAAGAATCGACACTATATCCTTGTTCTTCCCAGCATGTTTACAACGGGAAACTTGTTTTGTGGTTTCTTTGCGATCATCAATTCTTTTTCTCATCAATTTGAAAGAGCGAGTTTCGCCATTCTGTTGGCAGGTCTTTTTGATGTCCTAGATGGGCGAGTGGCTCGAATCACTAAAAGTCAGAGTAAATTTGGAATCGAATACGATTCTATTGCCGATGTGGTTTCTTTTGGACTCGCCCCTGCCGTGATGACTTATGTCTGGGTGCTGGAACCCTTCGGTAGGTTGGGCTGGGCTGGCTCTTTCTTCTTTGCGGCTTGTGGAGCATTACGCTTAGCTCGTTTCAATACTATTTCGGAAGAGTTACCGAAAAGTTATTTCTTGGGTCTTCCGATACCTGCAGCTGCCAACATGGTTGCTGCTACGTTTCTTGCTCACAAAGAATTGCAATTTCCTCACGTTGAAGCAGTCATGATGGTGTTGATGTTTGCTTTGGGAAGCCTCATGGTGAGCACGGTTCGCTTTAGAAGCTTTAAAGATTTTGATTTGAGACACCCACGAAGTTTTGTTTATCTGGTGGCGGTTGTCTGTGTATTTGTGGCTTTTGCCTGGAAGTACGAAGTGGCTCTCGCTGTTTTGATTGGTTTGTATATTGCGTGGGGGCCCTTCAGAGAGCTGTTAAGTAAATTGAAGGCGACAGCGGTAGGGAAAAGGTCTGAGCAGTCGAGGGAAGAGTCATGAAAGAGTCTTACTTAGAATCCATTCGTTCTTTAGCTGTGGTGGGCGCAACGGGCCTAGTGGGAACTGAGCTTCTAGAACTCCTAAACGAGAGAAAAATACGAATTGCAGACTTGAGACTTCTGGCTTCAGCCGAATCTGCTGGTGAGACAGTTAATTTGGGCAATGTGGAAGAGCTTCAAGTTAACGAGCTCAACGTAAACTCTTTTAAAGGGGTTGAAGTAGCCTTTTTCTCCGTGCCAAATGAAGTAACGGAGAAGTATGTGCCTCAAGCGGTAAAGGCAGGAGCTTTAGTGATTGACGACTCCTCTACCTACCGCCTGGATAATAACGTTCCGTTGGTGGTTCCAGAAGTGAATCCCCAGGTGCTTAGAACTTTCACTGGGCAAATTATTTCCACACCTAATTGCACGGTTACTCCTTTGGTTTTAGCTCTGAAACCATTGCTCGACGAGTTTGGTTTAAAAAGAATCGTCGTTTCGACTTATCAATCTGTGTCCGGTGCGGGGCGGGCGGCTTACGAAGAATTATCGATACAGACAGCTGCTCTTTTGAATGGCCAACATCAACAAGCGGAAATATTTCCTCACCGAATTGCCTTTAACTGTTTGCCGCAGATTGGGTCAGAATTAGCTAATGGAAACACTACCGAAGAGGAAAAAATGGTTCGAGAAACTAGAAAGATCCTCGAGCTGCCCTCTTTACCAATTTCTGCTATGTGCGTTCGAGTCCCTACTTTCTTTGGACATGGGATGAGCGTAAATGTCGAGCTCACTAAAGAATTTGCGAATGAAACTGAAATCAGGGAGCTACTTAACTCGGCTCCGGGGCTAAAGGTTTTAGACAAGCCATCTCACCAAATTTATCCAACTTGTGTGGAAGCCGCTGGCAGTGATTACACTTTTGTAGGCAGAATCAAACGAGATCATTCCGTGAAGTCTGGCCTTAATTTCTGGGTGATTACCGATAATATCCGAAAAGGTGCTGCTCTCAATGCTCTGCAGATTATTGATACCCTCTACAAGTATCGTCGAATGAGTTAACGGCTCATGAGTTTAGAAAATATTTTGCTAAAAATCGAATATGACGGGACCGAATTTTCCGGCTGGCAACGCCAGGCTCACGATCCTTCCATTCAAGCATCGATTGAGGATGTCCTGAGTAAGTTCACAGGAAGGAGAACAGTGCTGTATGGGGCGAGCCGTACTGATGCAGGAGTACACGCTAAAGGCCAGATGGCAAACTTTGAAGCTGAGCCAAAAATGCCAGCTGAGAGATGGGCTGCCTTTCTGAATGCGGGATTACCAAGAAGTATTCGAATTTTGGAGTCTCAGCGAGTTCCTGAACGATTTCACGCGCAGAAAATGGCCCAATCTAAAATCTACGAATATCGGTTGCTTCAAAGATCTTGTCCGAGTGCTTGGGACAGAACGGTTGGATTTTATCCTTCTAAGCTAAATTGGCATGCCATTCGGCAAGCAATGCCCCACTTTGTTGGTGAAAAAGATTTTAAGGCTTTTCAGGGGGCTAGAGCTTCGGTGTTAACTACTGTACGGACAATTTATCGATTTGATCTTCTGGAAGAGTCGGAAGGGCTCTATCGATTTGTCATTGAGGGAAATGGGTTTTTAAAGCAAATGGTGCGAGCCATTATTGGGACATTGATAGAAGTCGGATTAGAGAAAAAAGCCCCCGAAGATATTCCCCGCATTATTGAGAGCTGTGATCGACGTCAAGCGGGCTTTACCGCAGATGCCTCAGGGCTTTGTTTAGTGAAGGTAAACTACCCCGTCTTTCACTAGAAAGAAAATACTGTCCCTAGTCGGGTTTCGGTGGCATTCTGAAACGGATGTGGAGGCTACCCAACAAACGAGTTCGCCTAAGCAGTGCTTTTGGTCTGGCTTTTCTAATCCACGCCGCCATTTTACTTTCCACGCTCCCGACAACGCAGTGGGTTCAACCCTTCGTAGACCTAAAAGATCGAGCGATAGAAATCATCAGCCCTGAGGACATAGCAAATCTGAGAAAGCCGGTTGTTAAATCGTCCCAATTAAAAGAAAACCAAAAGTCACAAGAAACTGCTCGTTTTTCGGGAGAGTTTGATCAGCGCGTAGAGAAGGAAACCCAAAGCCCAATTAAGGGACTCTTTCAAGAGGGCGAGGTTTTTAAATCTAAAGAAAGCCCGGAATTAGAAGGAGAGGGAGAAGGAAAAAGGAGCCAAGAAAAATCCCTCAAAAATTTTCTAACTTTTGGTCAAAGCCCGAACGTACTTCCCAAAGATATCCCCTATGGAAATCAGACCGTTCTCAATACGGATAAGGTGAGGTACGCATCTTTTATTAATCGAATTGCGGATGAGATTTATCAACCTTGGGTTGAAGCTGCAGAAAAAGCGTTGCAGGAGTATGTGATAGGGCACCGGAAAATGGAGCCCAATATTTACATCACCCGATTGAAAGTTACGTTAAATTCAGACGGTTCGGTTACCGGAATTCAGATCATGGATAGTTGCGGGGTCTCTCTATTAGACGAAGCCCCTAAAAAAGCTTTCTGGGCAAGCGAACCTTTCCCGAATCCTCCCAGCCAGCTTTTCGAAAAAGATGGTTATGTTAGATTGACCTATGAATTTCAGTTTGAATGGAAGAACTCAGGTTTTAATATCATTCCCTGGAAAATTTAAATCCACAGGATTTGTCTGGGAGTACTAAGTCTCTATCTTTAATATCCGATGGGGTAATCGGAAAAAGTCTGCAGATGCTGGGGCGATCTTCATAAACTCCACAGAGGTGCGTTGATTCATCCCAGTGGGGGCACTGAAATAAAAGTTTGCAGCTTGCTCCACATGAAACACAACCACCACTTAACTCGTATTTTTGATGAAGAGAATGACAAAGAGCTGGAAATAAACTTAGACAAACTCTTCTAAACTTTCCCCAAATCAGTTGTCTGCCCTTAGATGAACCAAAACCTTCTTTTGACAAACACACTTTAAAAAAAGGTGGAAAACGCTCCATGTTGTAAAAAGAGCGTCGAAACCACTTGTACTGCATGAGAAAATTCAAAACCTGGTTATTGCTATATTTCATGAGTTTCCAATGTTACGTGTCGTTTAATAATTTTTCTCGGCGCAATTCCCCAATCAAAATTTTTAGAAACGAAACAAAAACTGCAGCAATGATCGGGCCCAAAAAAATGCCAGTAGGACCCAGGAGCTGAATGGCTCCGAAGACACTGACCAGCGCCAAAAAGGGGTGCATCTGAGCATTTTCCTTCATGACCCAGGGGCGAACAACATTGTCCGCCAGTGAAACTCCCAGGCCTCCTAAGAGCATGATCGTAGCTCCCATCGGATGATTTTTTCCTAGCAAATAAAAAGTTGCGCCAATCCAAATGGGGGCGGCCCCAACGAAGGGAATCATACCGGCAATTAAAGTCAGTAGAGCAATGAAAATGGGATTAGGAAGTTGAGTGATAAAAAATAGGAGTCCCATCATGAGAGACTGAACAACCGCACTTGCAAAGAGCCCCAACACAACACCTCGGCAAGACTTTTCAAAAGTGTGATACAACTCTTCCGACTTTTCAGGCTTGAGAGGAGATAAATTAGCTAGGAATCTTAAAAAGCGACTTCCGTCAGTGAGAAAAAAGAAAGTTGATAAAAGAGTTACGGCCACAGCTACCAAAAGTCCAGGCATGCTCGAAATAAACCCCCCAATGAGAGCCGAAAGTTTTTCAACTAAAAAAGCTAAAAAGGATAAGGATTGCTCTTTTACAAATTCCCGATTCACGGGAACCATGTTTCCTACGAGCGAAATCATTTTACGGATTAACGGATTTTCAGCCAAATCTTCAATGGTCTGTCCATCTTTAAGAAGTTTCAGTTGAGTCACTAAAGCTAAAAGTCGGTAAGCGGCTGTGTAAAACAGAAGGGCAACTGGAAGTAAAATGCCGGTGGTGAAAAGCGCGGTGACAATGAAGCTCGAGGTTTTTGCTGAAAAATACTTTCTAAAAAATAAATAAGAAGGGTAAGCGAGGATGGCAGCCACAGCTCCAAGAAGCATGGGAAGAATGAAAGGGGCCATCATGTACAAAAAGAGAGCGGTCAGAGCAAGCCCGAGTCCTAGTTGAATCAAGCTGCGCCATTTGGGATTGGGATTCATAAAGACGTAATATAACTGGATAGTGAGCACCTTGCAGCAGCTAAAAATGATGAAGTCGGGTATTATTTTCCATCATGAACAAGCTGCTTTTTTTGCAGTGCTTCCTCTGGTTGTTTTTCGCCCTTGAGTTAAGAGCTGCTATTTCAAATGACGTTCCTCCGATTCTTCCGAATGCAGGATGGGTCGATCGCATCGAGGCTTATGGCTGTTCAGCGAGAACCTTTCGAGCTTTTCAACCCCAAAGTCACGGGGATCTACTCGAAGCATTGATGGTCTATGCTGATGCCGAGTGTCCAGGGCCTGAGTGGTTATTATCGGAAAGAGAAATTCTCGGGCGTTCCTATCTTCAAAGTGAAGCTCGGGCTTTTGCTCTGATAGCTCACGATAGACCGTTAAGTCTTTTAGGGATGGCAGCTCAAGTAGATCCTTTTCAATCGATGAGAGAGGGGCGAAAAGCTTTTTCTGGGTCCAGCCTCTATGGAGAACTCAATCTTAATACTCAGTTAGTTCAAGGAAAAGAATGGGGAGTTGTTGTGTCCGCAACTCCCGGATTTGTAATGGCGCATGAGAATTCCTCCTCGGTCAGCGGGAATTTTTATTTTCAAGAGGGTTATTTAAAAGCGGGATTTAGACGAACAGAGTTGGTTTTTGGTCGAATTCCCGAGCGATTTGGTGAATCCAAGAATGGAAATCTCATTTTGTCGGGAGCTCACCGTCCAATCAATATGGTGAAGTTCGCGGTGCGGCCCCATTGGATAAAGCCCGTTTCTTTTCTTGGACCAGTCGCATTTCAAACCTGGATTGGAAACGACGGAAGTGAAATGGATAAGAAGAACGCCCGACTGTGGGCGGTCCAGTTAGGAATGAGACCTTTTACATTTTTTGAGTGGGGTTTTTTGAACTTGATGCAATTTGGAGGGGAGGGAGCTCCTGGTCTCGATTTTGGCGATTATTTTTCAATGTTGGGAGGTTCTCAAGATCCTGTTTTGAAACAAAAGCGACATCAAAGCTTTGCGACTCACTTGGCACTCTGGGGGCCGAATCAATCAGTAAAAATCTACAACCAATTATTTTTTGGTTCTCTGGGACGCCTCGGAAATTGGTTTTCTCAAGATATCAGTTGGCTGATTGGAATTTGGCTTCCCAAACTGGGAAGTGGGGATGCGCGCTTAGAAATGGTAACCACTCAAAATGGCGCATATTCAGATTCTCGTTGGACACAGGGATGGACCCACTCCAACTCACCGTTGGGACATCCGCTAGGAAACTCAGGCCAAGGGGTCTACCTGGATTTTAGTCTTCCTCAAATTGACAGTTGGAGGCCCCAACTTGGATTTTCATTCGAGAGTCGAAATCGCGATAAGCTTTCAGGCTTGGAGAATGAGATCCGTTGGAGCTCTAGTTTATCAGCCATTAAGCGTTTCCAACTCACAGAACTAAACTTACAAATCAAAGCCCAGAGAATCGAGAACCAAGACTATCTGGTTCACGAGCCGGAACTCGAAGCGGGGGCTTTTGCTTTCCTACGCTATTCGTTTTTGTAAAAAAAAACGGCACTGGTTTCCCAGTGCCGTTCAGCCTTCTGATAACTGAAACTATTAACGTTTCGAGAACTGGAAGCGCTTTCGGGCTCCCTTTTGTCCGTATTTCTTTCTTTCCTTCATACGAGGATCTCGAGTCAAAAGCCCTTCTTTTTTCAAAACGGGGCGAAGGTTTTCGTCCAATTTAATGAGGGCACGGCTAATCCCGTGAGCTAGAGCTCCGGCCTGAGCAGCAATCCCGCCCCCGTGAACTCTTCCGTAAAGAGAAACCCCTTTTACTTTGTCTGTAAGAACCAAGGGTCTTAAGATCTGCATGCGCAGAACGTCTCTTGGAAAATATTGTTCCATGGATTGTTCATTGATTTCGATTGAACCGTCTCCTTTAGGCACTAAACGAACTCTAGCAATTGCAGTCTTTCGTCGGCCGGTAGCACGGATAAATTCAGTAGCCATTCTTTCTTATCTCCCCTCGGTGGTGTGAGCTAAAGTCACAGTCTGCGGTTTTTGTGCAGCATGTGGATGTTCAGCACCTGCGTAGACATGCAGCTTTGAGAACCAGTGTCGAGCCATGTGGCCACGGCTTTTTGGCATCATTCTCCAAACTGCTTTTTCAATAATTCGATTGGGATGCGTTTCCAGCATTTCTTTTGCTGTAACCGTTTTCAACCCGCCCGGAAAATTTGAGTGATGTTGATAAAGCTTTTGATCCCACTTTTTCCCAGTCATTCTGACTTTTTCAGCATTGATAACGATAACGGAATCTCCCGTGTCATTATTGGGGGTAAAGTTAGGATAGTGTTTTCCCATTAAAAGCACGGCTACTTGAGTAGCCAAACGCCCTAGGGTCTGCCCCGAAGCATCCACTAGCTTCCACTGTTTTCCGCATTCGCCATGTTTAGCGAAATAGGTTTTATCAATCAGTGGGGCTCGCTTTGGACCGCTCCCAGGTTTCTTTGTTTTTGCCTTTGATTCCAATGGTTTATCAGAGGCTGCCTTGGCCGTACGCTTTGCAGCTGCCGGCTTTTTTGGGGTTTCTTGATCCTGAGGACCTGTTTTCTTAGTATTTGCCATAACCTACAACTCTTTCGTTGAACTGCAGAGGGATACTTCAGAAGCGCTGCGATTGTCAAGAAAAGGGAGAGAAAAGGGGGATGATTATCTAAAAAGAGCCCGAAAGGCCTTTTTGGCCTTCTCGGCTTCTGAAACAGCTTCAAGGGAATCGACCGGAACTTCACCTACTTTGAGGAATTCAAAGAAAGTGCAGCTGTTTTGAGCTGTTCTATCGGAAACCCACTCGCTATTGGGTTCTTTGCACTTGGAAGTGAGGTTGTCGTCGTAGTGATGGCAGTTTTTGCAGCTGTGAAGATCGCTGCCGCAGTTGGGGCAAAGACGATTCTTCTTTTGGACTTCAATCGATAAAGGTGACCGACAGTAGTAGCAATGCCACATACTTTTTTTGCCCCCAAGAAGTTTCGTAAAGCGTTTTGAAAAGTCCGTTGGAATAATTATCACACTCTCGCAAAATTAATGGAAGAGACAAAACCCCTACTGACTGTGTCAAAGTAAAAAAAATAAAAACCAGATAATTGAGTGAGCAGTTGAGTTAGAGGCGTTAAATGCCTATGATATCGATACAATTTAGCAAGCATCACTACTTTAGGAGAAAGGCATCACATGAAAGCTTGGGTCGCTAGCGAACAACAGCATCGAGTAGCCGTGATTGGGGGAGTGAGAACTCCCTTTGCAAAAGCAGGGACAGAACTCAAAAACTGTACTGCAGTGCACCTGGGAGTAACTGCGCTTACTGAGGCTTTAGCTCGCGTGGAAATGGACGGTACCGATGTGGACGAAGTCGTTTTTGGAAATGCCGGGACCCCTGCCGATGCTGCCAATAACGACTTCG
>Ga0214923_10001888_pt1 | contig 28956 bp, 24 predicted proteins | sample LL1510_MetaG_FD_177993 | JGI IMG/M metagenome (GOLD analysis project Ga0214923, IMG submission 177993) | Freshwater microbial communities from Lake Lanier, Atlanta, Georgia, United States - LL-1510 | ecosystem: Environmental > Aquatic > Freshwater > Lake | place: USA: Georgia | collected...
ATGCCCTACATCGTGATGATCGCCGACGAGATCGCCGACATGATGATGACGGCCGGCAAGGAGATCGAGCAGCACATCATCCGCCTGGCCCAGAAGAGCCGGGCCGTGGGCATCCACCTCGTGCTCGCCACGCAGAAGCCGACCGTGGACGTGATCACGGGCCTCATCAAGAGCAACCTACCCGCGCGGATCGCCTTCCAGGTGGCCAGCCGCACCGACAGCCGCGTGGTGCTCGACGAGATGGGCGCGGAGCGCCTCCTCGGCAACGGCGACATGCTCTTCCTCTCGCCGGGCACGAGCCAGATCCTCCGCGGCCAGGGCACGTATCTCTCCGACGACGAGATCGGCCGGGTGATGGCGGCGGTCGGCACCGACAAACCGCAGTATGCCGAGGAACTCGTCAATCTCCAGCCGGCCCCGTCGGGCGACGCCCCCCAGGGCCCGAGCCCCAAGGACAAGGACGAGCTCTACGAGGCGGCCGTCGAAGTGGTGATCCGCGAGGGGCGCGGCAGCGTGTCGCTCCTGCAGCGGGCGCTCGGCGTGGGTTACGGCCGCGGGGCCCGCCTCATCGACTTCATGGCCGAGGACGGCGTCGTGGGGCAATACGCGGGCTCGCAGGCCCGCGAGGTCCTCCTCACGATGGAGCAGTGGGCCGAACGCAACGGCACCGAGCCGGTGCCCGCCGACCCCGCCCCGCGGGGCAAGCTCAGGATCCAGCCGCACGCGAAGACCTCCCGCACGGCGGTCGAGGTCCTCGACGAAGAGGACGACGAGGAACTTGAAGCGGGCGACGAGGCCGACGAGGATCGGGGGCAGGAGTCCGACGAATTCGACGCCGACGCCGATGACGACGTGGCGGACGACGACGTGGACGACTGAGGCTCCGCCCGTGCGCATGATCGAAATCTACGACACGACGCTCCGCGACGGCTCCCAGGGGGAGGGCGTCAACTTTTCGCTCGAAGACAAACTCGCGATCACGCGGCGGCTCGACGAGGCCGGGATCGACTTCATCGAGGGGGGCTACCCGCTCTCGAACCCCAAGGACGCGCAGTATTTCGAGCGGGTGCGGGGCCTGAAACTCCGCCACTCGCGGGTGTGCGCGTTCGGCATGACCCGCCGCCGGGGCATGACGGCCGCCGCCGACCCGGGCATGCAGGCCCTGCTCGACGCCGGCACGGCGATCGTGACGATCGTGGGCAAGACGTCGGCCTTCCACGTGGCCGAGGTGCTCGGCGTGTCGCGCGAGGAAAACCTCGCCATGATCGCCGACACGGTGGCTCACCTCACGCAGGCCGGCCGCGAGGTCTTCTACGACGCGGAGCATTTTTTCGACGGCTGGAAGCTCGACCGCGCCTACTCGGCCGAGACGATCGTGGCCGCCGCCCGCGCGGGTGCCACACGGATCGTCTGCTGCGACACCAACGGCGGCACGCTGCCCGAGGAGATCAGCCGGATCGTCGGCGAGGCCGCCGCAGCGCTCGAGGCCGCCGGCTGTCGCACAGCCCTCGCGATCCACTGCCACAACGACTGCGACCTTGCCGTGGCGAATTCCCTGGCCGCCGTCGCGGCCGGCGCCGTGCAGGTGCAGGGCACGATCAACGGCCTGGGTGAGCGGTGCGGCAATGCCGATTTGATCTCCGTCGTGGCGAACCTGGCCCTGAAGCTCCCCGGCCACGGGGTGCTCGGGGGCAATGGTGCGGCCCACCTCACGGAGCTCTCGCGGTTCGTCTACGAGACGGCGAACATGAGCTACCGCCCCGGCCAGCCGTTCGTGGGCTCGAGCGCGTTTGCGCACAAGGGCGGGATGCACGTCCATGCGGTCGCCAAGGCGACGGAGTCCTACGAGCACATCGCGCCCGAGGCGGTGGGAAACTCACGGCGGATCCTCGTGAGCGAGCTGTCGGGGCGGTCGAACATCGCCGCGCTCGTCACCCGGCCAGACGTCAAGCAGGACCGGGCTCTGCTCGACAGGGTGCTCGCCGAGGTCTGTCGGCTCGAAAACGAGGGCTGGCAGTTCGAGGCGGCCGGGGCGTCGTTCGACCTGCTCGTCGACCGCGTGGCCGGCACGTTCGCCCCCGCGTTCGAGAAGGTGGCCTACAACGTCGCCGTCGAGAGCCGCGACGGAGCCGACGTGCGGACCGAGGCCACCGTGAAGCTCGCGGTCGGCGACGACGAGCGGCACGAGGTGGCCGAGGGCGACGGCCCGGTCAACGCCCTCGACGCGGCCCTGCGCAAGGCGTTGTCAACCAGGTACCCCGCCCTCTCGCGCATGCATCTGCTCGACTACAAGGTGCGGGTGATCAACGCCCAGGAGGGCACGGCGGCGAAGGTCCGGGTGTCGATCGAAAGCACCGACGGCGAGCGCGTGTGGGGCACCGTGGGCGTGAGTCAGAACGTGATCGAGGCGAGCTGGCTCGCCCTCGCCGACTCCTTCCACTACTTCCTCCGGGCGTGACCAAGGGCGTGCGTCTGCCGCCGCGTCACCCTCTCTCCACCCGGATCCGCAGCACGAGCCACGCCGACAGGCCTGCCAGCCCGGCGAAGCCGCCGAAGATCAGCGGGAGCGGCACGGCCTGGTCCCGCAGCCAGCCGAACCCCACGTCGGCGAGGCCGCCGCAGGAGATGCTCGCCAGGTTCATGAGGCCGAAGCCGGCCGCCCGCTGGTCGGGCCGCACGATCTGCGCGAGGATCGGCATGTTGTTGGTGTCGAAGAGCCCCCAGCCGACGCCGAAGAGCATCAGAAACAGGATCGCCAGCGGCAGCGACTTCGTGCCCACGACGATGCCCACGCCCACGAGCGCCGGAACGATCGCCGCCATGCCGAGGGCGCTCACGTAGATCCGCCCGCGTTCGGTGGACTGCATCCAGCGGTCGGCGAGCCAGCCCCCGAGGACGGCGCTTGTGATCGCGGCGGCCTGCCACCAGATCACGGCGCTCACGCCGGCGATCCCCTGGGTGAGGCCGAGGTCTTTTTGCAGCACGCTCGGCATCCAGTCGCGGACGACCCACCCCGCGATCGCGGGCAGCGTGAAGTAGACGAGCAGCAGGCGAAACGACGGCGACCGCAGCAGGCTCGCCCACGAGGCCAGCGGCGACTCCGCTACACGCTGGGCCTGCCGCCCGGCCACGGCAGGCTCGCGGAGCAGGAAGATGAGCGGCACGGCGTAGAGCACACCGACGAGGCCGATCGAGGAAAACCCCCACCGCCACCCGAGGCTCGGACTGTCGGCCACGAACCCGCCGAGGCTCCCGAGCATGACGCCCAGATAGATCCCGATCTGGTGGATGCCGACGGCCCGCGAGCGCGTGGCCGACGCGTGGTGGTCGGCGATGAGCGCAAGCGCGGTCGGGATGTAAAACGCCTCGGAGAGGCCCATGGCGGCCCGGGTGGCAAGCAGATGGTCGTACGTCGTCGCCTGCCCCGTGGCCCAGGTGACGGCCGACCAGGCGAAGAGGCTCGCGCACACGACGAGAGGCTTGCTGAACCGGTCGGCCACGAGGCCGGCAAAGGGGCTCGCCAACGCATACGTCCACTTGAACCAGGCGAGCATGTGCCCCCACTGCTCCTGGCTCTCGATCCCGCTTACGTCGCCCATGATCGACCGCTGCATCGTGGCGACGAGCTGCCGGTCGAGGTAGTTGAGCAGGGCCACCGGCACGAGCAGCGCGACGGTGAGCCAGGCGGTGCGATTCATGCCGCCCCAGTCTACGCATCGCTCGGCAGAAAACGTCACCTCACGTACACTGCCGCCCATTCCATGAACGCGCGCATCATCCTCTGGTCGGTCACCTCGGCGCTCGCCGGGTTTCTGTTCGGCTTCGATACGGTCGTGATCTCGGGGGCCGAGCAGACGATCCAAGCGCTCTGGAACCTCTCGCCAGCGCTGCACGGCATCGTGATGGGTAGCGCCCTCTACGGCACCGTGCTCGGCGCGCTCGTGGGCGCCTGGCCGACCGATCGCTGGGGCCGAAAGCCGACGCTCTTCTGGATCGGCGTGCTCTATTTCGTGTCGGCGGTCTGGTCGGGGCTGGCGACCGATCCCTGGTCGTTCATCGTGGCCCGCTTCATCGGCGGCGTGGGCGTGGGCATCTCCACCGTCGTGGCCCCGCTCTACATCGCTGAGATTTCGCCCCCCGGCGCCCGGGGCCGGCTCGCGGGCATGTTTCAATTCAACATCGTGTTCGGCATCCTGATGGCGTTCCTCTCCAACTGGCTGCTCCGCGACGTGGGCGACAACGCCTGGCGCTGGATGATGGGCTCGGAGGCCTTTCCAGCGTTCGCCTACACGCTCGCCTGCCTCACGATTCCCGAGAGCCCCCGCTGGCTGCTCGACCGCGGCCGCGTCGACGACGCAAAGGCGGTGCTCCGGTCGGCCGCGCCGAACGCCACCGCCGCCGAGATCGACCGCTTCGCCGCGCAGGTTCGCGCGGCCGACGTCGCGGCGGCGGGGCACGGCAGCCTCCTCGACCCGCAGCTCCGCCGGCCCGTGCTGCTCGCCTTCCTGATCGCGTTGTTCAATCAGCTTTCGGGCATCAACGCCGTGCTCTACTTCGCGCCGCGGATCTTCGAGATGGCTGGGCTCGGCGAGAAGTCGGCACTCCTGCAGTCGATCGGGATCGGAATCACGAACCTCGTGGCCACGTTCGTGGGCCTGTGGCTCATCGACCGGCTCGGCCGACGCACGCTGCTCGCGATCGGTTCGGTGGGCTACATCGCCTCGCTCGGCCTCACGGCGTGGGCCTTCTTCACCGGCCACATGGCGATCGTGCCGGCCTGCATCTTCGCCTTCATCGCGGCGCACGCCGTCGGCCAGGGGGCGGTGATCTGGGTGTTCATCTCCGAGATCTTTCCCGACCACGCCCGAGCGGCGGGCCAGGCCCTCGGGAGCGCGACGCACTGGGTGTTCGCGGCGCTGCTCACCACGTTCTTCCCGCAGATGGTCGCATCGTTCGCGCCGGGCTGGGTGTTTTCATTCTTCACCGGGATGATGGCGCTGCAGCTCCTTTGGGTGTGGCTCTCCGTTCCCGAGACGAAGGGCGTGCCGCTCGAGGAGATGCAGGCCCGCCTGCGACCCGCCCGCAGATGACGTGCCGGGCGTTCATGATGCAGGCCGCGACCCACCGATCCGGTGGCTCCGCGCGGCATGATAGAGGATGAGGCCGAAGGGCACCCACCAGATCAGGTCGTTGGTGGGCAGCGTCACGCCGAAGGCCGGCGGCACCTCGCCCCGGACGACGCCGATGGCATAGCCGAGGGGGCCAAAGATCTTGCCGAGGAACCCCACGAGCACGATCGGCCAGTGGCGGATCGGATCGGTGGCGGCGGCGAGATAGCCCACGCCGTAGACCCCCACGATCATCCCCACGCACTGCCAGATGAACGGATAATTGGGCTGCTCCATGCCGGTGAGACTGAAGAGCCACCACGGGGCGAGCACCGAGAGCGCCCCCCACGCGAGGTTGTAGACCCCGGCCGCGACGAGCCAACGGCTCATCCACGCCGGAGCTTTGGACTTGGAAATGAAGGGCATAACTCTAGGAAAGAGCCTGGGGCTACGAGCACATCACGAACATACCCGCATCCGTACGACCTTCGTAACAGGTCTATGGCGTCTTGGTCGACCTTTTTCGGGTCCGGTAAAATGCAGTGTGTCAGGTTTCCCAATTTCTGGAGTTGCCTCCATGGCGACCGCCGATATCGTTCGGATTCAGTCTGCCAACACGTGCGAACGATCGCTCCGGAAGTTGCGTCAATCCGGCCGCATACGGATAGACGACGTCGAACTTGCGGCACTGGCCACGGCGGTCGACGGCATCGCCGCGCAATCCATCGAACTATTCGGATCGCGCACAAATCCAGGGCAACGCGGGGGCGACATCGACCTCTTGATCCTCTCCGCAGGCCCACGGTTGGAAACGAGCCGCCGGGTAAGCACCAGATTCTTTTTCGGCTGCGAGGAACGAATCGACGTGGTCGTGCTCGACCCTGAAACCCTCACCGTCGCGGAGGGTGCGTTCCTGCGATCGCTCCATCGAGTGAGAATCGCATGACCGTCGAGCCGCTTCTCGGAGACTCGCAGGCGAAGCTGCGGGCCTCCCTCGAACTCGTTTTCGCTTCGGCGGCCACGTACACCCCATTCTCCCCGAGCCACATCTACTCGCCGCAGGAACGTGAACCGTACGACGCTCTCAGCGACCGCTTTCTGCGGGCTTTTGAGTCGAGCCTCAAGTTTTTCCGCACCTGGGAACGGGTTCGAGAGGCGAACGTGTCGGACACCTTTCGTGACCTGCTGTTGCGCATGGAGAAAGTCGGGCTGATCAGCAGCCTGACCATGTGGATTTCACTGCGGGATCTTCGCAATCGGGTCGTGCACGACTACCTGCCCGACGAACTGGCCGCCCTGTATGCAGCGATCATCGGCGAGGCCGTTCCGGAATTTCACCGGCTCGAGGCGGCAGTGGCCGAGAGGCTGCGGTAGTCGCCTGCCCGAGCACAGTTATGCACCATAAAAAAGCGGAAAAACGTTCGAAAGCTCACAATGTCGTCACCCAAATGGTGGCCACCTGACCATCGTGGTGAGGTCCAAACCGCCAGTGGCCTCGGCACGGGTGCTCCACGCGGCCGCCTTGGCAATCGTGTTCGGCACGGCGATTGCCTGACCGTGGGGCAAGAGTCCCGCTTGCCGTAGGACAGGCTTCAGCCTGTCACTGCCTCGAGTGATGCGCGCCGGCTCGGGGTAGCCCCGTACCATCTCGCCGGACGCTCACTGCGCCCATCCGTGGGCTCCGTTCGCTCGGACCTGCCTGCGCTCCGCCATCCTGGCTGCGCTGGTCGCAAACGCCGTCTCAACGGCAGGGGTAACCCCTCGCCTCCCGCTCTCAATCGAGCACGGCGCATCGACCACCGACCGCGCAGCAGCGAACCCCGCAAAGCCGATGAGGCCACGGCTACGCCGTCACAGTGCGGCCCTTGCATCCCGCGATAGCTCTCGTGCGGATTGGCTTCCACGCAGATCAGCCGCACCGGATGATCAGGCCGCGTGCGCTGCCGTGACTTCCAGCCCACCTCCACGATCTCATCACTGATCACGTTGGCGGCACGATCGGCCTCCGTCAGATCGTTGACGTGCATGACCCTGGTGGCAGCCCGATCCGATGACCTACAGACGTAACTGCTGCCCATGGCATTGATCGCATTCCAGAGCCCGTAACTGATGTATCCCCGATCGAGGATGGAACAGCGGTCTGCCTCGATCTTGTGCTGTAAAACGGCCCGCTCATCCGCCGTCCCCCGGGGATTCGCCGATGTCGCGTCGATCCGCACGGCTTTTCCCCAGAGCACTTCAAACCTTGGCGAGGGCGCTGATCTCCTGAAGATCACGAAGACTTCGGACCGCCGGGCTGAAGAGCGCAAGCAGCATCAGCGCACAGTACTGATCCATGAACACCTTGCGATTGCCGGCTCGGTCACGATCCGTGCCTACCTTGCGAAGCCCGGAAAGCAGCGGGCGGAGCTTGCGTAGGTACTTCACGCCCTGCACATCCTCGGCATGGATCTTGCGTTGCGTTCGCTCAGGCATGGGCCGCACGATAGCGGCAAAAATCCGTTCGCGCAAGTTGCCTATCTTGACATCTCGCTGCAGTGCGAGGCGCACATGCCGTGCCGAACACGATTGCCGCCTTGGCCTCGTGCATCGCCGCGCAAAGTGGCATCTGGGCTTCCCAGGACTGGAGGTACGCCCGGCACCGCAATGAATGAGTGCACAGGGCGTGCCAAAAATCGAGGGACGACCAATCTCAAAAATGCAAGGAGCATGGCGCCCATAAACCCCAGCAAAAAACCCTCGATCTCAAGCTCGCGCGGATCGCGGCCGACCCCCGCTGCCGTGAGTTCATCCTCGCCGACGCCAAGGACGCCGACATGGCGTTCGGCCCGGCCGCATCGGCCGCTCGAAGCCGACCTCGCCCGCACCCCCACGGCCGCCGCCTACGGCGGCCAGGATCGGGCATCGACAGGACCAAATCCATCGCCGTGCTATGCTGTCGGCAAGCTCCGTGGAGATCTACGTATGCCGCTCTCCCGCCGCACGTTCGTTGAACAGGCTCTCGCGATGGCCGGCGCCGCACTCGCGGCGGACCGCGCCGGTGCCGGCGAATCCGTCGCCGCCGCGAAGCCGACAGTCGGCCCGAACGACAAGATTCGCGTCGCGGTCGTGGGCTTCAATAACCGGGGGCTGGATCATATCCAGGGCTGGCTGCATAACCCCGGGGCGGACCTCGCGGCCTGGTGCGACTGCGACCCGGGCGTCGAGGAGCGGGCGCTCAACAAGTTCCGCGACATCCGGCGCACGCCGCGGTTCGAACAGGATTTTCGTAGGCTGCTCGAGGACAAATCGATCGATGCGGTCTCGATCGCGTCGCCGAACCACTGGCACGCGCTGATGGCCGTGTGGGCGATGCAGGCCGGCAAGGACGTGTATCTCGAAAAGCCCTGCAGCTTCACGCTCGAGGAAGGCAGGATCACGACCGACTGGGCGCGAAAACTCGGCCGGATCTGCCAGATGGGCGTACAGAGCCGCAGCAACACCGGCATGCGGCAGGCGATCGAGTTCATCCACGCGGGCACGATCGGCGCCGTCAAGGTGGCCCACGCCCTGTGCTACAAGCGCCGGCCGAGCATCGGTCTCGTGGATACGCCCGCCCCGCTGCCGCCCGGCATCGACTTCGACCTCTGGGCCGGGCCCGCCCCGGCCGTCGTGCCCCACCGCAGAAAGCTCCACTACGACTGGCACTGGAACCGCCTCACCGGCAACGGCGATCTCGGAAACCAGAATCCCCACGAACTCGACAAGGCCCGCTGGGGCCTCGGCAAGAACACGCTGCCGAAGCGGGTCGTGAGCCTCGGGGGCCGGCTCGGCTACCACGACAACGGCGACACGGCCAACAGCCAGCTCTCGCTCTTCCAGTGGGACGACGCGATCGTCATCTCCGAGGTGCGCGGCCTGGAGATCAAGACCCCGCCCACGATCGCCCGGCAGGCGGGGCCGGTGGCCGTGGCCGACATCTGGTGGGGCACCGAGGGCTACGTCGTCGCGCCCAACTACAACAGCGGCGTGGCCTTCGACTACGACGGCAAGCAACTCGGCAAGTGGTCCGGCGGCACCGACCAGCTGCACTACGACAACTTTCTCGAGGCCGTGCGCAGCCGCGACCGCTCCCACCTCCACCTCGACATCGAGGAGGGCCACCTTTCGAGCGCGCTCGCCCACCTCGGCAATGTGTCGTGGTCGCTGGGGAAGGAGGCCCCGCTCGGCACGCGGCCGACGCTCGCGGCCGACGAGCCGCACGTGGCGGAGACGTTCGCCGCCTTCGAGGAACACATCAAGGACAACGGCGTCGACCTGGCCGACACGCCGCTCTTGCTCGGCCGCGAACTCTCGATCGACCCGGCCACGGAAAAGTCGGCCGACCCCGAGGCCAACGCGCTCTTCACGCGGGAATACCGCAAGGGCTTCGAGCTGCCCCGGGCGTAGGCCCTAGATCTCGACCTTGACCACGACCTTGACCACCTCGGCCGGAAGGTCGAGGCAGCCGCAGGGCGCGTGGGCGTCGTCGGGGAAGAAGATCATGAACTCTCCCGCCTGGATGCGGAGCGGAGTCGCGGCCGGCGGAAGCGCGAACAGGGCGTAGTCCTTCTCCGCGTCGTATGGCCGCGTCGCGTGATCGAGCCCTGGCAGCGGGGCCCAGCGGATCACCTCGCTCCCCGCCACCAGATATTGGATGTCGATGTAACGGCGATGGGCCTCGAGTTGCATCCCGTCGACGGGCCGCGTCTCGTAGCGCTGCACGAGGGCGAACAGGGCGTCGCCGGCGATCTCGTGCCGGCCCACCGCGATGTCGGCCGGCATCCGGCCGAGAAACGCGAAGGCATCCGCAAAGCGCGGGTGCAGCGTTGCATAGCGATGCGAACGGGGAAGCGAGTCGAGGATCATGGTGATGGGCGGCTGTTATAGCCGGTCATCGCCTGTCGCCCCCTCGCCCCTCGCGTTTCTGGCCGCCTCGGCCTTTCATGTCGCGGCGGGCGGCGGGATCGTAGGCGGGATTCTCACGGTCGGGCACCGCGGCCCGAGTCTCCCGCTGCCAGGCGTGGAGGGCGGTCGTAAGCGCCTGCGTGCGTGCCGGCTCGGCGGCCGCGAGGTTTTGTCGCTCTTCCGGATCGCGCCGCAGGTCGTAGAGTTCGGCCCGCCCGCCGTCCTCGAAGAACTCCACGAGTTTGAAGTCGCCCTCGCGGACGGCGCTCGATGGCGTGGCTTTGCCCACGTAGCAGGGAAAGTGCCAGAACAACCGCTGCCGTGTGGGTGGCGGATCGCCGCGGAGCACGGGAGCCCAGCTCACGCCGTCGAGCGTTTGCCCGGCTGGTGCCGGTGCGCCCGCCAGGTCGAGCAGCGTGGGATAGAGGTCGATGCTCGCCACCGGCATGTCGCTCGTGGTGCCGGGCCGCTTGATCTTCGGCCAGGCCACCACGAGCGGCACGCGGATGCCCCCCTCGTAGAGTTCCCCCTTGCTTCCCTTGAGCGGGGCCGTGTACTGCCGCGTGCCGCCGTTGTCGCTCGTGAAGATCACGACGGTGTCGTCGGCGAGGCCGAGCTTGTCGAGCGTCGCCATGATCCGACCCACGCTCTGATCGACCGCCTCGACGGTGGCCGCGTAGTCTGGATCGTCGGAGCCGTCGCCACGCGACTGTTTCTTCTTTCCGTACTTGGCGAGCAGATCCCGCTTCGGATCGAGCGGGGCGTGCACGGCGTGGTCGGCCAGATAGACGAAGAACGGCCGCTCCCGGTTGCACTCGACGAACTCGAGCACGGCGTCGGCCAGGCGGTCGCTCAAGTAGTTGCCTTGATCGTCGAAGTAGGCGTCCTTGCCGAAGCCGAGGTTCTCGGGGAACACGACCGTGTCGAAGCCCTGCCCGCCGGGGGTGCAGGGGCCCGACCGCCCCCGGCCGAGGTTCCACATGCCGAAGAAGGCAGAGGCGTAGCCGCGGGGCTCGAGCGCTTCGGGAATCGTGACGACCTCCGTGGCGAGGTCCGAGCGGCTCTCGGCGGCGAGCAACTTTTGCCAGGGAGCCCCGGGCGGCTGCCGCGGATCGACGACGGTGTAGATGCCGTGCCGCGGCGTGTATTGCCCCGACATCAGGCAGGCCCGCGTCGGGGCGCAATTCGGCGCGCTTGCATACGACTGCGTGAACACGATGCCGTCCTTCGCCAGCCTGTCGAGGTGCGGCGTCTCCACGAACGTGTTGCCCGTGAAGCCGACGTCGCGCCAGCCCATGTCGTCCATGAGGATGACGATGAAGTTCGGAGGCCGGCCCTCCGCGGCGAGGCATGGCCCGATGACGAGGGCCGAAGCGCCAGCCATCGCCAGCATCTGTAGGGCTGTCTTCACGGCGGCTCCAAACTTCTTTCGGCGGTTTCCGACGCTAACCGCCTCGGGAACGCGGCAGAGGCCTGCGCTCGGGGTCAGGCCTCGGTCGCCCGGGCCGCCCGCCGCGGCGCGGGGTATACGACTCGGTCGTCTGCTGGCCCGACGGGTCTGTGAAGGTGAACTGCGCCGAACCGTCGCCGGCGACCGTATATTCCACGGATCCCTTCCGGCCCCCGACTTCGTAGACGACTTTCCGCGTGTCGGGCGCGAGCGACTCGTAGCCCACGATTGTCGCGCCGCGGAGCGGCGGCTGCGCGGGCCGCACCGGCTGGGCCCGGGGCTGCGGATCGACCTGCCCGTCGCGTTCCACCACCTCTCCACGGAATGCACCGATGAGGTAGGGATACTTTTTGATCGCGTGGTAGTGGTAGCCGCCGGCGTCGTCCTCGTGGCCACCGCAGGCGTCGAGCGGCTTCATCGGCGAGCCGTCGGGCTCGGTGGAGCCGTACACGGGATACCCGTCGAGCGCGTAGGCGATCGGCATCCCCTTGCCGACCACCTTTTCCAGATGCAGCGGGGCGACGTGGTAGTGGTAGTCGTCCGCCCGGCCGCAGTGGCCGCCGTAGTCGTCGAGTTCGCCGATCGCCAGCGCGTCTTCGCCGCGGTTGTTGAGCGGATTGAAGATCGGGATCCCGTTGACGGCCAGTGCGATCGCCCCGCGGAGAAATCGGTTCTTCGTGGAGGCTGGCTGCTTCGCCGGGACCGGCCGGAGCGGAATCTGCCAGGCGTTGTCGCCCGTGTATGGCTGCGGCAGCGGCACCTGCTGCTGCCAGTTGCGGATGCCCACCATCAAGGGATGGTCCGGGATGCCGTTCGACTCGACGTACAGCCAGCGGTCATCGCGGCGGGTCGCGCCCTGTTTGAGTTTCTCAAACAGGGCGAACGCCTCGGCGATATCGAATCGCCCGGCCGCTGGCTGCGGCTGGGCCGCGGTCAGGATGAACCGCTTGTCGGCATGCTCCCGATCCACGGCTGGCTCATGCTCCGTTTGGGCTTCCCGTGGCTCGACCTCGCCCGCACGATGACGATGCCACGGATGGGCCGTGGCTTCCGCGGCGACAAGCATGGCCGCCACGCATGAGCCGAGTGCAACGCTGCGCTTTGATCGGGCACGAATCATGCGGGCCTCCGTGCCGGTTTTTTGCTGCCCTTCATGCCACCACCACCACCACCACGACCCCGCTCGCCACGCTGCTCGACAGGCGGAGCATTCGGATCGAATCGCGGATTGGACGTCGGAAACTGGGCTTGGACGTCGGCCAGATGTTTTTCCAGCAGGGCCCGCAGGCGAGCCACATCGGCCGGCCGCTTTGTCGCGAGGTCGTCGCGTTCGCCCATGTCGGCATCCAGATCGAAGAGTTTCACGCTGTCATCCTCGTACGTCTTGATGAGTTTGAGGTTTCCGAGCCGGATGGCCGAGTGGGGTGTGTTGCCGGTCTGGTAGTGCGGAAAGTGAAACACGAGCTCCTCGCGCGGCCGCGAGACTTCGCCGTTTCCGCCGCGGGCCACGAGCGCCGCGATGCTCCCTCCCTCGAGCGACCGCGGCCACGCCGTGCGCGGGACACCAGCCCATTCGCAGAATGTCGGAAACAGGTCGTAGCCCACGATCGGCACGTGGCACCAGGAGCCCGGGGCGATGCCCGGCCCCCGGATGATGAAGGGCACGCGGATACCCCCCTCCCAGACCGACCCCTTGCCGCCGCTCAGGCCCCCGGCACGGCCTCGGCCCCCCTTGCCACCGCCTCCGCCGGCCCCGTTGTCCGACGTGTAGATCACGTAGGTCGTGCCGACGAGGCCGAGCCGCTCGACCGCGTCGAGCACCATCCCCACGCCCGTGTCGAGGTCTTCCGTGATCGCGGCCGTCGTCGTGCGTTTGTCGCCCGCGTTGCCGAACTGCTTTTCATACTTGGAGCGTGTGGCCCGGAGCGCATTTTCCGCGGCGTGGAGCGCGTTCCACGAGAGCTGGAGGAAAAACGGCTTCCCGTCGCGCGTGCACTTCTGCATGAACGCCTCCGCCCTCCCGGCCATGCCGAAGATGTCGACGGGGTTCGGGTCGGTGAACCGGTAGGCCTCCTCGTTGCCCGTGTCGCCGTCGCTCTCGTCGTAGCCGTGCCGTGCCGGCCCGCCTCCGGAAATGTGCCATTTCCCGAAGTGGGCCGTGGCATACCCGGCGGTTTTCAAGACCTCGCCGATCGTCGTCTCGTCGGCCGGGAGCGCCTTGACGAGCGTCGGCTCGAGGAGCCTGTGGCCCTGCTCGGGCGGCGCGGCCTTCGTCCAGTGGAGCGCGGCCGGGCTGCGGCCCGTCTGGATGCTGATCCGCGTCGGCGAGCAGACGGGCGCAGGGGCATACGCGTTGGAAAACCGCATCCCCTGGGATGCAAGTTTCTCGAGGTGCGGTGTGTGAAAGATCTCGCCGCGCGATCCCGGCACGCCGGGCGCCATTTCGACGGAGAGGCCGTTCCAGCCCTGATCGTCGGAGAGCATCAGGATGACGTTCGGACGCGCCGCGGACGGCTGGGCCCCGCTCTCCACGGCCCCTCCCGAGCATGCCACCAGCGTGGAGGCGACCATACGGTCCATGAGGCATCTTGCCCGACGAAGATTCATGTGCATTGAACGGACGACGGCGGGGAAGGTCGCATCCGACCTCCGCGCCGTATTCCGCACCTCGCCGATCCGCGGCTACGGTCCCGCACCCCCGCCCTGCGGCGGCTGCGTGGCGCCCTGCACCGTGAGCACGAGCCGCCGGGGGCCGCCTGAATCGCGGTGCTCGCAGAGGTAGATCCCCTGCCAGGTGCCGAGGCAGAGCCGGCCGGCGGAGATCGGCACCGTCACGCTCGTGCCGATGAGCGCGGCCTTCACGTGGGCCGGCATGTCGTCGGGCCCCTCGATCGTGTGGACGTAGGAAAAGTCCTCACGGGCGATCTCGTTGAACGCCATCTCGAGGTCGCGGGGCACGTCTGGATCGGCGTTCTCGTTGATGCACAGGCTCGCCGACGTGTGCTGGATGAAGACGTGCAGCAGCCCGACGCCGATCCGCTCGATCTCGGGCAGCGCCGCCTCGATCTCCGGCGTGACGAGGTGAAAGCCACGCCGCCGCGGAGCGAGCCGGATGTGTCGCTGGATCCAAGCCATGAACCGCCCTCCTGCTGGACGCGGCCGCACGAGTACCCGCGCTGGTGAAAACCGCTGTTGTTTCGCTACATTCGCCGGTTTTCAAGCCCGACCCGTTCATGCACGACCTGCCCAAGCAATACGACCACAAGGCCGCCCAGGCCCGCTGCCGGGCCCGCTGGGACGCCGAACGCTCCTGGCATGCCGAGCCTGCCGCGCCCGGCGACCGTAGGCCCGTGTTCTCGATCGTGATTCCGCCGCCGAACGTGACCGGCGCCCTGCACCTCGGCCACGCCCTCAACAACACGCTCCAGGACCTGCTCGTGCGCACCCGCCGCATGCAGGGCTTCCTCACGCTCTGGATGCCCGGCACCGACCACGCCGGCATCGCCACGCAGGCGGTCGTAGAGCGGCGGCTGCTCGAGGAGGAAAAGCTCTCCCGCCACGACCTGGGCCGCGACCAACTCGTCGCGCGGATCTGGGCCTGGAAGGAGCAATACGAGAAGCGAATCCTGGGGCAGCTCCGCGACATGGGCGCGAGCTGCGACTGGGACCGCACCCGCTTCACGCTCGACGACCGGTGCGCCGCCGCGGTCCGCGAGGCGTTCTTTCGCCTATTTCAACAGGGCCTCGTGCGCCGCGGCCAGCGGCTCGTCAATTGGGACACGTTCCTGCAGACGGCCGTCAGCGACGACGAGGTGTTCCACGAGGAGGTCAAGGGACACTTCTGGCACATCCGCTACGACGTGATCGATCCCCAGCCGGGCGAGCCCGTGAGCGTGACCGTGGCGACGACCCGGCCCGAGACGCTGCTCGGCGACACGGCCGTGGCGGTGCACCCCGATCCCGCCGCCGCCCTCGACGCCGCGGAGAAGGCCCTCCGCGAAAAACGGGCCGCCGCGAACGCAAAGGAGCATGCGGAGATCGACAGAGCGCTCGAGGACCTCGGAACACGCCGGGCAGAACTCCTGCCGCTCCTCGAGACGTTGACGCGGATGGCCCGGGCCGGCCGCCAGGTGCGGCTCCCGCTGCTCGGCCGGGCGATCCCGCTCGTGGCCGACGAGTGGGCGAAGCCGGAGATGGGCTCGGGCTGCGTGAAGATCACGCCGGCCCACGATCCCAACGACCACGACGTCGGCCGGCGCCGGTCGCTGCCGATGATCAACATTTTGAATCCAGAAGGCACGCTCAACGCCGCGGCCGGCCCCTACGCCGGGCTCACGATCCCCAAGGCCCGCACCCGCGTGGTGGCGGATCTCGAGGCGGCCGGGCAGCTCGAGCGGGTGGAGGACAGGCTCATCGACCTCGCCCACTCCGACCGCTCGAAAACCCCGATCGAGCCCTACCTCGCCGACCAGTGGTTCATCCGCATGGACGAGATCGCCCAGCCCGCCCTCGACGCGGTGACGGGCGGTGCGGTGCGGATTTTTCCCGAGCGGTATGCCAAGAGCTATCTCGACTGGCTCGGCGAGAAGCGCGATTGGCCGGTGAGCCGGCAGCTCTGGTGGGGCCACCGGATCCCGATCTGGCACGTCGACGGCGTGCGCGAGGCCGATCTCGCCGCGGCCTTCGCCGGTCGCGACGGCGTGGCCTGGCGGAGCGACGGCGGCTCGGGCTGGCACGTGTGCGCGCGCGACGAGTCGCTCGGCGTCGACGCGATCGCCGGAACACCGCTCGTGCGCGATCCCGACGTGCTCGACACCTGGTTCTCCTCGGCGCTCTGGCCGCACTCCACGCTCGGCTGGCCGGCCGCGACGCCCGAACTCGCCTGCTTCTATCCCACGACGACGCTCGTCACCAGCCGCGACATCATCACGCTCTGGGTCGCGCGGATGGTGATCATGGGCCTGTTCGACACCGGGAAGGTGCCGTTCCGCGACGTGGCCATCCACCCCAAGATCCTCGACCGCTACGGCGAGACGATGAGCAAGAGCAAGGGCAACGGCGTCGATCCGGTCGACGTGATCGAGGCCCTCGGGGCCGACGCCCTGCGGTTCGGCATGACGAGCATGGCGACCGAGACGCAGGACGTGCGGATGCCGGTCGAGTTCCAGTGCCCGCACTGCGCCGCCCGGATCGAGCAGACCGTGCACAACCGCATGCTGCCGCGGATTGCGTGCCCGAAATGCAACGGGGCCTTCCGCACCCAGTGGGCCGTGAAGCCGGACGACGTGGCCCTGCCCCGCGGCCCCGCGCTCTCGGAGCGGTTCGAGGCAGGCCGGAACTTTTCCAACAAGCTCTGGAACGCGACCCGGTTCGTGCTCATGAACCTGGAGGGGTTTTCGGCGGGGGCGATCGCGCCCGACGCCGCCGCCCTCGAGGACCGCTGGCTCTCGAGCCGCCTGGCGAGCGTGACGGCCGCGGCCACGAAGGCGATCGACGAATATCGCTTCGCCGAGGCGGCCCGCGTGCTCTACGCCTTCGCGTGGGACGAGTATTGCAGCGCGTATCTCGAGCTCTGCAAGGCCCGGCTCACCGATCCGGCCACCCGGGAAAAGGCCCAGGCAATGCTCCTCCTCGGGCTCGACACGATCCTGCGGCTGCTCCACCCGATCATGCCGTTCGTCACGGAAGAGATCTGGCAGCACCTGCGCACGGTGGCCGGCGAGCGCCGGATGCCGTGGGACAAAGCACTGCTGCCCACGTCGATCATGACGGCCGCCTGGCCGGCGCCGCCGGCCTCCTGGGTCGACGGCCGCACGGAAACGCAGTTCGGCACGTTCCTGGCGGTGGTCGGCGCGATCCGCGAGATCCGCTCGCGGCAGAACGTGCCGCCCAAGACGCAGGTGAAGGTGGCCCTGCGGGCGCCGCGCGACCTCGCCGACCTCCTCGCCCCGATGCAGCCTTCGATCGCGTCGATGGCCGCGGCCGAGATCACCGCGGCCGGCCCCGACGCCGTCGGAGCCCCGGGGGCGGCCACCGCGACCGCGGCGGGCTGCGACCTGTTCGTCGACCTCGCCGGCCTCATCGACGTGGGTGCGGAAATCGCCAGGCTCACGAAGGAAAACGAGAAGACGGCGGGATTCATCCAGGCGAAGCAGGCGAAGCTGGCCGACGGGACATTCGCCGCCAAAGCACCGCCCCAGGTCGTCCAAAAGGAGCGGGAAGCGCTCGTTGACCTCGAGGCCAAACTCGCCAAGGGGGTGGAAACGCTCGCCGCCCTGCGGGGCCGCGCGGCCCCGTGAAACGGGGCCGGATTTCGGGTAGCATGGCGAGCACGGGTGGACGCATCTGGCGGACGCGTCGGCCGCCCGGAACGCACGCAGACGGGAGCCCGAGCATGAGCGTCCAGATGGAACTCTCGCGGATCATCATCAGCGAGATCAACGACCAGCAGGTGGTGTATCTGAAGGAGGTCGAGGGCGACCGCACGTTCCCGATCCTGATCGGCCTGTTCGAGGCCACGAGCATCGACCGCCGCGTGAAGCACCATCAGTCGCCGCGGCCGCTCACGCACGACCTGCTCGTGGCGGCCGTCGAACTCCTCGGCGGCGAGTTCCAGGACGTGGTCATCAGCGAACTCAAGGAGCACACCTACTTCGCCACAATCCGCGTGCTCAGGGACGGAGAAATCGTGGAGATCGACGCCCGCCCCTCCGACGCGATCGCCGTGGCCGTCACCTGCGAGCCGAACCTCCCGATCTACGTGGCCGAGGAAGTGCTCGAGAACGTGCTGGGGTGATGGGGGCGTGGGGCATGACAGGCTGAAGGTTGTCCCACGGGGGGTCAGCCAGGGGGCCAGCCGAGGGGTCGGCCGCCGAGGAGGTGGACGTGCAGGTGGTCGACCGACTGGCCGCCGTCGCGGCCGCAGTTGACGACGAGCCGGTAGCCGCCCGCGAGGCCGAGGTCGCGGGCGAGTTGCGTGGCGACGACCACGAGATGCCCGACGAGTGACTCGTCGGCCGGCTCGAGATCGGCGAGCGACTCGATCGGCTTCTTCGGGATCACGAGCACGTGCGTCGGCGCCTGCGGCGAAACGTCGTGGAACGCCAGGCAGAGGTCGTCCTCGTGGACGATCTGCGCGGGGATCTTCCGCTCGATGATCCTGGAAAACACCGTCTCGGCCATCGTCTCTGCCCTCCTACAACCCGAACGCCCTGCGCAGCACCTCGAGCGCCGTGGCGCCGTGCTCCGCGCCCACGATCACGTTGAGCCGCACCTCGCTCGTGCTCACGAGGTCGATGTTGATCCCCTCGTCGGCGAGCGGCTTGAAGAGCCTGTCGGCCACGCCCGCGTGGCTGCGGATACCGACGCCCGTGATCGAGAGCTTGGCCACGTGCGGCACGTCGGCCACCTTCGCGCCGCGGGCCTGGGCGATCCTCCTGGCGGCGACGGCCGCCCGCTCGCGGTCCTCCGCGGGCACGGTGAACGAGATCTCGGCCCGGCCATCGCGCGGGTGGCTCTGCACGATCATGTCGACGTTGAGGCCGGCCCGGGCCACCTCCTCGAACACGTCCGCCGCCACTCCGGGCGTGTCCGGCAGATCGGAGAACGTGACGAGCGCCTGCGACGAGTCGAGCTGGCAGTCTTCGATCGCGAGGTCCTCCATCCCCTCGAGCCGGCGCACGACGTCGAGCGGATTCGATTTGACGAGCGGCCCGCCCGCCGTGTCGGCCCCGCCGCGAGACGTTTCGGCCTCGAGGCCGAACGCCCGGTGCACCGCCTGCACGGCCGCCTGGCCGTCGGTCCTGTCCACGAGCGCCGAGATCTTGATCTCGCTCGTCGTGATCATCCGCACGTTGATGCCGGCGGCGGAGAGCGCCGAAAACATCCGGCCCGCGACCCCCTCCTCGCGCTCCATCCCCACCCCCACCACGCTCACCTTCGCGAGGGCCGCGTCGTGCGAGACGCCGCTCGCGCCGAGCTCCCTCGCAACCGCCCGCGAGACGTCGAGCGCGTCGGCGAGGTCGTCGGCCGGCACCGTGAACGAGATGTCGGCGTGCCCCCCCTGCCCCACGTTCTGCACGATCATGTCGACGGCGAGGCCGCCCGCCGCGAGCCGGGAAAACAGCGCGTGGCTCGAGCCCGGCTGGTCGGGGACGTTTTCCAGCGTGATCCGGGCCTCGTCCCTGGCGAGGGCCACGCCGCTCGCCGGCCGGGGCGTCGATTCCTCGGCCGAGAGGATCACCGTGCCCGGCACGTCCTTGAAACTCGACCGCACGAGCACCTTCACGCCGAACTTCTTGGCGAACTCGATCGACCGCGAGTGCATCACCCCGGCCCCGAGGCTCGCGAGCTCGAGCATCTCGTCGTAGGAGATCGACGAAAGCCGGCGGGCATCCGGCAGCATCCGCGGGTCGGTTGTGTAGACGCCGTCGACGTCGGTGTAGATCTCGCACAGGTCGGCGTCGAGCACGGCGGCCAGGGCCACGGCCGTGGTGTCGGAGCCGCCGCGGCCGAGCGTGGTGATGTTGCCGTTCTGGTCGATCCCCTGGAAGCCGGCCGCGATCACGATCGCGCCGTCGGCCAGCAGGCTCTTCACATGGTCGGTCGAGATCGACTTGATCCGGGCCTTCGTGTGGGTCGAATCGGTGCGGATGCCGATCTGGGCGCCCGTCAGGCTCACCGCCTTGTGGCCGAGCGCCTGGATCGCCATCGCGAACAGCGCCACGCTCACCTGCTCGCCGGTCGAGAGGAGCATGTCCATCTCGCGGGCGCTGGGCCGGTCGGTGATCGCCTTGGCGAGATCGACGAGGATGTCGGTCTGATGGCCCATCGCGCTCACGACGACCACCACCTGCTTGCCTTCCTCGTGCCGCGCGATCGCCTTCCGCGCCGCCGCCACGATCTTCTGCGGGTCGGCCACGCTCGTCCCGCCGAACTTCTGCACCACCAGCGCCATCAGCAAACCTCCTCGATGAAAAAGGTGACAGTCACCATTTGCTGCAAATGGTGACTGTCACCTTTTTCCGTCCTGTCCGAAAAACGTGCCCATCAGTTTCCAGCCCGGCTCGACGACGGTGCCGCCCGCCGCGGCCGCCGCCTCGTCGAACGTCGTCTGCTGGCCCGCGGCGATTCCGGTGCCCGCGATCACGAACGGCACCCGGCCGCGCGAGTGCGTCTTCGTGTGGATGAACGTCGGATGGTCGGGGCAGACGAGGATCCGGTGGGCGCCGAGCGACTCGAGGTGCGCCGCGATCGGCCCCACGATCTTGGCGTCGATCTCCTCGATCGCCTTTACTTTTTCGGCGACGTTCCCCTGGTGACTCGCCTCGTCGGGGGCTTCCACGTGCACGCACACGAGGTCGGCCCGCGCGAGTTCGTCGATCGCCGCCCTGCCCTTCGCCGCGTAGTCGGTGTCGAGGTAGCCGGTCGCGCCCTCCACCTCCCGTCGCTTCCAGCCTGCGAGCGCGGCCAGGCCGCGGAGCAGGTCGACGGCCGTGATCATCGTGCCGGTCAGCCCGTACTTCGCCGCAAACGGTTCGAAGGCGGGCGCCTGGCCCACGCCCCACAGCCAGACGTGCGTGGCCGGCCGCCTGCCCGCCGCCACGCGGGCCTTGTTCACCGGATGGTCGGCGAGCCAGGTGCTGCTCCTGGCCATCAGGTCGGCGAGCAGCCGACTGCCGAACCCGCGCGGAAACGCGTCGGCCACCGGCTTGTCCATCAGGTCGTGCGGCGGGGTCGCCCGCAGGTCGCGGGCGAGCGGCGCCGGCGCGGAGGCCGTGCCGCGATGAATGAGCAGATTGCGATAACTCACGCCCGGCTTGAATTCCCAGCCGGAAAGTTCCGGAAACTCGGCCGCGAGCCCGCGCTGACAGGCCGCGAGGAGTTCGGTGGCCTCGGCGGTCGAGATGTGCCCGGCCGTAAAGTCCTCCATCACCGGCCCGCCGTCGCCCGCCTGCCCGGCCCGCCCCTGTGCGATCGTCACGAGGTTGCAGCGCACGGCCCAGTCGTGCGGGCCGAGCGCGATCCCCTGCGCGGCGGCCTCGATCGGGGCCCGGCCGGTGAAATACACGAGCGGGTCGTAGCCCATGAGGCTCATGCAGGCCACCTCGGAGCCGGGGGGCAGGCTCTCGGGCACGTGGTTCGTGAGCCCCACGCGGCCGCGGGCGGCGAGCGCGTCGAGCGCGGGGGTGCGGGCCGCCTGGAACGGCGTCCGGCCGCCGAGGGCTTCCTGCGGCGCGTCGGCCGCGCCGTCGGGGATCACGATCACGTATTTCATGGATGTCGCCCCCGCAGCATCACTCGTCGAGGACGCTCAGACACACGCTCCGGCCGCTGACCACGTCGGAGGCGTCGATGTGGTCGAGCGCCTTCCGGATCGCGGTCGAGCCGCAGGGGTGCGTCATGATCACGAGCGGCACGGTGCCGTCGGCGGCTCCGGCGTCGTGCTGGATCATCGAGGCGATCGAGATCCCGTGCTCGCCGAGGATCCCGGTGATCCGCGCGAGCACCCCGGGGCGGTCCTGGGCGCGGATCCGGAGGAAGTGCCGCTCCTGCATGTCGACGCCGGCGATCCGGGCGGCGGGCGTGTCGGCCGAGAGCACGCCCGTGGTCCTGAACGTGATCGCGGCCCGGCCCACGACGGTGTCGATGATGTCGGCGACCACGGCCGACGCGGTGGGCATCTGCCCCGCGCCGAGGCCGTGGAAGAACATCCGCCCCACGGCGTCGCCGACGATGCTCACGGCGTTGTAGGCCCCGCGGGTCTCGGCGAGCGGCGTGCCCCGCTTCACGAGCGCGGGTGCCACCCGCATCGCGAGCCGGCCGTCGCTCCGGCCGGCCACGGCCACGAGTCGGATCCGGTAGCCGAGCTCGCCGGCGTAGGTGATGAGGTCGAGGTCGAGGCCATCGATGCCCGTCCGTGGAATCTCCGCCCACGGCACCCACGCGCCGAACGCGAGGTGGGCGAGGATCGCGAGCTTCTGCGTGGCGTCGGTGCCGTCGACGTCCATCGCGGGGTCGGCCTCGGCGTAGCCCTTCTGCTGGGCGAGCCTGAGGACGTGCGCGTAGTCGGCCCCGTCCTCCTCCATCCGCGTCACGATGAAATTGCTCGTGCCGTTCAAGATCCCGCGGATGCTCTCGATGCGGTTGGCGGCCAGGCATTCGCCGATCGCGGCCACGATCGGGATGCCGCCCGCCACCGCCGCCTCGAACGCGATCGAGCGGCCCCGGCGCCGGGCCAGCTCGAAGAGCTCCGGGCCGTGCTCGGCGAGGAGCGCCTTGTTGGCCGTGACCACGTCCTTCCCGTGCTCGAGGAGGTCGATCATGATCGTGCGGGCGGGCTCGAGGCCGCCCACGAGGAGCGCCGCCACCGAGATCGCAGGGTCGCGGGAGACGTCGCGCCAGTCGGCCGAGAGATGTCCCCCCGGCACCTCGACGCTGCGGGCCTTGGCGAGGTCCTTGACCGCGGCCCTGGCGACCACGATCGGCCGGCCGGCGTGCCGCTCGATGTGGTCGGCCGACTCCACGAGCAGCCGCACCACGCCCGACCCCACGGTGCCCAGGCCGACGACGCCGACGCGGACCGGTTCTGCCACGGCCATGTGAAGCGGATCCTGCGAGGGGGACGGGGAAGGAGCCGGGCGCGATCGACGGCCCGGAGACCCCGATCGTAATGACGTCGCCGCCGAGCAGGAAGCACGGCGGAAATCCGCCCCGGCCGACGCCGTCCGGTCATTCGGTCATGCCGGTCGTGCCTGTCATGCCTGTCATGCGGCACCCGCCGGGCCGCGGGTGCCTAAGAGCCCGACTGGGACGCGCGGCGGAGTGCCTCCACGAAGCGGCGATCCGCCGGTTCGATCCCGAGGGCCCGCCCGGCGTAATCGCCCAGGGCGAGGGTCACCTCCGTCAGCAACGGAATCTGGTCGCGGAGCGCATTGAAGTGCGCGGTCGTCGAGGCGAAGTCGATTCCATAGTCGTGGGCGGCCCGATTTCGCAGGCTTCGGGCCGCCTGCCACGCGTCCATCGACGGCACGATGCCCGCCTTCTCGCAGAACGCCAACACTCTCAGAAACGTATCCGACCGCTCACCGCAGAGTTCGCACAGGTGCCGCATGCTCGTGCTGAGCAGATCCTGGAGTTTTGCGAATCGCTCGTTGAGTGCGGCGAGCGGCTCGAAGAGACCGATGTCCATCTGCCGCTGTTCGAGCACACCCGGCGTGAGTGGCCAGTCGATCCGCCGGGCTGTCGCGTCGAGGTGCCAGGCACACCGCTGGCAAGCCGCGATGAGATCGGCCAGATGGCCGCGGCTGTCCGCGAGCGGGGCGTTCATCGGGCCGCTCCCAGCGGCAGGGCCCCGACTGCCACCAGGCGCTGGAAACGGGTCATTCCCCGGGCAGGATCGACGAACGAGACATCGACCGGCAGCAGCAGCTCGCGTTCGAGCCGGTCCTGCAGACCCGCCTGCTCGAGCACCCCCACGGGCCGGCCGGTGCGGATCAACAGGTCCACGTCGCCCCCGCGCTCGCCAGCATGGGTGCGCGACCCATACAGCCACACCTCCGCATCGGGGCCGATCCGGTCGTGGACGGCCCGCATGATCTGTTCACACTGTGCCTCGGTGAGTCGCACGTCCGGCTGGCCTGGGAGAGCGTGTCATCCAAAAATGATACCTGAAATCCGCAGCGGCAGCGGTGCGGTTTGAGGATGCGCCGGTGAAGGTGACCGCCGCCGCGGCGTTCCCGTCTCCGGCGTGTATAACGTGCCGGCGAGCGTGGCGGGGAGCCACGGCTCGCAGTGCCCCGTCCCGTGGAGATGCGCCGTGGAGTCAGCCGCCCGCGAGTTTTTGGTCCGCCTCCTCGAGACGCCGAGCCCGTCGGGCTACGAGCAGCCGATCCAGCGGGTCGTGCGCGACTATCTCGGCGGCGTGGCCGACACGCTCTCGACCGACTCCCACGGCAACCTGATCGGCGGGAAGAACGCGGCCGCCCCCACCCGCATGCTCCTCGCCGGTCACTGCGACCAGATCGGCCTGATCGTGCAATACGTCGACTCCGACGGCTACATCTCGGTGCAGCCGATCGGCGGCTGGGATCCGATGCAGCTCGTCGGCTCGCGGGTGGTGATCTGGGCGGCCTCGGGCCCGGTGCCGGGCGTGATCGCGCGGAAGCCGATCCACCTGCTCACCGAGGAGGAGCGGAAGGTCGTGCCCAAGATGAAGGACCTGTGGATCGACATCGGCGCGCCCGACAAGGCCGACGCCGAAAGCGTGGTGCGGGTGGGCGACTGCGTGACGTTCGAACTCAAGTTCCAGCCGCTGCGGGGCGACCGCGCCTGCTCGGTGGCGATGGACGACAAGATCGGCCTGTGGGTGGTGGTGGAGGCGTTCCGCCGGGCGGTGCAGGCCGGGCCGCTGCCCTGCGCGCTTTTCGTGGCCTCGACGGTGCAGGAGGAGATCGGCCTCCGCGGCGCCCAGACGAGCTCGTACGCCGTCGATCCGCACGTGGCGATCGCCGTCGACGTCACGCACGCCACCGACTGCCCCACGATCGACAAGAAGTCGGAGGGGGACATCGCCCTCGGCAAGGGGCCGGTGGTGTACCGCGGCCCGAACATGAACCCGCACGTCGTGAACAGGCTCCTCGCGGCGGGCAAGGCCCAGGAGATCCCGATCCAGTTGGCGGCGAGCGGCCGGGCCACCCCGACCGATGCGAACGTGCTGCAGACCACGCGGGCGGGCGTGGCGACCGGCCTCGTGAGCGTGCCCAACCGCTACATGCACTCGGCCGTCGAGACGATCTCGCTCGACGACGCCGACCGGGCCGCCGACCTGCTCGCGGCATTCGTCCGGGGGCTGGAGGGGCGGATCGAGTGGGCGCCGTGAGGGGGCGGGCGCGAGCATCGGCTGTTCGACCGGAGAGTGCGAAGCCGGGCTCCCGTGATGCTTCGGATATGCAGCGTCCCCGGCTGCCGCTGAACCCGCTCCATTGTTCCCCCCTGCCAAAACGGCACGTGCTCTCGGAGATCGATCGACGGGCCGGCCAGCGCAGGCGTCCACGGTCCCGACGGGCCGCGACAGGGCTCTTCCCCGGCCCTTTGGCACGCGGGTTGCTTCCTCTCGGGCCGGGCCATTCAATGGCTGCCAAAACCCGTTCCTGTTCCCGGAACCCGTTCCCGCTTTCGGAAGGAGTCAACCGTGGCCAAACAAATGGTGTTCGACGACGAGGCCCGCCAGCCGCTGCTCGCCGGCGTTTCGAAGCTCGCCCGTGCCGTCAAGAGCACGCTCGGCCCCCGCGGCCGCAACGCCGTGCTCGACAAGGGCTGGGGCTCGCCGAAGGTCACGAAGGACGGCGTGACGGTCGCCGAGGACATCGACCTCGAGGACCCCTACGAAAATCTCGGTGCCCAGCTCGTGAAGGAGGCCGCCAGCAAGACTAACGACGTCGCCGGCGACGGCACCACGACGGCCACCGTGCTCGCCGAGGCGATCTTCCGTGAGGGGCTCAAGACGATCGCCGCGGGCGCCGATCCGATGGCCCTCTCGCGCGGTATCCACCACGCGGTCGCGGCGGTGTCGAAGGCGGTCCTGGCGATGGCCACGCCGATCAACGAGAAGAACAAGACCGAGCTCATGCAGATCGCCACGATCGCCGGCAACAACGACCCCACGATCGGCAACGTGCTCGCCGAGGCGATCCTCAAGGTGGGCAAGGACGGCGTGATTACGGTCGAGGAGGGCAAGCAGGCCGAGACGACCGTCGACGTCGTCGAGGGGATGCAGTTCGACCGCGGCTTCCTCTCGCCGCACTTCGTCACCGACGCCGACGCCCAGGTCTGCGAGTTCGAAAACCCATACATCCTGATCTTCGAGGAGAAGATCTCGAGCGCGAAGAACCTCGTGCCGCTCCTGGAGGCGATCAGCAAGGCGGGCAAGCCGCTGGTGGTGATCGCCGAGGACGTGGAGGGGGAGGCCCTCGCCACGCTCGTGGTCAACAAGCTGCGCGGCATCGTGCAGAGCGTGGCCGTGAAGGCCCCCGGCTACGGCGACCGGCGCAAGGCGATCCTCGGCGACCTGGCCGTGCTCACCGGCGGGCAGGCGATCTTCAAGGATCTCGGCATCGCCCTCGACTCGGTCAAGCTCTCCGACCTGGGCCGGGCCAAGAAGGTGATCGTGGAGGCGGAGAACACGACGCTCGTCAGCGGGGCCGGCACGAAGGCCGCCATCGACGGCCGGGCCGCCCAGATCCGCGACGAGATCGAGAAGACCACGAGCGACTACGATCGCGAGAAGCTCCAGGAGCGGCTGGCAAAGCTCGCCGGCGGCGTGGCCCAGATCAGCGTGGGCGCCGCCACGGAGACCGAGATGAAGGAGCGCAAGGCCCTCATCGAGGACGCCAAGAGCGCGACGCAGGCGGCCCTCGCCGAGGGGATCGTGCCGGGGGGCGGCGTGGCCCTCCTGCGCAGCGAGAAGGCGGTCGAGAAGCTCGACCTCGACGGCGACGAGAAGCTCGGGGCCGGGATCGTGAAGAACGCCCTCCGCTACCCGCTCGAGGCGATCGCCGACAACGCCGGCGTCGACGGGCCGGTGGTGGTCAACCGCGTGCGTCACCTGAAGGGCAAGAACGACGGCTACGACGCCGACAAGGACGAGTATTGCGACCTCGTCAGCGCCGGCGTGATCGATCCGGCCAAGGTGGTGCGGACGGCCCTGCAAAACGCGGCGAGCGTGGCGGCCCTCCTGCTCACGACCGAGTCGCTGATCACCGAGATCCCCAAGGCCGAGGAGGAGGCCGGCGGCGACCACCACGACCACGGCATGGGAGGTGGCGGCATGGGCGGCATGGGTGGCATGGGTGGCATGGGTGGCGGCATGGGCATGCCCGGCATGATGTGATCGGATGCGAACGACACTTGCAACTTTTTCTTCCCTTTTGGAGAGAACTGCTGATGGCTGCGAAGAACATGAAGATTCGTCCCCTCGATGACCGCGTGGTGGTGGAGCCGGTGGAGGCCGAGGAGCGGACCTCCGGCGGCATCGTGCTGCCCGACACCGCCAAGGAGAAGCCGCAGCGCGGCCACGTGCTCGCGCTCGGGCCCGGCAAGCTGCTCGAGAACGGCCAGCGGGCCAGCCTCTCGGTGGCGGTCGGCGACGAGGTGATCTACGGCAAGTATTCCGGGAGCGACATCGAGGTCGACGGACACGAGGTGAAGATCGTCCGCGAGAGCGACATCCTGGCCAAAGTCTTGAGCTGACCCCGTATCCGCTTTCCCACCCCTCTCCCACTGGGCGAGGGCCCGGGAAAGGACGCTCCAACCACCGTCCCAAACCTTCCACTTCGAGGAGATCGTTTCGTGCCCAAGCAACTGATGTTCGACGACCACGCCCGCGCCAAGCTGCTCAAGGGCGTCGAAAAGCTCGCCGGAGCCGTCGCCGTGACGATGGGCCCCACGGGCCGCAACGTGATCATCGACAAGTCGTTCGGCGGCCCGACGGTCACCAAGGACGGCGTGACGGTGAGCAAGGAGGTGGACCTCGAGGACGCCTTCGAGAACATGGGCGCCAAGCTCGTCAACGAGGTGGCGTCGAAGACGTCGGACCTCGCCGGCGACGGCACGACCACCGCGACGGTGCTCGCCCGGGCGATCTTCCGCGAGGGCACGCGGATGGTGGCCGCCGGGAGCAACCCCACGGCCGTCCGCCGCGGAATCGAGAAGGGCGTCGCCGCCGCCGTGGGCCGCCTGATGGAGATCGCCAAGAAGGTCGACCGGCCCGAGGAGATCGCCCAGGTGGGCGCCATCAGCGCCAACAACGACCGCGCGATCGGCGACCTGCTCGCCGAGGCCCTCGAGAAGGTCGGCAAGGATGGCGTGATCACCGTCGAGGAGGGGAAGACGACCGAGACGACCGTGAAGTTCGTCGACGGGATGCAGTTCGACAAGGGCTACATCTCCCCCTACTTCATCAACCGCACCGCCGAGATGGACTGCCAGCTCGACGACGCGCTGATCCTGATCCACGAGAAGAAGATCTCGAACCTCCGCGACCTGCTCCCGCTCCTGGAGAAGGTGGCCCAGTCGGGGAAGCCGCTGCTCGTGATCGCCGAGGACGTCGACGGCGACGCCCTCACGGCGCTGGTCGTGAACAAGCTCCGGGGCGTGCTCACCGTGTGCGCCGCCAAGGCCCCCGGGTTCGGCGACCGTCGCAAGGCGATGCTCGGCGACGTGGCCACCCTCACCGGCGGCACGCTGATCAGCGAGGACCTCGGCCTCAAGCTCGAGAGTCTCGACCTCTCGCACCTCGGCCGGGCGAAGAGCGTGACCGTCGACAAGAACGAGACCACGATCGTGCAGGGGGCCGGCAAGCAGGCCGACGTGCAGGCCCGCGTGCAGCAGATCCGCAACCAGATCGACGCCACCGAGAGCGAGTACGACCGCGAAAAACTCCAGGAGCGGCTCGCCAAGCTCACCGGCGGCGTG
>Ga0214923_10001889_pt1 | contig 28941 bp, 27 predicted proteins | sample LL1510_MetaG_FD_177993 | JGI IMG/M metagenome (GOLD analysis project Ga0214923, IMG submission 177993) | Freshwater microbial communities from Lake Lanier, Atlanta, Georgia, United States - LL-1510 | ecosystem: Environmental > Aquatic > Freshwater > Lake | place: USA: Georgia | collected...
TGCGCGAATTTAATACACGGTATCCGCGATTTTTGACGGACCTAGATAGTATTGAGGGGCTTTTGAGAGAATTATGAATAATATTGTATTCATTTATTATATACTATGCCATCGTCATCATCGTCACATCGTTGGTCTATGAAATACAAACGCAGTATCAACTGCCGACACCCGCGCGGATTCTCTCAGAAGCAGCATTGTAAGTATGGTCGTAAGGGATGGAAAACTGCGGTGCGTGGGACACGCCGTATAAAATTGAATCGCTTTTCGTGATTATTCGTATCTGTATTATTGACGCGATGTTGTTATCATTTATCAAAGGATTTGTCTCTCGTACATCGGCATCGGTGTCGTCGGTCGTATTGGGTCGCTGGGGAATTCAATACGACCCAAAGATTATTCGGATCAAAATAGACCAAGCCAACGAAGACCATTGCGGGTGCTGCGTTCCGCCACCGACAACAGCATCGGGAGCGGCGGCGAAAGTCGGAGGAGAAACAACGAAGACGAAGACCCGTTATGAAAAAATACAGGAGTATTTACTGCCGTATATAATGTAAATAAAATATAACCAATACGTATATTGTATTTTTTATAATGATAAAAACAAACTGGACGAATGTATTTCAAGTTATTCCATCTTTACTAGCGGGTGTTCTTCTTATTATAGTAATGATGATTCAATTGAACCACCCGATTGCAGCGATTCCGCATATTGATATTTCGACGGTATATGTCGAGTACTTGCTTTCGTTCATGGCAAGTTTCGTGCTGTTATACTGGATGCTGGCTCCATTTGTGTATGACCTTATTCGGGGTAGCTCTCCCAGTACGACCGTGAATCCGCGTGGTTATTTGGTTTTGTCCTTTTACGCCGTTATGGCGATTATACTTAGTCCATTTGGGTTATTAAGCATTCGGTTCTTTTTACAAGACGAAACTTATGTGAAATATATTTCGATGACTACAATCGTAAGCACAATACTGGTATTGTATTTTACGTTTAGAGCGGCGTTTCCTTAAGTAAAAACATTTTTATTTTCACCGTTGAAGATTGAAAATAAAAATACGAACCAAGATATAATATGTCTAACAACTACGCATTAAATAAAATAATTCCTATTCAGGAATCTGAACCTATTCAGGAATCTATTCCGGTTTCTACAGTAAGCTCTGAAAATAAGCTTACAAAATTTATTTTGGAAGGCCTTGGATGGACGGGAAGTATATTAGTATTGTGTCCATATGTCATGAGTCTTGAAAGAGACCTAGATTTTATATTGAATACACTCGGTGCAACTGGGTTACTAATTGTTTGTATTAAGTCAAAACAATATCAATCTATTGTGATAAATAGTGCTTGGATAATAGGAGGAATTTATAAATATTATGCGAATAATTAAATATTCTTCCGTTAGTATATAACCCCAATCAAAAATGAATCTCAACTTTAACGTAACAAAATACACCGGCGTTATGGCGTTTTACGCAGTGCTGACCTACATATTATTTCCCGCGATTGCCTATTTCTTATTTGGAAAGACTTTGGAGGCTGTCGGCAACGGTTTCATCGTCGGAAGTGTCGTGTCGGTCGTTCTCTGGAAGGTTTATGGGTTTGGATTGGTGAAGGGGGTGTAGGGGATTCAATCCATCGCCGCAGCCCCGTATTTTGCTTCTACTTTCTGCTTCATTTTCACGATTTCATCATCTAATACATAATTTGCAGGCAATACCATACGCAATCCTTCACGGGCTCCGCTTTCGCGTCTTCTCTCATATACCATGTGCGGTTTCTCGCGCACAACGACGAGGGAGAAATACTTAGGCAAGACCGCCGCTGGTGCAGTATCCTCAGGGAAGATTCCTTTTTCCAAATTGCTGACGACATCATTCGCTGATTTTAATTTATCTAGAAGCGATACTTTTTCGGATTTGCTTGACATCCACGGTTTTTCAAGTTTGGGGTGCTTTTCAACCTTGAAGAATTCTCTCGACCGTGTGTGCTCTTTATCTAAGTATTCAAAGTAATACACAACGTATTTGCGCATCATATCTTGTGTGATACCGTCAGGTAGTGCGCGCGCACTATGTTTTCTCTCGCGCTTGCTTCCGTCATCCGCGGTTCCTTTGCTGTTCTTTTGTTGTTCTTGCATCGTAGCGACGCGTAAATTGTCGTATCGGTTGTTCAGAGGGTTTCGGTCAATATGATCGACGCTTACGACGCTTGTTCCCTTTCCATTTCCCCACGTGTTCATAATGACTTGATGGATACACACGTTATTGTGGCACGAAATATACCCGTTCGTTGTTTTATACCAGGTGGTTTTCTCACCGTTGTTATGCGTTGCCTCGTAGTCCAGTATTTTTTGGTAGCTCGTGGGGCACAATTCGCAGTATTCGTTTGGTTCGCAGTACATGATGACCATTGCGACTTCGCCTGTCTGGGGGTTTGTGATTTCCCAGAGTGGATTTTTCATTTGATTGGCGGTGCGTCCTAGTGATTTTGTGTGGCCGGGTTTGAAGGTGATGGCGGTTGCGACGGAGTCGGGGGCGGCGGGGGTGGATCCGTATTTGTGGGTGATATAGTCGTGTTGTGATTGGAATTGGAGCATGGTGAAGCCGAACGAAATAGCGAAACGAATGTGAAGCTGTGTATGGATTAGGTTGGAACTGAATAAACTATTTCAATTTTTTTAGGGGTTAAAAATTGAAATTAAATTAGGTGGGGTGGATTTATAAGTAGGGTGAAAATATGCCGAAAAAGTGTGCTTTTGTGGATGAGGAGGGGGTGAGGTGTCAAGAACCATCAAGGTATAAATTTAAGTTTGATGACAAAGACAGCCGGTGTAATTCCCATAAACTAATAGGGATGGTTAGAAATAGTAAATATGATTTATGTAATTACGAAGATTGTGAAACTATAGCAAATTTTAATATAGCTGGTTCTACAAATGGTAGGTATTGCTTTGCTCACAAATCGGTTGATATGATTGATATAAACGTAACAAGATGTATTCACGACGGATGTGATAAAAGAGCATTATTTAACAAAAAGGAAGAACCAGCCATGTTCTGTTCTGTTCATAGGACAGAACACATGATAGATGTAATTAGTAGAAAATGTAAAGAAAATGACTGTATTAAACAGCCCTGTTACAACTTTTCAGATGAAAAAAAACCGATATACTGCTTAGACCATAAGATAATCGGTATGATTGATTTGAAGAATCCTAGGTGTATTCACATTGATGTAAATAATATTAGATGCACCATACGTCCTTATTATAATAATTATGGAGAGACGAAACCGCTCTTTTGTTCTAAACACAAAAAAGATGGAATGATTGATATTATTAGCAAAACATGTAAAAACGAATGGTGTAATACAAATGTTAAAAATAAGTATGACGGTTACTGTTTGAACTGTTTCATTCACACTCATCCTGACAAACCGGTCTCTCGGAACTACAAAACTAAAGAACGTTGCGTGGTTGAATACATCACATCGCATTTCCCGAATTTCAGTTGGATTGCGGATAAAACGATAACGGATGGTTGTTCGCATCGTCGCCCTGACCTCACACTTGACCTGGGATACCAGGTGATTATATTAGAAATTGACGAAAACCAACACGTTGACTACGACTGCTCTTGCGAAAATAAACGAATAATGCAGTTATCTCAAGATGTTAGTCATCGTCCTTTGATAATGATTCGGTTTAATCCCGACGAGCATACGAATGCGAATGGTGAAAATGTCAGTTCATGTTGGGGTGTGAATAAACTTGGATTGTGTGTAGTCAAGAAATCAAAAGAAAAAGAATGGGAATCGCGCCTAGAGAGGTTGCACGAACAAGTGGAATATTGGACGAACCCAGAAAATGCGACGGAGAAGACGGTCGAAATCGTGGAGTTGTTTTATGATTGTGATTGAATGTGAGTGAATGTGAGTGAATGTGAGTGATTATGATATGGAAGTAATACGAATAGACTAATTTTTTATATTTATCTTGCGATAAACATAAAATAGAATTGTAACTATGTAGTTGTACTAATTGCTGTAAGCACATTTTATCCCATAAGTTTCCCTACAGGCTGGACTGAATCTTAGGCTGTCTCCGGCTGCTTAAACCTTCACTGACAACCCACCCCGGTGCGGTCTCTGATGGTCGACCATAGACTAGCATAGCGTCTTTAGGTCGATACCCTGCGGATTGCCCAATCCTTATCATTATTACCATACCCAAGTTTTTTTTCTTGGCCACTCATTCCTTTCGGATATCAGCTTGATAGATAAGGCTCTAAGGGGTTCCCCGAACAATAGAAGAGGTGTCGCAACTCTGACTTATCGTCGTCAGAATCACTAACAGCTGGTCTGGTTATATCATCAATAAAGATGATACTGAGGACGCAATTGTTTTTCCGTAGCTAGAGCTCAATTGGCTACGGCAAGCTGTTTTTCTGCCCTGATTAATAGCAACTAGTAATAACATCCACATTACTGTAACTATATAGTTAAGGCCTCCCATACCTGACATCACACGAAGAACGTTGTAATTCACGGCATACACGCGAACCTTGGCAGTGTTGGTGCCCTCAACGGTGGCGTTGGAGAGAACAAGCTGCAGGGTAGCGTTATCAATACGAGAGAAGTTGCAAGAGCCGGAAGGCTGGTGCTCCTCGGGCCTCAGAGCAAAGGAATACAGGTTGATTCCGGTGTCGGGGGCACGAGTGTGGTGCTGGTAAGGCTGAACGAGATCAAAGTAGGTACCCTCGCGCTCGGAGAAGCGGTCCTGGCCGTTAAGCTGGAGCTTAGCAGTCACGACGGGGTTCTCACCCCAGCAGTGCATGTCGAGAGAAGTCTCGGTGAGGACGAAAGTGCCAGCATCAGAGACACCAGAGTTCTTTCCAGGTCCAAAGTTAGGCAAGTTGTAGTTGGCACCGGCGGCCTGGTCGGTACCAAGCTGCCACCAAGAAGTCTGGGTGGTGTAGACATCCTGAGCGCCAGCGTCGGTGAAGAGGCCGGAAGCGCTGATGTAAGAGCCGGTGGTCTCGGCGACAGCGTCGTGAGAGCCGAAAGCCATGATAGCGTTGGGGAGGGCATCAACCGCGTCGGTGTAGTTGAAGGGCTGAGCGCCGAGGAGGCGGTTAAGAACAGAGCCAGACTCGAGAGAAGAGCAGTAGTCGACGTTCTTGTCGGGCTGGACAACCCAGATAAGCTCCTTAACAGGGTGGTTAAAGTTGAGCTTGATCTTGTTGGAGGAGGAACCGACGGACTCATCACCGGTGAACTGAAGCTGCTCGATGAGGTACTCATGAGGGTTCTGAGCCATACGCCTGCGCTCATCGGTGTCGAGGAAGACGTAGTCGACGTAGAGGGAAGCGGCGACGAGGGACTGGTTGTAGGCGGAGGTGACCTTGACGGCGGTGCTGGCAGCGTTGTTCAGGCTGGACATGGCCCACAAGCACTCCTCGATGGGACGGATGTCAAGGTTGATCTTGACCTCGTGGTATTGAAGAGCGATGAGGGGGAGGGCCAGACCGGGGTTGCGGCAGAACCAGAACTGAAGGGGGACATAGAGGGTGGTCTCGGGGAGAGCGTTACGGGGAGCGCAAACCTGACGAGGAGCGTTGGCGTCGCAAGGACCGTCGATATCGTTGAAGGAGGGGTCGGTGATGAAAGTCAGCTGGGTGGTGTTGCCGATCATCTTGAAGTAACCGCGCTGCTGCTCGGTAGACATGGTAAGCTGGTTCCAGATGTGCATCCAGTCGCCGTACTGGCGGTCGATGCGCTGGCCACCGATCTCAACCTCAACCTGAGAGATGAGTTGCTCACCGGGGAAGTCGAGCCAACGGGCATAAACACCGGTAGCACCAGAAGTGTTCTTAAGGGACTGGCTGATCTCGGGGAGAGTAACCTGAAGGTAAGTGCGGTAAGCCAAATCACCATTACGAGAGATGGTGCAGGTAACGCGGCGACCGAAGTCGGCCTGGCCATTAAAAGTCTGCTCGATAGACTCCATGGCGAAGTTAGTGTGACGCTTGTAGCTAACCTTCCAGAAAGTAATCTGGGGGTTACCAGTCAGGTAAACGTCTTGAGCGCCATAGGCGACAAGTTGCATAAGTCCTCCACCCATTGTAAAATGCTTGTTATACTATTGAAAAAGAAAAAAAATCGCGGAATTTGACATATATTCCGCATAAATAGAAATTAAACAAAAATTGCTAAACTTCTTATATACGGCGGTGGTAGAGTGACGCGACTATGTCATTATTTAAGTATAAACCGCCCAAAAAGATTATTCTTGACGAGCGAAGTATTACAACGCTTGATAGTAAGCACAAAGAATTACAGACGGAGTTTCAATATATTCAAGATACAATTATTCCAGATCTTGAGAATGAAAGAAACTCCCTAAAAGAACGGTTGCGTGTTATTAAGAGTGGGCACGAAGCAGGATCCAACGCAGACGATAACAACGGCGGCGAAACCGCTAAATATAAATCCACTCTTGAAGAATGTCTTGAAATTCGCGACCGTATCAAAGAAATAACCGCTGCAATTAAAAAATATCAACAAGATTACAAAAATTATTATCTGCACAATAGCGAGTACATTTTTGAGTATTTTGAAACGAAGAAGACAATCACAAATGGCGGCTCTATGAAAACAAAATCTCTAAATGCATTCTTCAATCTTCCAGAAGCCAAAAAAACAGAAGAACTATTCAAAAACCAACACAATAATGTCGAAAAATATCTCGCAAGTATAGACCAAAATTACATGGATGTTTCTAAATATGTCTACTCGACAGATATATGTCAATTCTGTCATCAAGGCGAGATGATCCCGATCGAAAGTGAAGGTATTATGGTATGCAATAAATGCTCTAAACAAGTCGTATTTCTTATTGATAATGAGAAGCCTTCTTACAAGGAACCGCCTAAAGAAGCGTGTTTTTACGCATATAAACGCATCAACCATTTCCGCGAAATCCTTGCGCAGTTTCAGGCGAAGGAAACCACGTCGATACCTGACCATGTGCTTGAAAGTATTAAACAGCAAATCAAGAAAGAGCGGATTGAAATCTCTCAATTCACCGATAAGAAAGCGAAAGAAATCATGAAGAAACTGGGATTTAATAAATACTATGAACACATTCCATTTATTAAAGATAAGTTGGGGATTAAACCGCCGGTAATGACTCCGGATTTGGAAGAGCGGTTGTGTAATCTCTTCATGGAAATCCAAGGTCCGTATGCAAAGTTCTGCCCCGATGACCGGGTGAATTTCCTGAATTATTATTATACCGTTTATAAGTTGTGCGAACTTCTTGGCCGACACGAGTTCCTGCCGTTCTTTCCGATGTTGAAAGATCGAGAGAAGCGGATAGAACAAGACCAGATATGGAAACAGATTTGTCTGGAATTTGATTGGGTGTTTATTGCTACGCCGTAGATGCATACACTCATTCCGTTATTCGTCATCACCATCGCTTATATTTTCACCCACGACTCTGGGCACAAATCCCGCGTATCATGTGAAACACCTGGGCCAAACCAAATACTTGGATAGCAAACGACCTTCTGCGGATTCGTGTTGAAATACGCACCCCACCAACTGAATGTACTATTGGCGATGATATTATGGTCGCATACACTCATTAAAAGCATCTGCTGCCAATCCGCAATTGTATCACGAACGAAATGAAACTCGATATCGCGCCCGTAAGCCGGACTATTTATGTCTGTTGCGATTCGATGCTTTAACGCCGCAACATGTTTCAATACGATGTTTTTATCACATGGCTCGTAAAACACTAGGAAGGTAAATGCCGAGGCGTCCGAAGATGACTCGATAATCTTACACATCGCACGATAATAATATTCAACCGACATTACCGGATGGATATGTAAATTCAATACCGAGTCTCCAATACGAAAGTGCATACTTACCAATGTTCGAGACTTTTTCGATATCCCGGTGTAATCTTTGCTCCACGATTCATTTCCGTACAATTGCTTTATCTCGGTTTGTTGTTGTGAGATTTGCATCATTTCGCAAATACGCTCGTATTTATCTGCGAAATATTTCTCGCTTTGAAAATAACCGTGAAGACGAAGAGGTTTCGTATATTTCACCGTATCGGTTGGAACAGGAGTATATTGAAACCCGATTTCATCCCATCGATGCAATCTCTGAAACATTTTATCAGTAACATGATTCGATGGTGTAAGATATTGACCCAATCCGCGAAATATTGTAGTCCAGTGTGTATATCTTGGATGTCCCGGATTTCCCGGCAATCTCTCGTAATTCATAAAAAAAAATGCGTCATTATTTCGAATCGCGGCCGCTATGACCGTAAATACTTGAAACAGTTGGTTACCCAAACCACCCATAATCGTGATCGTAATCATGTATTCGCTATAGTCTATAGAATGTCTTCATTTTTAAGTTCATTATTGTGATATACCCATTAGAATGATGTAATCGTGGTTGCTTCTATCTCTTTCCACGACTTTGGACATATATCGCATTTGTCATGATCTGCAAGACCAGGACCAAACCAGATATTGGGATAGCAAACTATCTTATCTGGATTAGAATTAAAATATGCCCCCCACCAGCTAAATGTACTATTCGCGATAATATTATGGTCACAAACACTCATAAGTAAAAGTTGCTGCCAGTCTGCAATTGTATCATGAACGAGATAAAACTCGATATCGCGATCATAAGCGGGACTGTTTATATCTGTTGCACATCTATGTTTCAATTCGGCGACATTTTTTTCAACAATCGCTTTATTAAATGCTTCATAAAATACAAGGAATGAATACGCTTCAGTTCTAGATGTCGAAGATGTTGATATAACATGCGACATCGCTCGATAATAATATTCAACCGACATTACCGGATGTATATGTAAATTTAATACATAGTCGCCGATACGAAAATGGGTGCCGACCAATATACGTTTTTTCGCAGGGCTGCCTAGATAATCACCACTCCATGCATCACTTCCGTATGTTTCTTTTATCTGCGTTTGTTGTTCTGTAAGTTGGATCATTTCACATACATCTTTATATTTATCAACGAAGTATTTCTCATTCTGAAAATGTCCATGCAGACGAAGCGGTTTTGCGTATGTCACAGTATCAGTTGGAATCGGTCTGAATACAAACTCCTGTTCGTTCCATCTCTCGAGAGAATCGAACATCCTTTCAGTGGCCTCATTAGACGGTGTTAAATATTTCTGAAGTCCTCGGAATATTGTATTCCAAAATGTATATCTTGTATACCCCGGCTGAGCCCATAATGTTTTATGTTCCATGAAAAAGAATGTATCATTATTACGAAGTGCAGCCGCGATGGCTGTAAATATTTCGAACAGTTGGTTTCCCAACCCACCCATAATCGTTATCGTAATCATTTTGTATATTATCTATGATTTGTGTTTTAAGTTTATTTATTATAGATACCATGAAAATAAGTATAAATATTACTATTATACATTTATTATATTGATTCCATTACATTCCATTACATTCCATTACATTCCATTACATTCCATTACATTCCATTACATTCCATTACATTCCATTCCATTATGCTTCGGCGGTTTTCCGATATTAAAAACGCGATTTACATCAATCTAGATTCACGGGTTGATCGCCGTGTGTTATTTGAAACTCAAATCGAAGAGCTTCATACGCGATATCCCAGCGATTTTTCATTTTATCCCGTTTCGAGATTTTCTGCAGTACGACACGAAGATGGTGCGATAGGTTGTTCTAAAAGTCATATCGAGTGTATTCGTATCGCAAAGAATAATGGATGGGACCATGTTCTTATATTCGAAGATGATGCGTATCTTATTCATCCTGAAATACTGGTGCATCAGGTGAATTCATTTCTCTCGCGGTTTCGTGATGATTGGGATGTTGTTTTATTCTCCGGCAACAATTTTCCGCCATTTAAAATAGAAGCGCCTGATTGTTTTCGGGTTGCGAATTGTCAGGTCGCGACATGTTATCTTGTATGTAGTCGTTATTATGATACTCTATTGCGTAATTTCGAAGATGGTGTTTCAAAGCTGGAAGCCAACCCCGAAAATAAACCCGAATTTGCTTGCGATATGTATTGGAAACGCCTTCAACGCGCCGACCATTGGTATCTTATCACACCAATTTGCGTAACACAGCGTCCTGGATATAGCGATATCGAAAAACAAATGGTAGATTATGAAAAATTGATGACCGACCTGGTAAAAAAGAGGCCGCCGCCATCACAACGAAAATAATAATACAGAGTCAATCTATCTAGTCATCCGTTAAATATCTATCAACCACCCACCACCCAAAATCACGGTCGCTCGGATAATGATGACCGGCCATAATTCGAATATTTGCACATTTAGTAGCAATTTCCATAACCGCTTGCGTCTTCGCAGGAAATTTACGCGCAAGTATTTTTGCCAAATAATAAGTCTGCACTGCGTGCCCCGAAGGATACGACGGCGTCGCTGCTGAGTCGGAATGTAATAATGTACCATTCGCTTCGTTGATGACTTCTGGCGCTATTTGTGCAGGACGACCCCGATTATATTTCCATTTCAGCATTTTTGTAATAAACATGACACGCGAACTCGTCATAATCCTGTCCATTTCGATCACCGACATTTCTTCCGGTTTGATTACTGTAGTAAATGCTGCTGCAGGATTCATATCTGTCAATCGAAAAAATGAGATGTCACTCGGCATTCGCTTCATAATATATTCAGATACGACCGTTTGGATTTCGGCGCGACTATCTGGAAATGCTTTACCAACCCCAGGTATCGTCAGATTAAACGACGGATACCACCAGTAATATCGTGTAGGTTGTACGAGAAGAACGATAATGTACGTAATAAGAAACGCGATAAAAAGTCGAAAGCGGTCAGGATCACGTTCTACAATATGATAATGATACAAACTGATTCGTTCGCGCAATTCGGTTACAGCGCCGCTTTCTTTTTTCGGAGGGGGCATACCAATCCATGACCGAAATTCATTTATTTGAGGTAATACAACCATTTCTGTAATATATACTAGTTGTAGCATATATTATAGCAAGCGAGCGGCCGACCCGGTCATTACATATTTACACGCGGAGGGGGGTAGGGAAACCGACGAGGTTGGCACCGATACCGAAGCCAGCACCGGTCCTAGCGCTAACGGCAAGACTGGGAACATAGGTATCCAAAATACTAAAGGTAGCCGCAGCGGTAAGGGCGATAAGCGCAACCTCATCAAAGGAAAGGCTGCGTTTAGGAATAGCGTAGGCGGCAATCGCCACCATGACACCTTCCACCAAATACTTAATGGTTCTCTTGACGAGTTCGCCTAAATCAAAAACACCGGACATTCGAATGATTTATTATAAATAATAATAAGAAATTAATATTTACAAGTGGCATTATATTCAATCGAATCAGGATTTCATGTGGATTAATGTGGATTAATGCGGATTAATGTGGATTAATGCGGATTAATGTGGATTAATGTGGATGAAATGCGTTAAATCACTTAAACAACTATGTCATACTATATTATAAATCTAGTTATTGCATTATGTCGCATCAAGCCCCTTCCGGTGTTGAATTGAAACAGACCAAAAATGGTGATGTAAATCCTAAATATGTTGACTTGTTAGAGGAAGACAAGCCGATTGCAGGGCAGAAATTCGCATGTCTATCCTTCATTTCTCCAGAGTCGATTTTGAAGCAGAAGGACCATTTTTTCTTTGACAAGTTTCTGCATTACTGGGACTATCAAAAGTCGATGGAGAAGTTCGTGCAGTTCCTTAATTTCGTTTCGTTTAAGTACCATGTCAGTTTTGACAAGTTATCAGCCGATTTTCAGGAGTTTGCTAAAGAAGAGAAAGAGACGCTTCAGAAGACGAACATCTACGACGAGTATAAGACTTTCCTAGATAAGCATGAGGATGACTTGGAGACCGAATTCAACGAGAAGCATAACTTCCAGACATCTGTTCGTGGATTGAAGGTTCGCGGTGTATTTGGATCGCAGAAGGAGGCAGAGTTGCGTTGCCAGATGTTGCGCGAGGTGGATCCCAATCACGATGTCTTCGTCGGTCCTGTTGGATTGTGGGTTCCATTTCACCCTGACGTGTACAAGACCGGTCGCGTCGAGTATATGGAGGAGACCCTGAACCAGTTGATGGCGGAGAAGAAGAAGAATGAGGAGCAGGCAAAGACCGAGTTCGATAAGCGCGTCAAAGACACGAAGACAAAGGCAATTCAGGAGAATATGAAGTTGGCCAAGGAGAGCGGCAATAAGCTCACGCAGATGTTGGCGAAGGATGGCGAGACTCTGATTGATGCAAAGCCGCGTGATGATGCAAAGGGTGACAGCGACGCTGGTGCAAGCGTTGGCGATGGCGTTGGTGGTGGTATTTGGAATGATGCCGATGAGTCATCTTCCATCTCGATGACAGTGGATGAGATGCGTAAGGAGCTGTTCGAGGGCGATGATGTCGTGATGGATAAGAATAGCGACCACGGTTTGTCGCGCCTCACGAGTGAGGCAGTGAAGGAGATGGATAATGTTGATTAGTAATTGAATTATATCACTAAGAACAAAAAATATATTATTACTGTGTGTAGTATTTACACCGACTGCGCGACACAGTAATAATAATCTTGAATGACCGTTTTGTCTTTCACGTTGCGGCTCATTTTCGCGGTGGAAAAACCTTCGGATTCTGCAGCTTTGGCGATGGTGTTCCACGTTTTGAGGATTTGATTTGAATTTACCAACCGTTTTTCCACCTTCTTTCCAGTGGTTGAAAGTTGGACGCCGATGATGGGGTTGGCTCCCTGTTCTTGGATGACAGCCTGTTTCAAATCATAATAACTTTCACGTAAATTCACTCCGTAATACCCTTCATTCGAAATATTTTCAGACCAAATCGTCGCCTTCAGCGCGTTCGGGCATGCGTTCAAATACGTTTTCAAGTTCTTGATATCCATTTCATTCGGCGACTGTCCGACCGAGAGTTTCCATTTTTGATACTCCTTCAGCAACGTAGAGTTCAATATTTTGCCTGTGTCGGAGAATTTACAGCATTGGAATAGGAAGGTCTCGACACTAAACTGCTCGGGGTTTTCGGCCTCGTTTGCGATGACCTTCTTGTATTCAATTGTGTTCAGTTTAACACCCTGGTAACAGTGTGCTCCGCGAAGTCTTACTTGCTTGAACCTGACGTCCATATAATGTTTCAACGCGTGGAATGTATCCTTCGCAGGCTTTGTTTGAGACCATAAGCGAAACCTGCCTTCGATATTGACGGATTCTTCATCTACATCGGGACGCACAATACAGCATTTAGTCACGAAATCATGGATCCGTTGGTTGAGTTCATCCTCTGGGATGAGAGCGTGTGTGAATGGAGACGCGTTATCTTTCGCGGCGACTTCAATCACCTGCGACTGTTGCGCGGTCTTCTCGCGGAGTTCATTATTGGCAAGTGTGAGGTCGTGGATAGCCTTGTTCTTTTGTTCAAGTTCGGTGACAAGTTTCGCATTCTCGGCTTCCAGTTCTTGATTGCGCTGAATAAGCCTGTTGAAGTTTTCCACGTTGTACATTCTAGCGTGAATAATGCCTTCAACGTGCTTCGTAAGTCGGTCGATTGTGAAATTGGTGCTGTCATACGCGATGATTTCGGTTTTGTTTTTACCTGCGACTTCAATCGTACGAATTTGGCGCTTGATTTTGGGGTGCGCTTTAATTTGGTTTTCAATTTCAACTTTGTTATGAACTTTGAATGCTCTGGCGAGGATGAAATTATTGTATTTCTTGTGATGGTCTGCGACGCGAGCTGAGAGGTTATTGGTGTGGCCGAACTTAATGAGTTTTTCGTTGTTGGTGTTGGTGTTGTCAATGGTGCCGAAATAAATACATTCCGTATTGATGGGGAATTGGCTGATAAGGGTTTCTTCGATTGCACGCTTCTTTTCTTCGGTGAGGGTGATGGTGGCTTGGTTAAGGGTGCTGATTACTTCGTTCTTTTGTTCGAGCTGCGCGCGGAGTTCGCTGGTTTCAGTATCAAGGATTTGATGCAATGTTTCCTCCATTTTAATATAGTACTCGTGGATTTCACCTGCTTTCTTGGTCTGTGCTTTCAAGCAGAGCAGTTTGAAGCATCGGATGGTGAGTTTGATGGTTTGCTTGTTGTGACCGCCGTGTTTTTTTTGTTTATCCTGATTGGTGGAATGTTCTTCATCACTATCAGAAGTCGATGCAGTAATATTTTTATAATCAACATCAAGTTTAAAGTTGGATTCAAGAATTCTAATTGCGTTGAATTTTTGACTGAAATCCAACCATCTCCAGACGTCATCCAAATCAACGACGAAATCTGTATTCTTATCATAATTCAGGTAACAATAAAAACTACTGACAAACAATTGTTGCTCGAATGTGTTGAAGTTTTCTTGAAGTTTTTCAAGGAGAAGATTGTTGTATGTTTGAGACAATTTTGTAATTGGATTTTTCTCGATGAGTTCAATAATATTTAGAGTGGCGGCGGAAGCGGAGGACATCGTAATGATCGTATGTTATACTATGTATATACGGATGTCTTTAAGTTGTTTTCAGATACACAAGCAAGATTATACAAGCAAGATTGTAATACTAATTATAAACATAAATTGAATATAATTAAATGAACATCTTCGAATAGGTTATAATTTTCCGCTTTCATAAATGAAAAGCGGATTTATAAAAGCGACGGTTTGGAATATAGTCGCTTTTATAAAAAACAAGCAAGATTGTGAAAGCAATAGTGGAAATGAATGTCGCTTTCATACAAAAAAGCAAGAAATAGGGATAAAATGCTAATTTATCCATCTTGCTCCTCCGAAAAGATGAGCAACTTTCCATCACCACTTGCTCTTCTTGACGTTAATCTTCGGTCCCTTGCTATTTTTCGCTGCATTTGGGTCATACGACTGCTCTCCTTCGTCGTCAGAACCGAGATTTTTCGATATTTCCCAGAATTCCTTACTGCCCAGCTTGAATGGCCCGTGCTGTTGCGCCTTATACCAGAAGATTTGGTCTTGTAATTTGTTGGATTTCGCGTTGTTATTGATGACGAGACACTCATAATTCTCGGTGCACTGGTCCATGACCTGACAAAAGCTCTCAAAAGTGGGGAACATACCCGCATAGTTGTCATAGATTCGCTTACGATTCGCAATATATGGCTCGCGGAGAATAAAAACGTAGTCGATATTGGTGCGGAGATTTGGAGGGATACCCAATGGATATTGCATTGTGATGACTAACATGATCTTCCAGTGTCTCCCGTTCATGAAGAGGAGACGCATCATCACATCCTTCGTCCATTTGTTATCATATAAGCAGTCATCTAAAACGACAAACGTTCGCGGATCGATCGACGACTTTTTATACGTATCCATTTCCTTTTTCACTTGCTTTAACACTGCTTTCTGCCTCTTGAGAATATTCTCAATAATTGCAGTATTATACGCATCGTGGATGAATAACTTGGGCACATGTGCAGCGAAAAAACCGTTGCCGGCTTCTGTTCCTGAGATAACGGTTCCAATGGGAATATCCTGGTGATGAAACATAAGGTCTTGAACGAGGAAACTTTTACCAGTGTCACGCCGTCCAATGAGAACGATCACAGGACCCTTATTTTCATCGGGGCGAAAACTGATAGCTTTCATCTCGAATTTTGCGAGTTCTAAATTCATATTGGTTAATGTTTCGATTCACCCGATGATACAAATGATGTATATTTTTTTACGATGTTTTACACGAAACGAAACGAATTGAATTGAATATGTGCCGCCGCCGCCCGTTTAAAACCGATATAAAACTTCTATTGAACAATCATATTATTACAGTATTTTAGGAAAATGACAACGCCATTTCAACTTCACTACCGAAAACATAAATATACTCCGGAGAATATTGACTCGGCCTTATTGTATGATATTCAAAATTATATTCCGATTTATCGGCGATTTTTTGATATCAACGAAGCCAACTACAACGGAATTCAATTGAATCAAAGGTATTATTTGCAGAATATCATCGAGCATCCTACACAAATTATGGAGAACCGTGGTAGCAGTAACGAAGAGGGTCGCTCCAATTTCAGTCAGAGTTCGCTAAATCATTTAGAAACGGTGATTGGTGATGACCTAGGAAATACGACGAATGTTCCGATGTTTGTGAAGTACTCTCCGCTGTTGGATCCTATTCGCTATTTATCCGGTAAATACGAGTCGTCGTCGTTGTTGTCGCCTACGTCGAGCAAAAAGTCATGCACGCTTCCTAAATACAATTCAACCGCAGAAAACTGTGAAGATAAGATGTTGAATACCAATAATTCCTCTTATGTAGATGGATTTTTCTCATACTTGACAAGTCGCGCGCTACATACACACGGGGTGGTTCATGGTCTTGATTATTATGGAAGTTATCTTTGCAAACAACGCGAATTTTCCACGAATGTCTTTGATGATATTGATTATTTGGCGGATTGCTCCTTTTTCAATACATACGAAAATGAGCTTTTCACGATTGATTATTCGCAGTTTGATGATGATGAATCAAACAGTGTCAATCCTGGCAGTAGTAAATTAATGAAACTTCGAAATAAACTACAGCCGGTAATGAGTGGCGGGAAGCATACCGATGATTATTTATTGTCAGATAATTACTTCAGTAAAAAAGACCGTATCGATATTCTTGAACATGTTTCGGAGTGTGATGCCGCAGAAGTTGCTTCAGACGTGACTGTGAGTACAACATTACCGCCGCCGCCGCCGCCGCCCGGCGATGTATCTCTTAGTGTACTTGAGGTAAATATGTCTGATTTTGATATTCAAAGCGAACGTCAAGAACATGACGATATCGGACCAAAGGTACTGCATCCTAAAAAGAATACGAGAGATAATGATGACGATGATGATATGAGTGATAGCGATACGTCTCAGTCAAATTCTTCTTATACAACGACAGAAGATGATGACGATAAAGATAGTGGTCACGACGACGACGACGACAAAGACGACTCTGACCAAGGTGACCAACGCGACCACGACGACGATGACCGACGCGAAAGTGATGAACATTCATCGGACTACTCTGGTGATGACTACAGCGACGATGAACAAATCATCGTAAAAATCAAAGACTTTCCAATCCAGGCGATTTTACTCGAAAGGTGTGTTAGCACACTCGACAACATTATGATGCGGGATGAACTCACAAAAGAAGAATGGACATCGCTTCTTTTCCAGGTGATTATGACGCTAGTTATTTATCAGAAAATGTTTTCATTTACACATAACGACCTGCATACAAACAATATTATGTTTATTGAAACGACCGAAGAGTTCATTTATTATTTATACGAGGGGCAATATTACAAGGTTCCGACATATGGACGCATCTTTAAAATCATCGATTTCGGTCGTGCGATATATAAATTCCGAGGTGAGCTTATTTGCAGCGACAGTTTCCACCCCAAAGGTGATGCAGCGACGCAATACAATTTCCCGCCATATTACAATCCAGATAAGTCCACTGTAGAGCCGAATTACAGTTTTGATTTGTGCCGTTTTGCATGCGCTCTTTTTGATTATTTTATTTACGACATAAACAAGGTAGAGAAGCTCTGTAAATCCGACCCTATTATTAAAATGGTCGTGAAATGGACGATGGATGACAAAGGGCGTAATATCCTGTATAAATCGAGTGGCGAGGAGAGATATCCGGATTTCAAGCTGTATAAGATGATTTCAAGGTCGGTTCATAACCATATTCCCGCCAACGAGATTCACAACGCAATTTTTGATGAGTATAAAATCACATTAAAAAAATACAAGAAGCATGCGGCCATTGCGGCGAAGTTCCCGAAAGATGGTCGAAATACACATATTGTTATAAATGTAGATACATTACCGTGTTATTCCGAATGTGTAAGTCAATAATTACGATGATGACGATTGACGGCGGCTATTCAAAAACCGGGTTCGGTGCTCAGAAAGTCCATTCTTCGCGATGAACTCGATATTACGCATGGTCCAACCCATAGAACATCCAGAATGTCCGATCTCCATTTGATTCTGAACCAGCGAGACAATAGTGTCATCACCGCTGCTGAACATGAAGCCGCGATCGGCTGGCGGGCTATATTCAGAGAGATATTTCCATACGTTGATCTCCTTGGTTTTGATATTGGGCATTTCGCCGACAAGAACGATTGCACGCATTCCATCCTTAATCATATCCGCCGAATGATTGTCATTCAAATACGAGAGATCGCAATCTCTCACTTCATCAAGTGTAAGAGGCCAGTAAGCGGGCGCGCGTTCGACGTGAACAGCAACGGAAACGGATTCAGGGGCGACGGTAGCGATATCAGCAGAAGACATTATAGCGAATGAACGAAGAACGAATGAACGAACGATGATTACCTATGAATATAAACATAACGATTCAATTTTATGTTTATACTTAGAATGTTGTGCGGAGATTAGTATTTGAATAATGTTCCACGTTGGGTCAAACTCGTGCAGCAATCTTGTCCAATATCACACCAACAACGACACCAAGCGATAAGCTCCCAGATATGAATCCAGTGATTGCGGTGATAATGGTGATTATCCATCGACGGTCAAATGATTGTGGTTTTAATAAGCTATCCCAGTCGCCTGTTTTATATACAACGAGCAACATGACACCGACCACCGCCGCAATCGGAATTTCGTTGATGGCGCGACCAAAGAAGAGACATATCACGATAAAAAGCACACTCGTTATTACGGATGAAAACTGGGTTTTCGCGCCGTTGAACAGGTTCAATTTGCTTTGACCAACCAATACACACCCACCGAATCCGCCGATGAGCCCCGTAGCGACATTTGCAATACCTTGAACCAGACTCTCGCGAAATGAATCGCCCTTCACTCCCAACGCAGCTTCGGTATCTCTCACCATAATAAGCGACTCTAACAATCCTGTAAATGCCATTGCAGCTGAAAACGGGAGTATTTTCAGAAGATGTTCGACGTCATACTTTAAATTACTCACGCTGTCCAGCGAAATTAAAGAAGGCAGTCCCGACTTTATCTCTCCAACGTCTTTCACGCGGTCTATATTGTAATATTTCGTAAAAATGTAGATAAATGCGGTGATCGCGAACATAGAAACAAGGCCGCCTGGAATATGGATGTGTTGGTCTTTACTATGCGTGATTTTAATGACACCGAAAAATGCAACGAACGTGCTTACAACTGTAAATAGAGTAGTATTTATCAGTTTCAATCCAGAAAACCATTTATGGTCTTTGTCTTTGAAATTATCCAGTTGATGAACCGCGATAAGACCGGCCAACGCAACCAAGAACCCGGACATGATATGTTTGGGGACATAAGTTACATATTTGTATAATCCGGTGAGAGATGCTAAAATCTGGATGAACCCACCAATAATCACAGTAGGAATAATGTATTCTTTTCCGACTAATGTGCCGACACCTGCGATAGATGTAGCCACTGCTGCGGTTGAACCCGAAATCATCGTCGGCATCCCTCCGAATAATGATGTAATGAGAGACATCACCATCGTATTTTGTATTCCGGTATTCGGCGATAATCCCATAATAAATGCAAACGCGATGGATTCGGGAATCAGTAATAACGCGATAGTAAGACCGGATAAAAACTCATTAATGAGTTGTGTAGCGGGTACAGCGGATACATTCATTTTATATCTGCGTATTGACGTTATGTATATAATATAAACATAAAAATGGTTATAATATATTGGTATTGTATATATAATGAACAAAACTCACCGCGACACCATCACCATCGACGGTACAACATACGACATCACCGAATTCAAGCACCCAGGTGGAAATATCATCAATTACGCAAAGAATACCCCCGACGCGACCGAGATATTTAACGAGTTTCATCATAGGTCATCTAAGGCGAGAAGTGTGCTCCGGTCATTACCGCATTATAATGACGGCCCTGAGCCCGTTCCTGTGCAAGCCTCGGCAAATATCCCATTAACCCCCCGCCAGCAGGAAATGACGGCGGATTTCCGAGAGATGCGAACAAATCTCGTGAATCAGGGGTGTTTTGAACCAGATTATATCCATGTTTATTTCCGTATGCTCGAACTCGCATTTTATTTCGGAATGGGAACGTGGTTGGCGTCTTATAACATATACGCATCTCTTCTCTCGTTCATCGCATTTAAGACCCGCTGTGGTTGGGTGCAACACGAATGCGGACACCTTAGTTTTACCGGCATCCGTACGGTCGATCGCGCGATTCAAACATTAACGATGGGCTTTGGAGGCGGTGTTAGTTCCTCTGTTTGGAATTCTATGCATCAAAAACATCACGCAACACCGCAGAAAGTAAAGCACGATATTGACTTGGATACAACACCGTTTGTCGCATTTTTCAATACCGCATTTGAGGATAATACGAATGGGAAGGCGGCGTCGCGATTTATGAACCGTTGGTGGATGCGTCTTCAAGCATGGACATTTTTGCCTGTTGTAAATGGAATATTCGTTCATTTGTTTTGGACCTATTACCTTCATCCAAAGAAGGTATTTCAACGTTTGTCTTCCGCGAAGACGAGAGAAGTATATACAGAGGCGGCATTTGAGGCTGTATGTATGTCGTCATCACATATTGTGATTCCTTTGATATTTTCCAGTTATGGAGGTTATGGATTGCTGTATTCCTATTTTCTCCTTATGGTCGCCAATTTCTGGAATTTAGTGTATTTGTTCGGCCACTTCTCTCTCTCGCATACATACACGGGCGTCATTCCGGAAGACAAGCATCTCCTTTGGTTCGAATACGCATTACACCATACTGTGAATATATCGACCAAATCCGCACTTGTTACGTGGATCATGGGGTATCTCAATTTTCAGATTGAACATCACCTCTTTCCATCGATGCCCCAGTACAAAAATGTTATTGCCGCACCTTACGTTCGCAGGTTTTGCGAGAAATGGTCGCCCGACCTGAAATATGTCGAGCATTCTTATATGCAAGCATGGTGGCTGATGTTATCCAATCTAAACCAAGTTGGAAAACATTATTATGCGAATGGTATTCAAGCGTCGGCCGAACCTGAAGAGGAGAAAGTTTCGATACCCGAACCCGCACCCGAACAGGAACCGGAAGGGGATGTATCTTCTGATGCGTCGCCCGAATGTGATGATGTCGAACATTTACATCTCGATTAAAACCCGGGTGTATCTACGAATACCGCTGGTGTGCTGCTAACACCGCCGCCGCCGCCACTGCTAATATTCTCAAACTGGTTCAAAATAAAAACCGCCAGGACTGCAGATATACAGACCACGATGGAATCGCGAACAAGGACCTTCACTGGTTTTTGATTATCTGAATCGACAAACCGCATTTCTATGAATTTCAATAAAAAATATACGACAGCGACGACTACGCCGATAATGGCTAATTTTGTTGAGTTAAACATATTCTTTAACGTAATGAATATAGGTAATTATGTATATAATTCTGAATAGACGTATATACATACAAATTCAATTATTTATTGATTTTTATACGCGGTTACACACGTATTATTATTATGATGTCTGGAATGCCATCATTACCGGTGGATAACAAATATACATAATACCACCAGCTATTGCTAAAAATGCAAATGAAAAAATGAAAATCAGTAAATCGATGACGAATATATTATTATACCATTTCTTCTCTTCTTCGCTTTCTTCTTCACTCATGGCGACTCGATGTAGTTACTATATACAGATATGTCTATTATTTTTGACAAGTTATACACAAATGCCCGCCTAGCTTTTCTTCAAGCTCTTAAATATATTATAACTACGCCAGTACTTCAATATCATCTAACAGCGGTGGCGCATTTAGTTCGTGGATGTCGTTCAGGGTATGAATATCCAGAGTATCTAACCTAATATCACCACCAATATTCAAACGTCCGCTGCTGTCATCATCTTCATCCGCGTCCGCGTCATGTGTCATATACTCATTCTTTCTCTCACTTGAATCTGTTTCAAACGTTCGTACTTCGTTCTCACCAAATGATATACCGCCACCGTTGCTGCCGTTATTTGATGAAGTAGTATCATTTTCATGCACCGACGCGGATGAAGCGGCAGCTGCTGTGCCATTCAATTCACCAACAAAATCAAGCTGGTCGATAGTCGCAGCGCGAGTATCCTCGTCGCCTCCTCCATCACCATCGCCATCGTTATCGCCATCAGTAATACGGTCGCGATGTCTTCTTCTGCGGGTGCTTCCGTGGTGTGCGCGGCGCCTCGCCGAGAGATTGGCATCCTCTTCCGAGAGAATAGGTTCTTGTTTAATAACCTCCTCATTCTCTGTGACTTCAACAACATCCTCGATCGTATCTTCTAAATACATCTTGATTAGTTCCTCCACTGGAATATTGTCGCGGATCGTATTGTAAATACACTCCTTCACGATAATCTCAAACTCGCGATTGTTGCGCTGGGTATGAAGTGGTTGAACGCCTTTCTCGAAAATATATACGTTCGAATATACCTTTCGCGCAGTATTCACATAAATCTTATGCACGAAATCAGCCAATTGTGGGATTTTAATATCGACCTTCTTCTGCTTGTTACCTACCCGCATAACCGTCATGCATTTCAAATGAATGATATGGACACATGTAATTAAATCTTCTAAATAACCACAAGTACTGCGCTCCTTAATTCGCGAGGTCTCTTCTTTGATGATGTTTGGATTCCATTTGGGAACACGCGAGAGAAGGTTCTGGAATGTCATTAGATACTTGTCTTGCTCTTTATTTCCAACACAAAGCTTCACAGCCTCATCAAAAATAGAGCGAACACCTTCTTGAACAAGAGGTGTCAAAATATTAACCAGGCGCGATGCCCATTCATTTTTTGACTCATAAAGCGATGTTACAGAATAATCGTCCATGTCGAAGTTGTCGCGAAATGGAATGGAATGAAAATGTATTACATAAATGAAATATTTTCTAAACTCAATTTACAACGAAATACGATGAAATGAAGAAAATATAATAGTAAAAGTTTTTCATTTCTAAACTCTTTCCGAACCTTGTCGAACATAATGAGTAGTTCATATCTTCGTATATCGATGATATCAGGATGAGTATGAATAAAATCGATGACATCCAATCCACAGTATCCTTGTTCGTATAACGATACAGATAAATCCAATATTTTGTCATATTCTTTGCACGTCGGTTCATCATTCGCTACTTCTGGCGCTACTGTCGTTGTAGCCCGTAAGTAACTCGGATGTATCTTTATTAGTTCATCTAGAGGATGTTCTCTCGATTTGTTGATTTTATAAGTGTCGCATGCTTTATCTGCAATATAACTGTGTAAGTTTATGACTCTCGGATGCTCATGCTCATGCTGATGCTCATGCTGATGCTCATACTCATGCTCATGCTCATCTTCCAGAGACATAATCACCGGAGGCGGTATGTAAATATCACAAAATCGCGAGAGAATAGGTTTCAACAGACTATCTTTGTTTTCTACGACAATAAAAAACCGCGTAGATGAGCTAAACAACTCGATACATCTGCGTAGTGCCGACTGTGCATCAATCGTCAGCTTATCTGCATTCGTCAATATAACAGATTTGAATATCGCACCTTCTTTCATATCAATATTTGTCTTTGCGAAAAACTTTAATTCCTCGCGAATAAACCGAATACCCTTACCGTGCGCACAATTCGCACGCATAACATAGTTTCGCATAGCGGTTTTATCGCCATTATAAACCGCGTGAATGAATCTATTCAATATATACGTTTTCCCTGCACCATGAGGTCCATAAAATATAATGTTTGGTATTTTCCGGTTCTTTATAAAAACATCCAGTTTATTATGGATGTTTTTGTGTGTTTCTTCTAATTCCGGTAGGATGCTTGTCATTATTATTATTATTCTGTAGTATGAAGTTGATAATAATGACAAAGTTTCGTTTAATTCCATTTCGTTCCGTTGTTATAAATTAATCGACTGTTCATACGGCTTTACATTCGATAACTTCCCAGGCATATTACTCTTACCGTCGTTGGCACCGCCACCACCCGCCTCACCATCCGTATAATAATAGTTGGTGGTGTAATAATAGCTTGTAGGCTTCGACGCTGCATAGAACGGAGATTCTTCTTCGTAACCTTGACCGTTATACATTCCGAGATAGGCAGTCGCCGCAGGAGACCCATCCTCGTAGTAGTATGCATTATGACGGTCGGTACGTTGGTTTGCGGTTGGGTCATTCGGGTCAATCCAGCTTCCGATACCGCGGATGATATTGCCAGCAGCATCTCGGATAGTCCCAAATAAACCTGGGCTTTGTCCTTGGCTTTGTCCTTGACCTTGGCCTTGACCTTGGCCTTGGCCTTGGCCTCGGCCTCGCCCATATCCGCCAAAATTTCGGGTAATACCTCGGCGGTATATGTCATCATCGCCAAGAGCCGATGAACTTGAAGCCGCCGCAATATCGTCATAACTCGTTCGCGTGGATGCAAGCAGGTTCTTTTCAATCTGGGTTCCATCTGGTAAATAAGTCGCCCAGCGCGTGACTTTCAAGCAGTCGGCATCAATACGGCATGCATCTGATCCGGTCTGGCCTGGATTGTTACATTTCCACGGGCATTTCTTCATGAGTAGAATATTGTTGCCGTCGGCCGATTTCACGACATTTCCGTTGGCATCCAACCGATAAATATTCTGGCAGTTGCCTTCGTTGCTCGAAAGAGTGCTGGGTTCTGCGCATTTACGCACATGTCCGTCATCTCCATAGCGCCAGTTGGCGCCGTCATACCACGAATCAGGGTGGCTTGCAATAAGTCGGTTTCGCTTAGCAATCGCAACATCATATTTCAGCTGGGCGTCGGTTTTGGCGGTTTCGGTAGTTGCAGCGCGAAGTGCTTTATACGCGGTTTCGTATTCCTTCTGTGCCTCAATCGCCCAGTTCATTTGGCGTTTAACATCTGAAATAAGAATGGATGACGCCGCCGAGGTCACGTAAGTGGTTCCGTCACTCGCTGTTCCTGATGATGTAGGCGTTCCGGAGGATGTAGTGGTGGATGCACGAGCTTCAATCGCAGGAAGAGTATATTCACCCTGGTCAAGGACACCGCCAACACCATTAAATGTTCCGTTAAGTGATGGTGCTGGAGAACCCTTATAGGTTCGGATTTTGGCTTGTGTAGTCGAAGTCTTCGAAGCAGGAGTTTGAAGACCTTCAATAGAAAGTCGAATAGGAATATCCTTGGGCAAAGAACCAGCTATTGTAAAAGCGACAACATTTACACCACCACCATATGTATTTACATCGGATGTGACAACACCTGCGCTGGAAATAGAAGCCAACGTATCTTGAAGGCTTGTGCTCGGACTTGTCCAGACAAATTTAATACCGAGATCGATATTTGCAGTTCGTGTAACATAGGGCACTTGTACTAAAAAGATATCACCAGACACTAACGCGTTTGTAAGCATTATCGTCGTAGAAAATGTGGCAGCAGTTCCGGTATAATTTGGTGATAACTGCGGACCCTCAGTGGATATTTTGCGACATGCAATAAAATCGGACGACCCGCCATAAGCCGTAGTATCAAAAATACGCAATTGTTTCATATTCGTAGCATCACTCGGCCATAAATTCACAAGGACGAGAGTCTGCGAACCAGCCGCTTCCGCGTTACTTGCGAGGGAAACGTTGGCAAGACCCGCTCCAGGTGCAGCCGTAGCTCCTGGTGTTATTTCAGTATTCACCCATTTCAACCCCGAGAGTTCCAACGCGTACTTGCCTGCCTCCATCGGAGTTGAAGATTGTATCGTGTATGTAATCACGCAATATCCATGGTCGGCTGCACCAGATGCCGGAACAGCGACAGTCAAACCGCGACTAGCCTCGGCAGTATTCAGGTCGGCTGCCGTTCCGGCAGATGTGCCGACAGTGGCGGGTAATGGACCTGTATATGCGCGTATCGTCGCCTTCATGCCAGTTGCATCTGTATTCTGAATATAATACGTTGGAACTTTAATCGTGATAACCTTTGCCGCAGTTTCACCATTTACACCACGTAATTGAGCAGTAGTTGTAAATAGAAAACGAAATGTTGTAGGTGTATTTTTCACATAAGAGCATTTGTTAATAATGAGTGTTCCGTCGCTACGCGAACCGGTCGTGTCGGCTGGTGCATGGGTGCTCTGTGTTCGGACTTCCCCCTCATACCTCACATGGTCCGCAACGGACAGTCCTTCAATCACCCCCGTCCCATAACCTTCTGATGGTGCAATCCAACGACTAAACCCGCCATTTCGATACGTTCGCGAAACCCAAACGCTTACCAATAACACTAAAATAAGCACGAATAACACCGTGTGTTTATCTTCTAATAACTCCGATAAATTCATGGACTATGTAACTACTATATTGTTATAAAAATATATATCGTGTATATTGCTTATATTATATGCGATAAAAATAAATCTCTCGGCTGCGCGCCCGTTGCCATTCCGACTAATACGTCTGCAGGCTATGTGTATATGGATTTTGTCTAAATGCGTTTAAGATATCCGGCTGAATTCTCTCGTTGAGTTTCGATTCATCATAACTTTGTGGCATCGTCATCTTACCGTAAATATCAATACTCGGAATCGACGACGGCGCATTCGTCGCAACCATCGTGCGATGAGTTGCGCGGTCGGCATCCAGGCGGTCAATCTGAACATTCGTATTTGAGTTAAATAGCGACATCGACCCATGATTCGTTACATTTTTATAGGTCTTATTCACGTTATTGCGTTGATTATAGGCGGCATTATATAGGCCGTTGCCCATTCGAGTTGCGGTTCCGCCAGCACCTCCTAAATAATCGGTGCTGGTTGTTGCACGTTCAGTATCTTCTGGAGTATTCTGAGAGATTAGATAACCAGCAGCAGCCTGGCGTTCTACATTCATATGGTCATACCCGACAAGCCCCACCGTCGTTTCCTTGATTGTGGTCGGCGCGCGGTCCGCTGGATTGAATGTTGCGGTGACAGCAGCAGGAACCGGCATGCGCGCGTTCTCATACATACGCGCATTCCCTACCACATTTTCCTTACGCGATGGTTTGAGGATATCGAGCAAAGGGGCAACCACCGCCTTGAGTGCGCCGTGGATACCACCCATCTCGTTGGGGCGAACAGTAGTCCGATTATTATGTGTAAATTTATAGCTCATGCGGCCGTAATCCGCCTCAGTCGCGGTATTTTTCTCAGCAGCATGCGGATTGATCATCGGCTTTCCATCGTATGTCTGGCGACGTGTATCTTCGAAATTCTTCGGCGCATACATCGCTGCGCCACCATCCGCCGGAGCAGTCGCACCGAAATACTCGGTCGTAGTGGTCTGGCGATTGCTTTCACGGTCCATTTCAATTGCACGCTGGGTCTCACCCTTCTCTGCACCGGTAGTCGTGAACCATCGATCGGGCGTATTCACGAAGAATGTATCCGGCAGATGTTTCTCCATTCGTCCTAAAGTTTCTGTTGTAGGTGCGGTTTGAATGTAATGCGCGGCCGGCCCTTGATGTCCTTCGAGAGAATATGTTAATTTTGGGTTGGTTTTCACACGAAGTTCATCCACGCCGCGGTCGATCCATTTCTCTCGAGCTTCCATTCCAGAATTAAAACCGAGCGCGCCTTGAGCGCCATATCCTTGGTCTAAACCCGGACCAACACGAACTTCCTCCCATGGCTTCACATTCGCGATTTTCATACTAGGTAGCACACGTGACTGATAAAAATCATTCTGGTTTGGCATACCATTCGGGTTATGAATATTGTCCTGAGGACGAAAAAGAGGTGCTTGTTCTGTCTTAGAGAAATACTGTGATCCACTACCGATCTTGTTATCAAGTAAGTTTTCATGCATATTCGCGCCAGTAGTTGCGCCACGTATTTTCGCACCGTAATAAGGTTCCATATTGTTATGTGTAAATGTCCGAGGGTCAATTTGCGATCCCATCAGTGAAGTAAAGCCATCCTTGCTATAATTATCACCGAATTGTGTATCTAAACCTTCGCCGACAGTACCCGTAACAGACGACGCCATTGGAAGAATATCTTTTCCGTCATTCGCAAAATTACGGCCTCTTTCTGCGATTCCGCGAAGTATGCCTACACCACCGACGCCACCTGCAACACCGGCCGACATCTTATCAAAATCGACGTTACTCGCGTAATATCGGTCGGTCGGGGTATTCGGGTTTTTATATTCATTTACATTTGAACCGGTATTCGGACGAATAATTGGATAGTTTGTAGTAGGAATATTCATATTTGGCAAATATCTTGAATTACTTGCATTTGCGTTCCTATATCCTTCTTTCGCTTGGTCATTATTGCGATTCGATGCGATATATGCGGCACCAAGACTTCCTAATATTAATGCGATTTCAGCCATTTGTTATTGGTATTATATATATTATTCCAATACATATAATATTCCAATACATATAATATTATGAAAACAAAGTGGCGATTCCGCTAAACTGACGAATATCGCCAACAGCTTGAACACCACCGTTGTTATCATCGGCGCCACTGCCTAAACCGTGTTCATTCACACGTCTTCCACCGACCATTCCTTCCAGAGCAGGATTGGTATTTGTTGGATGGACTGTGAAATAAGTATCGTCGGCGATTCCAGGCACGGTTGATTGTGGGACAAACCGGTCTTTTTCAATAATACGGGTATTCAGATTGTTAAAAAAAGGCATGAATACATTCTCCTGCGGGTCGAAGTGGAG
>Ga0214923_10001890_pt1 | contig 28925 bp, 26 predicted proteins | sample LL1510_MetaG_FD_177993 | JGI IMG/M metagenome (GOLD analysis project Ga0214923, IMG submission 177993) | Freshwater microbial communities from Lake Lanier, Atlanta, Georgia, United States - LL-1510 | ecosystem: Environmental > Aquatic > Freshwater > Lake | place: USA: Georgia | collected...
CTCAGCTGCTGCCAGCTGATGCTTTGCTGCTGCTTCAAAGTGATGCGCCGCTTTGCGATGATGATCGGCTGCCTTGTGGTGAACAGCATGTTCATGTTTTGTGGTCATGTCATTTCTCCCTAAGTTGATTGGGGGCAACTCCCCACCGTAAGGATAACCCCCAACCCGTTTGCGGAACAAGGATTTTTGTGCTGATCGGATTGACAGCACTCAAACGGTAAATGGCGGAGGCATCGCGATCGGGAAGTGAGCAGAAAATGCCGGTTCAAACGACACCTTGTGTGCTCGCCGACAAGGGGCAGTGGATTCGCTCTTTGATCGAGGTCTGCTTACCAAATTAAATTTTTCGTTGGCTAGGAGCATTGGGTGACTCCTCAAACAAGAGCCCCCACCCCATTGGGTCGCCAGGAAAACATCTCGACGCCGTTTCCGTGGCAACCGTGTCTTATTCGGCGTAGCCTGATTTGCCTGGCAAGAAAGGCTCAACCAAAGGCATGATGACGGCGCTCTTCACCTGGTTGCGGTCAGCGATGGAAAGGTGATTGCAAGTGCAGGTCTTTTTCCCAATGAGGTCGTTAGAAGGCGGCACGCTTGCTCGCTCGGAATATCGGTCGTCTCACGTGCCCATGGTCAGGGGGTTGGAACTACGCTCATGGCTAGGCTCACGGAATTTGCAGACAAATGGACGACTTACCTCAGGATTGAACTGACCGTTTTTTCCGATAATAAGGCAGCGATTTCTCTATACGAAAGATTTGGCTTTCAGAGAGAAGGCGTGCATCGAGGGTACGGCCTACGACACGGAAGATTTCAGGATGTGATCACGATGGCAAGACTTCATCCGGACCCCCCAAGATTGGCAGTTGAAGCGTAGGTCATCGTGTTAGGGGTGGCTAATTCGAATTGGCACTGTTATGCCCTTTTGGCAGCCAGTATGCGATAACGTGCAGCTTTCCAAGGAGGCTCAACTTGGCGATCACTAGCGAAAATCCAATGGGTTTAAAGGGTTTTGAGTTTGTTGAGTTCGCTTCGCCGATTCGTGGCGTTCTTGAGGCCTTGTTTGAGCAACTAGGATTTAGTCTGGTTGCAAAGCACCGAAGCAAAGACGTTCTCCTCTACCGTCAAGGCGAGATTAACTTTATTGTGAATCGAGAGCCCAAAAGCCTCGCTGGCTATTTTGCGGCTGAACATGGAGCAAGTGCTTGTGCGCTTGCATTCAGAGTTGAGGACTCGCATCAAGCCTATGCTCGAGCACTGGAGCTCGGTGCCCAACCCGTCGACGTGCCGACCGGGCCCATGGAACTTCGCCTACCGGCCATTAAGGGCATCGGAGGAGCACCGCTTTACTTGATTGATCGATTTGAAGATGGGAAAAGTATTTACGATATCGATTTCGATTTTTTGAAAGCCTACGAAAAGGTGGATGCGCGCCGACCGTATGGTCACGGCCTCCTGAAGATCGATCACCTCACGCACAATGTCTATCGCGGACGCATGACCTACTGGAGCAGCTTTTACGAACGCCTCTTCAACTTTCGAGAGATGCGGCACTTTGATATCACAGGCGAGTACACGAGCTTGCGCAGTAAGGCGATGATTGCACCCGACGGATTGATTCGCATTCCACTCAATGAAGAGGCGGGTCGAGCTGGGAAGGGCCAGATAGAGGAATTTTTGTTGAAATTCAACGGCGAAGGTATTCAGCACATCGCCTTACTCACCGACAATCTCACAGCCTCCGTAGATGCACTAAGGCTTGCAGGCGTTCCTCTCATGTCCGCTCCGAACGATATATATTATGAAATGATTGAGGAAAGGCTTCCCACTCACCAAGAGCCGGTTGAAGCGCTCAAGGCCCGAGGTATTTTGATTGACGGCGACACATCGGGCGAGAACAAGCGCATCTTGCTGCAGATATTCAGTGAGCCTTTACTTGGCCCTGTGTTTTTTGAATTCATTCAACGAAAAGATGATGAAGGTTTTGGCGAAGGAAACTTCCAAGCCTTGTTCGAGAGTTTGGAACGCGATCAGCTTCGGCGTGGCGCGATTTGAAGATCAGAACATCGTCGTTCTTATAATTGCCTACCATCCCTGATCTGTCTGGTGTTTCTCGATCCTGCGATGGCGAAAAATTCAGACCGTATCGGATTTCACAGCGGCAGGGCGCAGCAGGTGTTTGCTTATTGCCGCGACCACAGGCCTTGGTGCCAGTCGGTTACCCAAGATCATGAACCGGTTGATTGCACCAACAACATGCGTCATTCCGCCACGAAGCATGAGCTCCACACCTTGCTGTGCTACAACGCTTGGATCGGCCCTAGCAGACTTGCGGAAAAAGTGCCCGCCATCGATTCGTTGCGGATCGACGCCATCAAAAAACGCTGTGTCAGTTGGCCCGGGAGCAAGGCAAGAGACGCTAACTCCGTAATCTTCCATTTCCTTCGCCAAAGCCTCGGAAAAATTGAGCACGAATGACTTGCTCGCACCGTAGGCTGCAAAGTAGGGGGTTGGCTGAAACGCTGCTGTCGACGCAATGTTCAGGATGCGACCGTCACGGCGCTGCTTCATCAGTGCACCATAGACTTGACAAAGCTCCGCAACTGCAACGACGTTGAGCTGTAGCATGCGATGGAGATGATTCGGATCAATATCGACGTGCTCATCGACCATGCCGAAACCAGCGTTGTTGACGAGGCAATCGATGCGCAGGCTCTTTTGTTCAGTGTGAAGAACCAGGGTCTTGGTTGCACCGGGTTCTGAAAGATCGATGGCGTGCGAGTGCACTTCAGCGCCGTAGGCCTGACGCAGCTCTTGCGCGGCGCTATTGAGGCGCACTGAATCCCTGCTGACTAATAAGAGTCGGTGTCCGCGTGAGGCCAGTAACCGCGCTATTTCCAGCCCGATTCCCCCGCTACCGCCTGTGATCAGTGTCGTTGTTATTGCACTCATATCGGTTACTCCTCAGTTGAATGGGGTAGCTGTCGCAAGTGGCCATTACTAAGCTCAGTGAATTGCTCTTCTCAAGCGACTAGCGGCTAGTGCTCAGCGGGCGGTTTGCATGTCAAAGCTCAAAATTGCTCTATCCGCAGTTCATTGTGCAGATCTTGCCTTCAAAAGTAAACAGCGATAACATTAATGAACCAGCAACAAGTGTTAGGCGCTTTTGTAACGTGGACGCAGGAATTTCGGCCTCGAGATCCTTTCATCACGGCAGTCTCAGACGCAGCCTGATCGAGGCTGCGTTGTCAGAACCGGATATCGAAGGCTTGTCGCTGCGGCAACTTGCCGCTGGTCTTGGCGTCACCGCGGCTGCAGCCTACCGTCACTTTGGCAGTCGCGAGGAGCTTTTGTTCGAGGTGGCGCGCTGCGGCTTTGATCGTCTCAGACAACGATTCGCGTCTGCCTTTGATATGCGCGTAACGCCTGCCGATGCCAGTGAGGCTCGCTTGCGGCTGATTCATTTGGCCCGAGCCTATCTAGAGTTTGCGGATGATGAGCCTGCTCTATGGCGATTGATCTTCGGTGCGCAGGCTCAGGTTTATCGCCAAACCATCGATGTACAAGGCGACCCTAAGAGCTACGAATATCTTCCAGCAGCTTTGTCAGGGCTGTATTTGAAAGGTGTGATTACCGTCGCTCCAAGCGAGCGTGATGCGCTCTTTGCTTGGAGCGCTGTTCATGGCGCAGCAACCTTGCGCAGCGGACGGGTTCCGGCGGCGATGATTCCAATTCCAGACCTAGCCAATGAAGTAGCCGTGCGTGTCATCCGCGCGCTCAAATAGCCATGTCGCCAGAGGAGACCCTACTATGATTCTTCATGACCTGAGTGCGGGCATGCACCCGCGCCGCGTGCGCATCTTCATGGCCGAAAAGGGCCTGTCGATTGAGCGACGTGAAGTGGATGCTGCTGGCGGCGCCAATGCGATGCCGGATTTTCTGCGGCTCAACCCGCTGGGCAAACTGCCCGTGCTTGAGCTCGACGATGGCAGTGCTATTGCTGAATCCCTGGCGATTTGCCGATACCTGGAGGCGATACATCCGCAGCCGCCGCTCATGGGAAAAACACCGCAGGCATCGGCACACATTGAGATGTGGACACTGCGTATGGACCATGAGCTCTCGCAGCCGATCGCGCTAGCTTTTGTACACAGCAGTGACTTCTACCGAGGGCGTCTCGAGCAGGTGCCAGAAGTCGCGCTGTGGGCTCGTGCTCGCGCTCTTCAAACCATGACTTGGCTGGATGGCGAGTTGGCAGGACGCAGCCATATTGCAGGTGAGGACTACAGCTTGGCCGACATCGTTGCGCAATGCGCCTTCGTGCTTGGCAAAGCGGTTAGCCTGCGTATACCGGCAGCGCAAGCAAACCTCATGCGATGGTTCGCGGAAGTTAGCGCACGGCCGACCGCACGGGCTTGAAGCGGACACCCAGGCCTTATGCGCGAACTTTGTTCTGAAATCTGACAGAAAATCAATGCGAAGTTTATAACTATCAACGGATCAAAGGAATAGAACGTATGAATCAATCAAACCATCAAGATTCGCCGTTTTGGATGACGGGTAACCATGCGCCTGTGCGCGAAGAGGTTATGGCCTTTGATCTTGAAGTGGAAGGCGAGATACCAAGAGGGCTGGACGGACTCTACGCCCGCAATGGACCTAATCCTCGACGAGGTGCTTCGGGGCACTGGTTTTTGGGTGATGGCATGGTGCATGCGGTGTCGATCCAAGACGGTCAAGCGCAGTGGTATCGAAACCGTTGGGTCAGGACGCCTCGGTTCGCGGGTGAATCACGCACGGCGGACACGCTTTGGGATCTGAATTACGCATTGGCTAACACCAATGTGATTGCGCATGGCGGCAAGATCCTGGCCCTTGTTGAAAACGCGCTGCCGTATCAGCTCAATGCCGAGCTCGACACCCTAGGGCCCTACGACTTTGGGGGCAAGCTCACATCGCCATTCACTGCGCATCCCAAGGTATGCCCTATCACGGGGGAAATGCATTTCTTTGGCTATCGCGCGCTACCGCCCTACCTCACTTATCACGTTGCCCATGCATCGGGGCGGATTATTCGAAGCGTTGAGGTGCCGGTGAAGGGCCCCACGATGATCCACGAGATGGCGCTCACGCAGGGCCACGTGATCTTCTTGGACCTGCCGGTGGTATTCGACATGAAGCTCGCGAGGGCTGGAACCATGCCCTATTGCTGGAGCGACAGCTATGGTGCGCGCCTGGGCATTTTGCCGCGAGGGATGCCGATCCAGGCCATGCGCTGGGTGGAGGTCGACCCTTGTTATGTTTACCACGTGGCCAATGCTTTTGAAACAGCTGCCGGAGAAATCGTGATCGACGCGGCCTGGTACGCCGAGCACTGGCGCGGCGGCCCATCTGCCAGTACCTTCGACAGCGCACGTATGAAGCGGTGGCGCATCGCGCCAGGCGCAACGCGAGCGCACGAAGCGTTTATCGACGACCGCACGGTGGAGTTTCCGCGGGTGGACGATCGACTAACCGGGATGCAGCACCGCCATATCTATGCGGTTGCCACCGATAATGAATTTGCGGCGGGCAGGTATCACGAAGTGATCCATTACGACCTTGAAACCGGCCAATCCGTCGCGCATGACTTCGGCACCGGATTGCCAAGTGAGTTTTGTGTAGCGCCTGTCTCTGACGCTCCGGATGCCGACTGTGTAGCGATGGGCTTTGTGTTTGACCCCACGCGAAACAGCAGCGATCTGGTCATCCTCGATGCGCAACACTTGAAGGCACCAGCACTAGCGCGAATTCGTCTACCTCGTCGTGTGCCTCAAGGCTTTCACGGCAACTGGATCAAACGAAGCGCATTAGTGCCAACTTCCGGGCGATGAAGCGCTTCATCCATGGCACGCGGCTTAGTGCCGTGCGAGCATCGGTCTTGAAGCTCGCCTTGCCCGGACTCACACTGTTCTCTCAAGGCTGCGGTGGGGGTGACACGGGTAGCGTGGAGGCATGGAATGCATTTTTTATTTCGGCGGAAAGCAAACAGTGCGAACGCTCACTCATGACCGTCGCCAAACGAAACGAGACCGTCGAATCCCTCAAAGCCCAGGGTGTGATGGTCGATTCGGCAAGCTGCGCCAAGGACGGACTCCCTAAGATCCTCGTGTGCGGAGCCGACACCGGAGAGGGCTTTCTGGTTCAGGTGAGCGTTGGGTCAGTCGGCCACCCTGCGCTTCAGACGGCAACCGCTGCCAGCAAGCTCCCGAACCTTCAGTATGTGTCTTGCTCGAGCTGACCGAACGGAAATGAACCATAAGGTCTGGTTTGCGAGGCCTCGTGCCTTGGGCGCCAAGAGGTTGGGGTGAGGGGTGTGGGTAATGTTGGTGGGAGGGTTGGTTCGTTGTGCAGGTTAGTCATTCGACCACCCGTTAAACATCCTCGGTGCTGGGGGGCACCCAGCGCCATAGCGCTACGACCCAAGCGGCACACAAAAGATATATCGCTCCAAAAAAAGCAAGCGGTAGATCCCAGTAAAGCACCGCATGCACGATGCGTGCAAGAAACAGCGGCCCGGCTTCCTCGCCACGTAAATCGGCCTCTAGCAAGGTAAGCGGGCAGTACTGGCCCAATATCGTCTGTGCGGCAATAAAGAGCATCATCAGTAGATGTACTTGCCTGATGCGGCGATTCCTCACCCATCTCCAACGCGATCTTCCCCATGGAATCAGGACCAGCAGCGAAGCATTGAACGCGACAATGACAAGGTGAAACAGCATCACAACGTCGGCAAGATTCATGGGCAACACGCTGGCAGATGACGCGATACCTTCCCAGCTGGTGTTTCTCAGTCCTCGGCACTGCGTGTTGAACGAAGCCAGGTGTAAAAGACGCCGATGCCAGCACTCACGCCGGTAGTCTGACGAACTAACGGGCTGTCTTCGTTGGCGGCTCCTGCCACGCTGTCGATCCGGCCGAATCCGAAGACGCGCCATTGCGGTGTCAGGCTGTAGTTCAAGGCGGTGCTGAGTCGCCAGGCAACCAATCCGCCGTCTGCCACGTAAGCCGGACGGCCGGGGAGCGCATAGGCACTCTCAACACCATAAAAGCTGTGCGCAAGCCTTTTATCCCCGACGATTAGGCCAAGGCTTGCTGTGTAAGCGAAGCTGGGCGATAAACGCTGCTGCCAAAGCATCCTTGGCTCGAAAGCCATACCGCGGTGCGCACCGCCATTACTCAAATCAAATACACCTCTCAAGGGCAAATCGAGCCTCCAGCGACCGCTTCCCGAGTCGTCGCTCAAGTTGACCCGAAGTCGAGGTCCGAACTCAATGAGTGTTCCGAGTTCGGGCATTCCCCGACGGGCCTCAATCTCTGAGGACCGAGCAGCAAATGAAGCCGCAGCGCCAATGTCAAGCTCATAGCGTGGTGTACGTATCGCCCGTAGCCCGGTTGTCTCTCTATCGGCTCGCAGGAACTTACCGCGATAAACCACATAGGGCAGCGGCAGGATTCTTTGCACTTGCTGATCTGCGCCTGGGTAGGCCTGCTGAGAGACCGCAAGAGCAAACCCTCCAATCTCCCACAATGGCGCAGCCGTAGACTGATCAGCAGCCAGACTTTTGGTACTCATCGCTAGGCCCACGCAACATCCCGTGGCAAGCACAAGACCTTTGATAGCTGGCACAAAACGGCCAGAAAGTAAACACGCTCTTGATCGCTTTAGAACTTCTTCTGAGTGACGTTGCTGATCGTTCATTGACTGGGCCCCGCAAACACTTATCAGCGCTAGTGGTAACACGCAACGGCCCGCCGATGGCCCTTCCAAAACTCACGAAAGGGTCATTTGCACGCCAAGAATGTCCTGTTTTGTCGCCAGGGCTCACGAGGTCTGCCTAGGGTAGACTGGGAAAAAACTTGCCGCGCAGCCTAAACCGTCTCACGATTATGATTAATTCTATAAACCTATTTTTGTATCCTAAAGGTGTGCCATGACTGAATTCAAACGTCGCTCCTTGATAGCCGCCGTGGGCGCTTCAGCTGCATTGTCAGCCGTCCCTCGGGCACTTTCACAAATCGCAAACTATCCCAACCGCCCAATTAGAATCGTGATTGGCTTTGCTCCTGGGGGGCTTACGGATGCCTATGGCCGACTCTTCGCCGATCAGATTGCTGCAAAGCTGGGTCAGCCCTGCGTGGTTGAGAACCGCCCTGGCGCCGGGGGCAACATCGCCATCGATTCTGTCGTCAGGGCGCCCGCCGACGGGTACACCATTCTTGGCACAACCACAGGCGCCGTGTGGCAGAACCGAGTGCTGTATCGCAAACTTCCGTTCGATTTGGCGAAGGACATTGACCCGGTATGCGTCTTTCCCTCAGGGCCGCTGGTCGTGGTTGTGCCGGAGAGACTCGGCGCAAGAAACTGGGACGAGTTTGTGGCATGGAGCCGTAAGAATCAGAGCACGATGGGATCGTATGCGCCCGCCTCGTACCCACACGTGCTGGCCGAAACCCTCAACAAACGCTTGGGGGCAAATATGCAGGTGGTGCATTACAAGGGTGAAGCACCCATGTGGGTGGATATGGGCTCGGGTCAGTTACAGGTCGCGGTCGGGTCCTACCAAGCAGCGACCACGGTCATGAATAAGGGCTTTCGCGCCATTGCCGTTACTGGAGCAAGCAGAAGCCCAAAGCTTCCCGACACGCCAACCCTGTTGGAGCAAGGCCTTAAGGCTCCAATTGCTGCGCTGGAAGGGGGGCTAGCTTTTTCGATGAGATCGGGTACCCCCTTGGAAATATTAGAAATGCTTTCAAGGATTGCCGTGGAAGGAAACGAGACGCCCCGTGCAAAAGCACTTCGCGAGAGCTTTGCGATTCCAACCGCGACGGGTGGTCGCGCTGAGGCATTGCGCATGTGGAAAGAAGATGCACCGATATGGATTAAGGAAGTTGAGGCTCTGGGGGTTAAGCTCGACTGATTCACCATATGCCAAATCATATCGTATTGAATCATAGAATGTATAAACAAACTTTAAGACTCAGACTCCATGTGAACCGCCCGCAATATCTTAGGCACTCGCACGCCTGATAGAAAACGACTCTTCGAACTTTGTTACAAGGTAAAGACTCCCCTGCCCCAGCTAGAGGCCTTTGTCGATGCAAAGGCAGAACGCCGCTGGTGGTCACCTACATGGGAAACCAGTAGAATGCCGTCAGCCAGTTCGCGATAGTTTTTGCGACGACGCTTGGATTGAAAGTTATTTAAATCTTGAAATTTAAACGAATTATTGTGGTGGCGAATCAAGGACTCAAAGCCGGGACCTGCGGGTGAAACTTGATTCCGACTTCGTGAGTTTCGTGCAGCAAGCCTTACTTAATCGTATCTGTTCTTTGCACAAGCGATGCTGACCCCGACATAATCACTTCATGACAACGACTCGCGTGATCCACCGCCACCTCCAGCATCTGCCACCGGCAGCTGTTAGTGGTCGAGGTGCCTACCTTGAGGACGGTGCGGGTAAGCGGTACCTCGATGCATCTGGCGGTGCTGCTGTTTCATGCCTAGGGCATGGGCACCCTGAGGTGCTGTCGGCCATGCATTCTCAGATCGACAAACTGGCTTATGCCCACACCGGCTTTTTCACGACCGAAGTCGCTGAGAATCTGGCTGAGCATCTGATTCGTCATGCGCCTGCGGGAATGAGCCATGCCTACTTCGTCAGTGGTGGCTCCGAGGCCATGGAGGCGGCGATGAAAATGGCGCGACAATACTTCGTCGAAATTGGACAGCCTCAACGCAAACACTTCATCGCGCGGCGTCAGAGCTACCACGGCAATACGCTCGGCGCACTGGCCGTCGGAGGCAACGCTTGGCGGCGTGCGCAGTTCGCACCACTGCTCATTGATGTGACCCATGTCTCACCCTGCTACCCCTACCGCGAACAGGCGGCCACCGAAACCTCAGAAACATACGGTAGGCGCTTGGCACAGGAACTCGATGACACCATCACCCGGCTTGGTTCTGATCAGGTCATTGCCTTCGTGGCCGAGACGATCGGGGGCGCAACAGCCGGGGTGCTTGTTCCGGTACCGGGATACTTCAAGGCTATACGCGAGGTCTGTGATCGGCATGGGGTGTTGCTAATCCTTGATGAAGTCATGTGTGGGATGGGCCGCACCGGCAGAATGCATGCATGCGAAGATGAAGAGGTGACGCCTGATCTACTGGCTATTGCCAAGGGCTTGGGAGGTGGCTACCAGCCCATCGGCGCTGTTTTGGCGCAAGGCAAGCTGGTCGAAGCGATGTCCTTGGGAAGTGGCTTTTTTCAACATGGCCACACCTATCTCGGTCATGCTATTGCATGCGCGGCGGCGTTGGCAGTGCAACGAGTTATCGAACGCGATGGATTGTTGGAAAGAGTAAGAGAAGGCGGGGAGCGTCTGCATACCTTGCTGCAAAACACCCTCGGTAATCACCCACACATCGGCGATATTAGGGGTCGAGGCCTTTTCTGGGGGGTGGAACTGGTGCAAGATCGTAAGAGCAAGAAGCCCTTCGATCCCCGGTTTAAACTGCACGCCCGAATCAAGAGGGATGCTTTCGCTCGCGGATTGATGGTTTACCCGATGGGGGGCACGGTCGATGGACACTATGGCGACCATGTGCTGTTGGCCCCACCGTTTATTTGTTCCGATGCCGATCTTGCTCTCATTGTGAAACATCTGCAGGAAGCAATTGATTCAGCGCTTGTATCGATCTGATCGTATTATTTAATGAGGAGTGGTTCAATGAACGCAAAGTTGATCTTCAAGGCGCTCGCAGTGACTGCCGCATTCGCGGGTACGCTTACGACCGCGAATCTGTGTGCGCAGCAGCGATTCGTCACCATCGGCACGGGGGGTGTGACTGGCGTTTACTACGCAGCGGGTGGCGCGATTTGCCGGTTGGTAAACAAGGACAGGCCCAAACATGGCATTCGCTGCTCGGTCGAATCAACGGGTGGGTCGGTGTTTAACGTCAACACCGTCAGGGCCGGTGAACTGGACTTTGGATTCACGCAGTCCGATGTGCAGTTCAACGCGGTCAATGGTCTTAACCAGTTCAAGAACGCCGCCTACGCCGATATGCGAGCGGTTTTCGCGGTGCACCCAGAGCCCTTCACCGTGGTCGCTCGCAAAGAGGCCAATATCACCCGCTTCGAGGACTTTAAAGGCAAGCGCTTCAACATCGGCAACCCTGGATCAGGAACTCGCGCCTCGATGGAGGAACTGCTGGGCACCATGGGTTGGAAGACCAGTGATTTCTCGCTTGCTTCCGAACTCAAGGCAGACGAACATGGACCCGCACTTTGTGACGGCAAAATCGACGGTTTTTACTACGCGGTTGGGCATCCCAGCGCAAACATCCAGGACCCCACGACCTCCTGCGGGGCCAAGTTGGTGTCACTGTCCGGCCCGTTCATCGACAAGCTCGTTGCCGAGAAACCGTATTACGCCAAGGTAACGATTCCGGGCAGCCTGTACCCGAACAATCCGCAGCCTACAAACACCTACGGTGTGCTGGCGACCATGGTGACCTCTGCCAAGACACCGGCCGAGACCGTCTATCAGATCACGCGCGCAGTCTTTGAAAACTTTGATGAGTTTAAAAAACTGCATCCTGCCCTCGCCAATCTGAATCCTGCCAACATGATCAAGGATGGCCTAAGTGCTCCCCTGCACGAAGGCGCCCTGCGCTATTACAAGGAAAAGGGCTGGGTCAAATAGACAGAACGCTATCGGCTTTGAAAGGGCGAACTGGGCTTCGCGCTTCGTCATGGGTCGATAGGCCTTGAACTTGGGTCGACAGGCCTTGAGGAGGGTTAGAGATGGCAAGCGACCTTGAGCGGGCCTCTCCCGACCTTCAACAACTGGTCGCCGACAGCGATACGGGTGGACGTAAACCGACCGGCATTACCGCAGCACTAATCTTCGCGCTCTCCATCGCCTGGGGACTATTCCAATTCTGGTACGCCTCACCCATGCCGTTTGAATTGGGATTTGGCGTACTCAATGACACTGAGGCACGGGCGATTCACCTGGCCTTTGCACTTTTCCTCGCCTTCATGGTCTGGCCGGCCTTCAAACGCTCTTCCGAAACGCATGTCCCGTTGCTAGATTGGCTGCTGGCTCTTGCTGGCGCATTCGCAGGCGCTTACCTGATGCTTTTCTACGCCGATGTAGCGACACGGCCCGGCCAACCGAGCAGCCTTGATGTTGTAATCGCCACAGTCGGACTTGCCTTACTGCTTGAAGCCACGCGCCGATCGGTCGGGTGGCCGATGGCCGCCCTCGCGGCCCTTTTTATCGTGTACGCGTTAGCCGGTCCTTATATGCCGGAAGTTCTCGAGCACAAGGGCGCATCCTGGAACCGCTTGATTTCACATATGTGGCTGACCACTGAAGGCGTCTACGGCATCGCGCTCGGCGTCTCCACAGGGGCTATTTTTGTTTATGTGCTCTTCGGTGCCCTGCTCGATCGGGCTGGCGGTGGAAACTACATGATGCAGGTGAGTTTCGCTGCGCTCGGTCATCTGCGCGGTGGGCCAGCCAAGGTGGCGGTTGTCTCTTCTGCGCTCAACGGTATGATTTCCGGCTCATCGGTATCGAATGTGGTCTCAGGGGGGATATTTACCATTCCCCTGATGAAAAAAGCGGGTTACGGCGGCGTGAAGGCCGGCGCAATCGAGACTATGAGTTCAGTCAATGGTCAGATCATGCCGCCTGTGATGGGTGCGGCGGCTTTTCTGATGGTCGAGTATGTTGGCATCTCCTACGCTGAGATCGTCAGGCACGCACTCCTTCCTGCGGTGCTCTCCTATGTCGGGCTCTTTTACATTGTCCACCTTGAGGCGGTGAAAATGGGTATGCACCCTTTGATACGCCGCGAGTTCAGGCCCTGGCATCGTAGGGCGCTCCGCCTGGGCTTCGGGCTGAGCGGCACCCTAATAGTTATAGCACTGCTTTATCTGACGTTTGAGGCCATGAAGGCCGCACTTGGCCCAGCCGCGCCTTATGCCATCGGCACGGCATTGATCGCGCTTTATCTTTTTGCCATCCGCCAAGCGGCTATCAGCCCTGACTTGCCTCAGGACATCAACCTTGAACAACCCACGTCACTCAACACCTGGCCCGCCGTCAGGGCTGGTCTGCATTTCTTGATGCCAATTGGCACCCTCATTTGGTGCCTGATGGTCGAGGAACTCTCACCGTCTTTGTCTGCATTTTGGGCCGTTACCACGCTGCTCGTACTGATGCTGACTCAGCACCCGCTAATCGCCTGGTTTCGCAAGCTGCCGGCGGGTCGCCACTGGCTCAAAGGCTGGAACGAGGTGGTGGCTGGGTTTAACGATGGTTCGCGCAACATGATTGGCATTGGCATCGCCACGGCGGCAGCCGGGATCATTGTGGGGGGCATTACCTTGACCGGCCTGGGCTTGCGTATGACCGAGTTTGTGGAATTCGTTTCGCAAGGCAATGTGCTTGTCATGCTGCTCTTTATCGCCTTCGTCTGTCTCGTGTTAGGGCTCGGCGTGCCCACCACTGCCAACTACGTGCTGGTGGCGACCCTGATGGCTCCGGTCGTGGTCGAGTTGGGCGCGCGGAGTGGACTCATCATCCCGCTGATCGCAGTGCATCTTTTTGTGTTTTATTACGGGATCATGGGCGACATTACCCCGCCTGTTGGGCTGGCTACTTTTGCCGCCGCCGCCATTTCAGGCGAGGACGCGATAGCCACGGGTATTCAAGGAGCCAAGTATGCCCTTCGCACCGTGATCCTTCCCTTCATTTGGATATTCAACACCCAATTGCTCCTGGTCGACATCGAAACGCCCTGGGAATTCATCCGCGTGGTGACGGCCTGCACGGTGGCCATGTTGGTGTTTTGCGCATTGACCATGGGCTGGTTCCGCGATCAGTGCCGTCGGTGGGAAATGGCAGCACTCACCCTCGCGGTCGCGCTGTTGTTCCGGCCCGGCTTTTTCATGGACCAAATCGCGACCGAATACGCTGACATACCTCCCACCCGAGTGTTTGAAGTGGCTCAGGCCGCGGAGTCGGGGGAACAACTTGTCATGGTGATCAAGGGCACCTCAATTGAAGGCGCCGACCTCGTTAAGACGGTAGCCTTGCGACTGGGCGAGGCAGGTTCCGAGGGGCGCAAGCGGCTTGCGGATGCTGGCCTACAACTGGTACCGCTCGGAGAGCAGTTGCAAATAGGGCCTGTTAAATTTGGGTCACAAGCCAAGAAGGGCGGCTTTGAGCAGGGTTGGCAAGTCGCAGAAATCAAGGTCAGGACCGACAGGCCGACGCCGCACTGGTTCTATCTGCCAGCCTTGATCCTTGTTGGATGGATTTGGTGGTTGCAGGGGCAAAGGCTTGCAAGTCGTTCACGCTCGGTGACTTAGAAACTATATGATCTTATAAATTCCATACTTTATCTCGTTATCATTAAAATATTTAATAAGTTGTGGTCGATCGCGCTGGCGCAGACAAATTACGCTGCATCAATTTGAAAACACGCGTCAGTCGCTTGCTTCAGCCGAACATCCCCTCTGGGGCGCATCTTTGATTGAGTCTTGAAAGCTCGCAGGCAAGCCTTCCAGAGGCAACCGTCATGACCACCGACCGGAGGCCGCCATACCGATGATTTCCAGGTACTCCATATCCGGCGAACGATCCAAAACCTAGTGCACAATGCCGTGACGCTGATGGTCGCAACGTAAAAATTACGAGGAAACAATGTCTAGCCTTACTTCGCTTTACGGTTTTATGCCCTATCCCAGGGTTGAGTCTAACCATGCTTCATCAGGACCTTTGTCAGGGGTGAGCTTTGCCGTAAAAGATCTGTTCGACATTCGTGGATATCCAACCAGTTGGGGGCAACCGCTCATCCTCGCTAAGTCTGGAATCAAAGACACTACCGCTCCGAGCATCCAAAAACTTCTTGAAAAAGGCGCTCAGCTTCTTGGGAAAACTGTCACGGAGGAGTTCGCGTTTTCTCTTATTGGCGAGAATGTTCACTTCGGTGCTCCATTGAATTCGGCTAGCCCTGATCGATACGCGGGCGGTTCATCTTCTGGCTCTGCGGCGGCGGTTGCGGCGGGACTCGTGGATTTCGCAATCGGCACCGATACAGGCGGTTCAGTACGTGCGCCTGCGAGTAATTGTGGATTGTTCGGCATTCGGCCCACACACGGTCGAGTGAGTCTTGAGGGCGCCATGGATTTGGCTCCAAGCTTTGATACCTTAGGCTGGTTCGCTCGGGATATGAACATGTTGAAACGGGTGGCGGAAGTACTGCTTGACGAGGATACTTGTACCCTCGGTTCAGCGGTTCGTATGTTAGAGCCACATGATGTCTGGTCGGAGCTTTCGTCTGATGTAGCGGCAGCCTTTGACGAGGTGTTGAAAAATCTCCGTCAATCCTTTATTCGTGTCGAGACTCATTCAATTGCGCTTTCGTCATTCGATGAAATGCTTACTCACTTTAGAACGATGCAAGGGTTCGAAGCTTGGAAAAATCACGGAGAATTTTTAACAACAGAGTTTCCTGTTTTAGGGCCGGGTATTGCCGCTCGATTTGACACAGCGAGTCGAATTAGCAAGGCCGACTACGCTAGCGGTCTTGCTTTTCAAGAACGATTTCGCACGCATATTGACGCGATGGTCAACACAGACAGCGTTTTGGTAATCCCAACAATGACCGAACCTGCGCCGCTACGGGGTACGCCAGAGTCAGCACTTGATGCGTATCGCGCAAAAACGTTTAGGGTCTTATGTATTTCAGGCTTGGCATCGCTGCCGCAGATTACGCTGCCGTTGGTGGCCCATCGCGGTGCACATTTTGGTTTGTCTTTGGTCGGACCACGGGGCAGTGATCGCTCATTGGTAGATCTCGCCTCGCAGGTCGCGCAAGCGTTTCGCCGCTAGGTTCAAAGAAAATTGCGCGCAAAGGCGGCCTAGGTATCACCAAGAGCGATTTGTTCCCAAGCGATAAGAACCGACCTCGCGCCGCACCTGTAGGCTAATCCGCCAGTGATGGGGACTGACACCAGCCGCAGCACCAAAACATCAGCGCTGCGCAATTCTCGGTAGTCTGCGCTTTACTTCGTACCGCAAGTTATTCTTGTTATAAGAATAGTGCTTTATCGATCGGTTGGCGAGTGTAAGTTTAACCAGTGCTGCGCAATTTCGTCTCTACGGCACACCCAAATGTCACTCTTCTTTGAAATATAATCCAGAAACTTCCTCAAACCCATAAAACGACCCGGACGGCCGATAAGTCGCCCGTGTAAGCCGATACTCATCATTCGTGGGGTTTTTAAACTCTCCGCATAAAGCACATCAAATGCATCTTGAAGATATTGAAAGAAATCCTCACCGTGAGTAAATCCCTGCGGTAGCGAGAATCTCATGTCGTTATTGTCCAAGGTATAAGGAACAATCAGTTGATTAATTATTTCACCAGAACTCGTTTTGACTTTCATGTAGAAAGGCAAGTCATCCCCATAATAGTCGCTTTGATATAAAAACGTTTTGGTATCGGCAATTAGTCTTCGCGTATTCGGACTGTCTCGACCCGTGTACCAGCCTTTAGGTGGATTCCCCGTTAATTGAGTTATGGTGTCAATACATTTGGCTATGTGATCACGCTCAACGATTTCTTCGATGTTCTGATAATGAATCCAGCGGTAACCGTGCCCTGCAACCTCATGGCCTAATTTGTGAAATGCTCTGGCCACATCTGGATTTTTCTCAAGAGCGAGCCCGACCGCGAAAATTGTCAAAGGCCATTGAAACTCCTGGAAAATCTGGAGTACCCGCCAAACGCCAACTCTCGAACCGTATTCATAAATGCTTTCCATAGTGAGATGGCGTTCGGGAAAACTAGGGGGAGAAAACAACTCAGAAAGGAACGTCTCTGAACCAGCATCCCCATCAAGGACGCAATTCTCACCTCCCTCCTCATAGTTCAGTACAAATTGAACGGCAAGGCGCGCACCACGGGGCCAGTGAGCGTCTGGCGGACTTTCTCCATACCCGAGGAAATCCCTCTCAGGCACGGCCGTCTTTAGTAATGTCTTTGTGACCAACTAACAACCACCTAGTTGGAACGAAATGTCTTGGGCGCCCTCCCAAAGACACTTGACCCCAAGCACACGAAGGTTCTCCCTTCCCTCCGTAATGGTGAGGAAATGGTTTCCTGAAAGTTGACCCAGTTTACTGGCAAAGCAACAAGAGCCGTAAGCGATGATTATCTCCGTCTCGGAATAACCACCTGGATAGAAAAGAATATCACCCACCGACGGGTAACTGGTATTATTTTCGAAATCTACACCCAACTTGAATTCTCCCAAGGGTATCCAGACTCCTTCCCCACTCCAGCGAACATGGATTACTTTTTGGCGATACGGCAATAATTTCTTGAATGCCTCGACGGTTTTGGGCGCATCTGGGTGAAACTCCGCACCAAACTGGTAGCCACCAGCTTTGATCAAAAGGTTGGCCATTCAATCTCCTAAGGAAACACTGATCTCCGGTCAAATTAAAAGGCAATTCGGGTGTGATGGGCACCCAAATGCCTGCTCGCCGTCAGTTTGTTGTCCTCGAGCCGGCGGCGAAACTTCAGCAGCGTCGTGGCGTCTGGCGCACTTTCTCCTGCCAGATTCATCCCAAGGAAGCGGCGAATCGCATGGCTGGCGCTGAGAGCATCTTCGACAGCCTCGTTATATAATACAAAACATTGCTGCAGAATAGTCATACGAGGCACCTTCTCAAGGCCAGTTAGTAGCGTTCCAAGGCCCCCACCCTTTGGATAAAAGGGTTCGGTCGCAGCAGGCAACGGCATCAAGGCGTCACCGCTTAGATCTCTGCGAGAAACCGGTCGCGCCTCATTGTCTGCTCGTGGGCAGTGTACTCAAGATCCGAAAAACTCGCTTGCATGGCGGGGTTCCAAACATCGCTACCAATCGTACGATGCATCTGCATCAGTTCGAGGGGAAGGTGGGCTTGCGAATGAATCAGTGTTTCCCTTGGACACTTCCAAGAGCGGGATAGAACCTGACCTTACCAGTTCTAAATCGAAGTCTGCTGCCTGCTCGTATCCGATCGATAAGGAAAAGTTCGCTGTTTCTGCGAGCGGCCTTGGCCATTCCTATGAGACAAACGAGTGCAAAACCGCGATCGCCGAGCGGACGCTTGATCCGTTTGAAAAGCGACGATGTCAAGGCGTTCGGAAAAGATGCAAATCCATTGAATCCTTTTGGCGCACAATCCAGTGCGTTCTCCCCAGACGGTTTCCGATCGACGCGCTTTGTGCCCTCCACCACGAATCTGGCCACCACGCCTTCAAGACGTCCTGTAGCTTCCGAGGTCCGTGTCGCCAAGCATTGGACTCATCCGACAAAAACATATTGTCTGCGAGGCCCAACTCGGGTACCAACGTCCGACCCAAACGCTCAGCGGGTACCACGACATCCCAAGTCGCCGCCGCAACCCCACGCCTAAGGTGTCAATGGCTCGACCTTGAGATTGAATTGGGCCCGACACGTCCGCGATACCGCGAATGGTCCCTCGCGTAGATTCGGGATTTCAGGCATATGAAAAATTTTCTAAAAATGACCACAGCGCATCAAAAGCAATCTGGGCATCATCATCGGTCATGGTTTCAAGTGGATTGTGGCTAATGCCGCCATTACCGCAACGAACAAAGAGCATCGCCTGCGGAAAAAGTGAGGCCATGCGCATCGCATCGTGACCTGCCCCGCTTGGTAAATGAAAAACCGGTAAACCGAGTTGTTGGAGCGCCTTTTCCCACTGTGCTTGCAAAAAAGGTGCAGACGGCGCTGCATTCGCAAGCGTGACCTGCTTGGCTTGATAGCTCAGCCCGCGCTGCTCACAAATTGAATGGATCGTTTGCAAAATATCGTTAACCGCACGATCGCGCTGTTCATCGTTTGGCGCCCGAACATCCAGCGAACAGTGACAAGCCCCTGGCACCACGTTCATCGACCCCTTGGGCACCTCAAGCATACCGACAGTGCCAACGAGTCCAGCCTCAGTAGCACAGCGCGACTCGACAAACAGAACAAAGGCTGCAGCGGCGCATGCTGCGTCGCGTCGCATTGTCATCGGGGTTGTACCGGCATGAGAAGCGGTGCCAGCAAACTCGATCAACCAGCGTGACGATCCGTTGATCGACGTCACAACACCAAGGGGGAGATCGGCCTCGAGAAGCACCGGCCCCTGTTCGATGTGGACCTCAATAAAAGCACAGGCATCTGAAGCGCCTTTTGCAATTTTGCCGCAGGCATCCGGATCCATGCCATGCTGCCTCATCAAGTCAGCAAGCTTCAAGCCATCCCGATCAAGCGATTCCAGCCACCTCGGATCCCATTGCCCGACAAGCGCGCTTGCAGACAGAAAATTCGTTGGGAAACGTTGACCCTCTTCTTCTGCAAAGGCGATCAATTCAAGCGTGAAGGGCCAGCGTTGGCCTGAGGCTCTTTTTTGCGCGACAGCTTGCATTGCGAGAAAAATCCCAAGACGACCGTCGTAGCGACCGCCACCACGGACCGTATCAAAATGCGAACCGGTCAAAACATTGGGGGAGGCCTTGCCTGATTGACCCTCATAAACAGCAATCACATTGCCGACAGCATCCATGCTGACGGTATCAAATCCACAATCTCGCATCCACGCACTGATCGTGCGGGCACACTGCTGGTGCGCCTCGGTCAGATAGAGCACTTGCAAACCGGCATCTAGTCCCACATCTAGTCCCGGATCTGCTTCAGACCCTAGATCATTATAAATCGCAAGATTGTCCGCCCATTGCATGACCCGCCGACCGTCGACAGGATCCGCTTGCGCGCGCTCACGCAGGCGAAGTTCCGCAATGCGATGGATCTGCCGCAAAGACTCGGCGTGTTCGACCGCTCGAGCATGCTTGAGTCTTCGCTTCCAGCAATTGAGAATTTCTTGGCGACTAAGACCGGTACCTTTCGGGCCGCCGATGGCAAGAATGAATGGCCAGCCAAAGCGTTCACGGTACTTTCGATTCAATTCGTGGAGCGCTGCAAATTCTTCAGGACTGCAAGCTTGCAAACCCGACCTTATCTGCTCGGCACACAAAGCATCGGTTAACTGCCCTGCAACAGCTGCTTTAGCTACTAATTCCGGTTGCGTTGCAATCAAATCGGTCTGCTCTTGCGCACCAGCCTGGTTCACCACCTCTGCAAAAGTGCGCTTCAACTGTGCAAGACTTATAAAAGGACGCCTCTCCAAGCTGCGCGCTGCGACCCAGGGACTGTGCTCATAAAGCCCATCAAGCATTGCAAGGGCATCGGACTTGCTTGCCGTGTTGATTGATTCAAGCCAAGTATTCATGGACTGGAGTATAAGATCCCGATGCGCTTTGAGTACCCAAATCTGATCGATCGGCACGCTGCGTCTTGAATGCATCAAGTGCAGCAATGAGGAAAGGCTCGTCTACCCAAAGTTGCAATCCAACCCTCAGAAGCTGTCGGCCTGGCATTGACCCTTGTAAATCTTGGCTACTGGACGGGCGTAAGGCCCTGTTTTAGCGGTTTGCAAACCCAAAGCAATCAAGGACTCGGCAAGTTTCGTCGCAGCAGCAACGCCGTCGATCACCGGTACACCCACTTCGGCGCTCAACGCAGCGGCCAATGGCGCCATGCCTGCGCAGCCGAGTACGATCGCTTCCACCCGATCTTCGTCCAAGGCGCGGCGGATTTCGGCTGTGATGCTTGCGCGCGCCTCGGATCGCGGGTCTTCAAGGTCAAGCACAGCAATCTCACTGGCGCGGACGCGCCCGCAGCGCGCGGCCAGCCCATAGCGCGCCAAATTGTGTTCGATGGCAGCGACTGAACGCGATAGGGTCGTAATCACTGAAAAGCGATTGCTGAGCATGCTGGCAACATGAAATGCAGCCTCGCCAATGCCAAGCACCGGTGCGGCCGTGAGACAGCGCGCTGCATCGAGTCCTGTGTCGTCAAAGCAGGCGATCACAAAGGCATCCCATTGCCCGTCGTTTTGGCGGATGATCCGCAACAATCCTGGCAGCGAGAAGGCCTCGTCGACATAGCCTTCGATCGACACCGGGCCGTCGGCGGGGTTGCAAGCACGCACCATGCTCTCAGGAGAGGCCACCCGTTTCGCTGCCGCTTCGATCGCAGCGGTCATGCTCTCGGTCGTGTTGGGGTTAATGAGCAAGATGCGCATGATGTTCGCTGGCTGATGTGGTGACCTATTTAGCCTTGGCTGCTTCTTGGACGCTTTCGATCGGAAAATGGCAGCGAACCGCTTGGCCGCTGCGTTGCTGTATGTCTGGCTGGGTGGACAGACAGACTTCTTTGCGGCGATCGCAGCGTTCGGCAAAAGCACATCCTTGAGGTAAACGGGCAAGATCGGGGGGCGATCCAGCAATGGCGGGAAGTCGCTCGCCCTTGGTTAAGCCGCCATGGGCCCGGCTCATGAGCAAAGCAAAGGTGTAGGGATGTTTGGGTGAGCGCATCATCTGCTTGGCAGCGCCTTGCTCGACAATCCGCCCGGCATACATCACCGCAATTTCGTCGGCCACTTCAATCGCAGCGCCGATATCATGGGTGACGAAAACAATCGATAAATTCATGGCCGCTTGCAGCTCTCGCAGGAGAAGGAGAATCTGGATTTGTACGGTTGCGTCAAGCGCAGTGGTCGGTTCATCGGCCAATAAGAGGCTCGGATTGCAGCTCATGGCCAGCGCGATCATCGCGCGTTGTCGCATGCCACCCGACATTTCATGAGGATAAGCATGCACGCGACGCTCAGGACTCGGGATCCGGACGCGTTCAAACAATTCAACAGCCCGCTTCCAGGCATCGGCCTTCGAGCAAAGGCCGTGTCGTATCATTGACTCCACGATTTGTGCGCCAACGCTGTACACAGGATCGAGTGCCAAGAGCGGTTCTTGAAAAATCATCGAGGCAACTGCGCCGCGAAAATCGGCCAGCTCGGTAGGACTGAGATCAAGGACTTCCTGGTCACCCACCCGGATACTGCCCTCGATCAGCGTACTTCGTGGCGGATGAAGACGCAGGATTGAACGCAAGGTAACGCTCTTGCCTGACCCTGACTCGCCGATCAGTGCAAGTGTCTTTCCAGCGCTAAGGCTTAAGTCAAGACCGTTCACAGCATGGATTTGCCGTGCGCCTGCCTGAAAACGGACTTTAAGTTGTTTGATGCTGAGCCGCGGGACTGGATCAGCCGCCTCTGCCTTGCTTTGAGGCAATGTAGGACGGTTCATGGCTTTATCGCCTGGGGGTGTCGCGAGCGCGGATGATGCAAGAAGCAGGCAGCCTGATGTTCGGCTTGTTGTTGAATAGGAACAAGCGAAGGAGCGGATTGCTGGCACATCGAAGCCTGGTACTTGCATCGGGTGTGAAATCGGCAACCCGATGGTGGGTTGATCGGATTGGGTGGGTCGCCGCTTAACGGAGCCTCCTCGGTGCGGTGATCGGGATCCATGCTGGGCATCGATGACAGGAGCGCTGCGGTGTAGGGATGTGCAGGGGCCTTGAAAAGCGTTTCCGCAGGACCTGTTTCAACCACTTCGCCCAGATACATCACTAAGACGCGATCGGAGATATAGCGCACCACATGTAAGTCATGACTGATAAACAAATAGGTCAGTCCCAGGCTATCTTTTAAGTCCATCAGCAAATTAATGACCTGGGCCTCAACCGATTTATCAAGGGCGGAAACTGCTTCATCCAGGATGATCACCCTGGGTTGCAGTGAAAGCGCTCGGGCGATATTCACCCGTTGCCGCTGTCCTCCGGACAGCTCATGAGGATAGCGTTCGCCGAAGCGACTCGGGTCGAGCCCTACTCTTTGCATGAAATCCTCGGCGCGCGCCTTGGCTTGCCCGGCACTGACGCCATGCACCTGCGGTCCAAAGGCTATGGAATCTAAGACGGTTAAGCGCGGATTCAGCGAGGAATACGAGTCCTGAAAGACCATTTGCACTTGGCGTCGATACTCGCGCAGGCTTAGGTCGCGCCCGACGGTTTTCCCATCAAAAACCACGCTGCCCTCGTCAGGTTCGATCAAATGCATCAGCAATCGCGCTGTGGTCGATTTACCGCAGCCTGATTCGCCGACCACGCCAAGGGTTTCGCCTTCATAAAGCCTCAAGTCCACTCCATCGACCGCTCGCACTAGCACGCGCTTACCCCCGGGGATGAAGCTGTTTTGCCGCACCGGAAAGTGCTTTTGCAGACCCTGAACCTGAAGCAGGACTTTGCCGTCGCTCATTGCTTGACCTCCATGGCGGAGCGCAAACCGTCGGAGAGCAGATTAAAGCTGATCGATGTGATAAAAATCATTACACCTGGCAACGCCGCGATCCAGGGCTGGGTGTAGATCGCTGTTCTTAGGGTGTTGAGCATCAGACCCCACTCAGGTTGGGGAGGCTTCACGCCGAGTCCGAGAAAAGAGAGTCCGGACGCCAGAATCATCGATACAGAAATCAGACTGGTTGCATAGACAAAAATCGGTCCTAATACGTTGCCAAGTACATGAACGCGAACAATGGTCAGTGCCTCAGCACCCGATGCTCTTGCCGCCTCCACGTAGTCGCGATGGCGGACTTGCGTGGTTACGCTTTCGGCTACTCTGGCGATGGGCGGAATAAAAACGATGGTCAACGACAAAAGCGCGTTAACAATCCCGGCCCCGAGCGCGCCCGATAAAGCGATGGCCAGCAAGACCGAAGGAAAGGCATAAAAAACATCGATGGTGCGCATGATCGCGCCATTGATGAACCCGCCCGAGTAGCCCGCAAGAATACCGAGTGCCGAGCCGATCAAAAAAGCGACAAGTACTGGAGTAATACCCATAAACAATGACAACTTGGCACCAACCATCAGCCTCGAGAGCATATCTCGTCCAAGCTCATCGGTGCCAAGCGGGAACCCTTCAGTGCCGATCGGTTTGAGCCGCTTAAGCATCGATGCCTGGAAGGGGTCAGCGGGTGTGATCCATTGACCAACGAGCGCGAGCAGCACGAGGGCAAACACCACTAAGGCGGCAGCGACTGCGACGCGGTCGGCTAAAAACCGTCTGATAACGCCGCGCCAATATCCATCAGAACGTTCTTCACCTTGAGAAGCCATCTAGAGTCGAACCTTAACCGCGCTGAATACGCGGATCAAGCGCGGATTGGATGATGTCAACGAGCAAATTCAATATCACGAAAAACAGAGCAAGCACCAGTATCGTCCCTTGAAGCAGCGGCAGGTCTCGCTGAAAAATCGCTGCGTTGAGCAAAAATCCTGTACCGGGCCAGGAAAATACGGTTTCGATAAGAATCGATCCGCCCAACAAATAGCCCAATTGCAAACCCATCACGGCGAGCGCGGTGGGTGCAGCGTTTTTCACCACATGCAAAAAAATATGAAAATCGCGCATACCTTTGGCGCGCAAACCCACCACAAACTCCTGGGCTAAGATTTCAGCGACCAGGGCACGCAGGGTTCGCGCAATAATGCCCATGGGAATCACACTCATGGTCAGCGCTGGCAGGATCAAGTGTTTAACGTGCTCCCAATTCCAGACCCAGTCGCTCGAACCGCCGGGCCCTGCGCCGGTTGCAGGCAGCCACATCAAGAGCGATGAAAAGATAATCACTAAGACCATGCCGAGCCAGTAGTGAGGCACACTCACGCCAACCACCGAAAGCGCGGTCGCGACCCGGTCAATCCACGAGTTGCGAAAGTAGCCTGCAACAAATCCAAACAAGGAGCCCAGCAAAAAGCCGATTACGGTTGCGACACAAGCGAGCATGAAGGTATTGGATACCGCTCGCATCACTTCCGCGGCGACAGGGCGGTTGCTTGCAATGGACGTACCCAGGTCGCCCTGTATGGCGCGTCCGATCCAGCTTAAAAACTGCTCAGGATAAGAACGATCAAAACCATAGAGCTGTCTCAGCTGTTCTTGAAGCGCCGCGGATGCGTCGGGTGGTAGGACTGAAACCAAGGGATCGCCCGGCGCCAAGTGAACGAGTGCAAAACAAACCAGCGAGACGCCAAGCATGATCGGCAGTGTGAGGAGTACTCTCCGGATGATGTATTGAAGCATAGAAAAGAACTCACGCTTGCGTCTCAGCTGAAGACCAAGACCGGCAGTTGCGGTGGATAGGGGGTTGAATCGCAGAGCCAGAGTGGCTCTGCGATCGGACTTGCGCTTAGTTATTGAATCGACATCGGTGCAATATCGATAAACCAGGACCGTGGTTGCACTACGCCTTTCACCTTCGTGCTCATCGCACGCGGGCCAACATCGTGGGCGATCCAGACAAAGGGCGACTCTTCAACGATACGCGCATGCAATCGCGCAAGCGCCGCATCGCGGCCCTTGTCGTCAAAGGTGGTGCGAGCCGCCGCAATCAGATCGTCAAACTCTTTGTTGACGAAGTAACCCCAGTTGTTGGAGGTCGGTGGCACCGTACTTGAACTCGTGAAGCGCACCATGGCAAAAAACGGATCCATCGCGGCAAAGCTGACATTGGTTGCATTGGCACCGTTGGCACTTGGGTCTTTGGCGCCTTTGCGCCAGTTGGTGAAGAGTGTATTCCATTCGATAACATCAAAGTCCACATCGAAGTAGCACTGCTTCAGGCTTTGCTGAACAAATTCGTTCATCGGTAAAGGCTGCATTTGGCCCGAACCCGAGGCCGAAATTTGCACCTTCACTTTAAGCGGCTTGCCTTGCGAAAAGCCGGCATCGCCCATCAGCTTGCGTGCTGCAGCGACGTCATACTTGATATCAAACTTGGGATTGCCCCACCAGGGGTGACCCGGAGGCACGGTGCCTTTGGGAATAGCCATCATCCCGCCCAGGAGTTTTTGTAGACCCTCGCGGTCTACGCAAAGATTTGCCGCATGACGCACCCGCTTGTCGAGCCATGGCGAACCGTCGGCGAAGGATAGCTGCCAGGGCCAGACATGGGGCTGGGCATTGCTGTAAATCGAAAAGCCGCGCTGCCTGATCTGCGCCACCGCATCGGGTGCAGGTGCTTCGATCCAGTCGACCTGTCCTGATAGAAGCGCAGCCGTGCGGGCATTGGCCTCAGGCATGGGCAGCAAGACAACGCGGTCGATCTTGGGTGATCGCGCCGGATCCCAGTAGGCTTTGTTGGCAACTAACTCAAGGCGCTCACGTGGCACAAAGCGGGCCATTTTGAAGGGGCCACTCCCCGATGCATCGGCTGCGAACGCGGCCCAAGCCTGCTTGGCACGCTCGGCTGGATCGCTCACCGAAGCTGGAACAGCCTTGAGTTTGGCATTCCAGTGAGCGGGCGAGGCCATGAAAAGATTCGTGAGATTGAGCGGTAGGAAGGAATCCGGTTCGCTAGTGGTGAGCTCGACTGTGAGATCGTCGATTTTTCTCGCCGAGCGTAAGGTGGGCATACGCGAGGTGGTCACACCGATTTGAGAGGGATCAAAATGTGGCGCGGCCTTATCCAATACTTTTTGAACGTTCCAAATCACCGCATCGGCATTGAATGCTGACCCGTCGTGAAACTTCACGCCTGAGCGAAGTTTGAAGATCCATTTGGTCCTGTCCTTGGCGTCTACCGCCCAGGAGGTCGCCAGACCCGGGATCAAAACACTCGCTGCGTCGGCTTTTGACAGATCCCAGTGGGTAAGCGCGTCATACATCGGAATGCCGGTGAACCGATTGCCTTCAAATCCCTGGTCGGGTTGACCAAGGGTGCGGGGAATGTCGGCGGCGGTCATGGCGATACGCAACACTTTTTCCTGTGCTTGCGCGTTTGCCAAACCTAAAACAAAGGTGCTCACGCTGATCGCGAGCCAGAACTTTTTGGCGAAGGTGCTAAACATCGTGATGTCTCTCCGGTCGATGACGGTGAAATGGTGATCGCAAAAGGCAGGACAGCGGCGTGCCCCAATCGCGAGGCAGCAAGATCGATGCCAAGACTTTTGCAGGTGCACACACCTCATTGTGAACGAATTGGGCGCGTACCGCACAAGCCTGGTGCAAATCGTCGCTTACCGCGAGCAAACGGTGCGGAGCCGATCTTGGCTTAGTCGATCTCCTGATCTGCGTCCCTCATTCATTGGGGCCAACACGACTTGCAACAAGCAGGGAGCAGGACGATCCAGCCATTTGCGTTGCCTATGCCAATGACCTCGAAGTCGTGGCCGCGACCCTCAACTGCGTAGAGGGTACGGTCTTGGATCGATTCGGTAGCTTAATATTCAAGCGAGGCAGTGCAATCCGCCAAGCCCGAGCTCAGGCTTTCTCGTTTTATTGAAACAACAAGGTGATTTCATGGCAAAGAGTCAAGCTTTGCAAGTTCATTCGGCCCGTTTATGGGACAGCCTGATGGCATTGGCTCAAATCGGCGCAACGGCAAAGGGCGGTGTGCGTCGTTTAGCGCTCAGCGATTTAGACCGTCAGGCACGGGATCTTGTCTGCGGCTGGTTTCGTGAAGCGGGATTAAGCCTGCGCGTGGATCAAATTGGCAATGTTTTCGCTCGCCGTGAAGGCACATCGCCCGAGCTTGCCGCCGTGGCTACCGGTAGCCATATTGATACGCAACCGAGCGGGGGGAAATTTGACGGCAATTACGGTGTGTTGGCGGGCTTGGAGGTGGTCCGCTGCCTCAACGATGCAGGGATTCGCACCAAACGCCCCGTGGAGATTTGCATTTGGACCAATGAGGAAGGTTCGCGTTTCACCCCCGTCATGATGGGCTCCGGTGTTTGGGCGGGTGCTTTTTCGCTCGAACAGGCGCAACAAGCTCAAGACGCAACAGGCATGACCGTGCTGGAAGCACTTCGCGCAATCGGCTACGAAGGCGAATTCGCATGTGGGCCAAGCCTGAGCTATCCAAGCTACCATGCTTATCTTGAAGCCCACATCGAGCAAGGGCCGGTTTTGGAAGATGCCGGGATTCCGATTGGCGAGGTGATTGGTGCTTTGGGGCAGCGATGGTTTGATGTTCGTATTCAGGGTATGGATGCTCATGCGGGTCCCACGCCGATGGATTTGCGACAAGATGCCTTGCTTGCTGCAGCCAAGGTGGTGCAGGAAGTCAATGCGATTGCGATTGCCCATCATCCCTATGGCCGGGGCACGGTTGGCAGTCTGCGCGTTGAACCCAACTCGCGCAATGTGATTCCCGGTTTCGTGCAGTGTTCCGTGGATTTTCGTCACCCGAATCTCGAGGGTTTGATAGACATGGAAGCGCGTCTGCGTGATTTTGCGCATCGGCTTGCTGCGCCATATCGTCTGGGCATCGAGATCGAAAAAGTGAGCGAATTCGCACCCTGTCAATTCTCATCGCTTTGCCTTGAGGCAATCAAAGAAAGTATCTCAGCGCTTGGACTCTCAAGCATGCCGATTGTGAGTGGTGCGGGACATGATGCGGTTTATGTGGCAAGACAATCTCCATCAGCTATGATTTTTATACCTTGTAAAGACGGAATCAGTCATAACGAGATTGAAGACGCCCTACCCGAGCACATTGAAGGCGGTGCCAATGTGCTGCTTGGTGCGATGATGCGGCTTTCAGAACATTAGGCTTTTTATATCTTAAAACTCCTTTGTGCTTTCATGCCGAAAGCGACCCTGCGCTACTAGGCTTATTTGATTTCAGATCAGCCTACAAATCATTGGTCGATGTCAGCAAAGGCTTCGAATTTGAAACCAGCGATTCGCTTTCCAGGAACCCACCAAGCCTTGCGCCAGTTCGAGCTAATTTTTGTAACGACAATTGGTTTACACCACCATCGCAAGGAAATTTCCTTAAGACGTCAAAACGAAGTGCAAACTCAGATTTGCCATTGCTTGAATAATTCCATAATATTGAA